>Ga0256868_10000475_pt1 | contig 23502 bp, 29 predicted proteins | sample RVTome_13_FD_187341 | JGI IMG/M metagenome (GOLD analysis project Ga0256868, IMG submission 187341) | Soil microbial communities from uranium-contaminated site in the Upper Colorado River Basin, Wyoming, United States - RVT92D227 HiSeq ...
CAGGGCAGATTATCCGCGTGTTACTCAGCCGTCTGCCGAGGTCTTGCACCTCTCGACTCGCATGCCTTAATCGCATTCCGATAGCGGTGCCCGCCGGCAGGATCAACCGGAATTGATCGATCGTCTGTCGTCGTTCACTACTATAAGTGGTCGCTTACTCATTCTCGCTGAATTGGCAAGGTTTCCAAGTCTCACCGACTCGATATTCCCTGCAAACGCGGCACTTGTCAGTGTCGCGGAATAGTTGCACGAAACCTCTTTCTATCATCGAACGTCAGAATCAAGAGAGCACGACAGCGCCGGAGATCTTGATCCTCCATCATGTCTGCGACAGATGAAGTGGGTTGATCATCAGATCTGGCGATTTGACGCCTCCCTCCCAACCATCGCCGACTGTCGCAGATTGGGTAGTCCCGCTAAGTTCGATGCCATATATATGCGTTTCGAACTCCCAATTCGGGGAGCTCGCGCGGGCATCGGCCGGACTACGCCTATACACTCGCTGTTCTCGGTATAAGAGGGTTTCGTATGAAACAGGGGACAAGAGAGAGAATTGCCGATAGCGGCGAGAAGTCATGTCTTCCGTCCGTCGCGCACATTCTCATGCGTCGTGTGTCCGTCACTGTTCGCTATGTTGCTGGTCAGCTCCAACAAACGTTTAAGACCGCACTTGGCATTATGCGCAATTCAGGCGGGGATGGCCCAGACCGGCAAGGCGCTGGATTGCTATCTCATTCACATTGGATGAGGCAAACATCCAGTGCTCGAAAGAGCTCGGGGGTTCAAATCCCCCTCCCCGCGCCTGCAAGAATCATCTCATAGGCTGGGTTCATTCTCGATTTCTTCTTTCTCTTCCGGCCTGTACTCGTCCGCGACCATCTTGATCATGTCTAGCTGCAGATACGTGTAGAGGAAGTCCAAGTTGCGGTCCACGTGCGGCGAGTACGTGCTCGACGCAGGATCGTCCATCATCTTCTCGAGGAGCGAATCGATCCTGTTCGACGTCCTCGGGTCGGACTTCAGGATACCTCCACTCAACGTGAAGAACGACGGCCCCAGCTGTCTTCGGCGCGGCCTTTTCTCTTCGGCGCTGTCGCTCTCACTGTATCTATCTACCACTGGCTCAGCATGCTCTCCTGTAGACTCCAAATCCCATCCCTCTGCGGAGCTTACAGATGTATCGGTTGGTTTGTATATATATGTTTCTTATGAAGCTCGGGATCACTTCTCTCTGAGAGCCTGGATGGCCGCGACAGTCGCTCCCGAGACGTACTGGCCGCACCGGATCCTATGCTCAGGAGATTTGAAATCGCTCCTGTTCAGGACCTTGCACGAAGCGCTCCTGAACTTGTCTACGAAGAGCTTGTAGAACCTGCCCCCGATGTCGTAACTGACTAGCCTGTCCTCCGAGCTGAGAGCCCTGCCTCCGCAGACGCCGATCGCGATGACTCCGCCCGAGATCGCGCCGCACAGGTCTTCGCTCCTGCCGATTCCTCCTCCGAAAGGCGTCGCCGCCCTCTTCGCCTGATCGACGAGTTCAATGCCCTGAGCGTGGCACACGCCTCTCATCACGGCCTCAGCGCAGTTGAATCCATCTTTCCAGCACTTGTCCGCGTACTCGACGCCCTCCTCTACCGTCCTCGTGTGATCACCTCTCAGCTCGCTGGCGGGACGATACCGATGCTCGCGCCCATCTTCGGTTTTGCGGGCTTCAGTATCTTCAAAACCTCCACAACTCCCGGAGAAGCGGAAAACCGAGAAGCATGATAAAGCGTGCGCTGCGGAAAGTGGATTATGGAAAAACAGAGTGCGAAGGGGTTTGAGGTTCTCGGACTAGGCAATTGCCTCTTCGAATATCTCGTCCGAGCTCATTGTCTCATCCAGGTCGGATGAAACGCCAAGCAGGCCCAGCTGGATGTTCGCCTTGATGAAATCCAGCTCGCTCAGGACATCCGAGCATTCGAAAGGAATCGGGTCTTCCTCCATATCCTTCAGAAGGCTGTCGATCCTGACCCTGTTGTCCGCCAGGGTCTGGAGGATCTTGTAGTCCTGCGGGTCGTCGTCTGACTTCCTGAGCTTCCTCGGTTTTCTTAGCTTGTTCTCAATGCACTTCTCGAGGTCCGAGAGAGCGAGGGGAACAGCTAATCTCCTGTGCAATCCAGCATCCCATCCCATCGTATGACGATTGTCTGACAATATCTACTTCATTGTATATATATGTTGCTGACCCCTCGTCAGCTCTCACTTCTGAGGAGGGCCAGCTATCTGATTCGCCCTCCTCTCGAGGTCGGCGATCCTCTTCTGGAGGGCCCTGATCCTGGCGTCGTGCCTGGCAATTTGCTCTCTGAGCTTCGCTGCCTTCGCACGTATCTTCGCGGCCTTCGCGAGCTTCTTGGTAGACACCATGTAGTCGTTTACCTTGGAGGAGTATTTCTTGGCGGCCTTCATCGAGGACATGCTATCACGTCGAAAACCGACTTCTGGGCATAATAAGGTTCCCTTGTGGCTACCGGCTGGTGTAGCAGTTGAAAACTGAATTATAGACGAACCTGATGCGGAGATTCGGATGAAGGCATACGTTGAGGCCTACGGCTGCACGCTCAACTTCGGCGAGTCGAGAGAGATAGAGGATATGCTTTCGGCAGAAGGATGGGAGCTCGTCGAGGATCAAGCCGACGCGGACCTCGCCGTGCTCGCGACTTGCGTCGTGGTAGAGAAGACCGAGAGGGCGATGATGAAACGGGTCCGAGCACTCTCCTCCGTTCCCAGGCTGGTCATCACCGGATGCATGGCGACAGCAGGCTCAAGCAAAGCGGCGGAGATTGCGCCCGGAGTTGCCTTCGCGCCTCCAGGAGACCTGGAATCTGTTCGGAGGATTGCGGGCAACGTCGGCCGTCCGAGGGCGAAGAAGCCGAGAGCCCCCGGCTCCTACTGCATCGTTCCCCTCGCTACTGGATGCACGGGCAGGTGCTCTTACTGCATCACAAAGCTGGCAAGAGGGGAATTGAGGAGCCGGTCGTCAGAGAGGATTGTGAGAGAGGTCGAACTAGCGGCCTCTTCCGGGCCGAGAGAGATTCGGCTCACGGCGCAGGACACAGCCGCGTTCGGCTCGGATAGCGGAACAAATATTCCGGAGCTAGTCGACCAGCTTTGCAGGCTCCCGCTCGATTTCCGGCTCAGGGTAGGGATGATGAACCCTAGGAGCGTCTTGCCAATTATAGACAAGATTGCTGACATGTACAGGGAGCAGAAGGTGTTCAAATTCCTCCATCTCCCGGTCCAGAGCGCAAGCGATAGGATTCTTAGCGACATGGACCGAGGGTACTCGGCCGGCGATTTCCGCAGGATCGTGAAGGCTGTGCGCAAGGTCGTGCCCGAAGTGACCTTGTCGACGGACCTCATTGTCGGCTATCCTGGTGAAGCCGAAGATGATCACAGAGCGAACCTCTCGCTCATCGAGGAGCAGAAGCCCGATATCGTGAACGTGACCAGGTTCTCTGCGCGCCCAGGCACGAAGGCGGCGAAGGCTGACAAGCAGGTCGTGGGCTGGAAGGCAAAGGATAGGTCTCGGGAGATCACGAAAGTGCGGTTCGCGGTGGCTCTCGCGAAGGACCGCGCGTGGCTGAACCGATCTGTTCGAGCCCTAGCGACGGAGAATGGAAAGAGCCACTCGACTATTCTTCGGACGGACCAGTACAAGCAGGTCGTGGTCGCCGAGGAGCTTCCGCTCGGGAGATACTACCGTGTCAGAGTGACAGGAGCGAACTCCACCTACCTCAGGGGCTCCAGGATCGTGTCACGATGAAGAAGACCACATCGCTGTACCTCGTGCTCGCAGTCACGATTCTCATCTGGGGCAATTCGTTCGTTTTCGTGGACATGGCCATCAGGGACGGATCGTCCCCCGTGATGATTGCGATGGCCAGGTTCGCAGTGGCTTCCTCTATATTCCTGGCGTACATGCTGATCAAGAAGCCGAATGCTCCCGACAAGCAGGACCGCAGGCTCTTTTTCTTCCTCGCGTTCATCGGGATCGGCGTATACTACATATTCCAATACTACGGGGTTAAGTTCGCTGGGGCGTCGGTCTCCTCGATACTCGTAACCCTGCTGTGTCCGATCGTGATCTTCATTCTCTCGGTCCGGAGGCTGGGGGAGAGAGTGACGACAGTCCAGAAGCTGGGCCTGGGCATTTCTGCCACTGGTTCGTTCTTCGTGGTCACCGACGGCACCTTATCGTTCATCTCCAACTCCCAGGCAATCATCGGCGGCTTGTTCGGAATCGTGTGCGCCATCCTCTGGGCGGTCTACACGGTCGAGGGCAAGCGGTTGGTGAAGAAGTACGACCCAGTGGCGAGCACGGCCTACATCACCCTGATTGGAACCATGATGCTCGTCCCGTTCGCCGCGGCTGATACCCAAGTAGCCGGACCTGCGGAGTTCCCGCTGAGTTTCTTCATGTGCGCGCTGTATCTTGGCGTGCTGTGCACCGTTTTCGGATACGTGTTCTGGTTCAGGGCGCTCACCGGCCTTGATGCGTCAACTACGGGAGCTGCCCTATTTTTCGAACCCCTCGTGACGATAGTGTTCGCGTGGATTCTCCTCGGGGAGACGATCGGCTGGGTGGCGGGGTTCGGGGGAGTCTTGACAATGGTGGGCGTTGTGCTCGTGTCGAGGAAGTGAGCCCGCAGAAGGTCAGGAAACCGTTAATATCCAGCGGTACCCATCTAGACGATGGAGCATCAACAGCCCCGTAGTGTAGCGGTCAATCATGCGGGCCTTTGGAGCCTGCGACGGAGGTTCGAATCCTCCCGGGGCTACCATCTCCCTCTCAGAACTCGTCCTTCTTCCTAGGTCCTTCTTTCAGGCGTGTCGCGAGCTTGGCGACGCCCACAAGGACGACCACCCACAGCACTAGAACAAGGAAGAAACCCTCGGCGAAGTATCCATGCTGCCCCTCCTCCCTGTCGGATTCGACCGCGCTCAGAAGGAACAGCCCGCTGATGATCGCGAGGACTGCGAACGCGAGCGACCACAAGATCACCGTCCTGTTCACTTTCATCCTCAAAGCGGTCACCATTTCTCGTAGTGGATCATGTCGCCGATCGGAAGCCTGCTCCTGTGGACGGCTCTTCCTGCGGGGACTCCGATGGGGACGATGGCAACGGGTCTCACATGAGCGGGCAGGCCCAGGGCCTCAGATGCCTTCTGCTCATCGAACGCGCCTACCCAGACGGTCCCGAGGCCCTTGCTGTGAAGGAACAGGATCATGTTCTCGATCGCGGCAGCGACATCCAGGAGGCAATAGAGCTTCGCGCCGCGCTCCCGGTAGTGTTCGATGCGTTCCAGGTTGGCGCAACAGACGACCACTACCGGGGCAGAGGCGATGAAGTCCTGTCTGAGAGCAGCCTCCATCAGCAGCCTTTTCGTCTTCGCGTTCCTGACGATCACGAAGTCCCTCGCCTGTAGGTTGCCCGCAGATGGGGCGAGGTTCGCCATCGTCAGAGCCTGGACCACTGTCTCATCGTCGACTGGGTCCGCCTTGAATGAGCGCACGCTCGTTCTCCCCTCGATGCAGGTGACGATGTCCAAAGCTCTCTCCTCCAAACGCACTTGCCCTATGGATGACAACTTCTAAGTATTTTGTCGGCTGTGGATTGCCTCGAAGGCAGGAAAGGGGCTGCAACTAATGGCTGAGGCTTTTTGTGAACTGCGGCTGAGCTTCGGCTCAGCTGCTGATGCTGAGAAGGTCCATAAATCGGTCGAGCTGGACAACCAGGGCTATATCGAGTCAAAGGTAGAGGGAAGCAGTATCGTTGCGAGGATCGAGGCGGACTCTCTCAGAAGCCTGCTTCACACGCTCGACGACTTCCTCGCATGCGTCGGGGTGGCGGACCATATCGTGTCGAAAGGAAACTAGTCCTCCGTGTCTTTAACCCGGACTGCGATTCCTCTCTTGAAGGCTAGCATCTCCTCCCTGTTCATGAGCGCCCGTCCTGAGGCTGCTAGCTCGTCCTTCGAGTTCACAACCAGGACATCGTCCCCCGGCCTTATCTCCGGGTCGCAATCGATCACGAACTTGGCGAAAACGTTGTTGCCCTTCGCGGCGAACTCTGCGGGCTCGTCCTCGGTCTTGACGCGCATCCTGGGTGGGGGGAGGACCTGCATCAGCATCCGGGCACCTTCGATCCTCGGCGTGAACCTGCCGTCGTGAGCGCGCATCGAGAAAGCATGGACCCCGTCGATTATGACATTCCTTATCTTGCCCGTGTTCTTCGACTTCACGAATTCCACATTGTGCCCGTTCAAGACGTCCCCGGCACCTCTCCCGAACTGCATGTCGAGGACTGCACGGCACCTGAGCAGGTCGAGGTTGAACGAGGGATTACTGGACGGAGCAAGTTCCTCCAGCAGGTTAAGTGTCTGCTCTCCCTCCCACATGACTGCGAGAGCATAGCCGTGGGTGTGTGCGTGCTTTTCCATCGTGTGTCTCATCTTCTCCGCAACTTCGGAATCAAGCTCTTTCGGGATCACGGACTGAGCAATCGGATAATATTCATCGAGTTCGATGGGAACGGGCCCGAAGAAAGACGCCACAACGAAGCTTGCATCCACTTTGGATGAGATGTCTGCCAGCTCTTTCGCGTACTTCCTCGTGTACGGTTTTTCGGCTTCGTCGAACCCGACTAGCACTTTCGTGCGCGGCTTGCGGTACCTGGTGAAGTAGCGGTCCTGGTACCTCGAGACTGTCGGCCGGTCGTAGCTTTCAGGTCCGCAGTAGAAGAATGCGCCCTTCCTGCTCGCGGGCTCGAACCTCTCGAGATAGTCCTTGTGGTTCTTGAGGGCCTTGAGCGCCCCGAGCAGCGCGGGGTGCGCCCTCGCCCTCATCTCCACCATTTCCCAGATCGAACCCTCGTGGATCGCGTTCCTGATCTCCTTTATCTCTCGCAGGCTCACGAACAGATTGTGCTCGGCTATCTTCTTCATGCGCTGGTCCCTGGGCATCTTCCTAAGCTCTTGGATGGAGGTAGAAGCGCACGCTGGACAGTGACACGCGAGGTCGTGCAGGTCGTTCAGGAACCTCGTCCCTGTGGGATACATGAGCCTGTCCTCCCTCGCGTACTTCGCGTATGATGAGGAGTCGAACATATCGCATCCGAGGAGGACTGCGAGCGGGAAGACCATCGGGTGGCCCGCGCCGAAAAGATGGACCGGCCTCGAAGGGTCCAAGCCTTTCTTGGAGGCGAGGATGACTTCCCCGAGTTCCTGGTACCTGTAGGATTCGAGTAGGGGAACGACACCTCCGATCGGGTGTACTGAGAATTCCAGGCTGGATAGCTCTCTCGCGCATCTCTCGCGGAGATCGAGGAAGAGCCCTCCCTGCACGGTCCCCGCGAGCATCATGTTCCCCCTTCTGCCCACTGACTCCCTCGCGCGGGCTACCGTCTCGTCGACCGCTTTCTCGGCCTGTTCGCGCGTGAAGTCCGGCTCCGAGAATACGTCGAGGATGGTCCCGACATCGGACCCGATGCGGGACTGGAACGCGACGATCTCCTGTGGGTCGACCTTCACATCGCCATAGACGTAGTTCTGGAAAGTTCCGCTGTCGGTCATGACGGACCCGTCGAATCCCAAGAGCTGGTGGATATCGCTTGATTCGACCTTCTCCCTGAGCCTGCTGTCGCTCCGAATTATGTATGAGTTCGTGATCAGCATCTGGACCCCGAACCTCTCCTTCATCTCCTTCGGGCTGATGGTCAGCTGGTTCGGGTTGACCACTGGCAGGAGAGCGGGCGTCGTGACCTTCCCGTGCGGGGTCGTCAGCTCGCATATCCTTGCGAGCCCGTCACGCTCTTTCAGCTCGAACATCCGGAATGATGTAACGGTTGGGTGGTAATTATGGTTTCACAATGGGCCGCCCAGATAACTGCTGGCACCTGCCCGAAGAAGTATTAAATACGCTGGTTCGTCTGCTCAGGCCTGAGCCCAATGAGCAACATGATCCAGGTCCTGGCAGGCATAGCAGTCGTGTTCCTGCTGCCGGGATACACGCTCGTGAACATGCTCTTCCCGAGGAAGGGCGAGCTGGACCCTGAATACGATATCGTCTACAGGATCACGCTCGGCATGGGCATGAGTGTGGTCATCGCCATCATGGTAGGATTCGCGCTGAACGCCATCAGCACCGAACAGCATGGATACGTCTCCGCGGGTCCTCTCTGGATAGTGCTCCTGTCGATTGTCGGCGTGTTCTTCGCGGTCGGCTGGTTCCGCGGGGCATACCCGTCAATGGGCTTGCTTCATCCTGTTTTATACAGGTCGCCTGCTCGAAGGGCGGACCTGCTGGGCAAATCACTCAGCTTCGCGAAGCACAGACAAGCCGAGAGGCTCGTGCTCGAGCGCGAGAGGCTGCTCGCGGACGTGAAGAAGTACATGGACCGGTCGGCGACTTCAAATCCCCAGAGGAAGCTGTACTATCGGAGACGCATTGACCAGGTCAAGGACAGGCTGGACAAGGTCAACGAGGAGCTTGCCAAGATAGGTCAGGAGTCGGTCTGAATGGCGATTATGAAGGGGGACCTCGAGTACAAGCTGGTCATAGTAGTCAGGGACGACCTCAGGATATCCTCCGGCAAGATGGCGGCCCAGGTCGCTCACGCGGCTGTGTCTTGCGCCCTATCCGCGAAGGCAAAGAAGACCGCTTGGTTCTCTGCGTGGTATCGGGAAGGGCAGAGAAAGGTGGTTGTGAGAGCGAAGGACCTGGAGCATCTGAAGTTCTTAGCCGAGAAAGCAGCCAAGGCGGGCCTGCCGATCTCCATGATCACGGATGCAGGCCTCACGGAACTTCCTCCGAATACAACAACCTGTCTCGGCATAGGCCCTGCCCCTCAGGACAAGGTCGACCCAATTACGGGTTCTCTCCCTCTTGCGTGAGGCGAGGACACGATGAAACCGCAGGTGAGGATACTCGGCATCGATGATTCTCCTTTCAAGTTCGGCGGCGGGAAGTCCCTCGTGGTGGGAGCTGTCGTACGTGCCCCCGGATATCTCGAGGGCGTCATGAAGACTGAAGTCGACATCGACGGAGACGACGCGACCGAGAAGCTCGTCGAGATGATATCCTCTTCTAGGTACAAGGAGCAGGCGAAGGCCATCATGCTCGACGGGATCGCTCTCGCGGGATTCAACGTCGTGGACATAGGCACCCTGTATTCCGAACTCAAGATACCTGTGCTCACGCTGACGAGGGACGAGCCGGACTTCGATAAGATGCGCTCCGCGCTCAAGGCGCATTTCCGGGATTGGGAAAGGAGATACGAGCTCATCACGAAGCACGAGCTCAGGAAGATAGAGACCGAGCACAACCCGATCTACGCCTCTGGGCTCGGGCTCGACTGGGAGGAGTTCGGGAACCTCATACGCGCTTCGACGGTCAGAGGAGTCGTGCCCGAGCCGCTCAGGATCGCGCACATCGTTTCATCGGCCATGGTACGCGGAGAGTCGTACGGTAGATCCTGATCCGGACAATCACAGGCAAGGATTCATATCGTCCAAGCGCTCCATTGTGGTCGGGAGCTAGTATGATTAAGAACCTCTTCACTAAGCACGAACACAGAAGCCTCTCCGTGATCAACGAGGAGCAGGCCATGCAGGCAGCTGCGTGGTTCTGGCGCTCGAGGCAGTTCGGCATCAATTTCACGTCTCCGTTCAGCCTGCAAGGAGACCAGTTCTATTCCAAGCTGGGCCTGCGCCAATCCATCGTCTTCTACTGCTCGGACGAAGGTTCGAATGTCGGGCTGGACCTGAGCTTCTCGGCCGAGCTCACGGATCAAGGAGCAGTCGTAGGCGTCGTCGGCGCGGTCCTGTTGCTCCCCGTTACCGTCGCTGTTGGCGCCGTTTCATACATCGAGTACGAGAACGATGCGCAGAGGCTCATGAACGATTTCTGGGCGTACCTGCAATCATTCCCAGGCAATCCCCAGCCTCCCGCAACACCTGCGGCGGCTCCAGCATGGGCTCAGGGCCAGGCGCCAGTTCCCGCTACCGCGATGCCAGCTGCGAGAACTTGCGCCTCGTGCGGGGCGCCCATAGATGCGGACAGCAAGTTCTGCAAGCACTGCGGCGCGAAGAACTGATGCGCCTAACTGGACATGCTGGCATGCGACACAGTATAACCGTAAGTTTTAATAGCCCGACTGGTTTGTAGGGCCTACTTCCGAGCAAAGGTGAAACGTTTGCCGAAAGGTCTGTACACAGCCAGAAAGCTTAAATTGGATAGGCAGAAGTTCCGGTGGAGCGACCGGTACTACAAGAGGCGCACGCTCAGCCTCAAGGAGAAGTCCGACCCGCTCGAGGGATCAGCCCAGGCGAAAGGCGTCGTGCTCGAGAAGGTCGGGATCGAGGCGAAGCAGCCCAACTCGGCAATCAGGAAGTGCGTCAAGATTCAGCTAATTAAGAACGGCAGGCAGATCACGGCCTTCGCGGTGGGCGACGGCGCGATCAACTTCATAGACGAGCACGACGAGGTGCTGGTCGAGGGCATCGGCGGCAGGATGGGCAGGTCGTACGGCGACATCCCTGGCGTTCGTTTCAAGGTCATCCAGGTCAACAACGTCTCGCTCAACGAGCTCGTAAAGGGCAGAAAGGAGAAGCCTGTAAGGTGAGAACATGCAGGACGATAACGCACCCAAGCAGGAACCTCCGGCACCTGAGCCGGCCCCGGCCCCACAGGCAGCTGCTGCACCGCCTCAAACAGCCGGGCCGGCCCAGGAACCAGCCCATCCAGAGCCCAAGGCAGTTTCGGTCCCGGCGGAGAAGAAGCCTGAGCCGTCCATACTTGGCAACGTGCTCCTGTTCGGCAAGTTCGACGCTTCAGACGTGGTCGTCAGGGACGTCGGCATGGCCAGGTACATCGATGTGTCTCCCATTGCTGTCCCTCATACGGGCGGGAAGCACAGCAACAAGCCCTTCGCGAGGGCCAAGATGAGCATCGTGGAGCGCTTGATCAACGGCATGATGCGGACCGAGGACTTCACAGGCAAGAAGATCAAGGCCTACAGGGCCGTGGAGAACGCGTTCTCGATCGTGCACCAGAAGACTCAGAAGAACCCGATCCAGTCGTTCGTCGACGCGCTTCAGAACGCGGCGCCCAGGGAAGAGGTCACGAGGCTGCAGTACGGAGGCATATCCGTGCCCAAGGCCGTCGATGTGGCCCCAGCGAGAAGGGTGGACCTCGCGCTGAGGAACCTGTGCCAGGGAGCGCTGGAATCGTCCCACGGCAGCAAGAAGTCGATCGAGGAGTGCCTCGCGGACGAGATCATTGCGGCCGCAAAGAACGATGTCAACTGCCACGCGGTCGCGAAGAAGGAAGAGATCGAGAGAGTGGCTGCATCAGCACGCTGATCGGCTGACAAACCGTTTACCACTGTTTACTGGTTCAATGTAAATGGTGTGAACATGCTGAACCCATGGTGATGGTATGGGAAGAAAAGAGGACAATATTCGCAGGGCGCAGGCGCTCATGAGACAGCCGAAGTTCATCAGGAACATCGGCACCGCTGCGCATATCGACCACGGAAAGACTACGCTCTCCGACAACCTGATCGCAGGCGCGGGCATGATGTCGGAGGAACTCGCAGGCAAGCAGCTGCTCCTGGACTTCGACGAGCAGGAGCAGGCGAGAGGCATCACTATCAACGCGGCGAGCGCGTCGATGGTCTACACGTTCAAGGGCCAGGAGTACTTGATCAACCTCATCGACACTCCTGGACACGTCGACTTCGGCGGTGACGTCACGAGGGCCATGAGGGCGATCGACGGCGTCGTCATACTTTGTTGCGCGGTAGAGGGCGTCATGCCGCAGACGGAGACCGTCATCAGGCAGGCGATCAAGGAGAGGGTCCACCCGGTCCTGTTCGTGAACAAGGTGGACAGGCTGATTAACGAGCTTCAGGTCACGCCGGAGCAGATGCAGACCAGGCTGGCGAACATCGTCAACGAGGTCAACGAGAAGATACGGAAGCTGCTCCCGCCCGAGCTGAGGGAGGAGTGGGCGCTCAAGGTCGAGACGGGCAACGTCATATTCGGCTCCGCGTTCAACAACTGGGCAATATCCGTGCCCTACATGAAGAATAGCGGCATCAATTTCAAGGCGGTCTACGACTACTGCCACAACCAGGACCAGAAGACCCTCGCGAAGAAGGCCCCTCTGCACGAGGTGCTTCTCGCGTCGGTCATCATGCACCTCCCGGACCCGAAGGAGGCGCAGAAGCTCAGGATACCGATCATATGGCATGGAGACCCCGAGTCTACGTTCGGCAAGGCCATGTTGACGTGCGACCCCGATGGGCCAGTCGCGTTCATGGTGACCAAGATTATCGTCGACCCGCACGCGGGCGAGGTCGCCGTCGGCCGTCTGTTCAGCGGGAAGATCATCAAAGGGCAGGAGCTGTGGATCTCCGGCATGCCCAACCCGAACAGGGCACAGCTCGTCTCGCTCACAGTCGGCGCTGACAGGATCCCGGTCGAGGAGATCGACGCGGGGAACGTCGTCGCCGTATCCGGCCTCAAGGATGCGATCGCGGGCTCAACCGTGTCCAGCGACCCAGCGATGGCTTCGTTCGAGAAGATCGTCCACTATTCGGACCCAGTCGTGACCGTGGCAATCGAGGCGAAGCACACGAAGGACCTGCCGAAACTGGTGGACGTCCTCAGGACCGTCGCGAAGGCGGACCCGTCGATCGTGGTCGAGATCAACCAGGAGACGGGCGAGCACCTGATGTCCGGCATGGGCGAGCTGCACCTTGAGATAACTAACTACAGAATAGTCAACGAGCACAAGGTCGAGATCAATACTTCGCAGCCGATAGTCGTGTTCAGGGAGTGTGTTGGTGGCAGGGGCGGCCCGTTCGAGGGCAAGTCCCCGAACAAGCACAACAGATTCTACATCGAGGTCGAGCCTCTGGACATGAAGATCGTGGACGCGATACGGTCCGGTGAGATCGAGACCGAAGGCAGGATCAAGGACTCGAAGGCCATGGCGAAGAAGCTACAGGAGCTTGGCATGTCGAAGGACGAGTCGAAGGGCATCGCGGCCTTCATCGGTACGAACGTGCTGTTGGACATGACCAAGGGTATCCAGTACCTGCACGAGACCATGGAGCTCGTGAAGGAGGCGTTCGAGGAAGCCATGAACAGAGGGCCGCTCGCAAACGAGAAGTGCATGGCGATGAAGGTCATGCTAGTGGACGCGAAACTGCACGAGGACAGCATACACAGGGGCCCCGCCCAGGTCATACCCTCGGCGAGGTCCGCGATCTACGGCGCGATGTGCCAGGGCAACAGGGTCCTGTACGAGCCTATCCAGAAGGTGTTCATCAACGTCCCGCAGGACCAAATGGGGAATGCCATCCGGGAGATACAGCAGAGGCGAGGCATCATCGAGGACATGAAGCAGGAGGGCGACATGGCCGTCGTGCAGGGGAAGTGCCCCGTCGCGGAGATGTTCGGGTTCGCGGCGTCGATCAGGAGCGCCACGAGCGGAAGGGCGCTGTGGTCTACCGAGAACGTGGGCTTCGAGCCCATGCCCCGCGAAGAGCAGGAGAAGATTGTCCTGCAGATAAGGCAGAGGAAGGGTTTGAAACCGGAGCCTTACGACGCGGCCTACTACTCGGGGTAAGTGGCTGAGCCATATACCCCAATCACGAGGCAAAAAGACTAATATACCAAGAGCATCATGCTCGAAAAGAAGCTATTGGAGGCCATAACATGGCAGAAAAACCACACATGAACTTGGTGTTCATCGGACACGTCGACCACGGAAAGTCGACCAGTGTCGGCCGACTGCTCCTTGACACAGGGCACATCGAGCCCCACGTCATCGAGAAGTACAAGAAGGAGGCCGAGCAGAAGGGTAAGGCGACTTTCGAGTTCGCGTGGGTTATGGATGGACTCAAGGAGGAGAGGGAGAGAGGTCTCACCATCGACGTGGCACACAAGAGATTCAACACATCGAAGTACTACTTCACCATCATTGACGCGCCAGGTCACAGGGACTTCGTCAAGAACATGATCACTGGTACCAGCCAGGCAGACGCGGCGGTCATCGTCGTGTCGGCGATCGAGGGTCCACAGGCACAGACGAGGGAGCACATCTTCCTCGCGAGGACCCTTGGCGTCGAGCAGATAGTCATCGAAGTCAACAAGATGGACGCGGTGAACTACCAGCAGGCGAAGTACGAGGAGACCAAGAAGGCAGTCAGCGAGCTCCTGAAGACCGTCGGGTTCAAGGTCGATGACATACCCTTCGTGCCCGCATCCGGGTACAAGGGAGACAACATCGCCAAGAAGTCGGAGAACATGCCCTGGTACAAGGGCCAGACCCTGATCGAGGCGCTCGACGCGCTCAAGCCCTTAGCGAAGATGACCGAGAAGCCGCTCAGGATACCGGTCCAGGACGTCTACACCATCACCGGTGTGGGCACGGTACCGGTGGGCAGGGTCGAGACGGGAGTGCTCAAGCCCGACATGAAGATCATCTTCATGCCCGCGAACAAGATCGGCGAAGTGAAGTCGATCGAGATGCACCACGAGACTCTGCCGCAGGCGGTCCCTGGCGACAATGTCGGATTCAACGTCAGAGGCCTGGCGAAGACCGATGTCAAGAGGGGCGACGTGGCTGGCCCGGTGGACAACCCGCCGACCGTCGCGAAGAGCTTCAAGGCCCAGATCATGGTCCTGAACCACCCGAGCGTCATCACAGTTGGCTACACCCCGGTGTTCCACTGCCACACGGCGCAGGTCGCGTGCACGTTCACTGAGCTCATAACCAAGCTCGACACGAAGACCGGCGCTGCGAAGGAGCAGAACCCGCAGTTCCTGAAGACCGGCGATGCTGCGATCGTGAAGATAACGCCGAGCAAGCCGCTCGCGATCGAGACCAAGAAGGACTTCCCGCAGCTGGGCCGGTTCGCGATCAGGGACATGGGCCAGACCGTCGCTGCCGGAGTGGTCATCGAGGTCGAGAAGAAGGAGATGTAAACCCTTTCTACAAACCCCCTTATGTTTTGATTTGAGGTCACAAAATGGTTCAACGGGCCAGGATATCGCTCAGCGGGACGGACCCCAAGAAGGTCGACAACGTCTGCAGGCAGATTAAGATGATCAGCGAGAAGACTGGCGTTGCGATCTCCGGCCCGATACCGCTGCCCACCAAGCGCCTGGTCGTGCCCGTTCGCAAGAGCCCGGACGGAGAGGGGTCTGAGACCTGGGACCGTTGGGAGATGCGCGTGCACAAGAGGCTCATAGACCTCGATGCCGACGAGAGGGCCCTGAGGCAGTTGATGAGAATCCAGGTGCCGGACGGAGTCAACATCGAGATCGTTCTGAGATCCTGAGCGCTTCGCAGACATTGAACTGTTTTTGTGCGAATTGATTTGTAGGTTGTCTAACAATTGTCGATTTATGGTACTTCGAACTGCTTCAGGCAAAGGTCCGAGACCCCAAGGAACCAAGCTCATTCCGAATAGGAGCGGAACACGGAATCGCTCAGTCCCTCGCGTGCCGGGGGACGCGCACGCGAGCTTCCTCAGAAACATATTTAGCGGGAATGACCTTCAGACATTCTAGCAATCGAAGGGCCGATAGATCAGTGGAAGATCGCCTGCTTTGCAAGCAGGAGGTCAGGGGTTCAAATCCCCTTCGGTCCACCATGATTCTCGAAAAAGCAATATGGAAGGGAAAGCTTTGCGGTTTGGGGAAGCGGCAATGAAGTCCTCTAGTTGCGGCAGGACAGAACCTCGCGGTCTCTATGGGGAGGGCCGTCCCGTGACGATCACAGCGACGAAACGTCGTGTCAGAAAGCGACGAACAATGGTTCCTTTGGCCGCAATGGCATTTGCCGCGTCACTCGTACTTGCGCTGTGGGTCCTCAATACTACCCCGAATGATCCGTCCAGGCACGTAACAAGTGAAGCGACAACAAACAAGACCGTTCTCGGGGTCGTGTACGATCAGACCAGCCAGCCAATCGCTGGTGCGGATGTTACTGTCGAGATATGGGGCGGGTATTGGCCCGACCAGGACTTCTTCCGAACATCGGAGTCGACAGTGACTGATCCGTCAGGATACTATGAGGTGACAATCAACAGCAACTACTGGGATCCGCACAACACCATCAAGGTCACCGTGACTTATGGCTCCGATCAGAAGACACACAAGGTCGAGGCAGACGCAGAACAGTATCAGACTGTGAACATGTTCATGGATCTGGTCATTCCTGAATTCAGCGGTTCTCTCGGCTTGCTTGCCATGATGGCTGGGTGCGCGGTTCCCGTCGTGGTCATGCTAGCTCGCAAGCGAAGGTAGTTGAGACCCCACAAGCTCCTGTCGCGAGCTGCCTACAACTATTGCGACGCCCCTCCTGGCCAATACGCTCCGGGAGAGTTGTCTAACGCGCTGCACGATGCGCGATACAACGTAGTGCCGTAGCACCCTGGCTTCTGAGTGTCTGGGCAACCCAGACCAAGCTTGAAATAGGCTCGCGAAGCATAGATGGTCTGAGGATTTGGCTATGTCACGCGGCGCCCGGAGGGGCCCTGCAATCAGGATTCATGCGTTGCCACATGACCCAGACAGTGTTGTCAACATTGGGCGCGGGGGTCACAGCTACAGCTGGTTTGGGTTCATAATTCCCACTGTCTGCTTTCCCCTGGTCCTACTCGGGTTGATCATGTTGGCAACGCCCGCACGGCAGCTCGGGATGGCGTTGCTCCTGGGGTTGGCTATCGCATTCGTGCTGATGGGGATATTCTTCGTCATGAAGAGGAGATTTCCTGCGAGCGGGCCGCTCCTCCGTGGCCTTGCGCTCCCGGATTCCTCCTCGAAGGATCGGTATGGCAAGGCGATGAAGTGAGACGGAGGATTGCGGAATGAGGAATACGCGCACGAGGACGGACCGAGTCGGCAGCAGGTACTTCACGGGGTCTGGTGCGAGCACAAGCGAGCCGCCGTATGTTAGTGAAGCTGACGGGCGAAGATGGCTCTCGTCAGGACTTCCAGAGGAGAAGAATGCCCTGAGGAGCCGAATCATTGATCTCATATGGCTTCTGCTGTTCCCGTTGTTCTTCGCGTTATGCGTTTCAGCTGTGTTTGCAGTAGGCGCAGCTTTCAATGGGCTTCTGGACTGGCCCACTGCATTGCTTGTCTTGGTTGCAGCGTCCGCCGCAGGGGGAGCCTATATCGTTGCGGGCCGGAGGCTGGAGCTAGCTTGACATATGTGGCCGATTAGGACATCGTAGTCAAAGTGGTCCACGAGAAAATAGAAGGAATTGAAAGGGTTTGATTGGTTTTGCTGTATTGGCGCTCTAGTCGAACTCGTCCTTCGATACTGCCACTAATATCAGGCCGATCAGCGGCAGAATGAGGTATCCAAGCAGCCCGAGAACGCCTCCGAGTACTGCGAGGCCGAACTTCTTGCGCATTATCGCGAACACTCCGCCTATAATCGCCACGATGCCCAGTATCAGTAGTATCGCACCGCAGACGTTCAGAATGTCCTCGAGGTTTACTACGTCGAACGGCATCGCAGCGGAAGCCCAGAGGAACGCATATCCCATGTATATCTCCAGGAGTCCGCCCACGATGATCAAAACACCGCCGACAATCGGCATCACGGTCTGCTTCTTCGCTGGCGCTGCCATCATTGGCTGTGCCACAGTTGCCATACTTCTCACATCCCTATAGAACCGAGGTTATCCCATCCCTCGTGTCCCTAATGAGTATTTGTCATGATATTATAAAATGGTTGCTATGTATTTGGCTCTGCAGGTCCAGTTTGAGCAGCTGGATGGACTGACTGACTTGGAGCAATCCCCCTAGTGTACTTCCTGATCCTCAATGCGGGATGTCTCTCTCGCCTTCCTTCACCAAAGCGGCCAGATCCTTCCCGAGATCGGCAGGCAGTGGTTCGGGCGCGTGCGTCTTCAATATCTCCTTTGCGAGGTCTTTCGCGTGGTCGACCACACTCTTCGAGCCAGCTGACTTCCAGGTCTTGAAAGGCTGGCCGTCAGTAACCACTGGCTGCCACATCTCCCTGAAGTGGTCGAGCGTGTGCTTCTTGCCCATGAAGTGTCCTTCGTGACCAACTTCCATGATCACGTCCAGAGGCATCGAGTCGCCGTCTACAGGGAAGCCCTTCAGCATATCGGCCATCATCGTAAACATCTCGTGGTCTATGATGAGCTGCTCGAATGACAGCACCGTCCAGTTCTCGAGGAGCCCTGGGCCGGAGGTCATGTCCGCTCCGGACAGATAGCACAGGAACGCGGAGAACGCCTTCTCGTAACCGGCCTGGACGTCAGGGACCTTTGAGCATGTGCCCCAGCCCCCGACGAAGATGGGGATCCCATAATGTTTGGCCATCTGGACATGAGCGGCTCTGACCATGTCCGCAGCTGGGAATAGCCCTTCGAACAGCCCGCTCTGTATGTCCATGGCCATGGGCTCGGTGCTGTAGCACAGCGGCGAGCCGGGCGCGGCCAACTGGAGCACGGTCGCAAGCGCAATTACCTGCGCATTACCGAGCAGCGTTGCCCCTGCCAAGGACATCGGCGCGGTCGCTCCTATGAGCGGCATGGCCATGAGATGGGGGGGACAGCCGGCCCTCGAGAACTCTATGGCCGCATCGGTTGTCATGCCCAGGACCATGGGCGAGGTCGTGCACGTGAGGCTCGAGATGATTGGCCTCCTCCTCAGCTCTGCTTCGCCCCCGACGACGACCTTGGCCATGTTCAGCTGTTGTATCGCCTCTTCCTTCTGGTACGTAGAGCCGGTCGTGAAGTGCTTCTCGCAGTTCTCCAGCGCCGCCATGTATTCGTGGACTGTGTGCGCATGTTTCGGGACATCCAGAGGCGTCACGAGAGGATTGTACATGTGCATCATCGGCAAGTAGTCGACGATTTTCGCGGAGTCCGCCACGTCCTTCAGGGTAGATGGTCTCCTCACGCCCGAATCGAGATCGATCGTGGCCAGTCCCACTCCGTCCGTGCAGGCATAGCAGTGCTCCCCATCGAGCTCGAAGTCATAATCGGGGTTCCTGGCAGCCATCTTGAATGAGCGCGGGCATTTGTGCAGCGCCTCCTCGACGAGATGTCCAGGGATCTTGGCCACTTTGGTCTTCTCGTCCACATCCGCCCCCGCCTCCTTCAGAAGGCGTCTGCCCTCATCGCTGACGACCTTGATGCCCATCTTCTCGAGCAGGTGCAGGGAGTTGACGTGGATCGACTTCACATCCTTCGGCTCCATGACCTCGAATCTCTTCATGCCGAAGCGCCCGATCTTCATCTCCTTCGCCATTCGCTCATCCTCCCTGACCGACAAGCTGTCTGGCAAGCGCGGCGGCGCTGTTCGCATCAGCTGCGTACTGCGCCCCGATCTCCTTCGCCCATTCCTCGGTGACCGCCGCCCCGCCGACCATCAACGGAGCTTTGATTGCGGCACCCCTGAGTGCGTCTATGAGTTCCTTCTGTCCGTCAACCGTGGTAGTCATGAGGGACGAGGCACCAACGATCCCAGCGCCCACCTCCTTAGCTTTGGATACGAAGTTGTCTGTGGGAGCGTCCTTGCCCAGGTCGTGCACCTCGAACCCTCCGGCTTCCAGCATGATCCTCACGAGGTTCTTACCGATGTCGTGTATGTCTCCCGCAACTGTGCCGAGCACCACCTGAGCGACCGCATGCCTCTTTTCGGCGTGCTTCTTCATCTCTGGCTCGAGAACCCTGATGGCCGCGCCCATTATCTCCGCGGCGTATATCAGCTCGACCACGAACATCTCCTTCCTGGCGAACTTCTCTCCGACCTCGCGGATACCTTTCGCCAGACCTTTCTCGATGGCCTCCACCGGGCTGATCCCAGCAGCCAGGGCGTTCCTCGCGGCTTGCTCCGCCTCCTCCTGTTTCAGGTTCTTGATGGCGTTTTCCAGCTCACTCAGTATGGCTTCTTTGTTCTCGGCCATGTTCTCCACCGATCCGTATCCGGGGGCGATCCGTCTTCTTCAGCCATGGGCGGGAGGGTCTGCGAACGTTGCGATCGAAGAATCAGCAACGGGCTCCCAGACGCGCCGCACAACAGCCTTCGCCTATCCTATGTCCAGGCATTCCCCCGTGGCCCCGGAACAACTCGGCCATTAATGACCCTTTCTACAATCGGGCAGTCACCTATTCGCCGCAGTATACGCCTTGAAGTAGCGCCTCACCTTCTCCGACCTCAGGTAGATGATCACGATCGCGTTGAAGATTATCGTCCAGAAGGGAGAGCCTGGGTCGGCCCTGTCGGGCAGGATGATCGCGCTCAGGATAGCGAAGAAGATCGCGAAGAGGGCAACGCTCGTGCCCCTCCTACGGGCCCATTCCAGTCCTTTGACATATCCTCGGGCGAGCAGCAGAGCCATCACGCCGAGGGCGAGATATGCCATCGCGAGCAGCCCGAAGATCGACTTGGCGTTCGCGGCCACCCAAGGGTCGGCCAACCTCGTCTGTATGTCGGGTGTGTCTGCGGCCGACGACAGCCCCAGAAGCCAGACTCCTCCTACAAGAAGCTGAAGGCCGGTGATTATCTGGAGGAGAGCCAGGAGCGTTATTCCTATGGGACGTCCGGGTAGTTTCTTCCTACGCGCCAGGTACTTCCCTCGGGGGCGGATATTGCCTCGCGGGTATTAGGAGCCGTCGGGACAGGCGGAATAGTCTGGTACAAAGGTTATCCCCCCAGAGCTACTTGGTCGTCTGCGAGTTGACTTGAGAGTTTGCGTGTTGCAGTTCAGGTGTGCAGGTGGTTTCAGGAGGGCCCTGGAGAAGGCCGAGGGGTACCTCGAGGTCGCCAGGAATCCGGACTTCGTGCTGCTTGGCGGTGAATTCGCCCTGAACGAGTCGAAGCAGGTCGACCCCTACCCGCTTCTTGCAGCCCTCGCTGAGCGCTACAAGTGCAACATCATCGCCCCGGTGGACGCCAACAAACGCAGGTGCTCGAAGCCAGCTGAGAAGGGCCACATTTCAATGCACGTCTTCGGCAGGTCCGGTGAGGTGCTGGGCATACAGGACAAGCGCAGCTTCTACCCCAAGGAGAGGACATTTTTCAAGCGCGGGAGCAGAGTCCAGATATTCGAGGTCGACGGAATCCGGATAGCCCTGATGCGCGGTCTGGACATCCTCGACCACGGCTACTCGAGCAAGATCAGGGGTGCGGACATCGTGTTCTTCTCCACGATGGCGATAGATGACATGATGCTCGAGCTCGCAAGGGCAAGGGCTCTCGATATCAAGGCGTATTTCGCGATGTCCTCGTACATGGGCACTTATTCGGGAATGAACTTCATCGGGAACGCCGCGATCATCGAGCCTGTGTACATGGTGATAGACGGGGAGCACATGCTACATCAATCGCAGGTTCTGAGGCACATAGGTGACGAAGGCTTAGTCCAGGCGGATCTGGATGTCGAGCATGTAAGGACCATGAAGGCCAAGTTCGCCAGGAAGAGGTCTCGCTCAAGGACATAGTCTCACTTGAGTCGACTCTGTATTCATCTGAAGGGATTGTTGAGACTCGCACTCGCAAGGCGAGAAGTCTATCTATAGGAGCCATTCTCACGGTTCTCACAGGTCTTGGATGACAGATAAACAGAGCACTGCCAAGGTGACATACATCGGCCACGCGAGCCTGCTGTTCGAGACGAACGGCCACAGCGTGATAGCGGATCCGATGTTCTCGAACAGGGTGGCGACGGTTTTCAACCAGAGGCTGACGCCGATGAGGTTCGACCCCACCTTGATCTGCGACCTGAGTGCCATACTGCTCACGCATGGGCATCACGACCACATGGATCTGCGGAGTCTGTCGAAGCTCGGCCGGTCCGTCCCCGTCATCCTGCCGAAGGGGTTGTCACTCCCTCTTCTCATGCGCGGTTTCAGGCATGTGCGCGTACTCCAGCCTTGGGACGCAGTTGAGATCGATGGCGCCTCCATAAACGCCGTTCCAGCGTATCACTTCGGGGGCCGACCGCCGTTCTATGCGACCGCTGGGTTCCAGGGATATGTTGTGCAAGATGGGAAATGCGTCTACTTCTCCGGAGACACGGGATTCTATGAGCCCATGTTCAGGGAGATAGGCAAGAAGTTCGCGATCGACGTCGCCGCGCTGCCCATCGGAGCGTATCATCCCCCGTCATTCAGAAAGCATCACATGAGCCCGGAGGACGCGCTCGAGGCGTTCAGGGTGCTGGGCGCGAAGAAGATCCTTCCGATTCATTACGAGACGTTCAACCTGTCTTGGGAGCCTCTGGACGAACCTAGGAAGAGGTTCATGGCCGAGGCGGAGAGGTTGTCGCTGCTTGACTCGATTGCAGTGTTGGAGAGCGGCCAGAGCATCGTCCTCTAGCGTTATCGGGCGCAATCACGCATCATATGCCGCGTCTTGATGCCCTAGCAGCAATCAGCACGGCGCCCAATATGCCCACCACGGGCAGGAGCAGCGATGAGAACTCAGGGATTGCTCCTGATGGGTTGAGCAGGAATGTGTCGTCATCGGATGGCGCGCTCTTGCCCGTCAAGGCGTCCGTAGCTGAGACTGCGTAGACATGGATGTTGACCGTTCCAGATACTGGAGCGGTCCAGTCCACGGTCCAGGACGCTTCCGGCCTCGGGCGAGTGTCCACAGTGGACGCAGATGCTGCCGCGTCATTCACCTCAGCATTGGGTCCAGGGTCCGAGAGGGTCCCTGCGTCTATCGTGAGGTAGAATCCGTTTTCGCCGTTCGGTCCATTGAGGTCGTTGACTTGTATTGTGATGGTGTAGGTCGCGCTCGGCGTGTACTCTGTCGGCAACCCCGTGACGGTCAACAGGCTATCCGCACCCACATCATGACAGCTGGTGCAATCCTCCTCCCTGCTTGGAGCAGCGGATGTACTGTCCGTCGGCGCGAGCAATACAGCTATCAGGACTATGACCGCCACTGTCAGAATGAGTGCGGCTCCTTTCCTTCCCGATATCTCGCGCACTTTTCTAGTCGACTTCTTTTGCGTTGGCCTGATTATGTCGGCCGTAAATGCCCCGTCAGCAATCATCCCTGAATATGTCCCTGACATGACCTCACCCGCATCTTCCGCTCCTCCGGCACGAGAGCCAAAGCATTCCGACACCGAAGAGCATTGAACGTTTATAACAGTGTTATATTACGGCTGCAAAATGGAGGCCGATTCGGGGTCGCGCGCCAGACGGCGGATTCCTTCTGTCTAAGAAAGTCCAGGGAGGCTTGGGGCCGAGGCCGTGTGCTGTGTTACTTCCGGAGGTAAGGCCTTATACGCTCCGCCATTTGGCGCGATGCCTCGTCCACGGGCACGAGATCGATGTCTTCGGGAGCGGTGACTCCTAACCCAAGTTCTCCAGCCCTCCGGATCTGATCCTGCTCAAAGACTTTCTTGCTCTCTATCTTCCTCGTGGTCCCGTGCATCTTGAG
>Ga0256868_10000476_pt1 | contig 23479 bp, 19 predicted proteins | sample RVTome_13_FD_187341 | JGI IMG/M metagenome (GOLD analysis project Ga0256868, IMG submission 187341) | Soil microbial communities from uranium-contaminated site in the Upper Colorado River Basin, Wyoming, United States - RVT92D227 HiSeq ...
TATCCTTCACAACTCTGAGGTCCCCGGTGATTTCGCGCAGAGAGTGGGCCTTACCCAGTTGACAGAAGAGCATGGCGACAAATTGGCCCCAGCAGGTAAATCCCCGGGCGTGCCGCTCGGCCTTGGCTCCTTTACTAATCGTTGGAATTCAATCCGGGGAAACAATTGTAACAATTGGCTGAATATGCTACAAAATCTATTCATGGTTGAGCCCTCCTTTGGTTGGTATGTTTTTGTCAAGATCCTTATACCAAATCAGGGCTCAACCTGAAAACTTAATTTGGATAAGAGTGAATTGACATTCATTTTTTCCCTTGAGGATGGCGGAGGGGGGAAAAGGAGGATATTGAAGGTGAAGCTTAAAGACAAAGTAGCTGTAGTGACCGGGGCCGGACGGGGAATTGGAGAAGAGATTGCTTTGCGCTTCGCCGCAGAAGGAGCCAAAGTGGTGGTGAATGATGTTAACGAGGCCGATGGAAACCGCACCGTGAAGGCAATCAAAAGCAAAGGCGGGAAGGCAGTAGCTGTGATCGGAAGCGTTACCGTTCGGGACATCGCCCAAAAAATGATGGACACGGCCGTCAAAGAGTTCGGGACCGTCGATATCTTAGTAAACAATGCCGGTATCATCCGCGACGCCATGCTGCATAAGATGACCGATGAGCAATGGGATCAGGTCATCGACGTGAATTTGAAAGGCGTATTTCTCTGCACCCAGTGTGCGGCCAGAGTCATGCGGGAGAAAGGGTATGGGAAAATTATCAATCTCTCCTCAGCGATGTGGAGAGGAAATCCTGGGCAATTTAACTATTCAGCTTCCAAGGCGGGGGTTATTGGAATGACCAGGACGGCGGCCAAGGAGTTGGCGCCCAAGGGGATCAACGTCAACGCCATCGCTCCGGGGTTGATCTGGACGGATATATTCAAGTCCATGCCTGCAGCGGTACTCGAACGCATGCAAAAGAACTTAGCCTCTATCGTTCCTCTAAACCGCATGGGATCCCCGCAAGATGTCGCGAATTTGGCTCTTTTCTTAGCATCGGATGAAAGCTCTTATATTACCGGTCAGGTGATCTATTGCGACGGCGGCATGATCATTTAAAAGATGCAGGGTCGAGGATTAACAATGGAAAAATGCAGATTGCCGAAAAGGATATAATGAACCCGCTTTAACATCTTGTAGATCTTCCGAGAAGCCATTTTATAACGGCATCGTAACGTCTTTTCCGACAATTGCGAGAACGCTGCCCTCTAAACTGAAAGGAGGCCATCACATCGTGGTTGATTTTGAATTAACCCCAGACCAAAAAGCATGGCAAAAGAAGAGCAGGGACTTTGCGGAAAGGGAGATCAGACCCCTTTCCCTAAAATTGGATAGAGATCCCTCCCATGTTTTTAATTGGGACGTCGTCCGGAAGCTGGCCAAGGAGGATTTACTCTTCCTGAGCATTCCCAAGGAATATGGGGGCAGCGGTTTAGACCCGATCACGATCACCCTCATCATAGAAGAGCTGGCCGTGGGTGACGCTGGCGTGGCCTTCACCACGACCACGAATTTATACCAACCCCCTCAGGTCGCCGGTAACGAAGAACAGAAGGAAAGATTCCTCCCGCTCATTTGTGACCGACAAAACCCGGGCCTGCTTTCTTTTGTGATAACCGAACCCGGTGCGGGATCGGATGCTGCGGCGATAGCCACTTCCGCTCAGTTAAGGGGCGATGAATACGTGATCCGGGGGACGAAATGCTTCATCACCAACGGAGGCTTGGCGCGGGTGTATACGGTTTTTGCAAACGCGGATAGGACCAAAGGGGCAAAGGGCATTTCAGCCTTCATCGTTCCCGGTAATTCCCCCGGCCTATCCAGGGGTAAGGTTGAAGACAAGATGGGTCTGCGATCCTCCTGTACCGCTGAGGTAATTTTGAATGATGTCCGAATCCCCAAGGAGAATTTACTCGGAGAAATTGGATCTGGATTTCGAATAGCTATGCGATATCTGGATGTGGCACGGACAACCTCCTGTGCCGCGGTGGCCTTAGGCTTGGCCCGAGCAGCCTTTGAAACGGCTATGGGCTTCTTCAAAAGATCTCCCGAGAAGGCCAAAGTTACCATAGGACAGCAAATCATTTCTCATAGCTTGGCTGACATGGCTGCGGCTATTGAGTCATCCCGGCTTCTGGTTTGGAAGGCTGCCTGGCTGATTGAGCGGGAATTCCCGGTCGCCAAAGAATCAGCTCTGGCCAAATTTCTGGCCAGCGATATGTGCATGAAGGTAACTGCCGACGCCTTGCAGCTCCTTGGACTTTATGGATACACGCCTGAATACCCTCTGGAAAAATACATGCGGGATGCAAAAATTCTGCAGATCTACGAAGGCACCAATCAGATCCAAAGGACTGTAGCCTCAAGGGGGCTGTTGGCCAATTGAATCAGTTTCGGAAAAATTTCAACAAACTCTTGGAGGTATAAGAAGAGCCGATGGGTATGCAGATCATCGTCTGCCTCAAGCAAGTTCCGGATACGGCGGAGATAAAAAGAGTTCAGATCAACCCCGAAACCGGAACCATCATCAGAGAAGGAATTCCATCCGTCGTCAACCCCTTTGATGAATATGCATTGGAGGAGGCGGTTCGTATTAAGGAAAAGCAGGGGGGAAAGGTTACGGTCCTCAGCATGGGCCCTGCCCAAGCTGAAGATGCATTGAGGAAGGGACTGAGCATGGGGGCAGATGAGGCCATCTTGCTGTGCGACAAAGCATTCGCCGGCGCCGATACTCTGGCTACAGCCTACACCTTAAGTGCAGCCATTAAAAAGATTGGCCGATTTGACCTAATTCTTTGTGGACAGCAAGCAATCGATGGAGATACAGGGCAGGTCGGCCCCAGTCTCGCGGAGCAACTGCATGTGCCCCAGGTGACTTATGTGAATCGGGTGGAAATCGAAGGCCAGAATCTTAGAGTCCGCCGGGAGGTTGAAGGAGGTTATGAAGAACTTCATTGCCCGCTACCCGCTCTTCTTACGGTAGTCAAAGGAATCAATGAACCGCGGATTCCAACCTTCAGCAGCCTCGCTGAGGCCTTGGAGAGAGAGATTCACATCTGGACCGCTGGTGACCTGGGGGCTGAAGCCGATCGACTGGGCCTGGAGGGATCCCCCACCTGGGTGGTGCGGATCTGGACCCCTGAAGTTAGGCGTAATGGGCAAGTAATTGAAAACTCTCCTACAGAAGCAGCCCAGAAATTGGCTTCTTTCCTCAAGCAAAAGGGGATTCTATCGTAGGGAGACCTAATGGGAATACAGATCGATAAAGATAAATGCACGGGATGCGGACGGTGCCTGGCCGTCTGTCCATTTGGCTGCATGGAAGTAGTGGAAAGAAAGGCCATCATCAAAGAAGGCTGCCTGGTTTGCGGAGCCTGCGGAGATGTTTGCGAGTTCGAGGCTGTTGCCATTGAACGCGGGTCGTCCCGGGGGACTCCGGACATCGAAAAATATAGCGGTGTCTTGGTGTTTGCTGAACAGCACCAAGGAAAGTTGAGGGATTGCACCCTGGAATTGCTTGGTGCAGGAAAAAAGCTGGCCGACAAACTCCAACAGGAATTGGCCGCGGCTCTTATCGGATCTGAAGTCGATATGTTATGTCCGCCCCTGTTTGCCCATGGAGCAGATAAGGTCTACCTATTCCAAGATGAAATACTAAAATTTTATCATACCGACCCTTATGCTGCAGCTATGACGGCCGTGATCGCTCAACAGAAACCCTCCATCGTTCTCTTTGGAGCTACGACCACAGGCCGTGACTTAGCGCCCAGGCTTGCGGCTCGCCTCCGGACAGGTCTGACTGCGGATTGCACGGGGCTAGAAGTCGAAGACGAAAGCGGGCTTCTCCTGCAAATTCGCCCCGCGTTTGGTGGCAATATTATGGCCAGTATTAAATGTGCAAACTATCGACCCCAGATGGCTACAGTCCGGCCTAAAGTGATGAAGAAGCCAGTCCCTGATATATTACGCCGGGGAGAGATTATCAGGATAGAAGGAAAGATAAATCCTAAAACCATACGCACCAGGGTCATCCAGGTCATCGAGACCATGGACCAGATCGTTAATCTGGAAGAAGCAGAGATTGTGGTCTCCGGTGGGAGGGGATTGGGAAAGGCGGAGAACTTCCATCTTCTTGAAGAACTGGCCAAATCCTTGGGCGGAGCGGTGGGGGCTTCACGAGCTGCGGTGGATGCTGGATGGAAACCGCACTCTTTTCAGGTGGGCCAGACTGGCAAAACTGTATGTCCCAAGCTCTATATCGCTTGCGGGATTTCGGGAGCCATCCAGCATTTGGTTGGGATTCAGACCTCGGATATGATCGTGGCAGTTAATAAAGATCCAGAAGCTCCGATCTTTAAGGTTGCGGACTTCGGGATCGTAGGAGATCTTTTTCAAATCATACCTGAACTGACTCAGGTGGTTCGGGAATTCAAAGGAGACAACGGTTCAGGCGAGTGCGAGAGGTGATCATGGAAGTGCAATATCAATTGACCAAGAAACAGACGTTATTTCAGGCGATGGTAAAAGATCTTGTCCAAAAGAAGATTGCACCTCGAGCCGGTGAAGTCGACGGCACAGCCAGTTTTCCCCATGAATTGACCGAAATATTGGGGCAGAACCGACTTTTATCACTGCTGGTTCCCAAAGAGCAAGGAGGCGAAGGGGCCGGCTTCATGGATTTCTGCATAGTCATTGAGGAGATCAGTAAGGTATGCCCAACGTCGGCGGTTATCTGCGCGTTCCAAAACATGGGCTCCAGATTCATCTTGAAGAACGGAAAAGAGTCCCATAAGAGTTATTTGCCCCGAATGGCCAACGGCCAAATCATTTTTGGGTACGCCCTGAATGAGGCAGCAGCCCTTGATCTGGCTGCCGTGTCAGTGACTGCGATCAAGGAAGGTCGGACTTATGTATTGAACGGAGCCCCATGTTTCATCGCGAATGGCGACGTAGCCAATATTTTTACTATTTTCGTCCTCACCAATGGCGCGATCAGCGGGTTGCTGGTGGAAAAGGGAACGTCCGATTTTTCTGTGGTGAAGATCGAAGGCCTGACCGGCAGCGAAGCGAGGTATGGCTGTAAAGCTGTTTTCAAAGATTGCCACGTTCCTATAGAAAGCCTTTTGGGGCAAGAAGGGGATGGCCCGAGGATCCTGGCGGACTTCATGGGCGAGATCGGGTGCTCAGCTGCAGCCAGAGCAGTTGGGGTGGCCCAGGGAGTTCTCGACTACGCTATCCAATACGCCAAAGATAGGGTACAATTCGGGCGTTCCATCTTCCAGTTTCAGGCCATCCAGTCATTACTGGCTGGCATGGCTACCAGGGTGGAAGCAGCCAGGCACTTACTTTACAAGGCAGCCTCGATGTATGATCAGGGGAGCAAAGATGCTTACCGGTTTGCTGCCATGGCCAAATATTTTGCCTCAGAGGCGGCCATGTCCGTTTCCACTGATGGGGTTCAGATCGCCGGAGGGTATGGTTATATGAAGGATTACCCATTGGAGAAGATGATGAGAAATGCCAAGCTGACGCAAATTGCGGAAGGGCCTAACCAAATTCAGCAGTTGATCATAGCCAAAAGTCTCTGAATGGTTTTAGCTCGTTGATATAGGATTCCAGAAGTATAAAATTAAAATTAAGGAGGATAGATATGCCATTGATGAATGGAGAGCAGTATCGGGATAGCTTGAGGAAGATGAAGCATGTAGTCTACATCTTTGGGGAACGCATCTCGAACCCTGTGGACCACCCCATCGTTATTCCCTCGCAAAATGCTGTGGCTATGGCATACGACTTAGCATTTGATCCTAAATACGAAGACCTAATTACTGTGACCTCATCTTTGACGGGGAGGAAGATTAATCGGTTTACCCATATCTTTCAGAGTATTGATGATATGCTAAAGAAAGTTAAGATGGCCAGGCTTCTGGGACAGAAGACGGGCACCTGTTTTCAGCGCTGTGCCACCATGGATGCAGCCAATTCCCTGTTCATCGTCACTAGCGAGATGGATAAAAAACTGGGGACAAATTACCATGATCGTTTTTTAAACTTCATACGGGAGGCTCAAGAAAAGGATTACTACGTCGGAGTAGCTATGACCGATGTAAAAGGCGATCGATCCCGCAGGCCCCACGAGCAGGCTGATCCAGATCTATACCTCCATGTGGTGGAGGAGAATAAGGATGGGATTGTCGTCCGGGGTGCTAAATCCAACCAAACGGGGTCGATCAACTCCCAGTACACCATAGTGGCGCCAACGGCAGCCATGAGAAAAGAAGACTCGGATTATGCCGTGGCTTTCGCCGTACCTACAGACGCCGAGGGTATAATTCACATCTATGGCCGCAATCCTGGAGATACTCGAAAATTGGAGAACTGCCCTGTTGACATGGGCAATTACCGATTCAGCGGCCAAGAAACCTTGATGATCTTCCATAATGTTTTCGTCCCATGGGAGAAAGTCTTTCTGTATAAAGAGGTCGAATTCGCCGGACGGATTCCCTTCCTTTTTGGGGCTAACCACCGGCAGTCCTATGGAGGCTGCAAAGCAGGGGTAAGCGATGTCCTGATTGGAGCCGTGAAGCTTTTGGCAGAGTACAACGGGATCGATAAGATGCCCCACATCAGGGATAAGATCCTAGAGATGGTGCGCCTTACGGAGACAATTTATTGCTGCGGCCTGGCTGCTGGTGTCGAAGGAGCAAAGACCGAGGCTGGTTCTTACTTTGTCAATCAACTTCTAGGCAATGTGTGCAAGCTCAATGTGGCTACGCTGCCATTTGAGATGGCCCGGTTGGCGGTGGACATCACCGGGGGAATTCTGGGTACGCTTGTTTCGGAGAAAGATTTAAAAAGCCCGGAAATAGGCAAGTATGTGGAGAAATACTTGAAAGGCTTGCCCGAGGTACCCACAGAACATAAGATGAGGCTTATTTATTTGATTCAGAATTTACTGTTCGGCGTTAACTCCGTCGGCTATGTGGTGGAATCGGTCCATGGTGCTGGACCCCCGGCAGCTCAGAAGAGCAGCCTCAACCGGTTGGTCGACTTCGAGGAAAAAAAGAACTTCGCCAAAGAAATTGCAGGGATTCATTAGTAATTGTAATAGATGGAGGGGTTAAGATTTCAGCATTAAAAGGTATTCGCATCTTGGATTTGACCGTTACTCTTCCGGGCCCTTACTGCACCCATGGGCCAGCACACCGAAGAGATCCTCAAAGAGCTGGGATATTCTGTCGAGACCATTGAAGGTCTGCGGAGAGAAAAAGTTATTTAAATCTCCGAACCTCCAACCCCTCTGAATTTAAAATCTTCGAATTTAACTCACCTTCGATCTGGTTTGGCCACTGAATAGGCGAAACGCCTATAAATTCGTGATAATAAAAATATTTTTACAAAAAATGGTAGGAGGAGATTTTTAAATTTCACAAAAAATTTTCTTGACAAAGGATATAAATTGAGTATCATTCGAGGAAAGTTGGGGAGGTTTTGACCTGGTCACGTGCCTGCAGAATTCAGTCTCCTCTCGTCAATGAAGGTTACCATGGCGGATAAAAAAAGGAAATTTTCTTACTCCTCACCGAAGAGGAGGACTCTCCAAGGGGAGAGCAAGAAGCGGCTGATTTTAAAAGTGGCCACCGAGGTATTCGCCGAAAAAGGTTTCCATGAGACCACCATCTCCCAGATCGCCCAGAAAGCGAACATCGCCGAAGGCAGCATTTACCATTATTTCAGGAACAAGGGGGATTTGTTGTTTTCCATCCCGGAGGAGCGGATGGAGAGTTTTTTGTTTGGGTTGCAGGAGCATCTGAAGGGTATTCAAGGGGCTCTCAACAAATTACGCAAGCTCATCTGGTATCATCTCAACTTTTACGAAAACAATAAAGATTATACCCGTATTTTGCTTCTTGACCTCCGACAAAACCCGAGATTCGATCAGACCAAAGCCTACAGAATGATCCGTGAATACAGCAAGATCATCCTGGAGATCATCGAAGAAGGAAAGAAAGAAAAGAGTATCCGCAAGGAAATCGATCCTTACATCCTTCGCGACCTCATCCTCGGCTCCATCGAGCACCTTACCATCCGCGGATTCATCATGGGGAGGTTTCCCAACCTGTCAGAGGTGGCAGAGCCTCTCCATGATCTGCTTGTTTCTGGGATGGGGGAAAGGAATCGGTTGATCACTCTTCACTTGAATAAGTTGATCAGCCGGCGACGATCAGAAAGGGGGAAGAAGAAAATTTCCACAGGGAATGCAAACCTGCGGCAAATCGGATGAGGAGAGGCAATAGGAAATAAAAGGGGGGTGAGAACCGGGTAGAACAATCTTGATGCCTATTGGGAAACGACGATGTTGCAGTGTATGGGAAGAAAAAAAGATTATTAAAAGAGAGCTATGGTCAAGAGGAATTAACCCACCATCAACTTTACTGACAAGACCAATAAAGGGGGATGACATGGAAAAGAATAAAAGATTCATTCTGATCATTATACTTCTTTTTGTTTTTCAATTCGCTTTTGCCCTTGCTTGGCAGTCGAGGAGTGAAGCGAAAGAGTTGAAGATCGCGGTGATTACAGCGCTGTCTGGCTCGGGTGCAAACTGGGGGAGAGGAATACTCCACGGCGCTGAGTTGGCGGCGGATGACGTGAATGCTAAGGGAGGTCTGCAAGTCGGAGGGGAAAAATATACGATCAAGTTGATCCCTTATGATGACAAATACACGGCTGCCGGCGGGGCTGCGGCAGTTCATAAAGCTGTCTTCAGCGACAAAGTGAAAATCATCATCGGCTCCATCAGCTCCGCATCGGTTCTGGCCATGCAAGAGGTTACGGAAAAGAACAAGATATTGATTATGGCAGATAGCTGGGCGCGCGAAGTTATTAGCCCTCAGAAACCTTACACTTTTAGGCCCTTTATGACTTCCACCCAGGCAGCGCCTGGAATGGCTCGCTGGGCCAAAAAGACTTTTCCGGAGGTGAAGGAGATTGTTACCGTAGCCGCCAATGATGCGAGCGGCTGGTCCATCGGCAAAGATTATCAGGAAGCCTACCAAAAAGAGGGATTTAAAGTTCTCACGGAATTTCCCGAGAGGGGAATCAAAGATTTATATCCCATCCTGACCAGAATAAAAGGGACCAATGCTGGCATTCTTCAGGATTGCGCCTTGGGGGTTGGAACAGCTGCCCTCCTAACCAAGCAGACCAAGGAGATGGGACTTAAAGCCGCCGTAATAGGCGGGGCGTGGGTCGACCCGAGTGAATTTATCCGCAATGCCGGCGGGGCCGAGATGGCCGAGGGATACGCCTATCCCGTTGTCTTTGACCGCAATTCCCAAGATCCGGCGATCGTAGATTTCATCAAAAAATTCCGGAAAAAATACGGGGAGAAAGAATTCATCGATACTCCGGATCCTTCCTTCTACGACGGCACGATGCTTCTGTTTGAAGGTCTCCGCAGGGCAGGAACGGTGGAGGATACGGATAAGATTCGAATCGCTCTTGAAGGTATCGAAAAATTTCAAGGCGTCCTCGGTGAAATGAGGTGGGGCGGGAAAGAAACGTATGGGATCAATCATCAGATTATCCAGCATCACCATATCGCCCAGATCCAAAAGGGCAAAGAAGTCATTATCCTGAAGGCCGGGGAGTTTTAGTAGGGAGGCCGATTGGACTAAAATGGGTTTGGAACCCACCTTGGCTGGGTGAGGCAGGGGAATATCCGGGCAGCATGCTCGAGCGGGCATGGTGCCCCTTGGGGGATTCAGGGAGGTTCGATTTTCGTCCATGGACCCGATTTTCTTTCAGACCTGCATCAACGGATTGATCCTGGGGTCGCTCTATCTTTTGGTAGCTTTAGGCTTGACCCTAATTTTCAGTATCCTGGGGATCATCAATTTTGCGCACGGTGAGATCTTCATGCTGGGAGGATTCGCGACTTTCTTCCTGAGGGAATACTATGGAGTGAACTTTTTCCTCTCCCTGGTTGCCTCTATGCTGATCCTTGCGGCTTTTGGGGTTTTGATCGAAAGAATGATCTTTCGGCCTTTACGTGGAGAGCCATTAAACTTATTGGTCATTTCTCTGGGATTGTCCATTGTTCTGCAAAACCTGGCCCTCATTTTTTGGGGACCGGAAGAGCAATCCTACCTCATCGGATTCCAGGGAGTCATCAACCTATTCGGCATGGTACTCTCCAAAGAGAGACTGGCGGCTTTCACGATCTCGGCCATTTTGGTGGTGGGATTGTATGTATTTATCGGGCGAACCAAGACCGGCAAAGCTCTTCAGGCCGTAGCCCAAGACTCTGAGGCAGCGGCCTTGCAGGGGATCAACATCAATCAGATAAACGCTCTAACCTTTGGGATCGGCTGCGCCCTGGCGGCGGCAGCGGGTTCGACCATGGGTCCGATTTTCCTTGTTTCTCCCTTCATGGGCATGATGCCCGTGGTGAAAGCTTTCATTATCATCATGCTGGGAGGCCTGGGAAGCGTTATCGGGGCCGTAGTCGGAGGGCTGATCCTGGGGATCGCGGAGAGTTTTGGAGCCACCTATCTGGGGGCAACCTTCCAGAATATGATCGGTTTCATTATTCTCATGTCCTTGTTGATTTTCAAACCTTTGGGGCTTTTTGGATACCATGAGTAAGAAAGGTTTTTATCTTATTGGTTTGTACCTTTTTCTATTGTGTATCCCCTTATTCACAAAGGATCTTTACCATATCCACATTTTGATCGTGACCATGTTCCATATCATCCTGGCCCTGGGCCTGAATTTCGTGATGAACACGGCTCAGGTTCCTCTCTGCCAGGCAGCCTTCGTGGGAATCGGGGCTTATACTTCCACCTTATTGGTCATGCGGTTAAATTTCTCCTTTTGGCTCTCTCTCCCGATTGCCGGGATTCTTACGGGAATCCTCGGGATCATTGTGGGATTGCCAACCTTAAGAATCAAGGGGATCTATTTCGCCATGGCCACCTTTGCCTTCGGGGAGATCATTCGGCTGCTTTTCATTGGCTGGGGGGGATTATTTGGCGGCGCGAATGGGATTAGCGCGATTCCTTCTCCCAATCCCATTCCCATACCCTTCCTCGGGCAGATAGAATTTGAAACCAAAGTCCCCTATTACTATTTTACCCTTGTTGTTCTGACCCTCTGTCTCATCATTATTTATCGGCTGACTCATTCCCGAATCGGAAGAGCTTGCACGGCCATTCGGGAATCTGACCTTCTGGCGCAGTGTACGGGAATTGACATTATGGGATATAAGGTCTTTGCCTTCGCCGTCAACTCTTTCTTCGCGGGGATCGTGGGGGGCATCTACGCTCATTATTTTCATTTTATTGGTCCTCAGGATTTTACCTTCTGGCAATCCGTTGAATACCTGGTCTTCATTGTCATGGGAGGAAGTGGAACTATCGGAGGGCCGATCATCGGCTCCATTTTTCTCACTTTTCTGCCCGAATTCCTAAGAATGGCTGTGGAGTTTCAGGTAGTGTTATATGGACTAGCCCTCATTCTGGTTCTGCTCTTCATGCCCCAAGGAATCATGGGCCTATGGGTTAAGGTTAGCGGCCGTTTCGCGAAGGCTGGATAGAGAAATACGAATGAAACTGCTGGAAGTGAGAGGATTGAGCAAAAGTTTCGGCGGCCTGAGGGCGGTACACGAACTGGGCTTCGATGTCCATGGGGAGGACATTCTGGGTCTGGTCGGCCCCAATGGTGCGGGGAAGACTACGGTATTCAACCTCATCACCGGGGTCTACGTGCCGAACGCAGGGAAAATTCTCTTCAACAGCGAGGATATCACGGGGCTGAAGCCTTACAAAATTACCAGAAAGGGGATCGCCAGAACCTTTCAGTTGACGACCCTCTACAGCAATCGCAGTGCCTTAGAGAATGTGGTCATCGGGCATCACCTAAAAATGCAAACCGGGGTAGGGAGCATTCTTTTGAGAACCCCCTTCTTTTGGACCGAAGAAAAGAAAGCCAAAGAAAGCTCCTTGCGGTTGCTGGATTTCATCGAGCTCTCTGGGCAAGAGAATATTTTGGCCAAGAACATGCCCCATGGTCACCAACAACGGTTAAAGGTCGCCATCGCCCTATCCTCCGCTCCCCAGCTGCTATTATTGGATGAGCCCGTCAGCGGGATGAACCCCGAAGAGACAAATGAGATGATGGCTTTGATCGGCAAAATCAGGGCTAACGGGATCACCGTCATTATGATCGAGCACGATATGAGAGCCGTGATGGGCCTTTGTGATCGGATCGTGGTCATCAATTATGGGGAGAAGCTTGCGGAAGGAACTCCGCAGCAGATCCAGAAAAATCAGGAAGTGATCGAAGCATATTTGGGTCGGGAAGATGATTTTGCTTGATTTTAACAATGTGAAAGTCATGTATGGGAAGGTGGAGGCAGTCAAAGGGGCTTCCCTGGACATCGCGGAAAGAGAGATCGTGGTGGTCATTGGAGCCAACGGGGCCGGGAAAAGCACCATTCTGAGGACCATTTCCGGCTTGAATATACCCGTTTCCGGAGAAATCTGGTACTCCGGCCACAGAATTGATGGGCTTCCAGTTCATGGGATCACGAAGTTGGGAATCTCTCATGTTCCAGAAGGAAGAAGGCTTTTTCCGAGGCTTAACGTTTTAGATAATCTGGAGCTTGGCGCTTATCTGCAAAGAGATAAAAAAGAAGTCGGTCGGAACATGGAAGAGATTTTTACCCACCTGCCCATCCTTAAAGAAAGAAAGAAACAATTGGCAGGAACTCTAAGCGGAGGAGAGCAGCAGATGTTGTCCATCGGCAGGGCTTTGATGTCCAAACCGAGGCTTCTTCTCTTGGATGAGCCCTCCCTGGGGTTGGCTCCTCTGGTGGTCCGGGAAATTGGCCGCATCATAACCGATATCAACGGCCGGGGAGTGGCCATCGTGTTGGTCGAGCAAAATGCTCACATGGCCCTGCGCTTAGCGAATCGAGGCTATGTCCTGGAGACAGGGAAAATTGCTCTTCATGGCCCTGCCCAGGAACTGCGGCACAACGAACACGTGAAAAAGGCTTACTTAGGAGGATAAGAAGGAGACTGCACCATGCTTTTAAGGGATATTGTCAATCGAAACGCCAGGATGTATCCAAATCAGGTGGCTACGATTTGGGGAGAGGTGAGGTATACCTTTTTAGAATTCAGAAGAAGGGTAAATTCTCTGGCCAATGCCTTGATGGATCTGGATGTGACCAAAGGAGACCGGGTGGCCGTTATGCTCCGGAACTGTTCCCCGTATATAGAACTATATTTTGCGATTCCTCAAGGGGGAATGATCATTGTTCCCCTCAATTACCGAAACCGGGAAAGAGAAATAACCTATGTCTTAAATCATTCCGGAGCGAACACTCTTATCGTCGGCCCAGACTATATTGACCTCATCAACTCCATTCGCCAGGATATTCGGGGGGTTAAGAATTTCATTAGTGTCGGCCGGAAGAAGGACGGCTTTCTGGAATACGAAGACCTTATTTCCAAATATCCTTCGGAGGAACCAAAAGTCACACTCTCCGAGGATGATGTCATCGCCATCGGATACACCAGTGGGACCACTGGAAGGCCTAAAGGGGCGATGATTACCCATAAAAACTATTTAACAGAGGTAAAAAACAGCCATGCTTGTGTCCCTCTCTCAGCTCATGATGTGGGGTTGAATTTCTTTCCTTTCTTCCACGTCGGTTTCTGCCGGAGCATGGCTTACATGGCGATGGGAGCGGCCAATGTCTGCGCGGATTTTACCCAGCAGGCAGCCTGCGAACTGATCGAAAAGGAGAAAGTCACGCACGCCGCCATGACCCCTGCCCAAGTGAACATGCTAGTCAACTACCCCGACGTCCCAAAATACAACTTGAGCAGCCTGCGGAAAGTGATCTGTGGGGGAGGACATACTCCTTTGGCCACCCTCAAGAAGCTTTTTGAGGTGGTTTCGAAAGACTTTGAGATATTCTGGGTGACGTTGGGGCTGACGGAAGCCGCGGCCTGCCTTACCGGCACCGCCGTGAGGAGAGAAATGTTAGGAGATGTTAAGAGGAAGATGGATTCTTTTAAGGGGCGGAGACCGAGCGGAGTCTCGGTGGGGCCGGCTTTACCCTATTGTCAGGTGCGAATCGTGGATGAGGACGATCAAGATAAGCCCTCCTGGGAACCCGGCGAGGTCATTTGCTACGGCGATAATGTGATGAAAGGATACTGGAGGATGCCCGAAGCAACGCAGGAGACGTTGAAGAACGGCTGGCTCCATACTGGGGATATCGGTCTATTCACAGATGAGGGGGAGATTTACATCGTCGACCGAAAGAAGGACATGATTCTAAGTGGCGATGAGAACATTTATCCCGCAGAGGTCGAAGAAGTCCTCTATTCCCATCCTGCCATCCTGGAAGCAGCCGTGATCGGTGTGCCGGATGAAAGATGGGGCGAGACCGTAAAGGCCATCGTGGTTTTAAAGGAAGGGGCCAAAGCCACAGCGGGGGAGATCATCGAGTATTGCAAAGGGAGGCTCTCAAGCTATAAGAAGCCCACCTCGGTTGATTTCTTGGAGCAGTTGCCCAGGAATCCATCCGGCAAGGTATTGAAGACGGAGTTAAGAAGGCCTTACTGGGGCGAGAAAAAGAAGTAAATTTCGGCGAACCGATCGGAGGGCGATCGTTCTACCGGGATCAAAGGAGACCTCCCTGCCTCCGTTAAGAAAAATCCGCTAACCCTTCTGTCTTCTCGAGCCTTTCGAATAAGCTTCTACGAATGGAGACCTTTGCCATGTCCAAAGCAAATCTTAATCTCAGGAAGATGTTCGAATCCGCTTTCCTCGGGCCCATGAAGGTAAAAAACCGCCTGATCATGGCCCCCATGGGAACACGGTTGGCCAGTGAGATTGGAGCGGTGACCCAGAGGCAAATCGATTATTATTCCGAAAGGGCGAAAGGAGGGGTGGGTACGATCATCACCGAGGTCACTTGTGTAGACCATCCCCTGGGGGTAACGGGTCCCACGAATCTAACCCTCCACGACAATGCCTACATCGGCGGACATAATGAGCTGGTGGAGGCCGTGCATGACCATGGAGCAAAAATCATCTGCCAGCTGGTGCACGCCGGACGGCAGACCCGGCCTTCCAGTATCAAAGGCCTGCAACCCGTGGCTCCTTCGGCGATTCCCTGTAAATTTTTGAATGTTGTGCCCCGGGAATTAACCACCCCTGAAGTGGAGGAGGTGATCCAAAAGTTCATCGACGCGGCAGGACGGGTCAAGACGGCAGGCTATGACGGGGTCGAACTTCATGGGGCCCATGGGTATCTGATCGCTCAATTCATGTCCCGCAGCAGCAATAAGCGAACGGATAAATATGGAGGGGATTTTAAGAACCGGATGAACTTTCCCCTGGAAATCATTCGCGGGGTCAAAAAATCGCTGGGGAACGATTACCCTCTCTTATTCCGGATCAGCGCCGATGAATTCGTGGAAGAGGGAAGATCCTTGGAAGAGTCCAAACAAGCGGCCCGGATATTGGAAGAAGAAGGAGTTCATGTTTTAGATGTCAGCGCGGGAACCTATGATTCCTTCCCCACGCTCATCGAACCGATGTCCTATGAAGAGGGATGGAAGATCTACCTGGCGGAAGAGATTAAAAAAGTGGTCAAGATTCCAGTCATCGGAGTGGGCGTAATCCGGACTCCGGCGGTTGCAGAAAAGATTCTAAAGGAAGGCCGGGCCGATTTTTTGGCCTTGGGAAGAACCCTGCTCGCCGATCCCCATTGGCCCAATAAGGCCCGAGACGGCAGGATAGATGAAATTATCAAATGTATATCCTGTAACACCGGCTGCATCGGGGGGAGAGTGTTTCGAGATCTGCACATCCGGTGCGCGCTCAACCCCGTGACGGGAAGAGAGCGGCGGTATGCCCATTTGGTTCCCGCAGAGAAAAGGAAGAAAGTGTTGGTCGTTGGAGGGGGGCCGGCAGGGATGGAGGCCGCCAGAATTGCCAAGATGAGAGGCCATCAGGTTACGCTGTTTGAGAAAAACCGGCACCTGGGAGGTCAACTTCAATTGGCGGCGATCCCCCCGGGCAAGGAGAAAATTAAGTGGTATTCGGACTACTTGATTGGGCAGATGAAGAAATTGAAGATCAAAGTCCACCTTACCCAGCGGGCGACCCCGGAAGAGGTTAAAAAGCTTAAGCCCGATGTGGTCATCCTTGCTACCGGGGCAACCCCCTGGATCCCTGAAATTTTAGGTATCCAGGATTCGAAAGTCGTGAAAGCCTGGGAAGTCCTGGAGCGGAAGAAAAAAATTGAAAATGCCTATGTGGTTGTCGCCGGGGGTGGAACGGTAGGATGTGAAACGGCTCTATTCTTAAGCCCCAATAATCGGAAAATCGTCATCGTTGAAATGCTGGAAGGCGTTGCTTTGGATATGGAACCCATCAGCCGAATGGATCTGCGAGAGAAAATAAAAAAGGCCGGAATAGAGGTAATGACCGGAAAGACCATCAGAAAAATAATCAAAGAGGGGGTTATCGTTACGGGTGGCCAAGAGAAAGAAGAATTAATCCAGGCGGATCGAGTGGTCATGGCTTTAGGGGTGAAGCCCGAGGATTCTCTATCTGAAAAGCTTTCCGGAAAGGTTCCCGAATTATACGTGATCGGCGACAGTGCCCGTCCAGGGAAAATTATGGATGCGGTCCATGATGGGTCACGAGTTGCGCGGATGATCTGACTCGAATGCGGAGGCAACGACGGAAAGGAAGTATACGCCCTGGGAAATTTTTAAAAAAATGGCCAAGATTCCAACGCTTTTTCCACGACCTTGCGCGGAAAAAGTGGTACCTGCAGGGCAGCGAAAAACCCTGAAATCCCCCCTAACCCCCCTTTGAAAAAGGGGGGGAGGGGGGATTTATCGCGGGACATTTCCTTCTTACCAACATGTTGGTTTTAGTTTGGCGCTAAGTGCCTATCTTACTGCTCCATGAATTTTTAATTTCAAACCTGGAGGTGGAAAATGAAAGAGCAAGAAATTGTCGTCGTCAGTGCAGTGCGGACCCCTTTTAGTCGCTTTGGGGGCGTATTGCGGGATGTGCCCAGTATCCTTCTGGGAGCCATGGCGATACGGGAAGCTGTTGCGCGTGCCGGATTGCAGAAAGATGAGATTGATGAAGTGTACTATGGGACCTGTCAACCCGCGGAAACTTCCCTGGAAAACGATGTCCCGGACCGGCAGGCGGTTCTGGAAGCCGGGCTTGCCCCTCAAACCCTTTCCTTCACCATCGATCGGGCCTGCTGCGCTTCGTTGACCGCTGTACGCCTGGCCTCCCGCTCCATCCGCTCGGGGGATCGGGAAATTTGCGTGGCTGCCGGCGCTGAAAATATGAGTCGTCTCCCCTTTTTGCTTCCCGGGATTCGTTGGAGCGGCCATCGGATCGGGAACCTGGAAGTCCACGACAATCTCTTTGAGCTGGGTTATAAGGGCTGGAATGCGATCTCCCGCAAGACCGCCGAAGTTGCTCTGGATTTCAAGGGATGGAATCCGGTGGCTGTGGATGCAGGAGAAGTGGCCTTAGAGTATGGGGTTTCCCGGCAGGAGCAGGATGAATGGGCGGTTCGCAGTCAGCAGTATTATGCGAAGGCCTTTGCCGCCGGTAAGTTCAAGATTGGAGAGGAGCTCATGTCGGTTAAGCTCACCCCCAAAAGAGGAGAGCCGATCCTTTTTGAAAAAGACGAATACCCCAGGCCAGATACTACTTTGGAGAAACTGGCGAAACTTCCTCTGATTTATGGAAGCCCGACGGTGACGGCAGGGAATGCTCCCGGGTTGGATGCCGGGGCTTCGGCGGTGGTCCTGATGAGCAGGCAAAAAGCAGAAGAAAAAGGGTTGACCCCCTTGGGGACGATCCTATCCGTGGAAGGCGTGGCCGATGAGGCCAGGCTTCTGGCTTCGGTTCCGGCTCCGGCGATCCGCAAGGCCTTGTCTACAGCCAAGGTGGACCTGAAAGATGTTCACATAATTGAAGTCAACGAGGCCTTTGCCGTCATGCCTTTAGTGAGCAGCAAAATTTTGGCTGAGGGGGATGAGAAAAAGCTGAAGGAGATTCGGGAGAAAATGAACGTCAATGGGGGGGCCATCGCCATCGGGCATCCGGTAGGGGCCAGCGGAGCGCGGATTTTAATGACCCTGATCTATGAATTGAGGAGGCGAGGCGGAGGAATAGGCGCCTGTGGAATCTGTGGAGGATTGGCTCAAGGGGAGGCGGCGGTCGTCAAAGTTGGATAAGAGCGGGAAAAATTGGCAGTCAAAAAATCAAACGGCCATGTCAGTTTTCCGATGACCTATTTGGAAACAGGAGGACGAGCCATGGAATTGGAGGGGAAGACCGCGATCGTAACCGGAGGATCACGGGGAATCGGGAAGGGCATCGCCTTAGCTTTGGCCAGAGCGGGGGCTGACGTGGCCATATTTTACCGCATGAATAAGGAAGAAGCCATAAAGGTCGTTAACCAAATTGGATTGCATGGTCGAAAAGGGCTTGCCGAACAGGTAGATATTACGAACTACGAAAAATTGGAAGAAGCTGTAAGAACAGTGGTCGACCAGTTCGGAAAGATTGACATCTTGGTCAACAATGCCGGCAGATCTCCCCGGGCTACCAAAGTTGGAGATTCAGATTTAAAGGATTGGAGGGGAGTGATCGAGCTCAACCTAAATGCCGTCTTCTACTGTACCAAGGCCGTTCTTCAGTACATGCGTGCGGGAAAATCAGGGGTGATCATCAATATTTCATCGGCCAATGTCCAAATGCTCAATCCCACCTCTGGACCTTACTCTGCCGCCAAGCGAGGGGTTGAGGCCTTGACCAAAATCGTCGCCAAAGAGGAAGCCGAAAACGGAATCCGGGCCAACGCCGTTTCTCCCGGCGTCATCGAAACCCGGATGGCCAGCGATATGCTCAGGGCCATGGGTGAAGAGAAAGCCAAGGGATTCTTGGATTCCATCCCAATGAAGAAAATTGGACTGCCGGAGGATATCGGCAGGGCGGTAGTCTTTTTATGTTCGGAGAAAGCCCATTACATAACCGGAGAAATTCTCCATGTAAATGGAGGCCTGGTAATGTAATAGTCCCCCCGAACATGATTTAGGCCAAGAGAGCGGCCAAAAAAAGAGGAGGAGGAATGGTTAAGCAGATTTTTTTGATAAAAAGAAAGCCCGGCCTGACCTTTGAGGAGTTTCAAAAGCATTATTTGGAAGTTCATGCGCCTTTAGTAAAGAGTTCATTCCCGGAAATTCGAAAATATGTCGTTAATTTGGCAATTCAGCGGGGGAAAGAAACTCTCTATGATGCAGTTACTGAAATCTACTGGGATGACTTTGGGACCGTCGTCAAAATTGCCAAATCGGATACTTACAAAAATGTTATTCGGCGGGATGAAGAAAAATTTATAGGGGCCGCCGAGGTGATCCTCACCGAGGAATACCCTCAGAAATAGAGAGGATTTCATCATGGCTCCTCCCAGTGAAGTAAGTCCCTTACCATATCCCGCAAATATCTGGCCCTGAAGAGATGTATCAGAAAGATGCTGAGGCTGTCGAAAAAGTCCAAATGGCCAATTCGGATAATTTTGGCATCGTTAAAAATCAACAACTTACAGGCCACAGAAAACCCCAAAATGCTAAGATTTAAGGTTTTTCGACAGCCTCGCTATGTGCTGACAGATGGAAGGATTGTTTTTCGGGGGGAATCTGACGAATTAAAAAGCAACAGTGTGTTAATGGGCACTTTATTTGGAATTTCTTAATGAAGAAGGAGGTTGTGAGCATTAAAGTTGAAGAATTTACCCAACATGTAAAAAATGGTCGTGCCCTTTAACGTATTGATAATTGTGGTTTATGATAGCGCAATTCTTCTAAGTTCCAAACATAATTAGGAATTCGTGCCATACCGTCCTGCTGCTACCCGGGTTTAAACGGAAGCAATTAGGAAATGAATTTTAAAAGAGAAGGTTCTCCGAATGATGCCTGAGGATTCATGGCCTTTTACGGCTTGTTCAAACATCCGCAAGGTCAACGCTGGCCGTACCCCTGCTACTCTTTATTTTCTCATAATAGGTCACAATGTGGGCCAGAGCCTGCGTTGCTAGGGGTAGGGAAGAATAGGCCGGGATTCTTGCTTGGCAGAAGAATTGGCGCATTTTTGCGGCTTCTTCAGCCAGGAAGGGATCTTCTCCGCTTCCATCTACTACGACTACTACAGGTTTGCGCATGCGGTTCTTTTGCAGGTAATCTATGGTCAGCTGAGTTGTGTCTGTATATACCGGCTGACCAAATGTCAGTTGGTGAATCAACCGGTCGAGGATGATCATGTCCAAGTCTTGGTCGGAGAAAGCTACGTCGAGGATTTTTTTCATAAAGTCGGGGTCATGAAAAGATCTCCAGGCATCTACCGGATTGCGGGCGAAGGAGCCCACGGCAGGAACCAGTGCTGTTATCTTCTCCTGGGTCTCGCCAGTCAAAGGAGGAATCTGCAGGCCCAGATGAAGGCAAACGTCGGCGTAATAAACACTATTTCCTCCGCCCCCGCCCAGAATAAATAACCGCCGGCCCTTGGGTGGAGGAAGGTTGAGAAGAGCCATCGCTGTACAAGCCATTTCCTCGAGGGAACATACCCGAGTAACTCCCATCTGACGGAGTCCATTTTCCCAGATACGATCTTCCCGGGAAATCGTTGGGTTAGAGGCTACAGATCCAGCTTCTAAGGCCGTTTCTCCTGCCTTCCAAAGGACCAGAGGCTTAGTTCGGTTGAGGCGACGAGCTACGTCCAAAAACCGCCTTGCATTCTGCACACTATCTAAATAGAACCCGATGACCCGGGTTCCTTCATCCTCTGCCAGGTATTCCAGATAGTCCGTGCTATCTAAAACAGTGGCATTCCCAAAACTCACGGCTTTGCTAATACCGAAACCCATGAAGTGAGCATACTCTGTCATTCGCTGGGTCAAATTATCGCTTTGAGAGATAAAGGCAAAAGTTCCGGGGTTTGCCGGAATCTGCCCCCAGAGCATCAGCCGGGATGCCGGCACGTAAGGACCCATGCAATTCGGACCCACAATGTTGAGTTGGCCTTTTAGCGATTCCCGTAGAATCTCATTTTCCAACTGAATTCCTTCAGGAGTCCTGAGTTCTTTAAATCCAGAGGTGAGGATGTGGACATTGCGGACTCCCTTATGAACGCATTCGGACAAAACAGAGGAGACAAACTTGGCTGGAAGACACACGATGGCCAGGTCTACCACCTCTGGTAGGGCTGAGATATTAGGGTAAGTCCGCAGGCCGTTTATCTCCTGAGTAATCGGGTCAATCAAATAAACCCGGCCTGGGAAATCCGCACGTTGTAGATTCCTCAAGAAAAATTGCCCATCAAGGCCGCTGTAAGCCTTGGAAGTACCTATAATGGTCAAACTCTTTGGGGAAAAAAGTCGATCAAAGGTCTTTCGTTGATCATCATCCATATTACTTCTTCATATCGAATTAAGATAAAATAGGTAAGAATAAGTGCTGCTACTCCAGCTGAAAAAATAATTTAACTAATTTTTTTATAGCAAACATTTTGGGTTCTGTCAAATCTTCTATACCCTCCTGTGACCTCATTCTGTTCGGAGGCACCAAATCCTCCGAGAGTTCCTCGTGAGCGTGCGCTTAATAGCTGCTTCTATCGGAAATCCTGAACGGATTCCAGCAGGTGATAGAATTTGACCAGCCGCCATTTTATCCCCTTAAACCCAAATTTTTGAACTCTATTCAATTTCATAATATTTTTTAATCTGGTAAGGAGAGTAAAATTTAAATCATCAATATTATTTAAAAATTTTACTTAATAAGCGACAACAATAATTTTTAATTAGGGAATTTTTTCTTGACAAAAAAGCTGGATTGAGTATCATTCATTCAACGATCTCCCCCATTTTTCTCCTTGATAATGTTCCAGTAGCATTGGGTAACGATTCGTCAACGGTGGCGGTGATGATGCAAAGAGCAAAACGACTTGGTTCCTCTTCGCTGAGCAAGAGGACGGTTCAAAGCGAACAGAAGAGGAGACTGATCTTAAAGGTAGCTACGGAGGTGTTCGCTGAAAGAGGGTTCAATGAAACTACGATCTCCCAGATTTCTCAGAAGGCCAAGATTGCCGAAGGCAGCATTTACCATTATTTCGAGAACAAAGAAGACCTGCTCTTCTCCATTCCGGAAGAACGAATGGAGATTTTTTTGTCTGGACTCTACGAGAATTTAGAAGGAGTGGAGGGAGCTCTAAACAAGATCCGGAAGCTCATCTGGTATCATCTCAATTTTTACGAGAAAAATAGAGACTATGTTTTGATTCTCTTACAGAATATCCGGCTAAAGCCCAGGTTCACCTCCACCCGGGCATATGCCTTGATTCGCGATTTTAGCAGATTGGTCGTGCAACTGATCGAAAAAGGGAAAAATGAAGGATCCATTCGAAAGGACGTTGATTCCAAGTTGCTGCGAGATGCCATCTTGGGGAGTATTGAGCACGTCACGATTCGCGGCTCCATATTGGGGAGGCTGACGAAATTGACCCCCGCCGCCACCCCCATCTATGCCTTCTTTGTTTCGGGAATCCAGACTCACGCCGGATCGGTTAGCGTCCCTCTGCAGCAATTTCTGGAAATGAAGAATTTGATTACCGAAAGAAGCACTCAAAAACCGCGAAAAATGGAACCCCATTAATTCTTCAGAAAGGAGAGAAAAATGCCAAGGATCATCGATGTGCATGGACATGTGTTCGATAGCGAAGGGCTGAAAACCATCATTCACTACCGGGTTCAACTTAACAAGTATTTGTATAATAAGGAAACCACCCCCGAACAATTATTGCGAGAGGCTCCTACGGTGGAGGAAATGGTCGAGGACTTCCGCAAAAACAATATGGTCGGCATGCCCGTGGCTTGGGATGCCGAGACTCACCTGGGAGGGCCAAAGACCAGCAACGATTACATCGCTGGTATTGTTAAGAAATATCCTGACGTATTTTTAACCGGGTGGGGCTCGGTAGACCCCTGGAAAGGAAAGCTGGCCCTGCAGGAGGCGGAACGATGCATCAAGGAGCTAAAGCTCATCGGTCTAAAATTCCAGCAGCCCACCCAGCAGTTCCACGTCAACGACCCCCAGTTTTATCCTCTCTGGGACCTCTGTCAGGACCTGGGCGCTGTGATCCAGCTTCACACCGGTTATTCTGGATTGGGCACCGGGCTTCCGGGGGGTGGGGGGATCAAGCTGCGCTATACCAGGCCCATTCCAGATTTTGACGATTTGGCGGCCGACTTTCCGAAATTAAAGATTATTGCCATGCATGTAGGGGATCCCTGGGTGGAAGAGCTCAACGCCG
>Ga0256868_10000477_pt1 | contig 23473 bp, 23 predicted proteins | sample RVTome_13_FD_187341 | JGI IMG/M metagenome (GOLD analysis project Ga0256868, IMG submission 187341) | Soil microbial communities from uranium-contaminated site in the Upper Colorado River Basin, Wyoming, United States - RVT92D227 HiSeq ...
TTGTAAATGTCAAGTACTTTTCCCACCGTCGCGGTAAGGACATTTCCCATAGGCACGGTAAGGATATTTCCCCTTCTCCATTGGAATGATTCAAACCTCCTTTCTTGATTTCTTGATCCGGTACGATTCTCCGTCCAAGGTAAAGACTCTGGCATGATGAAGCAGCCGATCCAGAAGAGCCGTGGTCATCACGCTGTCGCCCATCATCTCGGCCCACGTTTCGAAGCTCTTGTTCGAGGTGACGATGACGGAGACCTTCTCATAGAGCTCGCTGATCATGTTGAAGAAGAGGTTCGCCTCCCGTCTTTCGATGGGCGTGTAGCCGATCTCGTCGATAATGACCAACTCCGACTTCATGATCCTCCGGATCCGGTATTCGGAGGTCTTCTGCACCTCCGCGGTCTTGAGAAGCTTGATCAGGTTCGTGACCCGCTCGAAGCAGACCTTGTAGCCTTTCTCCACGGCCGTCCGGCCAAAAGCGATGGCCAGATGCGTCTTCCCGATGCCGGGCGGCCCGAAGAAGAGCAGATTCTGCTTCGTGTCAACCCAGCGACAGTCGAGAAGGTTCACCGCCTCGGATTTTCCGATCCCCTTGACCCGGCCGAAGTCAAAAGTCTCCAGTTGCTTTGTGACCGGGAAGTGGGCCCCGGTCATGTTCCTCTCGACCCGGCGCTTGACCCGGAAGTCGATCTCGGCCGAGAAGATGGCGTTCAGGAACGCCGGATAGGAGGATTTCCTAGACTCCGCGTCGTTTGTGAGCTCGTCGAGGCCCTGGACGACCCCCTGGAGGCCGAGCGTCTTGAGATAGCCGAGCGTCTGCTCGTAGGCCTTCATGAGACCGCCCTTTCCCGGACCGCCTGCTCGTATTCGGATAATTGTCGCCGGCTGACCGGAAGCGGCTTATGAGGACCGTGGCCCTCAACATCTATGACCAAGACAGGCTCCCTCCGCCGGTTTTCCCTTTCAAAATGAGCATAAGTGTCCTTGAGGTTGGTAAAACTGAGGGTGTCGTTCTCGAGACAGTAGGCGATCGCCCTCTCAAGGATCCCCGAGTCGACCTCCTTCTCCCCAAAAAACCTCATGGCCTCCAGACTCTGGTCCCTCGCATATCTCGGGAAGCGCTCGAAGTTCCTTTCGGTGAACAGCTTCCACGACTCGAGCTCGAAGAGCCCGCTCGTCCCGGCCCTGAGCTCCTCGATCGTCTTCTCGTTCTCCCTCCGGCAGGTCCGTGTCGAGACAAGCTGCCCCGGGATGAGGGAGAGCCTGTAGGCGACGATCTCCCGGCCCGTGAAGACCTCAAAAACGAAGAGATCCTCCTCGGTCGTGTAGATCTCGACCCTCTTGTTCCTATACTTCAGGGGCAACTGGTAGCCGCAGGCCTTGACCGAGATGACAGCCTTTTCGTTCGCCGTCCGCTCCTCCCGCCCGAGAAGCGAGTCTTTCCGGAAGATCGAGTTCCTGAGCGGCCTCAGATGAGCCCGCTCCTGTTCGATGAGAACGGCCGGGATCTGTCTGGTCGCCTGGGAGATCTTGCCGTTGGCCCTTCGAGCGAGCCAGCCGAGAACCCCCGTGTTCGCTTCCTCCACCGTCTCGAAGTCCCGGGTCGAGAGGAAGTTCCCTTTGGTGAACTTCACCAGGTTCTCGATCTTGCCCTTCGTCTCGGGGTCAGCCCCCCGGCAGACATAGAGCCCGAACTCCTGTTCATCGATAAAGTGCTTGAAGTCCTTCGTATAAACGATGTCCCCGGCGTTCTCGCTGACCACCATCAGCCGGTCCTGGTCGATCACCAGTTCCTCGGGCCGGCCGCCAAAATAGTCGAACGCGTCGAGAAGAAGCCGGATGACGTCGAGCGTCCGGAACGGTCCTCCTTGGAATATCACGTACTTATAGCGGCTCGCCGAAAGAAGCGCGGCGAAAATATAGAGCCGGAGGCCGCTCGGACAGCGATACTGCCCAAAGTCGAGCTGCATCTGCTTGCCGAACGGCAGTTCCGGAACCTTCGTGTAGAGACGAGCCGTCCCGTCCAGCCGCAGGCCGTCCGTCCCGATGAGGTAGCCGATGTAGTTGCGAAGGCTCTGTTCGTTGGCCGGAAGCTCTCCGTATTTTTCCTCCAGATAATCGTAGACCGACGCAACCTCGAGCCTCCGGAAGCTGTTGGCCTCGTAGACCTCGAGGATCTCCTCCCGGTAAGTGTCGAAGACCTTGTCCCTGTAAAGCTGATCCTGGCGGTAGGCCCGCCAGTCCTCTTCCCCCATGGCGAAGTATTTGGCGACGGTCTTCGGGTCAAGGTCCAGGGCCTTGACGATCGAAGCCTTGGAATATCCCAGCCGCCTGAACGCTTGAACCTGTCTGAACATCGCTTTGTTGATCATTCCTGCTCCTGTAAGGTTTTCTCCAACCTTACAGGAGTTCCAGAAGAATGGGAATTTCATTTACCGTGGCCATGGGATTTCTGCTTACCGCGACCATGGGAAAACTGTTTACCATGACCATGGGAATTCAGCTTACCATTTCCAGGAAGCTTTCCTCAGCCTTGGAGGGCGAGATCAGGAAGGCTCTTCTGGCCGAGAAGTCCCTCATCGAAAATCTAAAACTATCAGAGATAGTTTACAGTAGAGCCGCCTTCAGTACGCTGGATTTATGAAAGGAGGTGCTTTATGACTGAAGCAGAGTTTTTAAGAAATCAGAGATGGAGATTAGGCATCATTCGCCACGCAGAAGAAGTCGCACATAATGTAGCCAAGACCAGCCGATATTTTGGCATAAGTAGAAATACATTTTACAAATGGTATCGAAGGTTTGAAAAGCTTGAAAAAGATGGCCTAAAAGATCGGTCGCGCCATCCGTTGCACAGTCCTGGGATAACTGGGTTAGAGATTATCGCCTAAATCCTCTATCTGAGGCAGACCTATCATTTCGGTCCCCGGAAGATCAGTATGTATCTTAAGCAGTACGACGACATCAATGTTAGCAGTTCTGGTTTCTGGAGGATCTTGAAAAGGCTGAAGATGAGTCGTTTGCCACAAAATCAGCGATATAAGAGACATGAGGCCCGATGGATACGAAAAGCCAGAACCGAGTCAAGTTCACTTTTAAAATTTAGCTAGCAGGAATAGAGAAAGTAATCACGAAAAAAGAGGTTTTTCCTATGGGTGATACCTCGGATTCTGCACGTATTTTCTCACCTCCTTCGATGAGATGAAGTCATTGAAAATCACCCCGCGATTCATCGGACGAGACGATTGCCCTCTTCAAGGGAGCGAAATAATATCAGCAGCAGAATTGAAGGAAGCGAGGCAGTTCGATTTTTTCTCTTATTTCCGATATAATTACAGTAAAATCAGAGTGTAGAGGCTGATCCTTCAAGAAAAGTTGGAGATCTGGAAAGATAGCTCTAGAACCCTAACGGCGGTAGCTTGGATGAAAATGAATAAAAACGAACCCTGCGGACACAACCATCTGTCGTCTCCTCTGGAAATTCGAGGAAGTCTGATCGCTCGCAATACAATCCTAAACTTTTTTGGGCTTGCTGTTCCATTGCTTGTCGGAATTGCCACTATTCCTTTTGTTATCAAAAAGATGGGAATTGACCGTTTTGGCGTCCTGTCCCTTGCCTGGGTTATTATTGGCTATTTTGGATTTTTTGACCTGGGCTTAGGCCGAGCTACGACCAAGTTCATCGCTGAAGCTCTTGGGAAAGGCGAATTTGAGAAGGTCCCCAAATTTTTCTGGACAACAGTCATATTTCAAGGAATCTCAGGCTTTGCCGGGACCGTCATCCTGGCCTTGATCACTCCTCTTCTAACAGAGCGGATACTCAATATCCCATCGACATTATTGGGTGAAACAAAACAAACTTTCTACCTTCTGGCACTTTCCTTGCCGGTTGTCCTGGTTACGGCATCATTTCGAGGTGCACTAGAAGCGGGGCAGAGGTTTGATTTGGTCAATTTTGTTAAGATTCCTTCAAGCGTCGTCAATTATATAATGCCATTAGCCGGTGTGCTCATTGGCTTCGACTTGTCTGGGATTATGGTTTTACTCATTGTCGGGAGAGTCATCGCTCTTGTGGCCTGGATTGTCATTTGTCTCAGAGTATTTCCTGTACTAAAAGTTAAGTTGAGCGTTCATCGAGAGACAATAAAGCCCTTATTGAGTTTTGGAGGCTGGGTAACGATTTCAAATTTGATTGGACCTTTTCTTGTCTATCTAGATCGTTTTTATATCGGGACTATCTTAACCCTGGAGGCTGTCGGCTATTATTCAGCTCCTTATGAGCTCATCATGCGTGTGGGGATTATTCCTGGGAGTCTCCTCATGACTCTCTTTCCAATTTTTAGTGCGCTAAAAAGCGGGAGCAACCAAGAGAGAACCAAAGTTCTCTATGGCCGCTCAGTAAAATATCTTATCATGTTAATAGGAATGATTACTGTCCTCCTTATAATTTTTGCCAACACCATTATTAAGATGTGGCTGGGAGAAAGATTTGCTCAAAGCAGCACTTATGTTTTTCAGATTTTGGCCATTGGATTTTTTATAAATACATTGGCTGGTGTTCCTTTTGGCTTTCTTCAAGGAATTGGCAGAGCGGACATTACAGCAAAATTTCATGTTCTTGAAGTCTTTGGTTATGTCCCTTTAGCCTGGATATTAATAAAAAAATGGGGAATCAATGGTGCGGCTGCAGCTTGGACTGTTCGGGTAAGCCTGGATATGGTTCTTTTGTTCTGGGCTTCTTGGAAAATAGGCAGGATCGGAGTTGCTAGCCTTTCTGAAAATGGAGTTGTCCGCAGTGCAATCCTATTGATTGTTTATGCTTTAACTGGTTGTTTCGTCATGCAGTTTAGTTGGGGGATCTATGGAATTATGGCACTGACCATTGGTTTTCTCTTGAGTCTTTGGTTTTATGTTTTTAGTGAAATTGAGAGAGTTTGGATTTTGGAAAAGTCAAGAAAATTGCTGAGATGGCGAGCCATAATTTGAGGAATAGAGGGGAAACTTGTGAGGAAATTATAATCAAAAAAATTTGGGACACCATTAATAAGAAAAGGAAGTTTTTTGCACATGAAAGGTGAATTTAATTCAAAAGGCCTGGAAGACGTATTGAGAAGCAAAGCACTATCATTAATCGCGCCGCTCGTTCTGAAATCCTTGCAAAATCATAAAAGGCTTCGCGTGTTGGACCTTGGCTGCGGTCAAGGCTATTTATGTCACCTCATAGCTCAGCAGGGAAATGAGGCAGTTGGCGTGGATGTATCTCCCTCCACCATTGAAAAAGCAAGAACGAGCTTTCCTGAATGCAGATTTATAGTGGCCAATATTTATGAATTGCCCTTTGATCAGCTTGAGAATAATTTTGATGTGATTATATCCATCGAAGTCATAGAACATCTTTTTTTTCCTCGAGAATTATTGAGAGCTGCAAAACGTTGTCTCGGACCCCAGGGACGCTTCATTATTTCCGCACCCTATCATGGATACGTCAAGAATCTAATCCTTTCTGTTGCCAATAAATGGGATCAGCATTTTAATATCTTCAATGATGGCTGGCATATTAAGTTTTTTTCTCCAAAGATCCTATCTCTTCTCCTAAGCCAAGAGGGATTCACGAATATTAGTTTCAAGTTTATCGGCAGGATCCCTTATGCTTGGAGATCAATGATCTGTTACTCTTCTTTAGCTCCATAGGTAGAACAATGCTTTTGGGAATCTCTTTCTTTAGAGTATTTCAAATAAGGCCAAAGACTCTTGGATCCAACAGAACTCTTATCCAGCAAAATAATTAATCAAAAGCATTGTCCATGAAAACAGTCATAATTTCTCTTTATGAGTCATTCCCGCCAAAGTTTGGCACCGCAACCATAACGTTCAACATGGCCAGACACTTGCCGGGCATAAAGCATTTAATTCAGACTGTTGATAATAATTCGGTAAAAGATATTGGCAATGCAACTAGGGTCATATCTTTTAAACTTGCTTCGAAAAGGAGATTAATAAAATTTTTCAGCTTGTTAAAAATTTACGATAGAATTGTGGCAAAGACAGAAGAAATTGATCCCGACTTCGTAATTCTTGAAGGCGGTTCCTGGGCTGTTTATCAAATGGCACTACTTAGAAAGCTTAGGAAAAAAAGAGTCAGAGCAAAAATTGTTTATCACGTCCATAATGTCGAGTACGAGTTAAGAAAACAAAAAGAAAATTTCTTAATCTGTGTACTAACGCGTTTTGCAGAAAAAAAAATGTTAATGGAATCGGATCTATCTTTTAGTGTCTCTGATAGGGACTCAGATTATTTTCAGAATATATACGGAATTAGACCAAATGTCCTGCCGACCAGTGTGGACATTGAGAAATTTTCTAAAACTGATTTTAGAAGAGTTAACGAAATTAGAGCAAAGTATGGAATCGAGGATAATAGCATTCTATTTATCGGATCTGTGGGTTACAAGCCAAATGATGAGGCCATTCAATTGTTAATTGAAGAAATAATGCCTGAAGTCATTAATAAAATTAAAAATGCCAGATTGATTGTTCTCGGGGGAAAAGTTGATTCAAAGCAAGAATATTTAATTAATCCCGGAAGTGTTCCGCATGATGATATTCCTTCCTTTATTCAAGCTTGTGATTTATGCGTTGCCCCAATAATATCTGGTTCGGGAACAAGGTTGAAAATACTTGAATATTTGGCCTGTGGGAAAGCGGTCGTTTCAACTTCAAAAGGGGCTGAAGGAATCGACCTAGAAAAAGGCAAAGAAATCGTGATTTCTAATGACCTGCATGATTTTTCAGAAAAAATTGTGGGATTATTGAAGAATGACAAAGAAAGAAATATTATTGGACTGAATGGCAAAGAAGCAATAAATAAAAAATATTCTTGGAAAGCTAACCTAGAAAAATTCGTAGAGACAATTCAAGGCATAAAATAGGAACTTGGATGAAAAATCATTCCTTTGAGAATCCTATTGATATAAAGATTGAAGTTCAGATTGGATGCTAAATGAATATAAGTCTTAAATAAAATGGCAAGGAAATTATTATCTCAATGGCAATTTCTTGATATAATAATTAAAGAATAAATACAGAGGTGATTGAATGAAAAGCATTCTCGTTGTGGGTGGTGCTGGTTTCATTGGGTCAAACTTAAGTTCGTACTATTTAGAGAAAGGCAACAAAGTCATTGTTTTTGATAACTTGAGCAGACATGGAACGAGAGAGAATCTTCGTTGGCTGGAATCCATGGGTAAGGATTTGGAAGTGATTGTTGGTGACATAAGAATCGATGTTGAAAAACTTGAGCATGCTGTTAACAGGGTGGAGGCGGTTTTTCATTTAGCGGCTCAAGTGGCGGTGACGACTTCAGTCATTAATCCGAAAGAAGACTTCGAGGTTAATGCCTTGGGAACATTCAATATTCTTGAAACAGTCAGAAAATCAAAGAATAAACCGGTATTGGTATATGCATCTACCAACAAGGTTTATGGGAGTATGGAAAACATTAACATCATTGAAATTGATGGGAAATATGTTTACAAGGAAGTGCCTAATGGTATTAGAGAGGATATGTTGCTTGACTTTCATAGCCCATACGGCTGTAGCAAGGGTTGCGCTGACCAGTATGTCCGAGATTACGCGAGAATTTATAACTTGAGAACAGTTGTTTTCAGGCAATCGTGCATTTATGGTTATAGACAATTTGGGGTTGAGGATCAGGGTTGGGTTGCTTGGTTCGCAATTGCCGCAATGCTTAGAAAGAAAATCAATATTTACGGAGATGGAAAGCAAGTTCGAGACATTTTATTTATTGACGATTTATTTGAAGCTTATGAGAAAGCATGGCAAAACATTATGACCACATGCGGAAAAGTCTACAATATTGGTGGGGGTCCAAATAATCGAGTGAGTCTGCTTGAACTCATCAAGATTCTCGAAGAAGAATTCCATAACAAAATTGATTTAAATTTCTGTGAGTGGCGTCCAGGCGATCAGCGGATTTTCTTTTGCGACATTTCAAAAGCGAAGAATGAGTTCGGGTGGGAGCCAAAAATTATTTTCAAAGAAGGAGTTAAGAAGCTTGCTAGATGGATTAAAGCAAATAAAGAACTATTAATTAAAATTGATGGTAGCCGTAATAATATCGCAAACTGATTCTTAATGTAAAGAACCGTAAGGACATCGCCTACAGTTTGGCGCTCTGCAGAGGGGCTAATGATCCTATGCGAGGGGTTCTTCAGAAAGGCAATAGAATTATTATATATAGGCTTTTCACATCTGCTTTGCAAGAAAAAAATTGTAGCAAGGTTTTCCATCATGCACTCTGCTCTCCAAGGAATATTTCATATTTACTAGGCAAACTTCCTCCGGTATTAATGCAGATTATTCGTGGCCGTCGCATATTCAATGAATAATGTCATCAAATGAGAATGACGGGAGTTTCTTTTGAGTTCTAGAACTTTGATCCTAAAGGCGGCAAAACAAAGAAATGTAGCTTTGTATATGTTACAAAAATTCCAGTATCTCTCTAATCAAATTCCCAAGCCAATAAAAAAAATTATTCCTAAACTTTTAAAGAGCCAAATAAAATCAATTATAAAAAAACAAACGTTCAGTAAGGTTTTGAATGAGATAGATGTAGATATCGTGTTCTCATGTAAAAAAAAGATTTCTAAGGCTTTTGGAATAGTTCATTGGAATGCGGTTGATTTTTTGCTCTTAAATATAGAACAATTGGAAAAACTTCATCCAGAGAGTAAGATTTATATATTTGATAATAGGTCAGCAGAGAGTCAATTGAGACTTCTTAATAATAAACTAAAAGAATATGAAAATATTACACTCATATCTAACAAAAACGACTATTCTAATAGCCTAATTAACCATACGATCGGTTTACAATATCTTATAAATCACTCTGCTAATCAAAATGATGATGTTATTGTTTTTTTAGACCAAGATTGTATCGTGAATATAAAACTTGATTCATTGATTTCAAAACTAAATGCAAATAATCTACTTATCGGAGCAAGGGACGTAGTAGAGATTCCCAAAGACTATGGGCTTATTAAAAAGAGAATGCTGAGAAATTATCCTGGAAAAGTGCATGCATCGTTTATGATAATGCAGCCTGCAAAAATATGCGAAATGCTTGGGAAGAGATCTCTTTTTGATCGCAAAACATTCGAACCATATCATGGAATTTCAAAAAAGCTTAATAACAAAATAATATTCCTTGATACAAAAGTTCATGATGAAATACCATTGCTTACAAGTTATTCATATGAAAATAAAATATATGCGTGGCATTCTTGGTATAGTTCTAGAACTACAAGAATGAATGAAAACTATATATTGGATGGGATTTCAGTGAGGGAATTAAAAAAAATTAGAAGACAATCATATGAGTTTATGGCACAAATAGTTGGCAAAAAACTTTTGAATACTTAACATCAGGAAAATCCGTTATTTCCCCCTTTCTTTAGTTCCATGACTAAACCGAAAGTTCTTGTGTCTGCTTATGCGTGCAATCCAGGCGGTTCCCTCAGATTGTATCCAGGGGAAGACCTCACAGGACGAAAATATATCCAGCAGCTCAGCCGTTTTCACAATCTTTGGGACATCACGCATAGCTACAATAGAGAAAATGTCCAGAATGCCCTCAAGCTGGAAAAACTTCCAGGTGTTGAATTTTATATTGAAGATTTGCCGTCCTGGCTGAGTTGGCTTTATCAGCTAGAATTTGAGCAGAGGATTTATTACTATCTTTGGTAGATGAAAGCCTGGAGGGTTGCTCGAAAGCTTCATCGGAAATACTCTTTTGATATCGCCCATCATATCACGTTCGGCAATGATTAGATTCCAAGTTTTATCATGGCCCTCTTACCGGTTCCTTTTATTTGGATAAAGAACTCAGATTAAAATGAACTTAAACGTCCTGTCCAGTTTTTGGGGACCAGTTTATATATCGATCTTTGAACCGCGAGTGTCGTTCGCCGATCTGAACGAATTTTTCGCCCATATCGAACGGGAAATTCGGATGTTTCTTCCGACGGCCGATCCTTCGTTTCTCGATTGGGCCACACAGAGATTCTTCCGGGGACTCAATGAGCGAATGGTCGCTTTCCCGGAGAACCGACCATGAATAATAAAGCGACAATCTCCGTCATTCTTCCCGTCTATAACGGGGAGAAATACGTTGATCAAGCTATCCGCAGTGTCTTAGACCAGAGCTATCCCGATTTGGAGCTCTTCATCATCGATGATGGATCCACGGATGGGACGGCACAGGTGATTCAACGGATTTCAGATCCTCGCCTTCGCTTGATTCAAAATCGCCACAATCTCGGACTGTGCGCCTCTCGGAATATCGGATTGGACGCGGCTCGAGGAGATTGGGTGGCGTTCATTGATGCGGACGATGCCTGGGATCGAGCCTATTTAGAAAAACTAATGGGTATCGGCACCAAACATCCCAGCGCTTTTCTAGGAAGTGGCATTATGATGTGCCTTTCCGATAAAGAGGATCAGCTTATTCCGTGGAGGCAAGTTAATGCTCGGAGCGAGGAGACTCCTCCTTTGATCTTTTTTCCCAACGCCGCGTTATTCGTCGAGCGAGGATTCGACGTCAATCCCCTCTGCCGTTTGGCCTTCATCAACGAGAAAAAAATTAGGTTTGATGAAAAATTCAAAGGTCTAGATTGGCTCGACTTCATCTTAAAACTCTTTCATAACGGTTTAAGCCTTGTAGTCCTCAATGAGCCCCTTTATTTTTACCGGAGGAATCCGAAATCTCTCAGTTCGTCTTATCAAGGTGTGTTAGACGAATTACGTGCAGCGAAGTTGTTATCCCACGAGGGCTGGATCGATATGCGAATTCGGTCACGGATTTTAACCCGGTCGCGGAAAATCCAAAAACGGCTGGTGACGACCGCTTTGCGAGAAAAGCGATATCGTGAGGCCATTCGACACGGACTAGCAAGGCCGAGCGGTCTCCTTTTCTTATTCTATCGCGTACCAACCTATTTTTTCGAATGTTATGTGATGCCTTTTACACTCAAAAAACGGAAAAAATAATCTGAGGGCAATAAAATTGATTTCCAGAATATTCTCCGCGAAATTCAAGCAGCTGAGCCTGCTGGCCGCTTTTATCTATCACCGGAGGATACCCCCCAGGAGGGCTCCTTCGGGGCCTGGCACGGACTCGGCTCTTAGTCAGTCCTGAACGGGCGAGGACACCGGATCCTCCGTTTTTTCTTTCCGACCCCGGTAGAGCTTCTTCAGCATCAGGGCGTCCTCTTCGCGGTTTGGGCTCTCGCAAATCACGAGCCCCCGGACGTCGAAATCCCCGAGGGCCTCGATCCAGTCGTCGTAACGGAAGTCCGATTCCGCGAGGTCAAGATGCTTCAATTCGCCGGCCTCGCTGTAGTGGCTTCCCGAGATGTGGATGTGGGCGTTCCGGAGAGCGGCCTGGCCGAGTTTCTTTTCGACCTTGGAGAGGACCCGGGAAAATTCATCATAGGAGTTGAGCCGCCCCTCCCGCGCGTGGAGGTGAGAGAAATCCAAGCAGGGCTGGAGGCCATCGATCTCCCGGCAGAGGACGAGGACCTCCTCCAGGCTCCCGAACTGCGACCTTTTTCCCATGGTCTCGATCCTGAGGGTCACGGGGACTCGTTCTGTCCGGAGGAGGGAGACGACCTGGGACAGTTCTTTCCAAATCCCCTGGTAAGCCTGCTCGGGGGAGCTTTTGCCGTAGAACCCGGCGTGGAAGACGACGTTCTCGGCCCCGCAGGCATGGGCCATCCGCGCCGACGCCAGGATCCGTTCCTGGCTCTGGAGCCGTTTCCCCCGGTCCTCGGAATTGAGGTTGATGAAGTAGGGCGCGTGGACGCTGAGGCAGACCTTCCTGGCCGCGGCCTTGAGGGCGACCTTGCGGGCCGTGTCCAATCCCATCTTGACGCCGTTGACGAATTCGATCTCCTGGCAGTCCAGGCCGATCTGGAAGATATGTTCGATCCCCTGGATGGTGGACGCATCGGCGCTGGCCAGGGGGACGCCCGCCGTGCCGAAAAGAAGCTTTCTAGGAGCAGGAGACATCGGCCTTTCCATTGGAGTCCAGGAATTCGCTGACGAGGCGCATGGCACAGAACTCCCCGCACATGGAGCAGGCTTCCGACTTGGTTCTCCTCTTCTTGCGGACCGCCTCGAACTTATGAGGATCGATGACGAGCCGCTTTTGTCCCTCCCAATCGAGCTTCTTACGGGCCCTGGAAAGCTCGACGTCCCTTTGGCGCGCTCCCGGAACCCCTTTGACGATGTCGGCCGCGTGGGCGGCGATCTTCGAGGCCACGAGGCCCTCCCGGACGTCGTCGATCGAAGGGAGGCCAAGGTGCTCGGAGGGCGTGACATAACAGAGGAAATCGGCCCCGGCGGCCGCCGCGATGGCGCCTCCGATGGCCGCAACGATGTGGTCGTAGCCGGGGGCGATGTCCGTGACGAGCGGGCCCAGGACGTAGAACGGGGCTTCGTGGCAGACGCATTTCTGAAGTTTGATGTTCATCTCGATCTGGTCGAGCGGAACGTGACCGGGCCCTTCGACCATGACCTGGACGTTCGCTTTATGGGCACTTTTCACCTGCTCCCCAAGGGTCAGGAGTTCTTCGATCTGGGGCCTGTCCGTGGCGTCGATGATGGAACCGGGCCTAAGCCCGTCGCCGAGGCTGAGCGTCACGTCGTATTTATGGGCTGTTTCGAGGAGTCGGTCGAAACGGGCATAAAACGGATTCTCCTTCTGATTGTGGAGCATCCAGGCCAGGTGGAACGCCCCGCCGCGGGAGACCACGTCGGCGACCCGGCCCTGCTGTTTAAGCCTGTCGATGGCCTTCATGGTCAGGCCGGAATGGACGGTCATGAAGTCCACGCCTTCCCGGGCTTGGGTTTCGATGGCCTCGAAGAGGTCTTCTTCGGTCATGTCCACGATCGAGCCGCGCGTCTCGATGGCCTTGATGGCGGCCTGGTAGATAGGAACCGTGCCCAGGGGGAGAGGCGTCTCGGCGAGGATGCGCCGCCGGATCCTAGGGATATCCCCCCCCGTGCTTAGGTCCATGAGCGTATCGGCCCCGTAAAGGAGGCTGACGGCGACCTTCTTGAGCTCGGTTGCGAGGCGTGGGAAGTCCTTCGACGTGCCGAGGTTGACGTTGACCTTCGTCCGTAGCCCCTTTCCGATGCCCGACAGGCGGGTGGGAGCGTGGAGGGGGTTCCACGGGATGACCGCTTTGCCCGAGGCCACGAGGTCGAGCAGGCGTTCAAGGGGAAGCCCTTCGGCCTTGGCAACCTTCTTGAGCTGAGGGGAAAGGGTCCCTTTTTTGGCTTTTTCTATTTGCGTCATGGTCTTTCAGGCAAGAAAAACTCAGTATAGATGAGGGCAAGGGGAGTGTCAAATAGATCGGGAGGTTCAGGCCTTAATCCGCGCTTGCATTCCGCGTTCTCATGAGGGCCCATCGTTCCGTGAGGCCTTCGTCGGTCAGGATCTGTTTGAGTTCGGCCAGGGAAATGTTTTGAGAAACGTAATCCAGATATGACGCGAGGCTTTGCTTTTGCCCCAGCTCATAGAGGCATAGAATTATGTAGATCGTGGAGCGGAGGACCATGTCCTTGGTGATCTGGTTCTCCGAAGCGGGGCTGACGACCTTGTGGAACGCGTCGAGGGCCTTCCGGAATTCCCTCTGAAAAAACCTGGCCCTGGCCAGGTGAAAGACCGCGGAGACCTCTTCCGGGTGCTTCTTGAGGAGGCCCTCCATGATCCCGGCCAGCTTCTTGAAGGCTCCCTGCTCGAAGTAAAGCGAAGCCAATTCGTATCGGATGGCAGCCTCATCCGGCAAGGCTTTCAGCCGGGCTTCGAGCTCCCTGATCCTGGATGGATCGACCGGAGGTCTTGTTTTCTGCGCCGGAGGTTCCGCCGCGGCATTTTCCCAGACGACCCCGGTTTGTACTTCCGGCGCGCCGGGTGTGATCCGGAAGTCCTCGATCAGCCGTTCGTAACCGTTCAGGGCGGCCATGTCCAGGCCAAGATATTCAGGGCCCTCCTTTCCTACAAGCCCGGCCGCCCGCACCAGGAACTGGCGGCTCTTGTCCCTGTTCTTCAGGGTGTTGTGGCTCAGGCCCAAATAGATACAGGCCTTGGCTGCTCTTGTCCGGTCGGCCGAGAGGCCGAATAAGGCGACTTCCAGGTCCTTGACGGCTTTGGCGTGGTTGCCGGCGACGAACGCGGCTTCGCCGTCCTCGAACAGCCTGAGGTAGAAGGGATCTATTGCCTGGGAGGCCCAGAGCCCGGTTCCGAGGGCGATGAGGGCCGCCAGGACCGCGGCGACAACGGGAAGCTTTCCGATCTTCCTGACGTGTTTGGGATTCATGAAGATACCCTTGTTCCGGGTCTTTTATATCCCGAATCCCTGTTGTTTGTCAAAGCCCGCGATCCCCCGGAATAACGGCGGTAGCCCGGCCCGTTGGGCCCTCCCCTCTATGGGTGATGGGCGAGGGAGAAATTTCACCCCGGGATTCATCCCCCCCGACGATTGCGGCCCCTGGGAAGACAGGATTAAGATTCGCCCGGATGACGAAGATGACAAACCCTTCGATTTCGCGCCCGGCTTCGGATATAATCAGGGGCACCCGGTTTGTGATCTTCGCAAAAGCGTAATTATTTTTACAATCGAGATAGACGGATTTTGCCAACGGCGGTAGCCTGCGTTCTTTTCGTGGCTTTTCTCTAGACCCCATATCTTTCACGGTAAACGATCAACCCGTCACGGACAGGATATGATCCAAATAAATATTCCTGGAGAAACGTCGTCCTCGGACTCGACCAGATGCTCGATTCATTGGGCGGGGGAACGGACTAGAAAAAAATGAAAGTCCTGGCTTCAGCATACGCATGCAATCCCGCAGGATCCCTCCAGCTCCATCCCGGGGAGGACCTGACGGGATGGAGGCTCTTGGAGCAGCTGGCCCGGTTCCATGATCTTTGGGTGATCACGCACTGCTACAACGAGGAGGGAATTTCTGAGGCCCTGGCGGGAAAGCCGCTGCTGAACGTCCGGTTCTATTTCGTGGAACTTTCCTGGGGCCTGAAGTGGCTCTACCGGATCGAGTTCGGACAGCGGATCTATTATTATCTCTGGCAGATCAAGGCCTGGAGGGTGGCCCGTCAATTGCACCGCAAGGTTCATTTCGACGCAGCCCACCATCTCACGTTCGGCAACGATTGGATCCCGAGCTTCATCGGAGCCTTCCTCCCGGTCCCGTTTATCTGGGGGCCCGTGGGCGGTGGACAGAGGACCCCGAAGCCTCTTTTGAAGGAATATACCCCCTATGGCCGCTTCGCGGAGGCCGCCAGGAATTGTGCCCAGGGAATCGGCCGCAGGATGCTCGTCCGGAAGCGATGCCTGAGAAAGGCCAGGGCCGTGCTCGTCTGCAACCGGGAAACGCAAGCGAGAATGCCGCGCAAGTGGCGGGACAAGATTCTATATTTCCCCGTGAACGGGATCGCCGCGGAAGACTTCAGCGACGGGGCGGCGGAACCGCCAGGGACCGGGAGCCGGTTCAAGGTTATTACGGCCGGGAGGCTCCACCGTCTGAAGGGATTTTCGCTGGCCGTCGAGGCTTTCGGCGCCTTCGCCGAAAAACACCCGGCATCTGAGATGGTCATCGTCGGCGAGGGCCCCGAAGAGGGGCGGATCCGGGTCCTCATCTCCCGTCTCGACCTCGAGGACAAGATTAGGATCCTTCCCTGGCTTTCGCGCCGTGAGGTCCTGGCGAATATGCGGTCATCCGACGTCTTCCTCTTCCCGAGCTTCAGGGATGGGGGAGGGGCCGTTGTCGTCGAGGCCATGGGCTCCGGCATTCCGGTCGTTGTCCTGGATTCAGGAGGCCCGGGAGCCCATGTCGAGGAAGCCTGGGGCATCAAAGTGACTCCAGAGAGCCGGGATTCCGTGATCAAGGGGATGGCTTCGGCGCTGGAGACGCTCTGTGCGGACGATGCTTTAAGGCACAGACTGGGAGCCGCAGGGCGGAAAAGGGCCCTAGAATTCTATGCCTGGGACCGGCTCGGCGACAGGATGCGCGATATCTATGAAAATACCGTGAGCCGGAAGGGGCTTTTGGACCTGGTCACAAAGGATCGATAGTACAATGATCTTCACCGGAATCCTCTGGCTCCTTGTCTGGGGAGGCATGTTCACGGGGATCTATAATCTTCGATTGAGCGGCGGGCTATCCGATCCCCTCGCTTTCTTTCAGGCCATCCGGGCACTGTTTCCGCTTGTGGCCGTCTACTTGAGCCTGATGTGGATGCTGGTCAAGAGGCCCGGGTTCTCCTTCTTGCGGATGCCTGCGGGGTTCCTGTTCGCCTATTTTGTTGTCGGCGCCGTCTCTTCCGTATTCCTGTCCCCGAACCGGGTGACGGCGTTGTATTGGGCATGCGAGTACGTCGCGCCGCTGCTCGTCGTCTGGGTCGCCATGGAGATGCCGGACCCACTCGAAGGGCTCAGGAAGATTCTCTACTTGAACAACGTCGTCGTCGTCCTTATCTTCGCCGCCATTTTCCCCGACATGCTCCGTGTCGGAGGCTCGGACGAACGCTTTTCCCAGTTCTACCAGCTCCCGTTCAGCCTGGGCGAGATGCGGGCTAACGGCGTCGGGCGTTTTGCGCTGGTGACGGTCATCATCGCCTTTACTTATCTCATCTGCCGAAGAGGGAAACGGAAGATCGTTTTGGGGGTCCTGCTCATGCCGGCCCTATTCATGCTGGCTCAGACCCGGTCCCGGACCTCCCTGCTGGGGCTGGCGATCGCCGGGGTCCTGTTGGTCCTGATCCTGGGAGTCGATTGGAGGTTCCTTTTCGCCGGCCCGGCGGCAACCTACCTCATCTACTTATCCGGCATCAAATGGCGCCTCCACGGCCACGTCGGAAAGATCATGTTCCTGACGGGACGAGAATATACTTGGCGCAAGGGGCTGGCCCAGATCGAGCATTCGCCCTTCTTGGGTTGGGGATTCCACGCGGACCGGCTGATGCTCAACTCCGATCACATGCACAATTCTTATCTCCACTCCGCGATCCACAGCGGCATCTTCGGGGCCTCGCTTTTCCTGGCGGCGATCATCGCTGTCTGGCTTCTGATCCTGAGGTCCGATCTCATAAAGAGGATCCGCCGGGTCGAGGGACCTGACCTCCCGTTGCTGATGCAGTCCGTATTGATCATCGGATTCATGACGGGGCGGAGCTTCTTCGAATCGACGGCGGCATTTTACGGAGTGGACCTTCTGCTCCTTGTCCCGGCTATGGCCTATGTTTGGGAGTGGGTCCAGGAGAACCCAGTGGGGTTCGGGGAACGGATCGAGGTCCCCGCGGGGGCCCCGGCGGGGACAACCCCCGAGACGAGCGTTCGGGATTGATGGTGCTGACATGAGGATCTCCGTCCATACCATGTATTTCCTGCCGGACTTCGGCAGTGCTCCGATCCTCATCAACGAGCTGGCGTCCGACATGGCGGCGCGGGGGCATGACGTTGAGGTCGTGACGACGATCCCGAGGCGACGCCCGCCGGAGCTCAAAGGGCTCCTGTTCTCGCGCCGAAAGATGAACGGTTTCGTCGTTAAGAGGTTCTGGACCAACGCCACGCCTCACCCTATCGGGCGGCTCGTCGCCTGGAATATCTATACGGCGGGGACGATCTTGAACGCCCTGACGCTTCGTAAGGGGGACATCCTCTTCCTGCGCACGCCGCCCCTCCAGCTTGGCCTCACGGGATTCCTGGCCGCGAAGCTCCGGTGCGTCCGGGTGGTGCTCAGCGTCCAGGACATCCATCCCGATCTGTCCATCGAATCCGGGATTCTCAAGAACCGTGCGGCGATCCGCTTCGCCCAGGGCCTCGAGAAATGGGTTTACGAAATTTCGGACCATATCATCGTCATCGGCGACGGCTTCCTGAAGAATCTTCTGGATAAGGGTGTTCCCCGGAAGAAATTGACCGTGATCCCGAATTGGGTGGACACCGATTTCCTGAAGCCTATACCCAAGGATAACCCCGTCTCCCGGAAATACGGCCTTTACGACAAGTTCGTCGCGATGTATTCGGGGACGATCAGCATCAGCAGCAACCGGGCCCTGGAACACGTCCTCGAGGCGGCCGCGACCTTGAGGGATAACAAGGACATCATCTTCGTGATCGTCGGCGAAGGTCTGAAAAAGGCGGAACTGCAAAAGAAGGCCGGCGAGCTCGGGACGGACAACGTCCGATTCCTCCCCTTCCAACCGTATGAAGATCTGCCCCGACTCCTAGCCTCGAGCGACATCCTCCTCGTCCCTCTGGACAAGGAAAAATCGCAGATGTCCGTCCCCTCGAAGCTCTACAATTTCCTGGCGGCAGGCAGGTCGGTCCTTGGTCTTGCGCCGCCCGATTCCGAGGTCGCGGCCCTCATCCGCGGGACCCGGTGCGGCGACGTCGTCCCACCCGACGATGTTGCGGGGATCGGAGAGGCCGTTCTCAGGCTGAAGGGTGCTCCCGAAACGCGCCGCGAAATGGCTTCGAACGCAAGACGATATGTCGTCGATAATTTCTCCCGGAAGATGATTATGGACCGCTATGAGGTCCTATTAGCGTCCGTTTCAGGGGTCGAGTCCTCGTCATGAGCCGAACGGGACGGTTCTTCAAGTATTGGCTTCCGCCGATCCTCTGGATGGCGATCTTTTTTCCGGTCGGGAACCGCGCCCTGAGCAGCAGCCTTACCTATGAGATCTCGACGGCCGTGTTCCGATGGCTGTTCCCGCACGCGTCCGAAGCGGCCGTGGGCGTGTTCTATATCGTCTTCCGGAAATCCCTCCATTTCCTGGAGTACGGCGTCCTGGCCTATCTCCTTTACCGTGCTTTCCGGGGCTCCGATGGGCGGAAATGGGATCCGGGTTGGGCGCTTCGGGCCGGGCTCGTCTCCGTCGCCTACGGCTTCCTGGACGAATACCTCCAGAGCTTCGTCCCGAACCGGAACGGGAGCCCCATCGACTGGGGCGTCGATACGGCCGGCATCGCGATGGTTCTGGGGACGAAATTCCTGAGGCGGAACGGCTCGCGGGCGGGGTTGTGGGCCGGGGCGCTCTTCCTCAAGCGGCCGTTCGATATCGCGCTGTCCTTCATCGGCTTGGTCTTGTCCTCGCCGTTCTGGCTTCTTTTCTCGCTGCTGATATGGTTCCAGGACCGTGGCCCGGTCTTTTATGAACAAGAGAGGGTCGGCAAGGATGGCCGCATTTTCAAGGCGCTGAAATTCCGGTCGATGATCACGGACGCCGAAAAAGGCAGCGGGGCTGTCCAGGCCGTCGAGAACGATCCGCGGGTGACGAAGATCGGCCGAATCCTGAGGGCCACCGCCATGGACGAGCTTCCCCAGCTCTGGAACATCTTCAAAGGCGATATGAGCTTCGTCGGTCCCAGGGCCCTCCGGCCGAACGAAAAGGAGGTCCATGGGAATCCTGACACGCGGGCCATCGAAGACGTTCCGGGCTATAGAGAGCGTCACGCGGTCCGGCCGGGTTTGACGGGGCTGACCCAAGTTTACCTTCCAGGGGACACGCCCAGGCGGAAGAAGTTCCGCTACGACCTCCTCTATATTCGGAAGCGGAGCTTCTGGTTGGACCTGAAGCTCATCGCCCTCTCCTTTTGGATTACATTCAGGGGAAAATGGGAGTCCAGGGCAAATAAAGTCTGAGCGCACTCGGAAAACTCTGTTGACAAGCCTCGAATTAATCAATTATATAGAGATAAAACGTAATTGGATAATTAGATAAGATCATTATGAAACGATCGGACGTTCTTATCGTCGGGGGAGGGCCGAGCGGGCTTTGTCTGGCCGCCCGCCTGGCGGAGTCCGGGATCCACGTCCGGGTTCTCGAGAAAAAGGACGGAATCGGCTCCAACGTTGTCTGCGCTGGGATCATCGGCAAAGAGGTCTTCGACGATTTTGGATTGAACAGGGACTCTGCCCTCGGCGAACTCCAGGCGGTCCGACTCGTATCGCCCTTTGGGACATCCATCGTTTACCGCCATCCCAAGGCCTTCGCTTATGTCGTGGACCGGGGGAGGTTCGATCGGAACCTGGCCGAGGAAGCCCTGGAGAAGGGTGCCGTTATCGAGCTGGACACCAGGGCGGAGGACGTCAGGGTTTCGGAGGATGGCGTCATTATCTCCGTCAAGACGGACGACGGAAAGAAAAGCGCCTATTCCGCGAGGTTGGCGGTCGTCGCGTCCGGGATCGATTACAGCCTTCACAAGAAAATCGGCCTCGGCACGCCGAAGGAATACTTGAACGGGGCGCAGATGGAAGTCGAGGCGGAGATCGATATTCCGGCGACGATCTTCGTGGGCCGGGATGTCGCCCCCGGCGGTTTCGCCTGGATGGTTCCCTCCGGACGGAAACGCCTCCGGGTCGGGATGCTGACCCGGCGCGACCCTAGAACCTATCTCTCGCAAATGATGAAGGCGTCTTTTCCGGATCGGTCGGCTGAGGCGGTCATAGCCGGGATCAAGGTCAAGGTCATCGCCCAAGGATTGTTCTCGAGGACTTTCGGCGAGCGCGTCCTGGCGGTCGGTGAGGCCGCGGGACAGGTCAAAACGACGACCGGAGGCGGCGTCGCCTTTGGACTGCTCGGAGCGGACATCGCCGCCCGGATCATCCTCCAGAGCTTCGCGAAGAACGATTTTACGGCCCAGGCCCTCTCCAGGTATGAGAACGCCTGGAAGACCGTCGTCCAGAGGGAGATCGTCCTGGGAGGCATGGCCAGGCGGATCTGCGCCCGCTTGAGCGATCTCCAGATGGAACGAATTTTCCATCTCGCCCAGACCGACGGAGTCATTCCCATCATCCGGGAAAAAGGAGACTTCGACTGGCACGGGGACCTGATCCTGGCGCTGGTCAAGAGGCTGTCTTTCATGAAAATGTTCCGGGGATTTTCCCTGGACCCGGGGCCTGCCGACTTTTCCTGACCGTCGCCTTCTGGGCGCCTTATCGATGAAAAGAGCCGTTCTATTAATATGGAAAAGGGTCTGGCCCTGGCTTGCCGTTATCGCCGCGGCCTATGTCCTGGCCAGGCAGATCGTCAGATGAGAAAGCTCCGGACTTTATTTGTCGTCGCGTGGATATCCGGCTCCTGTATCGCTTCGTTCGGCCAGAGCTACAGGAATTTTCAGGATGAGCTGACCGAGGTCCGGGATCGATTCAAAATGAAATTTGGGCCGTTCCGCGTCCTTCCGATTTTCCGGCTGAACAACGTCGGATTCGACGACAACGTCCATAATAGGACGGCGGAGAACAAACCCGTCGGGGATTACACGGGCACCGTTTCCCCCGAGATCAAGGTCTATTTCCTGGCCGGGAGGTCGTTGATCCTGTCGTTCGCCGATAATCCCGAATACCTGTATTATTTAAAAGAAGACAGCTTGAGGAGCTTCACGAACAGCTTCGTTCCGGGGGCCCGGCTGAGGCTTTTCAACCGCTTCGTCCTGTCCGGAGAATACCATTTTCAAAAACACCAGAGAAGGGTGTTCAGCGAATTCTCGAGGCTGGTCACCGATACCGTCAAAGGAACGATGGCGGGCTTTTTTTATGAGACGCCCCGGGGAACGTCCATCGGGTTTTCCGGAACCTCTGATAGGTTCCTGTATGAAGATATCGTTCTCCCCGATTATGAAGCCCGTTTTTCCAAGACCCTCAACCGGAAGGAAAAAACCGGCAATATCGAGTTCTATTACCGGCTTTTTTCCGAAAGCTATTTCTTTGCCAAGTTCGGCGCAACGACCTACAGATTTGAGGACCTGTCTTCCCGGTGGCGGGACTCCCGTTCCACGCAGGTGTCCGGAGGCCTCCGCTTTCCGATCATCGGGAGGGCGAGAGGGACCTTATCCTTGGGCTATAAGAGATTTGTCCCGGAGGACCCCGGAAGGAAAGATTTTTCCGGACTGATCGCCGACACCAACCTCGATTACCGGTTCGGGCGCTTTGTCGTTCGTCTCGGCCTCGGGCGGGACAATCATTTTTCTTACCTTAGTGAGACCTTCTATTACGTTGAGAACAGGGCAGAGGCCGGCCTTTCCCTGTATTTGATCAGGCCGTTGCGGATCGACTATGATCTCCGCTATGGAGAACTCAGGTATCCCGAGCCGTTCAGGATCTCGGGATCCGTTCAGCCGTTCTTGGAGATCTCAAGGAAGGACGTTCACCGGACGCATTCCGTGGGCGTCACGATCGCGATCATAAGGAATACCGGGATCCAGCTGAGCTATAATATCTTTGACCGGACGTCCAATGCTCCCGGGTTCAATATAAAAAGGAACTTCATCGGGATCAGCCTGACGCAGGATTTCTGATCCCCGATATCCGGTGCGCGGATGACAAAGGAGTCTCGAATGAACGCCAGGTTAGCTAGTCGGGTTGTCATGGCACTTCTGTTTGTTTTATCGCCGCTTGTTGCGGTCTCCCAGGAAAAATTCACCCAGGAGTATCGGGTCGGGCCCAAGGATCTCCTCGAGATCAGCGTCTTCGGCGCCGACGAGCTGAGCCGGACGGTCCGCGTGTCCGAAGACGGGAAGGTCACGCTGCCCCTTTTGGGCGAAGTCGTTGTGGACGGACTGACGAAGTCCGAAGTAGAGAAGAAGCTGGGGCAGCTTCTTGGGGAGAAGTATGTCCAGAATCCCCAGGTGACGGTCTTCATCCGGGAATATCAGAGCAAGCGGGTCTCCGTGCTCGGGGCGGTGGAGAAGCCGGGCCCTTATCAGCTCCTCGGCCGCCAGACCTTGATGCAGATCATTTCCGAGGCCGGCGGCCTGACCCGTGACGCCGGGAACGAGATCATCATCATCCGCCAACTTCCTGACGGCTCGAGTACGTCGCTGCACATCTCCATCGACGACCTGTTCCTGAAAGGCGACGCCAAGCTCAACGTTCCCATGGAGGCCGGGGACATCGTCAACATCCCCGTGGACAAGCTCGTCGTGGTTTATGTCTTCGGGCAGGTCAAGAACCCCGGCGCCCTCCAGGTGAAGAAATCCAACATCCCGACCCTCCTCCAGGCCATCGCCCAGGCAGGCGGTTTCACGGACCGGGCTTCCAAGGGCGGCGTCGTCATCAAGAGGAAGGACGAAGCCGGCAAGGAGAAGGAGATCAAGGTCAACGTGAGGAGCATCCTCAAGAACAAGATAAAGGACGTCCAGCTCCTCGAGAACGACACGGTCTATGTCCCGGAGTCCCTCTTCTGATTTAAAATGAACCAAGGAAAGCCTCCATGAACAACAAAATCGAAAGAAAAGAGATCGATGTCCTGGAATATTGGCACATCATCCTGAAGCGCAAGTGGATCCTCGTCACCTTCGCCGCCGTGCTCGTGGTGTTCGTGGCGATCTTCTCGTTCACCTCGACCCCCTTCTACCGGGCCACGGCG
>Ga0256868_10000481_pt1 | contig 23394 bp, 9 predicted proteins | sample RVTome_13_FD_187341 | JGI IMG/M metagenome (GOLD analysis project Ga0256868, IMG submission 187341) | Soil microbial communities from uranium-contaminated site in the Upper Colorado River Basin, Wyoming, United States - RVT92D227 HiSeq ...
ATTACAGAGCATAGGCAACCTCCTTGAGAGTTTATGATTCCAAGTTCCAAAAAACACTCTCTCTTGGGTGTTGCCTAATCTTTTTTCCTTTAACAAAAGTGTATGATTTGTATTTGGTCTCTACTCCCAGGAGGCTCTTTTCTATTGACAATAATATCCTGATTGGGTAATTTGATTTTTGTCCGATTTGATTCCATATCGGACAAAGGCAACGTGTTTTCAAGGGAAGAATCCGACGTTTAAAGTTTAGTAAATCGAACGGAACAAGACTGCGGTTGAGGTTGCGGTTACGTAATGTTTTTCGTTAATCGTAATAGGATGTATCGTAGATTATTTCTTGACGATAAACGAAAGACCAAACCGATACCTAAACGACTCGTAGTGAGCGTAGCGAATCTAAACCTAAACAGGCATTCGAAAACAATCCACGTCCAAAAGACCGGAAAGTCATTTATGCCAGGCAAGAAATCCGATAAACCGAGTTCCGAGAAGGAGATCACTTATTTCGAGCTGTTGAGGAAACTAAACACCGGCTCGAAGGATCCTGCAGAGAGGGTGGACTTGGTCTATCACTTCACCGGGGAGGAAGATTACCTAAAGGATGAAGCCTGGAGGAAGATCGCCTCCCTTCTGGTGCCGGACGAACTCAAAAGCTTCAATCTCGATTTGATGTATGGAAATGAAACCAGCGCGGATCAGCTGGCAAATATTGTCTTTCTGTCACCGGTCAATGCCAAAAAGCGGTTGGTGGTCCTGTTCGATCTAAGCAAATTATCCGAATTCTCCAAGGACATGCTCTTGAAATTTTTGCCCAAACTTCCCGACTCGGTATGTCTTATTCTTCTTTCTCTAGAGATTCCCTCTAAATCGAAATTCTATACCGCCCTGGAAAAGCTTGCCACCACGGTTAAATTTCCCAGATTATGGGATAACCAGATACCGGTATGGATCACCAATCGGGTAAAGGAAAAGGGCAAAAAGATCGAGGGGAATGCGTCCCGGATTCTGCACGATCTGGTGGGAAACGAGCTGGGCGATCTGTCCACGTCCATCGAAAAGCTTATCACCTACATCGGAGATAATGAGACCATCACCGCCAAGGACGTGGAAACTGCGGTGGATATGTCCAAGACCAACACCGTCTTCAACCTGATGGATTCCATCGGGGAAAAGAACTGCAAAACGTCTTTGGATATCTTGGAAAATATGATCCTGGATGGGGAAAAACCCGGAGGGATAATCTATTGGCTAACCATACATTTTGAAAGATTAATCCAAACCAAGGAATTCCTCTCCAGCTCTTCCGGGTCTTTGACCTCTTTTTTAAAAGTCAAACCGTTCCTGGCGAACAAATATCAGAAGCAGGCGCCGAATTTCACTATGGAGGAACTGGAAAATGGAATTATGTTTCTGTATCAGACCGACGTGGATTTGAAATCGAATCGCATGCCGGACAAGATGATAATGGAGCTATTGGTGTATAATCTGTGCCATCTTTGAAACCTCTCCTCCTTTCTTCCCCCTCTCGCTTTTATATAGAGAGGGATTAAGGGAGTGAGGTAAAAAAACTTTGGAATAATCTCTTGATTAATTTGTATCCTAAAAGGCGGAAGGTAGATGAAGGATAGTGAGAGGCAGAAGCAGTATAGCGAGAATGATGACCAGCTGATCCAAAAAGTTCAGGAGGGTGACAATTACGCTTTTGACCTTTTGGTGAAGCGGTATCAGCGGAAAATTTACTTTTTGGCGTATCGCATGGTCAAAAATCACGATAACGCCGATGACATCGCCCAGGATACCTTTATCAATGCCTATTCTGCCATTGGGTCGTTCAAAGCGGGATACAGTTTTTACACCTGGCTATACCGGATCTGCATGAATTTGAGCATAAATTTTCTAAAAAGGCAGAAGTTCATGATCCCGGAGAGCCAGTTCGAGGAAGATACCAACCCGCTGGAGAAGGAGGCAACCAGGGTGGACCCGGCAGATCATCTGGCTTCCAAGGAGCTGGAGATGAAAATAGACCGGGCTTTGAATTCGCTTCCGCCTAAATTCAAAGCCGTTTTGATATTGCGTATCTATGAAGACCTAAGCTACGAGGAGATCGCACAAACGCTTAATATCTCCACCGGAACGGTGATGTCCCGGCTTTTCCGGGCACGTGAAAGAATGCAGGAAATGTTGAAAGAATACAAAGATTCGATGTGAGGTGGAATAAAATTGAGCTGTAAAAAGTACGGACAGTGGGTTCATCTCTTTTGGGATAAGAGATTAAACCAGGACCAGGAAGAGGAATTTAAAAGGCATCTGGCTGAATGCAAAACCTGCCAGGAGAAATTGTATTTTTTGGAATCAGTGGAGGGAAAGGCAAAGGGACTCCGGGCAAAAGAGCCTGCAAAGGAGTATTGGGATACTTTCTCCAGCCGGGTACGAGAAAAAATCGCCGCTTCGAAAGAGGAATCGACTGTTTTCGGATGGAAAAGAGCTTTTGCGAATATCTTCGTTCTCTCCCCCTGGAAAATTAGGATAGCCACCGGCCTAGTGTCGATAGTGCTGGTCTTCATCATCGGGAAATTGTATATGGATTACCGGGGAAAAACCATAATCCCCAAAGAACCGGCTACTCCTGCAGTTAAAGAAGCTCCTCTTCGTATTACCGAAACGGAGAAAAAGGAAATTCCATCCAAGGAAGAGACCAAAGATAAAACCTCACCTTCCATAGAACAGCCGAAAAAGGCACTCCCCATAGTCAGTTCCGATCAGGAAAAAGGGAAAGTGACCTCTCCGGTGGTCGAAGGCGCAGAAAAGCAAGCCGGATTGAAGGAACAGAAGATTAGCTTGACTGATAAGGCAGCGGAGCAGAAGTCTAACGCATTGCCTGCTCCAGTTGCTGAGGAAAAAGGGGTAACTCCAATCGTTAAACCACAAGCCGAAGAGACTCCACCTCAGGTTGCGGAGCATCCGATCTCTGCGGAAGCTGCGCCGGCTGCCGGTGCAGGAAAGGTGATAGATACAGCGAAAACAAAAGAAGTAAGAATCTTAAATAGAGAAGAAAAAACTATAAAATTTGCAGAAATCTCCGCAAAAGATCAGGAAGAGAAACCGATGAAGTCGTTTATAAAGCTACCTTCCGTTGATAAAGCACCCTCCTTTTACTCATTAACCATTCATGACAAAGGGATCGATGAAGCAATGGTTCCCCAAATAAAGGAAACTGACACCTTGATACAAGCAGACGAGCTAAGAGACATCATCCAAATATGGAAGGATCATTTTAAGGATAATCTGACCGACTCCATCAACGAGCAAGGTTACTTGCAGGTAGCAACCGCCTATTTTCTTTTAAATCGGCTTTCTGTTGATTCAACCGTCATTAACCAAGGATCATATCTGATAGAACAATATATGAACCGGACCAAAGATCCGGCAATTAAAGATCAGTTAAGTGATAAGCTGGAAAAAATAAAAGCTCTCGGCAAAAAGTAAATTACCCCCGATTAAAAGTCTGGAGTTTGGAATCCCCCTAAGGGAGATTTAAATCCCCCTAAATCCCCCTTTATTAAAGGGGGAACTTATGAGACAGTCCATTTTAACGAAGCAGTTAATTCCCCTATTTTCTCTTGTAGTGAGCGTGGCGAATCTAAAAGAGGGGACAGGGGAGATTAGAATCCCCCTAAATCCCCCTTTGATAAAGGGGGAACTTATGAGGCATACCATTTCTCGAATGGAATAATAAAGATTTAACGGAATATTTCTTTTCCCGACCTGTATAAAAAATAGAAATGAGAATCGAGACTGAGTATTGAGTTTTCTAATTTTTATCCGAAAGGAGCAGGTCATGAAAAGAATCTTTTGGTTAAATCTGGCACTGGTTCTTTTCCTCAGCCCGTGGGCGTTCGCCGACGGAATGATCATCCCCATGCCGCCGCATCCGGGCGATCCCTTCCCCCCCAATTTATCCATTAAGTATCATCATGTCGTCATAAAGATCGACGACCAGGTGGCACAGACCGCTGTGGATCAGGTTTTCATCAACCATTTTCACCGGGACCTGGAAGGGACTTATATATTCCCAATACCGGCGGAAGCCTCCATCTCCAAGTTTTCCATGTATATGGGGAATGAAGAGATCAAAGGGAAGATTTTAGACAAGAATGAAGCCCGCCAGATTTATGAAGATATCGTCCGCCGCAAAAAAGATCCTGCTCTATTGGAATATTTCAAAGACGGAATGTTCAAAGCTTCAGTCTATCCCATCCCGGCTAACGGCGAGGCCCGCATAAAGCTGAATTATTCCGAAGTCCTCAAAGCTAATGGCGGAATATGTGGCTATCGTTATACCTTAAACACCGAAAAATTCTCCAAAGATCCTCTGCAGAGTGTGAAGCTCACCGTGGAGATCAATTCCAGCCAGCCCATAAAAAGCATCTACTCCCCCTCGCATGATATCCGCATCGAGCGGGATAACGATCATCATGCCACCATCACCTACGTGGAGGAGAACACCCGTCCGGACAAGGATTTCCTGCTTTACTACACTTTTACCGCAGAAGATATCGGCTTTAATCTCCTCCCCTTCGAGGATGAAGATCACCAGGGTTATTTCATGGCTTTGATCTCCCCCCAGGTGGAAGTTCCCGCGGACCGGACCTTGAGCAAGAATCTGATCTTCATACTGGATACCTCCGGCAGCATGGCGGGAGAGAAGATCAAACAGGTCAAGGAAGCGTTGAAATTTTGCTTGAACAGCTTAAGCAGCGGGGACCGGTTCAACATCATCGACTTCGACGACCAGATCAGAAGCTTCAAAACCAGTCTGGTGCGGGCAAGTGGGGAAAATGTACGTGAAGCTCTATTTTTTGTGGATAAGTGTGAAGCCGAAGGGGGGACCAACATCAACGATGCCCTGCTCACCGGTTTAAAACAGGTGGAGGGGCGGGAGGCGTCTTACCAGATCATCTTTTTGACCGACGGACTACCGACGGTGGGTGAGACGGACATAACCAACATCATCCGGAATGTGAAACAAGCCAACAGGAACAGAACTCGTCTTTTTGTCTTCGGAGCGGGTTATGACGTAAACACCCGGTTGTTGGACCGGCTGGCTGAGGACAATCACGGCGCTTCGGACTATGTCCGACCTTCAGAGGATATCGAGGTCAAGGTGGGAAATCTGTACAGTAAAATATCCCATCCCATCCTGACCAATGTCAGACTCGACTTTGGCTCGGTCGAGGCGTATGACATTTATCCCAAAGAGCTACCCGACATTTTTAAGGGATCGCAGATTGTGGTGGTGGGTAAGTATAAAAACGGCGGTCCAGTTCGAGTGGAGTTGACAGGTTCTACCGGAGATACACCACGTACATCCAACTATCGTGCAAATTTCACATCCGACAGCAAATACGATTTCATTCCCCGGCTCTGGGCGACCAGGAGGATCGGGTACTTGATTGACCAGATCCGGCTTCATGGTGATAACAAGGAATTGGTGGACGAAGTGGTGAGGTTGTCCAAGAGATATGGCATCATCACCGAATATACCTCGTTTTTAGTGGATGCGGATTACAGATTGGCAGTGGACGACCTGACCCCCAGGTTGAAAAAGGATTTGAGCATTATGTCACAGGAGGAGGTGGGAGCCGGAGCGGTAAACCGATCCAAAGCCTTGAAGGCTTATTCCAGTGCGCAGGTAGCTCCCCAGGGATATATGGATTCAGAAGGGAAAGAGCAAAAGATAACCGGTGTGGTGCAGACCGGCAACCGGGCTTTCTTCAACAAAAACGGCTTGTGGGTGGATACGGAATATGAAGGGAAGAGCGAGCCGATCAAGGTGCAAAGGTTCAGTGATGCTTACTTCAAACTGTTGGCTCAAGCGCCACAGGTTGGAAAATATTATGCTCTGGGAGACGAGGTTATCTTCCTTTTGAACGGCAGAGCCATTCAGATAGCAGATGAGGGGAAAACCGATTTTACCCAAGCGGAGTTGAACACGATTATTTCCCGATAGACGCGTAGCGGAACCTTTACGGTTCCGCGCTGGAAAAATGGTAATACTATACATTACATAGCAGAGGCATAAAGCCTCTGCTACGCGATTTTAAAATAGGAGTATCGAAAAGGTCTAAAGGCCATGTTCGACCTACATTAAGAAACGGATGGACTTAAACATCCATCCGTTTCCTTTTTTTAAAACCGGTTTGATAAATCAAACCACTACAGAAAAGCCGGTTTGATGAATCAAACCGCTACAAAATTGAATCCGTCTCATCCGATCAATCAGTTAACCGTTTTAGCTGTAGACTATGGACTGTCGACCGTGGACCTATTTAACCAGCACCATCTTCTTTATATCTGAAAAGTTCCCCGCCTGCATGCGATAGAAATAGATACCGCTGGATACGGTTTTACCGCTTTCGTCCCGTCCATTCCAATCCGCAGTATAGAGACCCGGCTTCATATCCCCATCCAACAAAGTCGCCACCTTCTGTCCCACGATGTTGAATATCTCGATCTTCACGTGGCTGGATTTGGGGATGGTGAACTGGAAATTGGTAGTTGGGTTGAAGGGATTGGGATAGTTTTGAGAAAGGGAGAATCCGGTCGGTTTGATATCGTCGGGACTATTGATTTCCTTAACATCGCTGGTACCAAAATCAAAGCATACTTGAAAGCTTGAGGTATCACCCATCCCCGGCCTGGGGATCTTTGAAACCCCAAATCCACAACCTTGCGGATCGGGCTTAGATACATTCCAACTCACGTGATTGAAGGGAGGCCATAAACAGGTATCAATACAAACACGCATCGAATCTTCGATTTTAAAAGTCATGGTAAATAGAAGAATATTGCTGCCCGAGATGAACCTTTGGTCCTCCGTACTTGAAATAACCAACGAGAGCCAAAAATGGGCAGGCACCTTTCCATAGGGGGGATACTGGACGGAATCGCTAGCCATTTCCAGTATTACCGTGTTCCACTCCTGGCCTTCCCCGAGATTGTAAAGATCCATCATCCAATTGTATACCTGAGGATCGGTGTTACTTGGTAAATGACGAAAAATGCTTCGAGGGAGCCGGTTTTCATTCCACAGAATCTCATTCCAATATCCGCTCACGCTGCAATATTTGTCGGGATTGGTGTGGGTGTAACACAGCGGAATGACAAAGGCAGCTATGGAATCGCATTCATCGGCTATGTCACAGGTGACGTAGATGGGGACCCGGACGAAATACGGACCTGCGTCCGGAGTAAATTGTTCTAAGTCGCTCTGCCACGGTTCAATATACATGGTATCGCAGTTTCCCCGGTCATTGGCATCCTGGGGGCAAGTGCTCCATGCGGTTTCCCCGGTGACACATACCAGCAAAACCAACAGAATCAGCCAGCCATTCTTCATGGGAAAGTCTCCCTTTGATTGAAGAGATCTTATTTCTTCCTATCCTTAATTAATCATTGCGGTTAATATCACAAGTATGGACATTTACATTTCCTGTTGTCTTATCGGACAAAGGTCACTTTTTATTTACGAAATTAAACAACAAAAAGGCAGTCCTGACTTAAATAAGGACTGCCTTTAATGCTTTTTTAAATAAGTTTACTTGGTTATCCGTTTAATCCGTTGACCTATTTAATCAGCACCATCTTCTTCATGTTCGAGAAATCTCCCGCCTGCATGCGATAGAAGTAGATACCGCTGGATACGGTTTTACCGCTTTCGTCCCGTCCATTCCAGTCCGCAGTATAGACTCCCGGCTTCATATCCCCATCCACCAAAATCGCCACCTTCTGTCCCACGATGTTGAATATCTCGATCTTCACGTGGCTGGATTTGGGCAGAGTGAACTGGAAATTGGTAACCGGGTTGAAGGGATTGGGATAGTTCTGGGAGAGTGAAAAGTCGGATGGCTTGATATTGTCCCCCTCGATTTCCCTCACGTCGCTGGTGTCTCCCGGGGGGAAGCAAACCTTGTAAGATAGAGGATCATGATCTGTCCCCATTCTGGGGATGTAAGCTTTAGCATCAAACCGCTCAAAATCCAAACGACTACTTGGGGGCCAAAGACAGGTATCAATACAGAAATGCATAGTATCCTGCAATACAAAGGTCATGGTGAATAACAGAGTATGTTCACCTGTGCCAAATCTCATATCCTCGCCACCGGTGGGAATCATGGCCAGCCAGAAATGAGAAGCGCCATCAGTTTCCAAACTGATGAAGTTCCACTCTTGACCTTCTCCAACGTCATATAAATCCATCATCCAGTTGTGCACAGTTGCCGTGGCATTATCCGGCATATGACGGAAAATGCTGCGTGGTAGATTGGAAGGTGTCCACAAAATCTTATTCCAGTATGAGCTGATGCTGCAATACTTGGTCGGATTGGTTTGGGTATAACAAAAAGGAAGAACAAAAGTGGCTATAGAATCAAGAGTAGGTTCGGTTACGTCATGAGTAACGTAAATCGGAATCTTGATGGTGTAAGGTCCCGGATGCTGAAACACCGTATCCATTATGCCCGCCGGCCAGGGTTCTATGTACATGCTATCACAGATCCCTGTATCTACAGTATCTGCCGGACAGACTCCCCATGCCGATGTGCCACCTGTCAGGATCAACAAAACCATTAAAATCAGAAAGTCCCTTTTCATCTTGTGACTCCTTTTGTTTGAATCGTTTTCTCCCCTTAAAAATCAATCCCATTCCTTTACCAAATAAGATACGCTCTTCCGCTTCCCTTTGAGCAGAAAAAACGCACGTGTAATCATAGATTTTAAATTCTTAGATATTTTAAACCTCTCGACCACCTCCTCGAGAAAGATATTTATAGCTTCCCTTTTCCTCCTCAATGTTATATAAGACATTGGATTAAACTTGTCAACAAAAAAATTGAATAAAAAGCTGATTTTTTAGACTCGATTGTATTTGGCTCGGGTTTTTAGAAAAGGATTGCATAAGATTGTCGTGGCAGAGCGAAGATACCGACTTTGCTGGACTGATGCGGTTTACGTAAAATCTATATGATTAGGATTCAAAACCTTTGTATTTTAAGAAAATCGCCCAAGAGAGTTTTACCCTCCGAAAAACCACATTTTCACACGCCCGTGAAGGTTGGGTTGCGCGATTTAAGAAACACCCGACTACACCGCCAAGCCGTGAAAGCATGTCTACGCGATGGGGTAAAAGTAGGGTACCCAATCATATCATGAAGAGAATGTTGGAAAACCATATTCGCAGGGCTGAATGCCCTGCCCTATGAGATTCAATTCATTACAAAAAAGCTATGGGGCAGCTTTTACAAGCTGCCCCATAACCTATACTTCCCTCAAAAAATCGAGGAATTTCTTGCCTAACACTCTAACCGATTACCAGATGCCTGGACATTTAAGCGTTGTTACGGATGCACCTTTGAATAAGTAGTTGAGCAGGAGAACGGCATCACTCACTGTAATAGTATTGTCTAAGGCGTTATAGCTAACATCTGCACGCGATATAGGTTGGGCAAGGGTTGAAGGAAGTGCACCTTTGAACAGGTAGTTGAGTATAAGCACCACGTCACTCACTGTGATACTACCATCGTTGTTGGTGTCTCCACATAAAATCAAGGGTTTTGCAGTTACCCAAGCTCTGGCAGCAGTCACTCGAGCTGCCAGCCCAATGGGGCCAATTGTGGGAGACGAGCTTACGGCTTCGATCACGGTGAAGGAGGCTTTAAGGCTGGCATTGCTGCCGGCGACGATCTTCCTGGCGGTCAAAATCTGGCTACGATCCACTATGGAATCGGGCTGTTGAATAGCTCCCAGGGTGTTACCTGCCGCTAAGCGGTAGAAGTCTCCGTTCTTCCATCCCCAAGGAGACTGCGGATAGAGGTAAACATCGTTGCGCAGGTTGTAAGTTCCCCAAGGTACGGTGCTCTCACCGGGTTGAATACCCTGAGCCAGGGCAAGTCCGGCATAGTAATCGTTGTAGGAGGTATGTGCTCCGGTCCAGTCCCAACCTCTCTGCCAGGCGATGTTGTTGACGGCATCGTATCCGGCCCGGTTACGGCCGTTCTGGCTGCCCAGGGAATCCCAGGGGCAATCGATGTCCATCATCATGCCGATGTAGGTGTCCTCATAGCCGGTGAAAGTCGGCTGAGTGGGCCACCAGCCCGGAGGAGCATGCCGCTCGGCGGTTACGAACTTGATCACCGTGTGCTTCAGATCATCGGAAGCGGTGGACTTGAAGAAGACATTCTCGTGGAGCATATCGAACCACCACCACTTGGTGTTTATCGGCGGATTCAGTTTATGGATGGAAACGTTCCAGCTGTACTCCAGCCAGAAATCGGTGTACGAATTCAACTTCAGGTCCACCTGAGCCAGAGCATGCTGGTCGTTTTCGCCCATGTATCTGCCTACCAGGGTGTCGCCTGAGATCTTGGTGGCGATGAACACTCCGCCCTGGAAGAACACCTCGTGGGTGGTATCCGCTGCGAACGAAGTATCATGGATCCACTCCTGACCGTTGGCATTGATGTAGAAATTAAATACCCCGTTCTTCAGGGTGTCGTTGGTCAACGGATCTGTGGGGCACTCAAAGTAATTGTTCGACACCACTGCCTGAACCGGGAAGGGTGAGGTGGTGTGCGCAGGATCGTTGCTGCTGATGACGACATTCCCGTTGATAAAGCTATTGTTGCAGGCGCCCGATCCCGAGACGATTGCGGTCAAGGTGGCCGAGTCTCTGGGTGCCAAAGAGGTAGGGGCAACGGTTGCGGAAATGCAGGAGTTGTCGCTGGTCACGCTGAATACCAAATTGGCGTTGCCGATGCTGTAAACCATGTAGGTTAGGGTCTTGCTGCCGTTCGGGGTGACCTTCATCGGGGGTCCATACCAGGCAATTGGTGATACTATCTTAACGGAGATTCCGGGGACGGCAGTCAAAGGCCACTCGGAAAGACGCAGGTACATCATCGGATTGGACATCCACTGGCTGGCATCCTGAATCGCGCCACCGGCATCCTGGTCGCAGACGTACTCCATGTGCAGATCGCCGTTCCACATGTTCTGCGCCAGGGAGGACCAGTGCTCGCTCAAACAGTTGCCGTAGGAGCAGTTGTCTGTCTGGGTGTTGGTCAGGTTGTACTTTCCTCCCCAGGTCGCGCCACCGGTGTTACTGCCGGTGCCAAACAGGTCTCCGTTTCCGAATCCGTTAGCCGCAATGTCGGTGGTATCGAACCGCGTCCAAGTTACCCAGAGATATACCGAGTCTCCGGCGGGATGGTAGATCGGATCCGACGCCGAAATCGACGGCTTGCCGATGAAGGCGTTGTGCGCCCCCGCTATATTGGTTGAATAAGGCTCGGACTGCTGGGCGACGATGCTGGTTCCGGCTGCCTTGCTCCAGTGATACAATCGTGCGTCGCTGGGGGTATAAGTTCCCGGCTGCGTGGAGTCGAATGCGGTCGCAACCCAGATTATGTGCAAGCTGTCCTGGTAGTCATAGCAGGCAGAAATATCGGAGAAAGCCCGGTCGCCGCTTCCCGTTCCGTAATGGGTGAGGTTAAACTCCGGGGCAGGCCAAACACTTCCGTCGACCCAATCGTTCCCCAGGTTCATCGACTCGATGAAAGCCACGTCGGAGCCGTAATCACAGGTGCCAGCCGGAGCGGCCGGTTTCAGGAAAGCGATGGCTACTCTCTTGCTGACCTTGGAAACCGCCACCACCGGGGTGATGCTGCAGGAGGAATCGAAATGGGAGATGGTGGAGAAGGATCCTCCGCCGGCAACTCCCGGAAGCATCCGGTAAGTCTGGGTGGCTCCGCCTCGATAGCTCTGGCAGTACATGGGATCAACCAAGCCGGTACTGTCTTTGATCCAGCAGCGCTCGTACGCTATCATCACCGCAACTCCGCCCGCGGTGTTACCTTCGGTCATCACCACGTGGATGTAATCCTTGCCGCCGCCAGCCGTATCGTGCTGTACTTCAAACTTGGGCCACATTCCCTCTTCGCCCGACGGAGAACCCACGATGTAATCCGGGAGGTCCCAGTGGCGGCTGAAGAAACCGCCGCACGGCGCGTCGTCTGCGGTTATGGAGACAGACCAAATCGGGGTTCCGGCAGTGCGGTGATAGATCACCAGCGACGTTCCGTCAGTTAAGTGGGACTGGTTGGCGTATCCGGCGTTGGTACCTCCTGCTCCGTCCACGTTTTGGGCACCGATCCAGCCGCCGGCCGGAGGCTCGCAGTTCCCCTTTACGTAACGGGCAGCACCGGGATACACGCCTGCAGTGTACATCCAGGAGACGTGGCGATAGCCGGCACTTGATACCGATATCATCCGGCCGATGGAGCCGTTCTTCTGGAAGTCGTACCAGGTGTCTCCCACCTGGGAATGCTCGAGTTTAACGCCAACTTCGGGGGCGATGCTCAAGCAGTTTGATTTGTAATAGACACCGCCCTGGGGGGCATACTTGTATGGAGCCGGAGCTGCGTAATCGGATACAAGTGGTACGGCAGTGGATACATTAGTGGATTTACCCTTAGCCGTCGCACCAAAAGCTCCCCCGGCGAAGATGAAGACAACGAATAAGGACAATACTAAAATTACTGAAAGTCTCTTTATCATGTTTTACTCCTTTCAAGTAAATAAAAACTACTTGAAATGTCTTTGAAGTTTAGGTTTAAAAAGCCCCAATGCAGATTGTACTTCTGCCCAAACCAAAAAAGCTTTCACCTCCTTTCCCCAAAAGAAGATGATGGATTTAATTATGACACCCTTGTCTATTTCATCCGCTTCTCGACAGAATCGGCATAGCTTCAACCTCTTCTTAGGACGGTAGATTCTGCCTTAAAGCCTTTTCACCTCCTTCCAAACACACAGCTTCTTCATCTAGGATAAAAAAAGCTGAAGAAAAAAGTTAAAGTTAGTTTGATGAAAATCAAATTAATACTTTTGACCTAAGCCTGGATATAAAATCTTGATTGGGATTTCTGCCAAAGTAAATGAAAGAATTACCTTAAGCCAAAGATAAAGAAAGAGAAGAGAAGAAAGTGAAACCTTTCCTTGATCTTCAAAGCTACAGCTACCAACCATGTAACCATAATCAATAAACGGCATAAATCCCTTTTTGTCAAGCTTTTTTTTCGAATTTTATGAAAAAATTTCAAGTTCCATGCAAATTCGTAATTTATGGCGACAAAGTCACTTAGACCCCAAGTTCAGATTTTCAATTGAACAAGTAAGCGGAGATTAAATCCCCCTAAATCCCCCTTTACTAAAGGGGGATTTTATATGGCAGTGATTTGGGCATTTCTACTCTTCTGTCACGATCTTGATCAGTTCGAGAAAATCGGTCATACTCCCCTGCACCCCGTCCCGGTTCATGTCCGAGTTGGCTCTTTGACGGGGGGTGAGACTCTGGCTCCCAGTTAGGGAATTGACCAGGAATATGACGTCGGCAATGGTGTTGGGGTATCCATCATCGTTGACATCGCCGAACAGAGGGTGGCGGATGAAAACGCTCCCCTTTTGCAAGGTCAAAGCCGGCGGTTCCACAAAGCTACTGTCGGGATTGACCAACCGGTTGTCCCCGTATGGGGTTAGAGGATTCTCCCAATATCTCATCTCGGATTCCACGTCACTCCAAAGATCGGCGCTGGTGACCTTCACCCGGATCACCCCCAGGGTGTCGGTTCCGGCAGCCAAAGGACCGAGAGAAGTCGAATCCGGATGATGGCGTCTTAGGATGATTTTCAACTTCCCCGAAACCGTCGTATCGTAACGGGCATATTGGAATCGGGTCAAGAACTCCACCCCGCTGAATCGTAAGATATCCCGATCGAACTGCAAATAAGCATCCCCCCCAGCGATGGGGGTTGAGCTGGTCATAACCAGATACAAAGGGACGTTCGCCTGCCCGGGATCTGCGGTGACTCTGTAGCTGAGCGAGAGAATGTGATCCCCTGAAGCGTACCCCAAAGAAAAGAATCCCGCTAAGATCACCATCCCCCAACATAATATCGTCAAATAAAACGTTTTTTTGAGCATATCCACACTCTTTTAAATATCCGCGAAACAGGGCAAACCGGATGGACTGAGTTTCCCCGCCCGTGTCCAAATTACCCTCTGCCAATCTTGATTTCTGCTGATATCTTCAGCTCTATACTTTTTTCTCTATATTCTATACTAAATACTCTTCAAGCTATTCCTTAAGGCATTGCGGTGGCGGTCCGCTTTTGAACAGATAATTAATAAGATAGACTAGATCTCCCAAATTTACCACACCGTCGCAATTAGCATCTCCGCGGGCTAAAGGTATGGGAGGAGGTCCGCCCTTGTAAAGGTAATTTACCAGAAACACCAGATCACCCAACTCCACCTTTCCATCCGCGTTGGCATCCCCCAGGATATACGAGACGACGTGCATCACCACCATCTCACTATCTGCAAAGATTCCGTCCGAGGCGATGAAGATGGCATGATATACCGAATCGGTCTGGGCGCTGTCGGGATAGAACTTGAACGATCCGCCTCCGCTTCCGCTGTCCATCAAGGTGTAATTTCCGGGCAAACCGGCTACGCTCAAGATGATGCTCGGTCCATCCGGATCGGTGGCGTAAATGTGCCATCTTAAGGTATCACCGACTACCGGCTCGATGCTGTCCGGCAGGGGATACAGATTCGGTCTCTGATCACCGAATTCGTTGACGGTTATCTGCACCAGCTCGCTGTCCGCTCTTCCGGTATTGTCCGCGGCTTTGAAGGTAACGGTATAAACACCGGACTGAACGTAGCTGGGATTGAACCAGAATGCGCCTGAGCCGTTTCCGGAATCGACCAAGGAGGAGTTAGTCGGATTGTTACTTATGGTCAAGGTGATCGGATCATTGTCCGGATCAACCGCATGTATCCTGAACTTTAAGCTGTCCCCCTCGGTGACTGTCCTGGGTCCGATAGAATCCAAAGCGGGCGGCTGGGGTACGTTGGTGACGGTGATCGACACCATCTCCATATCGGTGGTGTTCAAGTCGCTGGCAGAGAAGATGATCGAATAGATCCCCGCCTGATAATAGCTCGGGCTGAAGGTGAAAACTCCCGCTCCGTTACCCGAGTCGTGGAACGTGGCATGCAGAGGCAGAGGAGCCGCCGTCAAAAGCAGGCTGTCGTTTTCCAGGTCTATGGCATGCACCCGGAATTGGAGGGTTTGCCCTTCGAGCACGGTTTTGGATCCGATGGGATCCAAGACCGGCGTCTGGTTCACGTTTTCCACGGTGATCTGCACCACCTCGCTATCGGTGGCGGCATTGATATCGGCAGCCACGAAGGTGACATAGTATATCCCCGACTGCTGCCAGTCCGGATGGAAGACAAAGGAGCCGGAGCCATTCCCCGAGTCCGTAAAGGCGGCGTTGGTTGGCACGTTTCGTGCAGTCAGGGTGATATGCTCCATGTCCAGATCCGTAGCATGCACCCGGAAGCTCAAGGTATATCCCTCGCCCACCACCCTGGTTTTAATGGAATCCAGAACCGGCGGATGATTGCCCCATTCCGTTACCGTGATGTAAACCACTTCGGTATCGGCCAGACCCCGGCTGGTGGCAACGAACCGGACAAAATAGGTGGAATCCTGGGTGAAATCCGGGGTGAAACGGAAAGCTCCCCGCCCGTTACCCGAATCGACGAAGGCGGCGTTGTTCGGCCGCCCCAGCGCCTGTAGGGTGGGAATGTCCGCGATGGAGGTGGTCTTCACGTGGATGTTCAAGGTTTGTCCTTCCACGATGGTGGTGTCGTTGATGGGGATTATATTAGGCGGTTCGGGAACGTCGTACACATATATCTGCCGGGGTGACGACCAGATGGTGTCTGCTGGGTAATTACGGTCCACCACGAATGCGGATTCCGCATAAATTTTGGGTGCAGGCGCTGCCCCCTGATTATAAGCGGGTCTGAAGGTGAATAACCCTACCCCGTTTCCGCTGTCGACGAGAGTGGCATTAGCAGGCAGTGGCCTGATATGGGGGATCGGAAAAGTGCTGTCCGGATCAGTGCCGATTATCCGGAAGGTGCATGTTCCCCCCTCGTTCACTTTGAACACGAAAGAATCCGGCAATATAGTGCAAACGGGGGGCTGGTTGGAATCTATCACCGTTATCTGCACGATCTGCCAGCCCCTCAAAAGCGTATCGACCGAATCCACCGCTTCGAACCGGGTATTATACACCCCCTGTTCGTAATAGGTGGGCCAGTACAAGAAGCTGCCGGTGCCGTTATGGTTGTCGGTGAACGACCCCGATGGAGGTAGCCCGAATGCCCGCAAGATCGGGACATTGCCGTCCGGATCGTGTGCGGTGACGGCAAATGTCAGCCATTGTCTTTCGGTCACGGTCTTGGGTCCGATGGAATCGATATACGGCGGCTGGTTGCCCGCCTCAATGACGGTTATCTGCACCAGCTCGCTGTCTGCTTTGCCAAAGCTGTCGGTGGCTTTGAATATCATGTCATATATTCCGGACTGGCTGTAGCTCGGTTTGAACCGGAACGCCCCGGAACCGTTTCCGGAATCGACCAGAGAGGAATTGGTCGGGTTATTTCTCAAGCTCAAGGTAATAGTATTACCCTCCGGATCAACGGCATGAATCCACAGTTCTAAGCTATCCCCTTCCAGCAAACTCTGGGTTCCTATGGAGTCAAGTATAGGCGTCTGATTGCCCGCCTCCACCACCTGGATCATCACCTGCTCATAATCGTTGAGCAAACCATCGCTGGCATAGAAGGTGATTTGATATAACCCGGACTGGTTATAGTTCGGGATGAAGAGGAAACTTCCGCTACCATTAACCGAATCCACAAAGACGGCGTTCTGGGGAAGGGGTTGACTGGTGTAGAGCAAAGGAGTAGTGCCGTCCGGATCGGTTGCATGCACCCGGAATCTCAAAGTATCTCCTTCCGTCACCATTTTGAATCCGATCGCATCCAATACCGGAGGCCGGTTGGCGCCTGCGGTTACAGTAATCTCCACCTTTTTGAATCCGGACAAGGACGGAGAGCCTTCATCCGTGCAGAAGAAGGTGACGGTATCCACACCCACCTGGGAATAGTCCGGGGTAAAGGTGAACCCTCCCACCCCTCCGCCGCTGTCATGGAAAGCAGCGTGGGTGGGCAGATCGATGGCAGAAAGATGCAAAGGACCGCCGTCCGGATCGGTGGGATCGCGCCCCACTACCCGGATATTAAGGGTTTGTCCGGCTTGAATGGTTTTCGGACCGATGGAGTCGATGGCGGGTGCCTGGTTGACGTCCAGAATGGTGATCACTACATTCTCCAGGTCGCTTAAAGGCGGCGGATTGCTCATGTCTATGGCGGTAAAGGTCACGGTCTCGATACCGGCTTGATAAAAAGTCGGATGGAATCTAAACAAGCCGTGACCGTTATGATTGTCTGTAAAGGTGGCATTATCCGGCAGGTTGCCGGCTGCCAGCACCGGAATGGTCCCGTCGGAATCGGAGGCGGTTACCGTGAAAATCAGGCTGTCTCCCTCGTGCATGGTCTTAGGTCCGATGGAATCCAGAACCGGGGGATGATTGGCCCATTCCATTACGGTGATCTCAACCACTTCGCTGTCCGCCACCAAAGCATCGGAGGCGATGAAAGTCACGTGATAGATTCCCGACTGGCTGCTGTCCGGTGTGAAGGTAAACGAACCCGCTCCGTTCCCCGAGTCGCTCATGGAAGCATGGGTGGGGAGATTCAGAGCACTCAAATCAATATGGTCAAAGTCGAGATCGGTAGCATGGAGCCTGAAGGTTAAAGTATTCTTTTCAGCCACGCTCTTGGGTCCGATAGATGCCAACACCGGCGCATGGTTCCCGGCTTCGGTCACTGAAATTTCGACTATCTCGCTGTCTGCCTCTCCCGAAAGGTCATTGGTCACAAAGGTGATGCTGTATATTCCCGACTCGGCGAAATCCGGATTGATGATAAAAGAACCCGACCCGTTACCCGAATCCACGAATGCGGCGTTACGCGGAATCCCGAATGCCTGCAGGAATATCGGATCCGCATCCACATCCACAGCGTGTACTCTGAATTGTAACGACCCCCCTTCCATCACCGACTTCGGACCGATCGAATCCAGCACCGGCGTATGATTGCCGGTTTCCTCCACGGTGATCTCCACCGTCTCGCTGTCTGCTAAGAATCCGTCCGAAGCTATAAAGGTGACCGGGTATATCCCGGACTGGGTGAAGCCGGGGACAAAGACCAGCGCTCCCGCTCCGTTACCGGAATCCTCAAACACTCCGTTTGCGGGAACGTCCGCAGCGGAGAGGATTATCGAGTCCAAATCCATATCGTCGGCATGCACCCGGATTCTCAAGGTGTCTCCCTCGGGCAGGCTCTTCGGACCGATCGAATCCAGCACCGGCGCGTGATTACCGTAATCACCCACCGAGATCTGAACCACCTCGCTATCCACACCGGTTGAGGTATCCATCGCCTTGAAGGTTACGTAATAGATCCCAGCTTGAGCATAATTCGGCGTAAAGATAAACGAACCCGTTCCATTACCCGAATCCACAAAGGTAGCGTTCAGAGGAACACCCAAAGCCGACAGAACGATCGAATCCAAATCTATGTCGGAAGCATGTATCCCGAATTCCAGAGATTCACCCTCCATCACCATCTTCGGACCGATCACATCCAATACCGGTGCGTGGTTGCCAAACTCATTCACCATTATGGAAACCACCTCGCTGTCCGCCAGAGAGCCATCCGAGGCAATGAAGGTGACGCTGAACACTCCCGACTGGGTGAAATCGGGATTAAAGATCAGCGAACCTGATCCATTGCCCGAATCTACAAAAGCTCCGTTGGGCGGTATGCCCGAAGCTTGCAGAATAATGGGATCTGAATCCATATCCGAAGCATGTACCCGGAATTGCAGCGAGCTGCCTTCCTCCACCTGCTTCGGACCGATCGAATCCAGCGTTGGCGTATGGTTGCCAAACTCGCTCACCGTTATGTCGACCACCTCGCTGTCCGCCAGAGAGCCGTCCGAGGCGATGAAGGTGACAGGGTATACTCCCGACTGGGTGAAGTCGGGATCGAAGACAAAGGAACCTGCTCCGTTACCCGAATCCACGAAAATCGCATGGGAGGGAACGTCCAGAGCAGATAGAATGATCGAATCCAAGTCTATATCTGAAGCATGTATTCTAATTTTTAAGTTACCGCTTTCCACCACCATCTTCGGGCCGATCGAATCCAGAACCGGTACATGGTTGCCGAAATCGCTCACCGTTATGTCGACCGCCTCGCTGTCTGTCAAAGAGCCGTCTGAAGCGATGAAGGTGACATGGTATAATCCCGACTGGTTGAAGCCTGGATTGAAAACCAGGGAGCCCGCTCCGTTGCCCGAATCCACAAAGGCGGCATTAACCGGAACATCCAAGGCAGATAATATGATCGAATCCAAATCGATGTCAGATGCATGTATCCTGAATTCCAGACTGCTGCCTTCCACCACCAACTTCGGACCGATCAAATCCAACACCGGAGCATTATCGCCGAACTCGCTCACCGTTATATCGACCACCTCGCTGTCTGCCAGAGAGCCGTCCGAAGCGATAAAGGTGACATGGTATACATCCGACTGAACAAAGTCAGGATTGAAGATAAAGGAACCCGCTCCGTTGCCCGAATCCACAAAAACAGCATTGATGGGGACGTCCAGTGCAGACAGAATCACTGAATCCGCATCCACATCAGAAGCGTGTATCCTGAATTCCAGACTGCTGCCTTCCACCACCACCTTCGGACCGATCGAATCCAGCACCGGAGCATTATTGCCGAACTCGCCTACCGTTATATCGACCACCTCACTGTCTGCCAAAGAACCGTCCGAGACGATGAAAGTAACATGGTATACATCCGACTGAACAAAGTCAGGATTGAAAATAAAGGAACCCGCTCCGTTGCCCGAATCCACAAAGACAGCATTAACAGGAACATCCAGAGCAGACAGAATGATCGAATCCAAGTCTATATCCGAAGCGTGTATTCTAAACTCTAGGTTACCGCCTTCTACCACCGCCTTCGGACCGATAGAATCCAAGACCGGAGCATTATTGCCGAACTCCGTCACGGTGATCTGCACCACCTCGCTGTCCATTAAAGCAGCGCTGGAAGCGGTAAATGTGACGTAATATACGCCGGATTGGGTGAAATCCGGGGTGAATATAAACATACCCGTTCCGTTGCCGGAGTCGGTAAAGGTTGCGTTTGTAGGAGTGTTCTTGATAGACAATATCAAAGAGTCTCCATCCGGATCCGAAGCGGAAATCCGGAAAGCTAAAGTCTCCGATTCCTGCACCATCCGGGGACCGATGGTTTCCAAAACCGGAGGCAGGTCCACGTTATTGACGGTGATGAAAACCGTTTCAGAATCAGCCAGCGATCCATCGGAAGCTATGAAGATGACGTTGTACAAATCCGCCTGAGTGTAATCCGGATCAAAAACAAAAGATCCGGCTCCGTTGCCGGAGTCCACCAATACCGCATTAGGCGGCAGATTCTCCGCCGACAGTATCAGGGAATCCATATCCATGTCACTGGCGCTTAGTCGGAAGCTTAAGCTTCCTCCCTCGTCCACTGATTTTGCTCCGATAGAGGAGAGAACCGGCGCATGGTTGCCCGCATCAATAACCGTTACCTGTACCTCCTCCGAGTCGGCTTGTGCTCCGGCAGATGCTTTGAAGATTACATTGTAAATTCCGGACTGAGCATAACTCGGGTTGAATTTGAATGACCCTGCACCGTTGCCGGAATCGGCAAAGCTGGCATGGGAGGGAAGGTTGACCGCGGTTAACGCTATCGGATCATTGTCCGGATCGGTGGCATGCACCCTGAATATCAGGCTGTCCCCTTCGTTTACCGACTTCGGTCCAATGGTCTCCAAAACCGGAGGACGATCCGTGTTGGTTACGGTTATTTGCACTCTTTCGCTGTCCTGCAAAACTCCATCCGTAGTCACAAACGAGACTAAGTAAACTCCTGTCTGCTGGTAACTCGGAATAAATCTAAACGATCCGGACCCGTTTCCGGAATCGACAAAGGTCGAGTTGGCGGGATTATTCCGCACGAATAGGGCGGGATTGTTTCCGTCCGGATCGGAAGCGTGTACTAGGAATTCCAGCGTTACCCCTTCGGCTGTGTTCTTGGGACCGATCGAATCCAGGACCGGAGCCTGGTTCCCTGCTTCAATCACCGTTATCTGCACCACCTCGGAATCGGCCAAACTGTAGTCGCTCGCTTTGAATGTGACGTAATACGTTCCGGACTGGGTATAATCCGGATCGAACTGGAATGATCCTTTGCCATTGCCCGAGTCAACCAGGCTGGAATGATTGGGTAGATTTCGTGCAGACAAAACTATCGCGTCACCGTCCGGATCCGAAGAAGTAATGAGAAATCCCAGATGACCACCTTCGATCACCGTTCGGGGACCGATAGAAGCCAAATCCGGCGCGCGATTGACATTATTCACCGTGATCGAAACTACCTCTGAATCAGCCAAGCTTCTATCTGAAGCAATAAATGTCACATAGTACGGACCCGCCTGACTATAGTTCGGGCTAAATGTGAAGGATCCAGCTCCATTGCCCGAGTCTACAAAGGTCGCATTGGTGGGAACATTCACCGCGCTAAAATGCACCGAATCCCCATCCGGATCGGTACCGGAAATCCTAAACTGCAGGGTCTGCGCTTCATTCACCGTCTTGGAACCGATGGAAGCCAGAACCGGTGGACGATTCATATTGCTCACCGTAACCTGCACCACCTCACTGTCCACCGCTCCAAGAAGGTCGGAGACTCTGAAGGTCACGTTGTGAATCCCCGATTGGGTGAAATCGGGAGTGAACGTAAACGAACCCGCTCCGTTACCCGAATCGACAAAAACCGCATTGGCTGGAACGTTTAGCGCACTTAAGATGAGCGAATCTAGATCCAGATCCGATGCATGGACCCGAACACTCAAAGTCTCCCCCTCTACCAAACTCTGCGGCCCGATCCCATCCAACACCGGATCACGGTTGATATTGTTCACCGTGATCTCTACGACTTCGGTGTCTGCAGATAAAAAAGTATCCGAAGCTATAAAGGTAACACTGTATATTCCAGATTGGGTATAATCAGGATCAAAAATAAAACTACCCGTTCCATTACCTGAGTCTACAAAAACTGCATTGACCGGAACATCCACCGCATTCAATATCACCGAATCACCGTCCGGATCGGTGGCATGTATTCTCAAACTTAAACTGCTACCCTCATCCACCGCTTGAGGACCTATTGCTTCCAAAATCGGCGGTCGGATGACGTTAGCTACCGTTATCTGAACCACCTCACTGTCCACCCCACCCAGGGTATCCGCAACTTTGAAGGTCGCATCGTATATCCCCGATTGGGTGAAATCGGGGGAGAACACGAACGAGCCTGCTCCGTTACCCGAATCGACAAAAACAGCATTATTAGACGGAACATTTAAAGCCGTCAAAACAATCGAATCTCCATCCGGGTCCGTGGCATGTATTCTGAATTCCAATGTCCCCCCTTCCGTCAAACTCTTCGCGCCTATCAGGTCCAACACCGGCAACCGATTAACGAAATTCACCGTTATCTGCACCACCTCGCTGTCCGCTGCTAAGAAAGTATCCGAAGCTATGAAGGTAACATTGTATATTTCAGCTTGGGTATAGTCAGGATCAAATATAAACGATCCGGCTCCATTCCCTGAATCCACAAAGGTTGCATTCACCGGAACATCCACCGCATTAAGAATAATAGAATCACCGTCCGGATCGGTCGCATGTATTCGCAAGCTTAAGCTGCCACCCTCATCCACTGCCTGGGAGCCTATCGCCTCCAGAACCGGAGGTCGGATGATGTTAGCTACCGTTATCTCAACCACCTCACTATCCACCCCACCCAGAATATCCGTAACTTTGAAGGTCACATCATATATCTCCGATTGACTGAAATCGGGGGTGAACACGAACGAGCCCACTCCATTGCCCGAGTCCACAAAAACCGCATTGGTCAGAACGTTTAGCGCACTTAAGATGAGCGAATCTGTATCCAGATCGGATGCATGAATCCGAACACTCAAAGTCTCCCCTTCTACCAAACTCTGCGGCCCGATCCCATCCAACACCGGATCACGGTTGATATTGTTCACCGTGATCTCTACGATTTCGGTGTCTGCAGATAAGAAAGTATCCGAAGCTATGAAGGTAACATTGTATACTCCCCCTTGAGTATAATCCGGATCAAAGACAAATGAACCTGCTCCATTGCCCGAATCTGTAAAGGTCGCATTCAAAGGAACGCTGATCGCACTCAGAAAGACCG
>Ga0256868_10000482_pt1 | contig 23357 bp, 27 predicted proteins | sample RVTome_13_FD_187341 | JGI IMG/M metagenome (GOLD analysis project Ga0256868, IMG submission 187341) | Soil microbial communities from uranium-contaminated site in the Upper Colorado River Basin, Wyoming, United States - RVT92D227 HiSeq ...
ATCCTCGGCTACCTCAAGAAATCCATGGCAACCGCATTCTTCTGGCCCCTGGTAGTGGGCACCATCGTCATCGGGCTGCTCACCCTCATCCCCATAATCGGCTGTTTCTTTAGGCTCTTTATCCTTCTCCTCACCCTGGGGGCTATGTGGCTGGTTATGTGGAAGACCATCCCCGCGCGTGCACAGCGCAAGGCACTGAGAAAGGCGCAAAGAAGGGTGCAGAGGAAGGTTCGGAGGAAGGCACAGAGGAAGGTACAGAGGAAGGTTCGGAGAAAGGTACAGAGGAAGGCACAGAAGAAGGCACAGAGGAAGGTGCAGAGGAAGGCGCGGAAAAGGCCGCAGAGAAAGGCGCGGAGGAGATAACGGTTGGCGTTGTAATAACCAACCAATACCACAGCGCACGAGGCCCCTCTTAAGGAGGGGCCTTTTTTTGTCGGGGATGGTGCTCTGAAGGGATGTGGATCTTCGCTGTTGGTCAGCGATCGGAAATCTTGATCTGAATAAACGGTGAGTATTCCGCTTTAAATTGAGCGGCGGCTTCCTCAACGCTGAGCAGGACGGATTTTTGTAGATACATTTTATCGTCGTAAAACTGGAAGAGACAGGTGCCCCCCATGATGGTGTTGATGATGTTGATATGCAGGCCGGCTGGCAGGGCAGGGCATCCCTGGCTGCGGCCTATCTTGCCGTATGCTTTGACAAAGGACCTTGTCACGTAAGGAGCACCATGAATGACGATGCCCCGTGCCTTTGCCTTATCGTTAAAGCCCTGATCCATGCCGTAGAGATATAATGAGTAGCCGTACTCGCCATTGTAGGTATCACCGGTCACAAAAAAACCGAGGCTGCTCTTGAGGCTGCCTGGTTTGTTGGAGAAATATCGGGTATAGATGTCCCCCGAATGCCTGCCATGGGCCACGAGGGTTTGATAGAGCACCTTCTGCCTGGCGAGGTCGATGACATAGAACCGGTTTTCATTGCATGATTTGCGAAAGTCGATGATGGTGATAATACCTGTCTTAGCTATGGTATCTTGTCTCTTTAAATTATAATACCCGATGAGGGCATAGCGGAAGATCGCGAAATCCAAGCCTTTCTTTTTAAGGCCGATCGCTTCATAGAGATCCTGGATATACTGCTCAAAACCGACGGTGGGTTCTTCAAACCCGGATTCAGTTGCCTGGCAGGTAGTGATTGGTGGTGAGCAAGAAGATAGGATAAAGACCATGCTGAGGGCGAGTATGAGTGCTACGGATGATGATGTTTTTCCGCGCCTGCGCATGTCCCTATGTTCGCCACTTGCGAGGGCGTTGTCAATGGGTATTATGCCCGTGATTGCTTTCAATATAGACGCACACGGTTAACTGTGATAAAAATAATCTTCAGGATACTGCAGTGGGAGTAGATCGCTGATGAAGAAGAAAAGGATCGGGTTAGCCCTGGGTGGTGGAGGGGCCAAGGGATTCTGCCACATCGCCTTTTTGAAGGCCCTCGATGAGATGGGTTTGAAGCCCGTGGTTATAGCGGGAACCAGTATCGGGGCTATCGTGGGGGCATTTTATGCCGCCGGCGTATCAGGCGCAGAGATGGAGGATGTGCTCCGGCAGGTGAGGATCAAGGATGCCAACAGGATGGTGGATTTTTCCGGCTCCCTGACTTTAAAGGGGAAGGGGCTCGAGCGCTTTCTTTATAGGCTCCTCCCGGTACGGAGCTTTGAAGAGTTGAAGATCCCCCTCAAGGTGGTAGCGACCGATTTCTGGCGGCGGAGAGAGGTCATCTTTGAAAAAGGGGAACTCATTCCTGCTATCCGTGCCAGCATATCTATCCCCGGGCTCGTCAAACCCGTCAAGATCGGCGACACCGTGCTGGTGGACGGGGGCGCCGTCAACCCCGTGCCGTACGACACCATACGCCAGGAGTGTGATATCCTCATCGCCATCAATTGCACCGGCTCAAAGACCCCCTTGAGGCAGGATAACATGCCCACGCTCATGGAGAGCATCATGTCGACCTTTCAGATCATGCAGACATCCATCGTGGAGCACAAGTTGCGGATATCTCAACCCGACATCTACGTCAAACCGGAGCTCAAAAACATCAAGGCCTTGGAATTCTACCGATATGCCGAGATCATGAACGGGGTTAAGAACGACGTGAAGCATTTTAAGGATGAGGTATCGAAGTGGATTAAGAGGCCATTACGGATTCTCTAATGCAAAACCCTGCTGCTATGGATGCCCTGCTTCTTGACGAGGTCCTGCAAAAGATCTTTCATGCCTTTTCTATTGTCTACGCCGACTTCGACAGAGAGGAATATCAAGCGTATCGAGAGCGGGGGATCGGGGGGGTTGTCCGGTTTGATGAAGGGCGGATATTCTTTGATTGCCATCTTCCTCCTGATGAGGAGGACAGGACCTGGGCCCATGAGATCTTGAGCGGCTACTACTACTGGCTTAAAGGGATCATCAGACACGACGATGAAGTAGAGAGGGAGGCCAGGCGCCTGTGCGAGAATAAAGGATGTCTCGCAATCTTGAGGCGCTATCAGGGGATGGCGAGGGAGAGGGCAATTCCAGGGCAGGGGTGATGCCTTTTGACCCTCGCGATCTTTTGTGACGCAGAAGACAACCCCAGGGATGTTAGCTAAAATTTAAAACTGGACACTTTAAAATTTAAAGGTGGACACCTTCTAATATCCTCTCCCCTTGGGGAGAGGATAGAGGTGAGGGGGAAAGTCATAATCATATCCACTGGCCAAAGGGCCACCTTCGGCCTCACCCTAACCCTCTCCCGCCAGCGGGAGAGGGGAATTACTGATTATAATCGACTGATGCTCATTGTAATCGATCTAACCAGTCATGGCGGGTCTCAAGGCGATTAGATGTCCACTTTTAATTCTTAAATGGCAAGGCAGACCCCAGGGATTGACAGAGAAGGTTTTTTGTGGTTTAGTTAGCTACCTGAAATAATGCGGATTGAAGATCTTAATTACTACCTTCCCGCAGGGCTCATTGCCCAATATCCTATTGAGCCAAGGGACAAGGCCCGTTTGCTGGTTCTGAAGAGGAGGGGAGGAGAGATGATTCATACCATCTTCTCCCGAGTGGGCGATTTTTTACAGAAGGGCGACGTCCTCGTAATAAACGATACCAGGGTGATGCCGGCCCGCTTATGCGGCCACAAGGAAGAGACTCGAGGGAGGGTGGAGGTCCTGCTCTTGAGAAAGGTCCCCGGAGCAGCTGAAGAGTGGGAATGCCTGATCAACAGGGGCAAAAGGATAAAGGGGGGGCAGAGGCTCAGATTTGCACCAGACCTCGAGGCAGAGGTGGTCGGCAATGGCACAGAGGGTAAAAAGCGGATCTCGTTCGAGGCGCAGGGTGCATTTGGTGCAATAATCCGCCGGATCGGACATGTGCCCATCCCCCCTTATATCAGGGGCGGGGAGGACGGGCCTCCTGATAAGGAAGGCTACCAGACCATCTTCGCCTGTCATGAAGGGGCCGTAGCAGCCCCGACAGCCGGGCTGCACTTCACCCCCGAGTTGGTGCGGGGCTTAGAGCAGAAAGGGGTAGCAATTGTCCCCCTTACCCTTCATGTCGGCCTGGGTTCTTTTCAGCCCATCCGGCACGAGGAGGTGGAGGAGCACCGTTTGGAGCCGGAGTTCTACCAGATACCTTCTTCCGCGGCCGCGGCCATCAATACCGCCCGCGCACAGGGGGGAAGGGTATGTGCGGTGGGGACAACGGTGGTGCGGGCCTTAGAGACCGCCGTTGACGAGAAGGGGGAGATCCACCCCCGCGAGGGGATGACCGATCTCTACATCTACCCCGGCTACCGGTTCAAGGCCATCGATGCCCTGATCACCAACTTTCACCTCCCGCGCTCCACCTTGCTGCTCTTGGTGTTCGCCTTCGCCGGGCGGGCATTGATAATGAGGGCATATCAGGCGGCCATAGCGGAGGGATACGGTTTTTATAGTTACGGGGATGGGATGTTGATCATGTGAAGAGAGGCGGGTTCTCTTTCCAGCTCCTGAAGCATGGGGGGGGAGGGCGGTTGGGCCTGATAACTACCCCCCATGGCCAATTTCCCACGCCGGCGTTTATGCCGGTGGGGAGCCAGGGAAGCGTCAAGGCCCTGGCCCCCGTTGATTTACAGGAGGTTGGGACGGAGATCCTCCTGTGCAATGCCTACCACCTCTACCTCCGTCCTGGGACGGAGGTGGTCAAGGAGGTAGGGGGGCTCCATCGGTTTATGGGATGGGAGGGCCCCATACTGACGGATAGCGGAGGGTTTCAGATCGTAAGTATGAGCGCCTTGCGTGAGATAGAAGCAGAAGGGGTGCGGTTTCGTTCCCATATCGATGGGTCACTCCACTTTCTCACCCCGGCCAAGGTCGTAGAGATCCAAGAGGAGCTGGGGTCCGATATCATGATGGTTTTGGATAGCTGCCCGCCATATCCCGCCTCCCCTGATGAGGTCAAGGCAGCGGTGGGGTTGACCACCGAGTGGGCACGGCAGTCCAAGGGGGCGAAGGGCGACGGGGGGCAGGCCCTCTTTGGCATCGTTCAAGGCGGGGTCTATCCGGAGCTGCGCCGACAGAGTGCCCATGAGTCGCTCGAGATGGGGTTTGACGGCTATGCCATCGGCGGCCTGAGCCTCGGGGAGGAGAAAGAGGTCACCTTTGAGATAGTGGAGCAAGTTACTGACTTATTACCGAAGAAAGCGCCCCGTTATCTGATGGGGATGGGTACCCCCCAGGATATCCTGACGGGGGTGAGAATCGGGGTGGACATGTTCGACTGTGTCCTGCCGACAAGGGGTGCCAGGACAGGGCTTCTCTTTACAAGCTTAGGCGCGCTCAACATCAAGCAGGCACGCTATAGCGCGGATGCCGCCCCCCCGGATCCGGCCTGCGGCTGTTATACCTGCCGCAATTTTTCCCGGGCCTACCTCAGACATCTCTTCTTGTCCCGGGAATTGCTGGCGTACAGGCTCAATGCCGTGCATAATCTTTTTTACTATCACTCCCTGGTGAGGGGCATCCGTCAGGCCCTGTCTGAGGATACGATGGATCAGTTCGAGCAAACACTTTTCTCTCAGAGAGAAGATACTACGAGAGTCGAAGGAGGTGAAACAGTATGCTAGGTGAGATCGCGTATGCCATGGCCCCTGCCCAAGGGCAAGGAGGCCAGCAGAGTTCTTACATGCCTTTTATCTTAATGGGATTGCTCTTTGCCGTATTCTACTTCATCCTGATCCGGCCGCAGCAGAAACGGCAGAAGGAGCATCGGCAGCTCTTGGAAAGCCTGAAAAAAGGCGACAAGGTTGTGACCACCGGCGGTATCCAGGGGACCATCGTCACGTTGTCGGATAACGTGGTAACGGTCGAGATCGCCGATAAGGTGAAGGTCAAGGTGGGTAGAAACTACATTGCTGGCCTGATGAAATCCGAGTAAAGAAAAAGAACCCTCTCCTTGCCCTCAACCTCGGGTTTGAGGGCCGTGGAGGCCATAAGGAGGATACAATGCGTATATACGAGACGATGCTCGTTTTGGACCCTGAGATGTCCAAAGAGCAGATAGACGGATTTGTAGGAAAACTCAAGCAATTCCTCAATGATCGCGGAGCCACGGTGATCAAGGTCGCGGAGTGGGGGCTCAATACCCTGGCCTGCGAGATCAAGAAGAAAAAAAAGGGTTACTACATCCTGCTTTACCTGAACGGCGACGCTGCGATTGTCGCTGAGATGGAGAGGAGCATCCGCTTGATGGAAGAGGTACTTCGCTATCTCACCGTTAAGAGAGAAGAAGGGGATATCGCGCCTTCACAGCCAAGTGCAGCGCCGGAGCAAGAGGGAAGACCGGTACCGGAGAAAATAGCCGAGGAGAAAACGGCCCTGGATGAAAAATCAGCTGGTCCAGAGGAGAGGGAGTAGTGGTTTACCGCAACCGCGTCATCTTGGCAGGGAGACTGGAGCACGACCCCGAGATCAGGTATACCCCCCGAGGGAAACCGGTGATCTTTCTGAGCCTGAGCCTCCCCTCCGAACGGCTGGAAGATGCGTCCTTCCCTTGCGAAGATGTCTCCATACGGGTCATGCTTGTCGGTGAAGGATCGGAATTGTGGGCGCAGCAGGAAGGGAAGGCAGGAGGGAATGTCCTCGTCGAAGGCGGCCTCGTTCAGCGCCGCTGGGAGACGGCAGAAGGGAACGTGAGGCGGGAGATAGGGGTTATCGCCCATGGTGTTAAAGACTTGAGATAAAAAGGAGGTTTGATGCGCAGACCAGAAAATAAACCGGACGCACGGCGAAGGGAGAGACGGGAGTACACGAAAAAAAAGATCTGTCGCTTCTGTACCGACAGGTCCCTGAAGATCGATTATAAGAATTTTCGCTTATTGCGGTCATTCATCACCGAGAGGGGAAGGATCATCCCCCGGAGGATATCGGGCAATTGCGCCAAACATCAAAGGGAACTTACCAGGGAGATAAAAAGGGCTCGGCATGTCGCCCTGCTGCCGTTTACCGCGCTACCCAAATAGCCCCTCTGCATATGGTGCCGGGGAGATGACCCGCGGCATAAGGCAGGTTCCCCAGTAGTGTCGGCTTTTACGTATCTGAGAGAGATGAAGTGTCCCTTGAACGCACGCGAAGGCAGGTATGTTTCATCAATGGGTTGAGTCAGACTCATGGAATATGGTATGTTGTTGCGATAGTGAGCGAATGCCCTCGCCTGGTGAGAGGGCTCATGAAACTGGGAGGAAAGATATGGAGATCATCTTGATGGAGGATGTCCCCTCTGTGGGGAAGATGGGGGATCTGGTCAGGGTAGCCGACGGCTATGCGAGAAACTATCTCTTGCCGCGCAAGAAGGGCGTGATTGCGACGACAGGGGGTCTACAGGCCTTGGAACGTGCGAAACATCTCTCGCAGCACAGAGAGGAGCGGTCAGAGCAGGAGGCGCGGGAACTAGCCCAGCGGTTTGCGGAGATCTCCTGTACCGTTACCAAGCCGGCAGGGGAAGGGGGCAAGCTCTTCGGGGCTGTGACCTCTGCGGATATCGAAAAGGCCCTGCGTGAGCAGGGGGTCGCTGTGGATCGCAAAAAGATCGTGCTCGAGGAACCCATAAAGAATATAGGGGCCTATACCGTTTCTCTAAAGCTGCACCCCACGGTCGTGGCCCAGTTGAAACTGGTGGTAGAGAAGGAGTAGCTAGTGGCCAAGGAGATGAGGGCCGAATTAGAGACGGCTTCCTTCAAGCTCCCTCCCCAGAACATTGAGGCCGAACAATCGATCTTGGGCGGCGTCCTGATCGAAAACGACGCCCTCAACACCGTTGTCGAGTTCTTAGGGGATGGCGATTTCTACCGGGAGGCGCACCAGAAGATCTTCAAGTGTATGATCGCCCTCTCGGAGAAGAATGAGCCCCTCGATCTGATAACCCTCACCAATGAATTGAAAAAGAAAAAGGAGCTGGAGGAGATAGGAGGGGCTTCTTATCTCGCCGGCTTGGTGGAATCCGTCCCCACTGCTGCCAACATCGTCTACTACGCCAAGATCGTCAAGGAGAAGTCCATCCTGAGGAAGCTGATCAGCACGGCTACGGCAATCGTCACCCAAAGTTACCAGGAAGGCAAGAATCTTGAGGACTTTCTCGATGAGGCGGAGCAGGCTATCTTTCGCATATCAGAAAATCAGGTACGGCCTGCCTTTTACCCCATCAAGGAAATCGTCAAGGAAAGCTTCAAGGTCATTGAGCGACTCTATGAGAAGAAAGAGCTGATCACCGGTGTCCCCTCTGGCTTCAAGGATCTCGACAGGAAGACAGCTGGTTTTCAAAATGCCGACCTCATCATCGTAGCTGGCAGGCCGAGTATGGGAAAAACCGCCCTGTGTCTGAACATCGCCCAGCACGCCGCCATCAATGTAAAGATCCCCACGGCGATATTCTCCCTGGAGATGTCCAAGGAGCAGCTGGCCATCCGCATGCTGTGTTCCGAAGCGAGGGTGGATAGCGCGCGCCTGCGCAGCGGGTTTTTGGGCGAAAGCGATTGGCCCAAGCTGACCATGGCTGCGGGAGCGCTGTCCGATGCCCCGATCTTCATCGACGATAGCGCTGCCATCTCCGTGCTCGAGCTGAGGGCAAAGGCGCGCAGGTTGAAGGCAGATCGCGGCTTGGGCCTGGTCATCGTCGACTATCTCCAATTGATGAGGGGGAGGAGCGGCGCAGAGAGGAGGGAGCAGGAGATCTCGGAGATATCCCGCTCCTTGAAGGCCTTGGCCAAAGAGCTGAATATCCCCGTGATCGCTATCTCTCAATTGAGCCGGAAGGCCGAGGACAGGCCGGGGAGAAGGCCGCAGCTCTCCGATTTGCGGGAGTCAGGGGCGATCGAGCAGGATGCCGATGTGATCATCTTCATTTACCGCGACGAGGTCTATAATCCCGATTCTGATCAGAGGGGGACGGCAGAGGTCATCATCGGGAAGCAGCGGAATGGTCCGACAGGCAAGGCCGATCTCTCCTTTATCTCGGAGTTTACGACGTTTAAAGATCTCTTTCGCGGCGCCGAGGATGAAATCGAGGCAGCAGTTTAAAAAAAGATGAACATACCCAATACCCTTACCATCATTCGCATCTTGTTGATCCCCGTCTTTGTCATCTGTCTGCTCTACGACCGCCTCGTTATTGCGCTGCTCATCTTTATAGGCGCGGGGATTACCGACGGCCTCGATGGATTGATTGCTCGTGTCTTCCGCCAGAGGACCACGATAGGGACATATCTCGATCCCATTGCGGATAAATTATTGCTTACCACCGCCTTCATCGTTTTAGCCATATTGGGGAGCATCCCCAGCTGGTTGACGGTGATCGTAATTGCCAGGGATGTCATCATCGCGCTGGGGATCCTCATCTTGTTCCTCACCTCTCATAGAGTCGAGGTCAAGCCGGTCATGATCGGCAAGACGAGCACCTTTTTTCAGATCGTGACCATAGCATGGGCACTCCTAGCACCCTATTCACTTTTCTTCAAGAGTCTCTTGCCTTATCTCATATGGCTGACTGCCGCCTTGACCGGTTTTTCGGGACTTCAATATATATACATCGGAACCAAATACCTCAATGAGAAGGGAGTTTGATCATGTCCGCCATCTTAGACATCGTCGCGCGAGAGATCCTTGATTCCCGGGGGAACCCCACGGTGGAGGTTGACGTAACCCTTGAGAGCGGTTTCGGGGGGAGGGCTGCCGTTCCCTCAGGGGCCTCTACGGGTGAGCACGAGGCAGTAGAGCTGAGAGACGGGGATAAGGCACGGTATTTGGGCAAGGGTGTCCAGAAGGCGGTGGCCAACGTCAACGAACGGATCGCCCCTGAAGTCATCGGCATGGACGCCTTGGATCAGGCGGACATCGATCAACTCCTCATCGATTTGGACGGCACTCCCAACAAATCCGGCCTCGGGGCCAATGCGATCTTAGGGGTATCGTTGGCCTGCGCCAAGGCAGCAGCTGCCTATCTTTCCCTTCCCCTTTATCGTTACGTGGGAGGGGTCTACGCCCACCAGCTTCCGGTGCCGATGATGAACATCCTCAACGGCGGCAAACATGCCGACAACAACGTAGACCTGCAGGAATTCATGGTTGTGCCTGTGGGGGCGCCCACCTTTCATGAGGCCCTCAGGATGGGGACGGAGGTCTTCCACCACCTCAAGGCCATCTTAAAAGGCAAAGGATACAACACGGCTGTGGGAGATGAAGGGGGGTTTGCCCCCGATTTAAAATCCAACGAGGAGGCACTGGTGGTAATCGTGGAGGCCATCAAACAGGCGGGCTATGCCCCCGGCGCAGAGGTGGCCATTGCCCTGGATCCTGCGGCCAGTGAGTTCTATCAAGGGGGAAAATATATCTTGAAGGCCGAGCAGAAGAAAGAGAGGAAAGCCTCGGAGATGGTGGCATTTTACGAGGGGCTGGTGAGCCGATATCCCATCATCTCTATCGAAGATGGTCTGGCAGAGGACGATTGGGAAGGGTGGCGGGAGCTGACAGCCAGGCTCGGGAAGAAGGTCCAGATCGTCGGGGATGATATCTTTGTAACGAACAAAGAACGCCTGGCAAAAGGGATTAGAGAGGGAGTGGCCAATTCCATCCTCATCAAGCTCAATCAAATAGGAACACTTACCGAGACCCTGTCGGCTATCGAGATGGCGAAAAAGGCGGGTTACACGGCAGTGATCTCCCATCGATCAGGTGAGACAGAAGATACCACCATCGCCGATGTCGCGGTGGCGACCAATGTAGGGCAGATCAAGACAGGGTCTGCCTCCCGCACCGATCGGGTGGCCAAATACAATCAACTCCTCAGGATAGAAGAGGAGCTTGGCGAACAGGGGAGCTTTCCGGGTAAGAAGGCCTTCTACAGCATCCGCGGATAGGGATAGGGATAGGGGAATCCGCAGATCAAAAAAGGGTTATAGCAATGGTCCCCTGGCGGTCTTTCTTCCGTCACGGGACCTTCTTCTTGGCATCTATCCCTGAATGTTATCTCTTGCCCCTACCTAGTGAGATTCCGAGGACTCGTCTATCTCCACCTGATACTGAGAGGCACCCTCAGGCGGTGAGAAAAAGATGATGGTAAAGGGCGAACTCTCCTGGGGATTGACTGGTTTCGCCTGACCCACGGCTATGAAACCGAAGGATGTCTTGAGGGCGTCGTAGGTGGATTTCTGGACCTCCTCATCGGTGAGGGTGATGCCGCAGTACCCGGAGCTGGTGGCAACTACCTTGCCGGCTTTATCGTAGAGTGACGCCTTCAGCTTCACGAGTTTTCTGGTCTCCTGAGAACGGTTGGCCACCTTTCCTTGAACGACAAAGACCTTTCCTCCTTCTAGTGTGTACTCGGCGCCCTTGAGATAGAGGAGAAAGAACTTCTGCTCCTTTTTCTCTCCCATAAAGGAGTAGATTTTTTCATAGATGTACTCGAATGCGGGGATGGAACGCCCCATCTTGCTCCAGTAATATAAGGCGCCGGCGATGATCAAGAGCAGGAGCATGCCGAGAAGAAAGGTGCCGGATATCTTGCTCCTCTTCCTCGCCGGTGCCGCTGCTATAGGTTTGATCTTGAACGGCAGCGCCTCTTCATCCGCTGTCGGTGCCTTCTCCGCCGGCGGCTCCTCTAAAAAGAGGCTTTCTTCGCCAGACGGTGGGACAAAGGCCCTCGGTGCCGGGCCCCTATCAGGCGCCGTCGGTATCGGTTTTTTGGGGGGTTTAGCGGGGAACTCCTTTGACCACTCCTGTAAAAATGCATCTTCGGTCTTTTCTCCCGGTTCACCGAATATCTCTTCCTCCTTCAAGGTGAAGGGGTGAGGGACGATGAAGACGTTTTGACAACGGGAACACCTAACCTTGGTCTCGCCGGGTCTTACCTTGGCATCATCGAGATTATACTCTGTCTTACATTTATCGCAGAGAACGATCATGGGAACACCCCTTTTCCCTGTGATTTATTTCCATCCGACTAGAAAATAACATGATATCTTGCCAGATACAATCCCCTGCAGGGGAGGACGGACCCTTGTACCCTTGGTGCCCATTCCTCATCGTCCTTATAGATATTATAAAATGTACAGGATGTCAAGGAATTATCATTATTCGACATGAGTGCATCGGAGCAGAGGCAGACGACAAGCTACCAGCTCGCTATGAGATTGCCTTGATAGGGGTATGATATAGAAGGATTGCCTTAGCAAGAAAGGGGGTCAATAGACTCGAGCAGCTCACGCAAAAAAGGGGACCTGTCTTTTAACAGGTCCCCCCGTGATAGAGAGGAATTATCTGGCCGCCCGATGGCCCGGCACCCAATGATCATAAGGTCCCCAATGGCCGTCAACCCACATTGCATGGTGAGGTCTTGGGCGTGGAGGACCGGTATGGACCACGGCGATGCAAGAAACGAAGGAGAAAAGGATAAAAACGAGAAAACATAGTTTGGCGAGGGCTGATTGCATGATCTTTCACCTCCGATCGCATGATATTTCTTGTCCCATTCAGGGAGCAAGACCCTAGCCTTTAGGCGAAGCATTTAGTTCGATCGTCGTCCCAAAAGGGTTCAAGGGGCCAAGGGGTCAGGGGTTATACAAATATGTTTGAATGATTTTCACTCGAATCCTCGAACCCTTGCATCCTTGACCCCTAAAGTCCTGCCCTTGGCGGGATAGTTTACTACCTATAGACACCATACTGGGAAAAAGGTTTAACATGGCATCTCCTTATCTTTGTCGAAACGACGGGAAGCGCTGGGAGAGGTTGTTTGCTATCCTATCGGACTGGCCGGGCTGGATGAACTTCCCTTGACCAGGGGACATCGGCGGTATATATTTGAGATTCTCTGTCGCTCTTCCCGTCTCGGTACCTCGCCGTTCCTATGGCTATATTGTGGCTATAGGGCCACTGGCCAAGGGGTCACCTTCGGCTTTGACCAAAGGGTCACCGGCCAAGGGGCCACCTTCGGCTTCGGCGGTAGGGCGGGACACGTTGCATGCAGGAAGATGATGAAGACCGAAGGTGACCCTTTGGTCAGAAGGTGCGGTCATTGGAGGCGAGTATATAGAGAGAACGAGTGCGTAAGGAGTGAATCACTGATGACGTTTGAAAAGATGAAGCGATATCTGTCGGGAGTAAGCTGTTTCCTTCTCCAGGGCCTGTTAGCTGGACCCTCTATTTTCCCCCGGGGGGATCAAGCCTGTTGGCAGGCGGGAAGCGACAAGGGTGTCCGGCGCGGTTGCTCGCACAAAAAGACGCTTCGCTCTGATGATCAATCCGTGGGAGGACAGGCCGTCATAGAGGGCGTCATGATGCGTTCGCCGCGCAGGATCGCGACTGCTGTGCGTAAGCCTGATAAGGCGATCCTCACCAAGAATGACCCCTATATCGCCTTGTCGAAACGGCACAAGCTCTTGAACATCCCCGTCTTGCGCGGTGCCTTGTCGTTTTTCGAGATGCTCGTCATCGGCCTCAAGGCGCTGAACTTTTCCGCCGATATAGCCCTCGAGGAGTCGCAAAGGACCGAGAAGGGCGCCGATTGGCAACGGAGCAGCGGCGAGAGAATCAAGGATGGGCTCATCCTCGTGGGGACCTTGATCTTAGCCCTCGGGTTGGCCCTCTGCGTCTTCTTTGCCCTGCCCTTGTTCCTCACCGAGGTCATCGGGCTGTCCAAGAGCGCCCTCTCATTTAATGTGATAGCCGGCATCATACGGGCGAGCCTATTCCTGGCCTATCTGTGGGGCATCAGCCGCTGGAAAGAGATCAAGCGGATCCTTGAATACCACGGCGCGGAACACAAGAGCATCTTTGCCTTTGAATCGGGGGAGGAGCTCACCGTCGAAGCGGTGCGTAAGCATAGCACCCATCATCCACGCTGTGGGACGAGCTTTTTGCTTATCGTGGTTATCCTCGCTATCGTGTTGTTTGCCGTTGCCGACACCGTCGTGGAGATGCAGATAGGCCACAAACCTACCCTTGTGCAGAGGTTCACAACCCACTTTTCCCTGCTGCCGCTCTTGGGCGGGATCTCATATGAGCTGCTTAAGTTATCCGGCAAGAAACAGGATAACAGGTATGTCCGGTGGTTAACAGCTCCCGGTCTCTGGCTTCAGCGGATAACGACACAGGAGCCCGATGATACTCAGCTGGAGGTGGCCATTGTAGCGCTCAAGAGCGCCCTGGAGAAGCGCTGACCTTTCCCATCATCTTTTTGTACGACATCACCTCTGGCAATTTTCCCACATAAGGAAAAGATCCCCTGAGAGGGGATGCAGTGCGCGAGAACTCCTGAAAGAACACCCTTCGGTAGCAGCGGCGGTAGACCCTTGAACGGTCTCCTTCTCCCGTGGTATCCTCGGGATGAGAGATGCATCAGCCGGCGTACATCGCGTTGTATGAGAAGGGAGAATTGCAGCGGAGGGTCGAGGTTCTGGGAAAGATCCTCACCAGTTGTTACCTCTGCCCCCGTGCGTGCAAGGTGGACCGTCTCAACGGCGAAAAGGGGTACTGCCAGGCAGGTGCGGAGGTGATGATCTCCAGCGCCTTTCCCCATTTTGGAGAGGAGCCTCCCCTCGTGGGATCCCACGGCTCAGGCACCATCTTTCTCACCCACTGCAATCTGAGGTGCGTCTTTTGCCAGAACTACGATATCAGCCACCTGGGAGAGGGAAAGCGTATATCATGCTCGGAGCTGGCTCAGCTGATGATCGGCCTGCAGCTGCGGGGGTGTCACAACATCAATTTGGTTACCCCCACCCATTACGTCCCCCAGATCGTGGCGGCCCTGCCGGCAGCGATCGAGCTGGGGCTTACGATCCCCCTGGTCTACAACTGCGGCGGTTATGAGTCCTCGGAGGCGATCAAACTCCTGGATGGCATCATCGACATCTACATGCCCGACACCAAGTTCTCCCGCGAGGAGACGGCAGCCCTGTATTGCAACGCCCCTGACTATCCACGGGTCCTCCAGGAGGTCCTCCTGGAGATGCACCGACAGGTCGGGGACCTGATGCTGGATGAGCGAGGGATCGCCTATCGAGGCATCCTCATTCGACACCTGGTGATGCCCCACGGCGTGGCATGCACGAGAGAGATCATCACTTTTATCGCTCGGCGCGTATCGGTAAACTCCTATGTGAACATCATGGACCAGTACCGTCCACTCTACCGGGCAGGAGCGTATCAGGAGATAGATCGCCCAATCTCTACTGGTGAGTATCGCGAGGCGATAGCGATGGCCCGGGATGCGGGATTGCGCAGGGGTTTTTGATGGATCTCAGGGAGCTGGGCAAAGAATTGTCGCGCTTGAAGGCGGAGGTGAAGGAACTCCGGCAGGGGGTAACGAGACTCACGCAGGAGATGCTTGGCAGCGGGGGCGGCATTAAGAGGGCCATCAAGGCCCGGGGGATGGAGATTTATCGCCAGGACCCCTTCGATGATCTCATCTTCCCGCCTGAGGCCTCTCCGGCCGAGCTCAACTCTCTCTATCAACTACTCAGGCATTACTCCTTCCGCCTCTTCCTGCGGGATGTGATCAGCAAGAGGGGGCCTTTTCAAGCAGAGGGGCTTATGAAATATTGCCCCCTCGAGATCGTCCAGCACTATATCTCCACCCTGTGCGAGCTCAAGCTCGCAGAGCCCGGTGACGGGGGGACCTTCCACCTGTTGAAGCCATCGCTCTCCAGCTTTGGCCCCACGCTCGAGTGGTTTATCGCCCAGATGTTTCAGAGGGAGTTTGCCTCACCTGCCATTTACGGGGTTCGGTTCAAAGAGACGCCGAGCGGCGGGGATTATGACGTCATTGCTCTCTGGGGGTGCGAGCTGATATATGTGGAGATAAAATCTTCTCCCCCACGGGGGATAGAGAGGGGCGAGATAGGATCGTTTCTAGCCAGGATAACCGATCTCTTGCCCGATATCGCCTTCCTCTTCAATGATACTCAGCTACGAATGAAAGATAAGATCGTCCTTATGCTTGAAGAGGAATTAGATGACAGATACGGCGCAAGCAGTCGTACGCGATTTCCCATAGAACGATTAGTTGATGAACTCTTTCACATCAACCATCGTCTCTATATCGTCAACAGCAAGAGAGATGCGATCGCCAACTTTGCCTTCTGCCTCAGAGATTTCCTCTTTCAGCAGAGGGCCGAGCTCTTTCCTATCCTGCCCCCCGTGCGCAGATTGAAGTAGCGATCTTATTGCACTGAATCCTTAAAGCTCTTCCCGCACTTAAACTTGGGTACCTTGACGGCGGGGATATCGATCTCCTGACCGGTGCGGGGATTTCTTCCCTTCCGGGGCGCTCGATTGGACACTTGAAACGTTCCGAAGCCCGTCAGGGTGATCTTGTCCCCGGCCTTCAGCGTCTCGCAGATGGTGTCGGTGAAGGAATTAATGGCCCTTTCGGCTGCTGCCCGAGGTATCTTGGCCTCTTTGGCGACCTTATCAATCAGTTCTGATTTCGTCATTGCACCCCCTCCTTAAAGTAGACTTGCCTACAATCGTATAATTCGTATAATTCCCTTAGCGCACTCCAGAGCACCTGCTTCTTTAACCCATTACCGGTGATATCTTCTTTGCGCCCCCCTTTCTCAAGGAATTGGTGGAAAACTTATAGCATAAACAATAGGGGGTGGCAAGAGAAAAAAAGAAGAAACAAAAGATTTTTTTTCGAGGGGTCTTCCTCCTTCTCCTGAAATACCCCTAGTCTTGCTGCGAGGGGGTGTGGTATACTTTTTTTGTGAAGATTTATCTCGACGCCGATGGCGCTCCCTGGCGGGATTTGGTGATAGAGCGGGCTCGGGGGCATGGGGTAACGGTGGTCGTGGTCGCCGACTACAGCCACGCCCTTGCGCCGGGGCACGGGGTAGAATGGGTGATGGTCGATGACGGGAGAGATGCAGCTGATTTCGCCATCATCAACCGGGTAGAGGAGGGCGATCTCGTGATCACCCAGGATGTGGGGCTCGCCTCCCTGGTGCTTCCCAAGGGGGCGGCGGTCATATCCCCGAGGGGCTATGAGTTTCGCGAAGACGCTATCGAGAGACAGCTTGCCCAGCGCTGGGCCGCGCAGCGGATCAGGCGCGGCGGCGGGCGGACGCACGGGCCCAAGCCCCTGTCGACGGATGATTGTGCCAGATTCCTGGCGCTGTTGGAGCAACGGCTCACCACCTTGATGAGGAGGCCTGATGAAGATCGATCGGTTCCCGGATGATGTCAAGGATCATCTCTTTCCGTTTCATACCGACGCCCGGATGGCCTATGAGTGCATCGGGTGCGAGGCACATTATCCGCTCGATCGCTTCCTCTATACCTGCCCGAGCTGCGGGGGCCTCTTGCGCATCGCAGACCTCACCTTCGATGTCCTCAAAGATATCCCAGGGTCCCGGTGGCAAAGGATCTTCGATTACCGCCGGATGCTCACCGTTGACGGGCTCAAGGGGATCTTCCTCTTTCATGAGCTCATCTTCCCCATCATCCCCCTTGATACCGTGATACAAATAGGAGAGGGGCATACCCCCCTGGTGCGTGCCAATGCGGAGCTGAGCCAATGGGTCGGGGTGGATTTCTCCATAAAGTACGACGGCCTCAATCCCTCGGCCAGCTTCAAGGACCGGGGCATGGCGAGCGCCGTCAGCTTCATCAACTACATGATCAAGGTCAAGGGGATCAAGGAGCTCTTGGGGATATGCGCCTCAACCGGCGACACCTCGGCAGCAGCAGCCCTCTATCTCAGCTACCTCCCCCATGATGTCGTGCGCTCGGTGGTGCTCCTGCCGCAGGGGAAGGTCACCCCGGCCCAGCTCTCCCAGCCCCTGGGCAGCGGGGCCGTGGTAATCGAGGTCCCCGGAGTGTTCGACGACTGCATGCGCATCGTGGAGCAGCTCTCCGAGGAATATGAGGTCTGCCTGCTCAACTCCAAGAATCCGATCCGCATCCAGGGGCAAAAATCCTATGCCTATGAGGTAGCCCAACAGCTCGACTTTCAGACAGAAAACCTCGTGGTGGTGGTCCCGATCGGCAATGCAGGCAACGTCACCGCCGTGATGGAGGGATTCCTCGATCTCTTTCGCCTTGGCATCATTGAGGAGCTTCCTTTGATCATCGGGGTGCAGAGCGCGCATGCAAATCCGGTTGTACTCTGGCGCGAGAGCGGGGAGTACCGGCCGGTGGAGGTCCGCCCGAGCGTGGCCCAGGCGGCCATGATCGGCAACCCGGTCTCCTTTCCTAAGGTCTCGCGGCTCGTCGAGGAGCACTTCCATGACCGGTTTGCCGCCGTCCAGGTGACGGAGCAGGAGATCATCGAGGGGATGCTCATCACCAACCGCCACGGCCACGTGGTCTGCACCCAGGGGGGGGAGTCCGTCGTAGGGTTAAAAAAAGGGGTAGAGATGGGCCTGGTAAAGGCCGGCCAGCAGGTGGTGGTGGATTCCACTGCCCACCAGCTCAAGTTTGCGGGGTTCCAGCAGATGTACTTTGAGGACTCCTTTCCTGCGGGATACGAGATCAAGCCGCGGGAGGAGCTGAAGAACAGGCCCATCGCCATGGAGGCCTCTGCCGAGGCCATTGCCCGCCGTCTCGGCCTCAAGAAAAAAAAGGGATGAAGCTCGCAGAGATCGGTGAGTTCGGCCTCATCAAGGCCATCTCGCAGATAGCCGATAAGGGGCCGGGGGTAGTGATGGGCATCGGTGACGACGCAGCGGTGCTCAGGCCCTCCGCGGGCAAGGTGCTCCTGGTAACTACCGATCTCCTGCTCGAGGGGGTGCACTTCCAGTTAGAGTTTACGGACCCCTATCGCCTGGGCAGAAAGGCCCTAGCCGTCAACCTCAGCGACATCGCGGCGTGCGGCGGTACACCGACGGCCTTTCTGGTTTCCCTGGCCGTCCCGCCGGAGGCCGAGGTGGCATCAGTGAAGGCCCTGTATAAGGGGATGATGGAGCAAGCGCACCTGTATGGCGTCTCGCTCATCGGCGGTGATACCTCCAAGGGAAGAGAATGGATGATCTCTATCACCCTTATCGGAGAGGTGGAAGAAAGAAATTGCGTATACCGCAACGGCGCCAAGCTAGGTGATCGAATCTTCGTGACCGGAACATTAGGGGATTCCGCCCTGGGCCTGAAGATGCTCAAGAGCGGCGTGAAGAAAGGGTATCTTATCGAGCGACACCGCGATCCTACCCCCCGGCTCAAGGAAGGGGGTGCAATTGCCCGGCAGGGGCTGGCCACGGCCATGATCGATATCAGCGACGGATTGATTGCCGACCTCGGACACATCCTCGAGGCAAGCGGCGTGGGGGCGCACATTTCCCTGTCGCAGCTTCCGCTTTCTGTTTCATACCTTAAACATGTCACACCATACTATAAGAATCCCTATCTTCTCGCCCTGGCCGGAGGGGAGGACTACGAGCTGCTCTTCACCGCGCCGAGGGAACGGGGGGAGGCAATCAAAAGGCTTGCCAATGAGTTAGGTACTCCCCTTACTCTGATTGGCGAGATCACGGGGGCCGCTGCCGGGGTGACACTCGTGGGGGCAAATGGCAAAAAAGTTCCCGTCGCGCAGAGGGGGCACGATCACTTCAAGACCTGAAGGAGGGGGAAATGGAACGCACCTTTATTAAAGAGATACGCGAGAACGATATCGTCGAGGGGGTCTTCTGGGTCAAGGAGAAGGCGACGCCGCTCTCACGAAGCGGGGCGCCTTATCTCCGGGTGAGGCTCGCGGACCGCACCGGGGAGATCGAGGGGAGGGTCTGGGACGGGGTGGAAGAATTTGCCGACCTCTTCGAGCGGGATGACTTTATCCGCATTAAGGCCCAGGCCACCTCGTACCAGGACAGGGTCCAGCTCAACATCAAGTCCATCAAAAAGGTGGCGGATGCAGAGGTCTCGCTTGATGACTTTCTCCCTTCATCTGCCAGGGACCCGGAGGAGATGCTGGCCGAGCTTTTTGAGATCGGCCAGGGCATCGAGAACGACTACCTCAAACAACTGGTCACGGCCTTTTTGGAGAACGAGGAGTTTACCGCCCTGTTTAAGCGGGCGCCCGGGGCCAAGAGGCTGCACCACAGCTTTCTCGGGGGGCTTCTCGAGCACACCCTCTCGGTGGTCAATCTCATCCAGAAGATCAAGGGGTACTACGAGGGGATCAACCACGACCTCTTGCTGGCAGGCGGGGTGCTGCACGACATCGGCAAGGTCTATGAGCTCTCCTACGAGCGCTCCTTCGACTACACCGACGCCGGCAGGCTGGTGGGGCATATCGTTATGGGGGTGGAGATGGTGGATAAGGAGATCGCCCGGATCGAAGGGTTCCCTGCCGAGCTCGCCATGTTGATGAAGCACCTCTTGCTCAGCCACCACGGGCAGTACGAGTGGGGGTCCCCCACGCGGCCCATGACCCTGGAGGCCCAGATCCTCCACCACCTCGACGACCTCGATGCCAAGGTCAAGGGGATACAGGAGTTTATGCAAAAGGCGCAGGAAGGTGCAACCTGGACCGACTACCACCGCATGTTTGAGCGGTTCTTTTATATTGGGGAGGTGGAGGAGGGGTGATAGCAAAGAACCGTCAGGTGGCTGATGGAAAAGGTCAGAGGAACTTGATATACTCGACTCAGGGGCCGGAACAATCATATGAAAAGTTTATCTGAGAGTACGGCAAAGGCGGTTGCCCACTACTGGCAAACGCGGACTGCCCAGAGAAAGAAACAGGAGCAGACCGGAAAGGCGGATCAAGGGTTGCGCAGCGCCGTGACCGGTGGTGCGCAGATGGACGGTTTTATCGACCTCTTTACCGAACTTGTCACTGACGCCGGCATCCCTAAGCAATATATATTCAGGAAAAAGGCGGTAGAACTGCCGGGCTTCTTCAGACCCACCAAGGAATGGGACCTTCTTATTGTCCGCGATCGGACATTGATTGCCGCCATTGAAGCCAAATCTCAAGTCGGTCCTTCCTTCGGCAACAACTTCAATAACCGGACAGAAGAGGCGATGGGCAGCGCCCTTGACCTCTGGACGGCCTTCCGCGAGCGGGCATATCTTGAGAGCCCTCAACCTTTTCTGGGCTATTTCTTCATGTTGGAGGACAGTGCGGCATCGAACCACCCTGTCAAGGTTCAGGAACCTCATTTCAAGGTCTTTCCCGAGTTTGTCGGCGCTTCGTATATGCGCCGGTATGAACTCTTTTGCCGCAAGCTCGTCTTGGAGCGTTACTACACCGCCTCAGCCTTCATCACCTCATCCAGTCACGATGGCCTCAAAGGTGCGTTCAAGACTCCGGCAGACGATCTGTCAATCGAGCGTTTTGCAAAGATTCTTGGCGCTCACGTGGCGACCTTTGTGTGAGAAGATGCAGTCTACGTTCCACAGATTAATCAACGGCGATGCAAGGGACTTGTCATTCCTGGAAGACGAGTCGGTGCATCTCGTTGTCACATCCCCGCCGTATTGGAACCTCAAACAATACAACGAAAACCCGCACCAACTCGGCCACATTCAAGACTACGAGGCGTTCCTTGCTGAGATAGAGAAGGTCTGGCGACAAACATTCCGTATTCTCGTCCCAGGTGGGCGCTTGGTATGCGTTGTGGGGGATGTCTGTGTCGCTCGCCGCAACTTCGGGCGGCACCTCGTGTTTCCGCTGCACGCCGACATCTGCGTCATCTGCCGTCGTATCGGTTTTGACAACCTTAACCCCATCGTCTGGCACAAAATTGCCAATGCCTCATACGAGGTTGCAAATGGGTCAAAATTCCTCGGCAAACCCTACGAGCCGAACGCCATCATCAAGAATGATATGGAATTTATCCTCATGCAGAGAAAACCGGGCGGATACCGAAAGCCGACCAGCGCACAGCGCAAGGCAAGCAAATTGTCCAAAGAGGAATTCGGCCGTTGGTTCCAGCAGATATGGAACATCACGGGGGCATCAACCAAGCAGCACCCTGCGCCGTTTCCTTTGGAATTGGCCACACGGTTGGTACGGATGTTCTCGTTCGCCGAGGATACGGTGCTTGACCCATTTTGCGGAACAGGCACAACCATGGTTGCGGCGCTTAGGACGGGCCGCAACAGCATAGGGGTTGAGATTGATCCGGAATATTGCCGTATGGCGGCGCGCTATCTCAAGGCCGAAAATGCAGATTTTTTCTCAAACGCCGATCTACGCTTTGAAAAAACCGCCGCAGAAGGGGCGTGCCTTGTTAAAGAAGACCAGACCTTGTATGAAGTCAAACCGGCAAAGAAGAAACTGAGATAGAAGATATTTGGGAATCAAATTTTTGTTGTTGGCTGTGATTGAAAGGAGGATGAAAGGATGAATGCGAAGCGGATTGTAATTGCGGGTGTGGTGGTTTGGATTGTGAGTTCCATATTCTTTTTTTTGACGTGCGGGTGGCTCTTTAAGTGGGTCTATAAGCTGCCGCCGAATATCTGGAGGGATTGGTCAACTATGCAGGGGAGTGCAATCAATCTCATCGGCCCGCATGCCATCGGGCTCATCCGGGCGCTGCTCTTTGCCCTGGTATTTGCCATACTTTACAAAGGCATACCGGGCAAGGGGGTCAACAAGGGGATGATCTATGGCGTGCTCGTGTGGCTCGTGGGGGCGCTGACAGGCATGGCATCGATGCCCTTCTATATGACCATTGCGACCACGGTGGTTATCTACTGGATCATCCAGCAGTTGGTCCTTGGTGTCATCAACGGCGCCATCGTCGGCGTTCTGTATAAAGAGCAAAAGAAATCGAACTGGTTATCTCGCTGGCTGAAACAGATCAGGTAGGCTATACAGAAGATAGGGGTCGAATATTCATTCTTGACGATTGAGACTCAAAAGTATACTGACTCATTGCAGCCTTCCCACTAGCTCCCCCGGGAAAGTTAACCATAGAGACTAACTTTGGAGGGGGTATCCGGATCGAAGGGGCGGGATGAAAAATATAAGATGAAATTTACTAACTATTTTCTCTATATCATACAGAGACCTGATCGTGCTAAAATAGAGATGGAATAGTAGGGGTTTTAAGGAAGAAAGGAAAATGAAGATAAAGTATTTTTCAGATACCGACACGGCCTTGGTGGAGTTTTCTGACCTCGAAGTTGCCGAAACCAAAGAGATAAATGAGAATATTTTCATCGATCTCGATCCTTCAGGCAATTTAGTCGCCATGACGATTGAGCATGCCCGGCAACAAGCCAGTCTCCCCCATCTATCTTATGAGCAGATAGAAAAAGAGTCGCCTAATAAGATGATACACAGGACCGCCAAAAGTCGCCGTTGATTTAAGGCGTTACATGCCATCGAGAAAGTCTTCTGCTCCTGAGAAGCTTTAGAATCGAATCTCCATTCTTGATAATTGAGACTCAAAAACATACTGATTTATTGCAGCCGTTCCCTCGGCAGGTTCGGGGCCGCTGTTACTTTGACGCACAAGGATAGAATAGTATGGACTGGAAAGGGCTTTCAAAGGAGCAAATTAAACTCGGGCTGCCCCTGCTTATTATCAAGGGTGCAAAAGGCTTTTTAGCCTGCGGGTATATCAATTGCGAAACCTGTAACAAGACAGGCGAGGCCTGCGGCATCGTGACGGGGGTCAAGACGCACGAGGAGATGCTCAATGCCGAGATCAAGGCGGTTTCTACGGAAGCGGCAAGGCTCGGCATACGTGTCGGTATGAAAGGGGAGGAGGCGCTGGAGATCTTTCGGTAATGGAGCCCACCCCATTCCTCTAACGATACCATGCCGAACAAACGCACATCCTTCTTCATCTTTCCCCTGCTCTGCACCTTATTCTGCTTCTCCATGTTCTACCTG
>Ga0256868_10000483_pt1 | contig 23343 bp, 16 predicted proteins | sample RVTome_13_FD_187341 | JGI IMG/M metagenome (GOLD analysis project Ga0256868, IMG submission 187341) | Soil microbial communities from uranium-contaminated site in the Upper Colorado River Basin, Wyoming, United States - RVT92D227 HiSeq ...
GCCCATCGGTGATTTAGAGAAAGAGATATGGGAGGCCATCGAGGAGATAAAGGATGGGCGATTCGATGAAGCGGAGCTTGTCAAGGCCAGGCGGGGATTGATTGCCTCTTTCGTCATGGGGCTGCAGTCGGTCTTCTTTAAGGGATTGGCCGGGGGTCTCTATGAGATCAAGGCGGGTGCCTGCGGCGAGGTCAATACCGTGCTGGACAGATTGGAGGGGATCACCGTTGAGGCTGTCAAGCGGGTGTGCCAGCGATACCTGATTGAGGACAACAGGACCGTGGTTACCTTGAAACCCATCACCCCGGAGGAGAACGAGCGCCTGGAGCCGGTGGAATAAATACGATGATTGCTGATAAGAGGGTTGAAGAGCTAAGGGTTCTAGGAGCCAAGGATTCCAGGGGCCGGGTGAAAAAAGGAATAAGGGGAACTGACAAGGTTACTGAGATAGTAAACCCGGTACTATTTCCTCTCCCCTGTCCCCCTCCACTTTAACAAAGAATATATCGGTGGGGATGCCGCACAGCGGCAGGGGAGAGGATACAGTCCCGCTCTGTCGCACTGCGACATCCCATCATTCAGATTGTTACAAAGTAGGGTGGGACGCTTTGCATACATCTTAGACTACGGGATGTGTCTCCCGTGACACAGTGAGGGGGAAAATCATATCCACTGGCCAAAGGGCCACCTTCGGCCTCACCCCACCCTCTCCCGCTGGCGGGAGAGGGAGATATTGAAGAGGCTGACGAGGTTATTCAAGGTACTAAGAAAATAAACCCTTGAACCTAGATAACGACTTTTTGTAGAAGAACCAAACAATGTTTCCTTTGAAAGAAACCGACATCACAAAGGTACGTCTCGGCAATGGCCTGCTGGTAATGGGCCTGGAGTATCACAAGCTCCCGCTGGTCTACATCTCGCTGATGGTCAAGAACGGGAGTGAGAGGGACCCCGCGGGGAAAGAGGGGTTGGCCGACCTCACCGCGGAGATGGTGACCCTCGGCACCGAAGGTAGGAACAGCCAACAACTGGCCCTGGAGATGGAGCAAGTGGGGGCGCGGTACTCAGCCAGTTCCGGCCCGGATGCCTCTTTTGTAGAGGTTGCCGGACTAGCCGATACATTCCCCACACTCATGGATTTATTGGGTGATATGCTCCTGCGGCCTGCCTTTCCCCAGCAGGAGATGCAGCTATCCCAGCAGAGGAGGATCGCCAGCTTGATCCAGCAGCGGGATCAAGCAGAGGTCGTCGCCGACGAGATCATCTGCCAGCGCCTGCTCGCGGGTACCCCCTATGCGCACCCCGCCTATGGCACCATGCAATCCCTCGGAGGGTTGTCTGCAGAAGATCCACGTTCTTTTTACCGCCGCCATTATTCCCCTGGGGAGGCCGTGCTGCTCGTAATCGGCGACCTCACCCCTGAGGAGATCAGACAAAGGGCCGAAGGCATGCTGGCAGAATGGAAAGGGGAGGGGAGGAGCGAGGCCCAGCTGCCTCAGCCGCCGAGGCCTCGAGGGAGGAGGATCATCGCGGTAAATCGCCCTGATCTTACCCAGAGCCAAATCCGGGTGGGTCTCTTGGGGATCAAGAGAAAGGATGCGGATTATATCCCCTTTAAGGTGATGAACTACATCTTTGGAGGCGGGGGGTTTTCCTGCCGGCTCATGCAGCGCATCAGGGCCGAGAAGGGGTACACGTACGGTATTGCCAGCGCCTTCCAGGCAGGTCGTATCACCGGGCCCTTCATCATCTCCACCTTTACCCCGACGGCCACTACCGCTCCTGTTATCGAGGAGACCCTCAAGGTCATGAAAGAATTTATCTCGGAGGGTGCCCGGGCCCAAGAGCTCGAAGATGCCAAGCGTTTCTTCACGGGGAGCTTTCCCTTGAAATTGGAGACCCCTGGCCAGATGGCCGGCGAACTTCTGCAGTTGGAACTCTACGACATCCCCTTCGATTATCTCTCTTCTTATCGAGCGGCAATAGAGAAGGTCACCCTGGACAAGATCAACAGCTTGGCTACTGCCTATCTTGTCCCCGAGGACCTCATCCTGGTGGTAGTGGGCAGGGTCGAGGAATTCATGGAGCCCCTGCGGAACTGGGGCGACGTGGAGCTTGTCGAGTACTCTGAGATCACAAAGGGTTCTTTCCCCTCCAGTACCTCCAAGCATGCATCCACCACCTGCAGGTCGTAGATGCGTCCTCGCCCCTTCTTGATTTCCTCAACGGCGTCCCACCGGCTGAAGGCAGGGCGGTAGGGACGATGGTGGGTCATGGCGTCGACCACGTCGGCGACTGCCAGGATGCGGGCCTCAAGGATGATGTCGTCACCCCTGAGCTTCTGAGGATAGCCTGAGCCATCCATACGTTCATGGTGCTGGAGGGCAGCCTTGGCAACCGGCCAGGGGAATTCGATCCCCTTGAGGATCTCATACCCTGCCTGGGGATGTATCTGGATGAGTGACATCTCCATGTCGCTCAGCCTGCCCGGCTTGACCAATATCTCCACCGGCACGGCCATCTTGCCTATATCGTGGAGGACTCCGGTGATATAGATTCCGGTGACGTGATCTTCGGGAAGCCCCATGGTGCGGGCGATGGCCTCGGCAAGTCCGGCCACACCAGCCGAATGACCGCTGGTATACGGATCGCGATCCTCAATGACCTTGGAGAGGGCCTCAGCGATGCCGAAGAAGCTGTTCTTGAGGGCCTCTTTGTGTTCCAACAAAATCTTTGCAGCTTCTCTCTTATGGGTCACATCTTGGTAGATGCCGAAGGCCCCCTGGATAGCCCCTTGTTTATCCCGGTAGGGGGTACCGCTTATCAGCAGATTATGCTGTCGGCCCGCTTTGTCCGTCAGTACGATCTCATAGACGGTCCCCTTTCCCTCCCATCTCGCCTTGAGGTTTTGCGCCAAGATCTTTTGATTGTCCTCGTCATAGAATGCACTGAGGGGTTTCCCCTCCGGATGAGGGTCTGCGAGGATCTCTTTCATCCGCCCGTTGGTCACGAGGATGGCCCCCTCTTTATCCATGTAGAGGAAACCGTCGCTGGCTCCTTCCAAGATTGCGCGCAGGTGCTCCTCCGTCCTCTGGAGGGCCTCCTTGGTCCACTCGTGCTCGGTGATATCTCTCTGTACCGACATGCCATACAATATCTTTTCATCCTTATCTCTCACCGCGCCGGCGCTGAGCAGAATCGTGCGTCTGGTTCCATCCTTGGTGACGATACAAATCTCTTGATTCTTGATACTCCCCGTCTCCTTCCACTGCGCGAAGAGTTCCTTCGCCTTTGGCAGCGACTCGGGAGAATAGATGATTTCCAGCGGCTCACCGATCAGCTCCTCTTTTGTATAGCCGAGTGACTTGAGGGCGGCGTTATTGACATCGAATATGATGCCCTCCGGTGAAGTCATATAGCAGTATTCCGGTTCGTTTTCAAAGAATTGTCTGAACCGCTCCTCGCTCTCGCGCAGCGAATTCTCCGTCTCTTTCCGTTCGGTAATATCTATCGTGGCCACTTGTAAGGCGGGCCTGCCCAGATACTCGATGCGGCTGGCAAAGGTTTCCACCCAGCGCACCGATCCATCCTTCCGAATGACGCGGAACTCGTAGTGCGGAGGGGTAGGTTTCTCCTCTATACGATTCTGGACATGTCCCCAAGCGATCTCTTGATCGTCCGGATGCGCCAGGTTTCTCACCTGTTTGGGAGAGAGGGCCAACAGCTCCTCCTCGGTATAGCCCAGCATTTTGGCATAGGCGGAGTTGACGAAGACCTCTCTCCCCCCTTGGAGGATGTGCAGACCCTGCAGAGAGTGTTCGACCACCGCCTTATACGCCTCCTCTGCCCGCTGCTTCTCCTTAACAGCTTGCCGCTGCTGGAGCACCTTCGTGATAACTGAAGGAAGAAGCTCGAGATATCCGGCTGCCGTATCCTTAACGATGTAGTCATACGCACCCAGCTTCATGGCCTCTACCGCCACCCGTTCATCGCCGGTACCGGTGATCATAATCGTGGGCGGCAAAAGGCCCCGAGAACCCAAGATACGGATCACCTCCAGTCCATCGTAGATGGGCAACGATTGGTCTACGAACAATATGTCATAGGAGTGGGCCTCATACTTGGCAATCCCCTCCGCGCCGTCGACGGCGATATCGACGCTATACCCCGCCTTTCCCAACCTCTTCTGCATCAGTCGGGCCAGGCCTGGATCGTCCTCGATGTACAGGATGCGAATGCGGTTAGAGGTCGCCATCTGCTACTTCCCTACCCTCCGTCTCCATCGGGTATCGTTGCCACCAAGAGGAAGAGCCCGAGCCTGCGGATGGCCTCGCAGAACTGCTCGTAATCCACCGGTTTGCTGATATAGACGTTGCAGCCGAGTTCGTAGCACCTCCTTACTTCTCGGGGATCGTCGGTGGTGGTGAGGATAACCACGGGGATGCGTTTGGTACGCTCGTCCTTCTTCATGCGTTCGAGCACCTGGTAGCCGTCGAGCACCGGCATGTTGAGGTCGAGCAGCACCAGTAGGTGCGAAGCGTGTTTGTTTTTGGCGTACCCCCCTTCGCAGAATAGGTAATCGAGGGCCTCCTGCCCATTGGTGGCGAAGGCAAGTTCGTTTTTGATATTGGCCCGGCGCAGGTTCTTCTCGATCAGGCGCGTGTGGCCCGGGTCGTCTTCTACCAAGAGGATAGTGATATCCTGAATATCAGGCATCACGCGCTCCTTTTTCAGGACGGGTTGAGATAGTAAAGGTAAAGGTCGTGCCCTTGCCCAGCTCCGACTCACACGAGATGCGCCCCCCGTGGCGGCGGAGCAGGGTTTGGACGTAGGCCAGACCCATGCCCTCACCCGGCGTATCCTGCTTACCGGCCCGGCGGAAGGGGGCAAAGACCTTGCCCATATCCTCTGCGGCGATCCCGCGTCCGTTGTCGCCGATACGAAAGGTCGTCTCCGCCCCATTGGCCTGAGCCGTCACCTCGATCCGGCCGGGGCGCGAAGAATCGAGGTATTTGACGGCATTGCTCAGGATATTGCCCATGATCTGTTCCATGGCGGTGCGGTCGGCGACGACGTGCGGCAGGGATCCGACGATCACTTCTATCCCTCGCTCCTGGAGCTGGTGCGACATGGTCTCCACGGTGGTCTGAAGCAGAGCATTCATATCGATGGGCTCGGGCTTGAGATCTTGCCGGCCCAAACGGGCTAATATCAAGATGGAGTTAATAAAGCTGTCCATGCGGGAGACCGAGTTGGTGATAAATTCCAGGGCCTCGGGCACATCCTCGTGCAGGGCCATGGCTACTGCCGATCGTTTCTCATCATTCAGGTGAGGCAGGGCTGCGTCAAAATTGGAGCCGATCACCCCCAGGGCGGAACGAAGCTCACTGGTATACCCCTTCAGATTGACCAGGGGGACCCGCAAATCGTGGGAGACGATATAGGCGAAGTTCTTCACCTCCTCGTTGCTGCGCTCCAGCTCCGCAGAATAGCGCTGCAACAGCTCCGCCGCCCGCTTGCGCTCGGTGATGTCACGGACGATGCCGGTGAAAAAGACGCCTTCGACCGTCTTCCAGGTTGCCAACGAAAGCTCCGCCGGAAATTCGTGGCCGTCTTTTGCAAGCCCCGCCACTTCAACCGTTGTTCCGACGACCCGGGATTCTCCCGTCGAAGCGACGCGTCGCATTCCCTGTTGATGAGCTTCACGAAACCTTTCCGGCATGACCAGAGCCAGCGATTGGCCGACCATTTCATCGGTCGAATAGCCAAAGATCATTTCGGCTGCCTTGTTCCAGAAAACGACGTTACCGTCACTGTCAATATTGATGATGCCTTCGGTGGCGGTTTGCGCCACGGAGCGAAAGAGCTCCTCGCTCTTCCGCAGCGCCTCCTCCATCTGCCTGCGCTCGGTGATGTCTCGCGAGATGCCCCGGAATCCGATGGGTTTGCCTTCTGAATCCCTTATAAGAGATACTGAAATTTCGTTAACTCCTTTAGTACCGTCTTTTCTATTAACTTTCACATCTAATACCTTAACCGGTTCTCCTGTCTTGTAGACTTCAATGAAGACCTCATGTAATTTTTTAGCGGTTGTTTCATCTGTATACTGCCGGTTATTCATGCCGATCAATTCCTCTTTGGAATATCCGAGATTTATGCTCTCCGCATCATTAACGAAGGTAAAATTACCAGCAAGGTCAACCTCAAGATAGCCGTCCTGCATGGTCTCAAGAATGGTTCGGTATCTCTCCTCGCTCTCCCGCAGCGCCTCCTCTGCCCGCTTGCGCTCGGTGATGTGCCCTAGCCGCTCGGCGAGGGTATCTATGAGCAGCCTCTCTTCCTTCAGAAATGGCCCCTCGTCCTCTTCCGGCCTCTCCTCAAGGTAACCAACTTCGATCCTCCCCACTACTAATCCATACACCTTGACTGGCGCGGATTGCTTCCATGGGGACTCCGCGAAGTTTTCCGTGCAAAACTCGCTGTCACCGATCATTATCCTGGCGCAAGCGATCTCCGGGTATTGCCAGCTTTGCGGTAGGATGTTCGCAAATTCCTGATACAGTTTGTCTAGGGTGCTGTCTTCTCTTTCGGTTATCTCGGCCAAACTGTAAAATGCCCGCAGCTCTTTCATCCGTTTCCTGAGCTGATGCTCCGCCCGCTTGCGCTCGGTGATGTCAATCCCAGTACAAATAACGCAGGTGGTCTTTTCAAATTTTGTGCGTAGTCCTGTGATGTAAAAGGGAGTTTTCTTTCCTTGTTTCGACAGTACGTTTATTTCTAATAAAGACTGGCCTTTGATGAGGACTTCCTGTATTGCCTCGGCAGCAGCCTTTTGATCCTCTTTTGCAACGAAATCAAGAACATTCATTTTTGCTATCTCTTTTGCAGAATATCCGGTGACTTTCTCAACATTCCTATTCCATTGTATAGTATTTCCCTTATCGTCAAAGACAAAAAGGAGGCCTGGTGAACTGTTCATTACAGTGTTGAAAAAATGCTTTTCCCTTAATAAAGCTTTCTCCGCCAGCTTGCGCTCGGTGATGTCAATGCCTTGGGCTATGGATTTCGATTGAGCCATATACTCCCTACCCTCCGTCTCCATTGGGCATCGTTGCCACCAAGAGGAAGAGCCCGAGCTTGCGGATGGCCTCGGAAAACTGCTCATAGTCCACCGGCTTGGTGATATAGACGTTGCAGCCGAGTTCGTAGCACCTTCTTACTTCTCGGGGATCGTCGGTGGTGGTGAGGATAACCACGGGGATACGTTTGGTGCGCTCATCGTTCTTCATGCGTTCGAGCACCTGGTAGCCGTCGAGCACCGGCATATTGAGGTCGAGCATGACCAGGAGGTGCGAAGCGTGTTTGTTGTTGACGTGCTCCCCTTCGCAGAAGAGATAGTCGAGGGCTTCCTGTCCATTAGTGGCGAAGGCGATCTCGTTTTTGATATTGGCCCGGCGCAGGTTCTTCTCGATCAGGCGCGTATGGCCGGGGTCGTCCTCCACCAAGAGGATAGTGACATCCTGGATATCAGGCATCGATACCTCGTTTGGCATGACCGTTGTGCATCTTTTTATCCTCATACATCCGTCTGTCCGCTTCGTTCAGGATTTCTTCCAAGGACTTATGGTCTTTTGGATCCCAGTAGGCGCTGCCTATGGAGAGCGTGACCGGAAAGTCCAGCCGCTCATCCTTTGTATTGCGGAGGGCGGTATTTTTGAAGATGCGTTCTTTGACAATTGCCGACTCTCCGTCTGTCTCAAGCAGAATAACCAAAAACTCATCCCCGCCGTAGCGGACCACAATGTCCGTCTCCCTCACTGCCTCGCGCAGCGATAGTGCGACCTCCTTGAGAATCTCATCTCCTATCTGGTGACCGTATCGGTCGTTGATCTCTTTAAATCTATTGACGTCGATCATCAAGAAGGCCATGCAGTGCTTGTAGCGCTTTGAGCGCTTGACCTCCCGGTCGAGGACTTGCTTAAGGTAATAACGGTTGTGAAGGCCGGTCAGGGAATCATGGATGGCCTGTTCTTTGAGCTCATTCTGCAGGCGGATTCGTTTTATCGCTGCTGCCGTGTGGCCGAGCAGCAGCTCGAGCAGCCGCGTATCATCTTCCGTGAAGGCATCGGGCTCGATGGAAGCCACTTGAAAGACGCCGAGGTCTCCGATAGGGGCGCTGACCAGGGAGAGGTATTCTAACTGGGAGGGCCGTCCATTCGGGGCCTTTCTCCTCTCACCGAGGATATACATCTTGCCATTTCTATAGGTTTTTCCCATCAACCCGTCATCCACCGACGTCGACGGGGTTTCATCAGGGTATGGAGGGGGGTCGGACACCTTAGTGACGATCTGCCGCCCTTCTACTATTCCCAGGCTGCAGAAGGAAAAGGTGAGGATTTTCTTCGCCGCATCAACGACCAGATGGTATACTTCTTCTTCGCTGCTACAGGCTGATAGGCGGCGTGCTACGTCATGAAGTTTCTCCAACTTTTCTCTCGATTCTTTCACCGCCTCCTCTGCCCGCACGCGATCGGTAATATCTTCGTAGGTAACAAACAGATCGCCGTGCTTCATCGTGATGGGTCTCACATAGATTACCTTTTTTGCATCGTCCTTGCAGGTCACGGTAAATACTCGGGGGCGGAACTCTTCTCCCCGTGACTTCTTCAAATCCTGGATCCAGGTTGTAACGACGCTGTCCCGATACCCTTCGTCAGGATAGGCCTTGGCGAACCATTCCCGTTCCGTCGGAATATCTTCTAGCGTATATCCGAAGATCTCGGTAAATGTGTGATTGATATAGTTAAAACGGTTTTCTTCCCCGATGATGGATACCCCGAGCGGAGACTCCTCCACGAGGGTTTGAAATTTTTCTTGTTCTTTCCGTAGTGCCTCCTCCGCCCGCTGCTTTTCTTTGACGGCGCTTCGCTGTTGCAGGGCTTTTTCGATGACGGAGGGCAGCAAGCTGAGATACCCTCCATCCACATCCTTGACGATATAATCGTCGGCACCCAGCTTCATGGCCTCCACGGCTACCCGCTCATCACCGGTGCCGGTGATCATAATCGTCGGGGGCAGGGTACCATGGGAACCCAAGATACGGATCACCTCCAGACCATCGTGGACAGGTAGCGACTGATCTACTAAGACGACGTCATAGGGATCGGCATGGTACCTGGCGATCCCCTCCTGACCGTCGGCGGCGATATCGACGGTATACCCCGCCCTTCCCAGCCTCTTCTGCATCAGTCGGGCCAGGCCGGGATCGTCCTCGACGTAGAGGACGCGTATGGGTTTCGATTTATCCACCCTGCGTTAGCCTCCATCCGGTACCATCAACACCGCCATGAAGAGGCCGAGCTTGCGAATGGCGTCGGAGAACTGTTCGTAGTCCACCGGCTTGGTAACGTAGACATTACAACCGAGCTCATAACAACGGGAGACTTCACGGGTGTCATCGGTGGTGGTCAGGATGATCACCGGGATACGCTTGGTGCGCTCATCACTCCTCATGCGCTCAAGCACCTGGTAGCCGTCGAGCACCGGCAGGTTGAGATCGAGCAGCACCAAGAGCGATGGGGGACGGCCATTGCTGAAGAGGTAATCGACTGCCTGCTGGCCGTCACTGGCTTTTACAATATCGTTCGTTATGTTTGCCCGGCGCAGGTTCTTCTCGATCAGGCGGGCATGGCCGGGGTCGTCTTCTACCAGGAGGATAGTAACTTCCGGGATATCAGGCATCGGATGCTCCTTGTTTAAAGGTGGTTGCGATGGTAAAGGTAAAGATCGTGCCCTTGCCCAGCTCTGACTCGCACCGGATGCGGCCGCCGTGTCGGCGCACGAGGGTCTGAACGTAGGCAAGACCCATGCCTTCCCCTTGGGTGTCCTGCTTCCCGGCGCGGCGGAAGGGGGCAAAGACCTTGTGCATATCTTCTTGGGCGATGCCGCGGCCGGTGTCTTGAATGGTTAAGATCGTTTCTCCGTTGTTGACCTCGGCGGCAACCTCGATACGGCACGGGCGCTCGGGGTCCACATATTTGACGGCATTGCTCAGGATATTGCCGATGGTCCGCTCCATAGCGATGCGGTCGGCGGTGACGTGCGGCAGGGATCCGACAATCACTTCTATGCCCCGTTCCTGAATCTGATGCGACATGCTTTCCAATGCCGCCTGAACCAGGGCATTCATATCGAGGGGCTCGGGCTTGAGATCTTGCCTGCCCAAACGGGACAATATCAAGATGGAGTTGATAAAGCTGTCCATGCGGGAGACCGAGTTGGTGATAAATTCCAGGGCCTCGGGCACATCCTCATGCAGGGCCATAGCTACCTCCGACCGTTTTTCATCAATCAGGTGAGGCAGGGCGGCGTCGAAATTGGCGCCGATCACACCCAGGGCAGAGCGAAGCTCACTGGTATATCCCTTCAGGTTGACCAGGGGGACCCGCAAATCATGGGAGACGATATAGGCGAAATTCTTAACTTCCTCGTTGCTGCGCTCCAGCTCCGCGGCATAGCGCTTCAACTGTTCCTCTGCCTTCTTGCGCTCGGTGACGTCGCGCGAGACGCCCCGGAAGCCGATGGGTTTGCCTTGTGCATCCTTTATCAGGGATGCAGACAGTTCATACGTCCCTTTGGTCCCGTCTTTTCTGATATATTCCGCTTCCACTGCCTTAACCGGTTCCCCCGTTCTATGGATTCCCGTGAAGGCCTGAGTTATTTTTTGAGCGTTTATCTCGTCCTGAAAATATCTGCTTTTCTTCCCGATGAGTTCCTCTTTAGAATATCCGAGATGCTGGCAGATCGCATCATTAACAAAGGCCAAATGGCCGGCAAAGTCAGTCTCATAATAAGCCTCCTGCATGTTCTCAAGGATGCCTCGGTATCTCTCCTCGCTCTTACGCAGTGCCTCTTCTATCTGCTTTTTTTGTGTTATATTGCGCGTGATGGTTCTGAAACCGATCGGTTTTCCCGCTTTGTCGCGTCTCAGCTCGACTGTGGACTCAACGATCCTGGTAGTTCCGTCTTTTGCGAGGAGCTTATGTTCTACGAAGCGCGCAGGTTCGCCGGTTTTATAAACCTTGTTATATATCTCAAAGAGCTTCTTCGCATTTTCCGGGGTGGTGTAATCCTTGTAACTCATGCCGACAAATTCTTCCTCTGGGTATTCTAAGAATTTGAAACTCTCTTTGTTGATATAAGTCGTGTGCCCCGCCAGGTCCATTTCGGTATAAGCGTCGCCGAGGATGTCGAGGATGGAGCGGTAACGCTCCTCGCTCTGGCGCAGCTGCTCCTCCGCCTGTTTGCGTTCGGTGATATCCCGCGCAAGACCCTGAAACCCCACGGGCTGATTGTCTGCATCCTTTCTAAGAGATATGTAACCCTCCAAATATCTTTTAGTCCCGTCTTGTGTGATAATTCCATATTGAAATCCTCGACGGGGTTTTCCTGTGGCGTAAACTTCGGTAAATGTCTCGTACACCTTTTCGGCATCTTCTTTTTCCATGTACTGGCGGTTCTTGTAATCAAGGTTTTTCAATTCATCAGTGGGGTATCCAAGAATTTGAGGCAATGCATTATTGAAAAACGTGATTTTCCCCTGGAGGTCAAATTCGGCATATCCATCTTCGATGCTTGCAAGGATAGTTCGGTATTTCTCCTCACTCTGGCGCAGGGCCTCCTCAACTTTTTTACGTTCGGTAATGTCGCGAGCAATGCCTCGAAACCCTACGGTCGTGCCGTCCGCGCTTCTAACGGGGCTTACGGAATTGTCTAAATATCTTCTGGTCCCGTCTTTCCTTATAATCTCATATTGAATTTCTTTCTCAGGCTTTCCTGTGGTGTATGCTTTGTTATATGCTTGAAACACCTTTTGGACATTCTCCTCATCCATGAACTGACGGTAGTTCAATTTCAGTAATTCGTCTCTGGTGTATCCATAGATTTCAAGCAATGAATTATTGACGAAGGTAAGGTTGCCGTGGAGGTCATTTTCAAAGTATCCCTCGGCGATGCTCTCAAGGATAGTTCGGTATTTCTCCTCACTTTTGCGGAGCGCCTCTTCCGACCGTTTGCGCTCGGTGACGTCGCGCGAGATGCCCCGAAATCCGATGGGTTTGCCTTGCGCATTCCTTATCAGAGATGCCGAAAGTTCGTTAAACGCCTTGGTCCCGTCTCTTTTGATATATTCGAAAGCAAATGCAGTAACCGGTTCCCCTGTTCTATAGATTTCATGGAAGATCTCATACAATGTTTTAGCGGTTGTTTCGTCCGTATACTGCCGGTTGCTCATCCCGATCAAGCGCTCTCGGGGAGAGCCAGTTATTCTGCACTGTGCGTCATTAACGAAGGTAAACCTACCGGCGAGGTCTACCTCAAAATAGGCGTCCTGCATGGTCTCAAGGATGGTCCGATATCTCTCCTCGCTCTGGCGCAGTGTCTCCTCAGCCTGTTTGCGCTCGGTGATGTCGCGCGAGATGCCCCGGAATCCCACGGGCTCACCCTTTTTATCCCTCATAAGCGATGCCGAGATTTCTAGCGTGATTGTGGTGCCGTCTTTCCGTATGGCCTCATAATCAAATACGTTGGTAGATTCCCCTTTTTTGTATATAGCGTTGAATATTTCATAGATTTTTTTGGCGGTCTCCGGGCTCGTGTATCTTCGGTTATTCATACCGATCAATTCCTCTTTGGCATAACCGAGATGTCTACAGACCGCGTCATTAACGAAGGTAAAATTACCGGTAAGGTCGAGCTCATAGTATCCATCTTCTATGGTTTCAAGGATAGCGCGATACTTCTCCTCCTTTTCCCCGAACGCCATTTGTATTTTTCTTTTCTCAGTTACATCGCGGGTGACCCCACGGAAACCGATGGTCTCGCCCGAGGCGTTCCGTAACAGGGAGACGGAGAATTCTGCTATGCCGATAGAGCCGTCTTTTTTGATTATTTCATAATCATCTATTTCGTGAGGATTCCCTGTCTTGTAGACCTCGAGGAAAACCTGGTAAAGCCTTTGTGCCCCCTCCGGGGATGTAAATTCCTGGTAGTTCAAGCCCATCAAAGCATCGCGCGAGCACCCAAAAAACTTGGATACGGCTTTGTTGAAAAACAGGAAGTTCCCGGCCAGGTCAACCTCGAAATATCCCTCCAGCATGGAATCGAAGATATCGCGATACTTTTCTTCAGACTTTCGCAGCGCTTCTACCGCACGTTTGCGCTCGGTGACGTCGCGGGCAATACCCTGGTATTCTAGGATGCTTCCGTCATCCCCGCGCAGCGCCGTTACGGTGAACAGGCAATCCATCTCCGTTGCATCTTTCTTGCGTAACCGCACCTCAAAGTCCTGTACGAATCCCTTTTTCTCTATCTCCCTCCTGAGTCTCATGGCGTCGGCAGAGTCGGCATAGAGTAGTCGCGCCTTCACTTTTTTCATCTCTTCTCTGGTATAGCCAAACAAATCCAAGGCAGCGTGATTGGCATCGACGTAGACCCCGTCGCTGGTGGTAATATAGACGGCGTCCCTGGAGTTCTCGAAGAAGGTTTGATATCTTTCCTCACTCGCCCGTTGTGTTACCTCCGCCTGCCTGCGATCGGTGACATCCTGCAGGGAGGCCATGTTCTTGGTCGTCCCCGGGATCTGACCGATGGTCAGCACAATGTTCTTGATCTTCCCGTGCCGATCGACGAACCGAAACTCACAACACCGCGGCGCCAACATGGGGTCTGATTTTCTTAGCAGGTGGTACTCCTTCATCCGCCTTCTATCTTGCCGCGCTACAAACTCCGTCCATTTCTTGGTACCCTCGATCTCTTTTTTTGTATAGCCGCTGAGCCTTGCAAACTCGGCGTTTGCCAGGGAGATGGTTGTATCGTCGTCGATGATCACCATGGGCTTGCCGTTGTTCTTAAAGATGGTCTGGTATTCCCGCGGCAATGCGGCTTCCGGGCCCTGTGAAGCGGAGATCGCTTTGAGGACGCCTCGTCCCTTTCTGTCTATCTTGCCGGTAACGGCTTTCATCCCTACCTCCTAACCTCAAAAAAAGACTTAAGGTTTTCGTTCATAAAAACGAGAAAAAAAATACCGTGATCTTCTTTATCTTGAGCATATTCTGTGCCAATATAATTGGCTAAAAAATCATTAAATATCAATTAGTTATGTAAATCGGAGAGAGAAGGAAAAAGCGAAAGGCGTTTATTCTCCATGAAAGCGACATTTTTTGTCACTTTTCGAAAATATCGCATCCGGGGATGACCGGAGGAATTGAACGGTGATGGTGCGTCTTGGCAGGGGAGATGAAAAGCCTTGGGGATTAGAGGCGATCAAGACACAAGGGTCATATCGGAAGATCGTCTCAAGAATCAGGCCGCAGTATAACGCTGAAAGCCGTCCCGGCCTTTATTCTTGGCGCGGTACATGGCGATGTCGGCGCTCTTCATTAAGGTATCTGCATTGTCACCGTCGTCGGGAAAGATGGCGATGCCGATGCTGGTAGTAATGTGGAGCTGGTGATTATTAAAGGAAAAGGGCTCACGAAAGGCCTCTAAGATCTTTTGGGCAAGGGTGGTGGCATATTCTATCTGACGCAGTTCCGGCAACAAGAGCAGAAATTCATCCCCTCCGATGCGGGCGACGGTATCGCCCTTGCGGAGAAGTCCGCTCAGCCGATTACCGACGGCGCGCAGCAGTTGATCCCCGACGCTGTGTCCCAGGGTATCGTTGACGTCCTTGAAATAGTCCAAATCAAGCAGCATCACGGCGATATTTTTTTGAGAGCGCCGGGCCTGGGTTAATGCCATAGTGAGCCGATCGCTGAACAGCGTGCGGTTGGGCAGGCCGGTGAGAGAGTCGTGGGTGGCCATATACGCGAGCTCTTCCTCCGCCCGCTTGCGCTCGGTGATGTTCCTGATAATGCAGATGTAACCCGTTGTCGTTCCATCGAGTGACCGTATGGGAGATGTAACTATTTCCGCCGAGAAGATCGTGCCATCTTTGCGCATAAGATCCCATTCTTCCCTGAGGGAACCAACCCTCTCGACCAACGGATAGGTGGCCTTACCGTAGGCACGGAAACTTTCTTCGGACGGATGGACGATTCTTATCGGTTGACCCTCAACCTCGCTTTTTTGATAGCCGAAGAGATCAAGAAAGGCCTGATTGCAGGTGATGGCATTCCTCTCCCGGTCCAGCATCAAGATGGCGTCGGTAGAGCTCTCCACGAGGGTTCGATATCGCTCCTCGGAATTTCTCAGCGTCGCCTCAGCAAGTTTGCGGTCGGTGATGTCTACCATGGCCACTTGTAAGGCGGGCTTGCGTCGATACTCGATGCGGGTGGGAAAGGACTCCACCCAGCGCACCGATCCATCCTTTCTGATGATGCGGAACTCGTAGTGAGCGGGGGCGGGCTTTCCTTCTATGCGATCCCGCACGTGTCCCCAGGCAATCTCTTGGTCGTCCGGATGCACCAGGTTTCTCACCTGTTCGGGAGAGAGGGCCAGCAGCTCTTCCACCGTGTAGCCCAACATCTCGGCGTAGGCGGAATTGGCGAAGATTTCTCGTTGGTCTTGAAGCACGTGGAGGCCCTGCAGGGAGTGCTCAACCACGGCATGATACGCCTCCTCCGCCCGCCTGCGCTCGGTGGTGTCGGATAATATGACAATGGTCCGATCGTCTTTGAGAACGGTGCCTCTGAACTCTATCTCCTTCACCGTCCCATCCTTGCAGACAACACTGAATACCCTATCCAAAGCCCCCCGGGCCACGTCCTTCTTCCAGGTCTTGATGACCTGCTCCCTGTAGTTTGGGTCCGGATAGGCCTTGAGGAACCAATCCTTGCTTGTAGGGATATCTCGCAGGGTGTACCCCGTCATGGCGGTAAACGCAGGATTGATATAGAGATACTTCCCCTCCTTGTCGAGCAAGACCGCCCCATTAGGGGCTTCTTGTAAGGTGGAATAAAAGGTCTCTCTTTCCTCTTTTAACAGTGCTTCAGTGCGTTTGCGCGCGGTGATGTCTCTCATAACGACGACAACGCCCGCTGCCTTCCCCTTTTTTCGCAAGAGAGAGCCATAGATTTCGCCAATCCTTTTTTCACCTGTCTTCGTATACCCTTCCACTTCATAGTGCTGCACCTGTCGGCCTACTGCGGTTTTGGTAAAGGCAGAAATCATATGAGCCATGCTCTTGGCGGTAATCATCTTTAAGAGGCTAAATCTCTTTCCGACGACTTCTTTTTCGGCATACCCTGTGACTTCTGTTATCCTCTTGTTCATTTTGATAATCTTGCCCGTCATATCGAGCAGAACGATGCCGTCCCGGACATCGTTAAAGATTGCCTCCAGCTCCTCTTCGGACTCCTGCAGCGCCTCCTGTGCCTTCTTGAGCTGACGTCGGGATTGCTCTAGATCGTCAATGCGTTGGCGCAGCGAAGCCACTTCTTTAATAAGCTGTTCTTTTGTCTTTTTTGTGTCTTGTGCCCTGGTCATCGCGCCTATTTCGTCCTAAACAAATTTGTGCCGTCGCTCATGAGAGCTTCAAAAACCAACACTCCTTTGTTTAAATTAGAGCATTTTTTGTGCCAAGTTTAATAATTTTATTGAAAGAAAAAAAAATTGTTTAAAATCAATTGGTTATGAACACTACGGAGAAGTTGCCCCCTACTTCGCCAGTTCCTCGACATTTTTTGTCATTGCCTTTCCCCAATTGACTATTGAACATCGGAGGGTTTGACCTCGCACCGAAAGATCGAAACAGGATATTATTTCTATTGACGGAGTGAAGTCAAGCCCACAGAGGATCTATCATGACTGTTCAAAGAGCACGGATTGATTGTCTTACCCCCTGTTTTTTTAAACGTTGACATGGTAACTCTATCCTTATTACAATTATAATCGAATGCATACGAAATTGTCAAGCAAAAAAATCGTAAAAAGCGAAATAGGGAGTCGTATTAAGCGTACTCGCGGCAAAAATACCCAGAAGGAATTTGCAAAAAATCTATCTTTTTCAACTAGTTATCTATCAGAGGTGGAGTCAGGCAAAACAAAACCCTCCCTGGAGATGCTCTTAAGAATTTCGCAAATTACGAATTACAGCCTACATTGGCTTTTAACAGGCCAAGGGCCTCTGTTTATCGAAGCCACAGAATCGATGGTCAAGGAGGACTCGGCTTTTTATGGGGTTCTTGATGGGTTTACCGTTATTCCCAACCTCGCCCTCGAGGATGAGGCAGGGATGGAGGTGCAAGGTATTGAGCAAGGGGGAGCAGAAAGATATGCCTTTCGGCGTCAGTGGCTACGCTCGAAGGGTAAGGTGGAGGACCTTGTTCTCATTGAGGTGAGGGGCGACAGCATGGATCCGACAATCGCCGATGGAGACGTTGTCCTCATCGACCGTTCCAAAAAACAGGTGGTTGTCGGCAACATGTATGCCCTGCGCACCAAAAGCGCGGTCATGGTGAAACGGCTGCAGCCGATAGGGGCTGCCCGCATTAAGGTCATGAGCGACAATAAGCTCTATGATTCGTATGAAATAGACCTTGAAAGCGGAGATATCGAGATCATTGGCCAGGTCATCTGGATCGGTAGAGAGGTGGTAAGATAGGCGGGAACCTCGTCACGCCAGATGTACCGTGCTCGGTTTGCGAAATTGGATGCCGACACGGTAGAGGCCGGATTCTGAAGGGTGGACGTTTATTACCTCACCTTGGAGGGCGGTGATTACCTCGCCCATAGCGAGTTCGAGCTCGATGACGGCTCCAACAGGCAGCGTGTCAGCCATCTCGAGAGTCGCCCCCTCCAGGTTCAATTCCAGGGTCCGCCCGAGACCGTGGATGACGGGGCTTTCTTTTCCCGGATCTATATTGATAAAGTTCAGAGAGCAGACCCGGATAGCTTTTCTGCGTTCTGGTTTCTCCGCCATGTCGCTCACCCCAATAACAATTTTATCCTTTTTGCCTTAAAGAAGCAATACTTCTGTTTGGTGCCCAAAAAATTGGCGGTAGGTGTGTTAACAGCTCTGAATAGAGTTGCCCCGGAAGGCTTCCCCCCTGTCCTTCCTTTTCGGCCACCATGAAACCGGAGGTGGTGACGTAGATAGCGAAGGTCTTGGCCTCGGAAGGAAAGGTAAAGACCGTGTTGCCGTAAACCGCCTGGACAAAGGGGAGACGCGGGCCATACTCGAACAACCAGCGCCAGCGGGGGTCATCTTCATTCGGGACAAGACTATAGACAGTTGCCGGTTTGTTCATCTCATCCTCTGACCGAAGGTAGCGGCCGCGCACACGGGTCAGTTTGTACATGGTTCGCAGGCCGAGGAAATTGAGCCAGTCATCCCACTTGAGAATGTGCCCTTCAACGGTCCATTGCTGGCCGCGCAGGAGATAGCGATGGATCTCGTTGGCTGGAGGTGGTTCAGAGGTCGTGAGCTCAAGGATCATCGTATCTTCCGTACCAGGAACCGTTGTACAGCGGATGGTGGCAGCGAGCTCGCGCTGTGTAAAGGCGGTGTAAGACCGGATAAAGGCACCAAGGAATAACAGGGCTATAGAGGCAGAGATCAGCAGCAGGATTAAGAGTAACTTCAGCGTACTAGCGATGGCGCTGAGCCGCTTAGTCGGCTTACGCCGCAGGCGGCCTATGATTCTTCCCACCCGTTTGGCGATAAAGAAGATGAGTATGAGCAGACCGACGGACAACATCGCCAGCGCGCCATAGATAAGCAGAGAATCAGAAACAGGGGGGTTAAACATGGAAGCGTGTCCTCCTTCTCATCAGGAACTTTTTAATTTCTTCACCAGAGACGCGACCCGTTTTCCTAACAAGGCGGCATTCATTGAGGCGTCTTTATCAGGTGCCCCAACACAAGAGACGCCGTAGTGCCCCGTCGCATCGAGCGGATCCCCGACGACGATCATACCATAAATCAAGAGGGCCTGAATAATCGACATGAGCGTCGTCTCTTTCCCCCCCGATGGATCACCGGAGGTGGCAAAGGCCGCGCCTATTTTGCCTTCCATTTTCTTGCGGACACCGACAAATTGGTCAAAGACGGCCTTGAGCTCCGCCGCCATGGTCCCGAAATAGACAGGGGAACCGGCGATAACGCCATCAGCAGCCACAAAGTCATCCTTGGTAACGTCAGCTGCTGATTTCACGTAACAGGCAACTTCTTCTACCTCCCCCACGCCTTTTGCTATCTCTTCAGCCACTCTTTTAGTATGTCCGGTCTTCGAGTAGTACATAATGAGAACCTGCATTGCTTCACCTCCTCCGTTGCCGTGTCGATAATATATACACGAGGGGCCAAGATGTGTATAGATTTATACTATGCTGCCGAGGAACACTCAATCTTCCCTGCACAGGGGATGCAGGCTATTTTGCCCCTGATTTCCCTCGTCCGCGTCTCCATGACGCTCTCCCCGCAAAATGCGCACGTCACGGATTTCCTGATCATTGCAGGCTCAGGTTCGTCAATCTGGATTTCTTTCAATGATACGATTGCCTCTTCTGGCGCAGTGAGAAGCCACGTAATGAATTTCTCCCTATTTTCTCTCATCCCTTCGGGGACAGAGCGATCATTAAAGACGATACGCACGCCCCTTTTGGTCTTGCGGTCGTACAGCGTATAGACATGCTTGCCGTAGTCTTTGAAGATGAGGTTGCCCTTGCCGAAGGTGCAGCCGGAGAGCATTTGCAAGGCATCCACCCCACAGGCGTTATTCTCGACGATGGCCACCAGCTCCTCATCTGCCGATCGCGAGCCTGCCAAAAAGGCGAGGCCGGCCTTTGTCATTCTATACCCGATGGCCAGCCCAGGACAGCTATGGCCATGAAAGGCAATGATGTCTTTATAGGTTGCGTCCATCCTCAACCTCTCCTTACCAGTATTCTGACGTTATGCGTGAAAGGACACCGCTTATGTCCCCCACCCATCCGCCATGCGCAGGAGCTCGAAGTTGCATATCCGTTTTTCAAGGGAGCCGTCGCGATTACATATAAGTTTCCCGGTCCTGGATCGCCGTGAAAGCAGGATATGCGTTCCCCGGAGATTGAGGTCCTCGATCTTCAGGGCGCTGAGCCTTACGCGGACATTTTTCATAAGCCTGACGTATTCCTCCTCCGCTATGATTCCCTCCCTCCAAGCGCGCAGGGCATTCACCCCCTCTAAATAGTCGCCGTCTCGCGCGGCAAGGACGTCGTCCGGGCCGTTCCAGTACCCCCAGATGAGGATATAATCGCGGTCGTTTCTCAATATGGGTTTTCCTTCCGGGGTGAACAGATGTTTGTGCGTTTCATATCTGCGGTTATCAAAGAGAGACTCCGAGATCTCCGTCCGGGCCCCGGTCATGTATATCGCCCGCGGGTAGGTAGTGGGGATACCCTCTTTTTCAAGCTTGACCGCCAGGGCCACTTCTTCAAAGGGGCTGTTGTAGCCGAACTCGATGATCTCTCGTTCGTTATCCTTGAAAGGATCCATATCAGGCATGATCCCAACGCGTGACGCCTTCCATACAAGGTTGATATTGTCTTTCGTAAGGATACGGAATATCTCACTAAACGCCGAAAGCCGCGTTCGCAAAGATTTTTCCCACCGCTCGGGGAGAAAGTAGTCGAAGAGTTCGGGATCTTTCCCCACGACCCAGAGCTCTCCGCCGGTGCTCTGGGTGCGACCGTAGATATATCCTACACCGAATATGTTCATGTAATGGAGGTGCGACGGGAGGACCTTGGGCGTTTCTATGATGAATCTATCCCTCTGTTTCTGAAGATAACCGCTCCGTTTTTCTTGCCGTACCGCCTTTTCATGCTCGGGGGTGCGGCTGAGGAGCTCGTAATCGACAAGGGCGCAAACAATGTTCCCTTTCTTGTCTTTCATGAGTTCCCCGTTCTTTTGAGGCCGCACGATGACGTGATGCGGCTTCCTGTCGTGTACCTCGAACCCTTGTCGCTCTATGCGTTCGTATGCTGAGAGGGTGAACGATACCATCTGCTCTTCATTAATAATGCCCTGTGTGTGGGTCTGGACCGCATCGATCCCCTTGATCCATTCATATATCACGGCGTACAAGCGGTACATGTCAAGCTCGATCTCTACGTGCTTATCGATCTTTGCCTGCATCATGTACTCTTTTCTTCCGGTGCGCCAGAGCGCCACCCGCGTGGCGGGGACGAATATCGCCAATGGTTTCTGTGCGAATACCGTTCGATCTGCCGTCCGCAGGGCATCCCTGAGCTCTGTAACAAGGGAAAATTCCTCAAAGGGGCTGTTGAATTCCACATTCATAAACTCTTTGTCACCCGGAATCTCCTGACCCATGCGGTTCCATTTTATGACAATCTCCTTCTGCCTGCCGTTTATCGTCTTGGTGGTTACTCGGTACAGACTGCTCGTGCCCGAAAGTCGTTCGGAATGCTGTTTGAACCACTCCGTGTCCGACCAATGGTTCTCAGGGAAGAGGCAATCTGCAAAGGGGAGGCCTGGTTCGGTAATGTACAGATCTCCCTCCTCGCCCAAACTAAAGTAGGTATATGTTGTCCCTAGAACGCGGACCTTCTCTGCTTCGCCATGCATGATAGTTTTACAATCTATAGTAGAAGAGACCCTCTCTATCTTACCGCTTTCTTTTTTTACGAGCCTTCTTTTTAGTGCTCGGTTTCTTTTTTGCGCTCGCCTTCCTTTTTGTGCCGGGCAACACACCGGTGACGGTCCCGGCCACTGTAAGGATTAAGGAGCCGATAGCAAAGAATATCATATACTGCTGGCGAAACGCTTGGGCCGCCTCATATTTTGCCTGGAGCGGACCGCCCGTAAGCAACACAACAGTGACTCCCGTAGCCAGGTAGCTCACCATAAATATAATCACAAACCACATCAGACCAAAGAGCAGCTTTTTCATCATAGCCTCTCCTTTTTTTCCTATATTGATCTGATCCAACCTTAGGTTATATAGCTTTATATCACTGCTAAACGGAGTCTGCAGTAAAATTATGAAATAAATTAATGAGGTTTGTCAAGAATGGTTGTGATATTGAAATCAATGAAAACTGGGCGTTTCTAATGAGGATTATACCTTATTCCCCCTATACAGGTTGACGATGCCGGCGGTGACCTTTCGGTAGCTGATATGGGCGAAGCCTGACTTGTGCATCACGGCGGTCAGCTCAGAGGGCTCAGGAAAGGCCATGATGGAGAAGTGCAGGTAGTGATAGACCTCCTTGTGGCCGGTGACAGACCCCCCTGCCCAAGGAATGAAGTGCGAGAGATACCACCGATATACTTGTTTAAAGACAGGAAGGGTGGGTCTGCCAAACTCCAGGATCACCAACCTCCCGCCCCTTTTGAGGACCCGGAACAGCTCCCGGATCCCCTTATCGGGTTCCGATAGGTTCCTGATGCCGAAGCCGACGATGGCCCGATCAAAGGTCTCGTCACGAAAAGGCAGCCCTTCGGCGTCTCCGCCAACAGGCCAGATGGCGGCAGTATGTGCCCTTTTTATACCCTTGTCCAACATCACGAGAGAGAAGTCGAGGGCCACCACTCGCGAGCCGGGCCATTGGCTGATAACGCCCTTGCCCAGCCGCAGGGTGCCGGCGCAGCAATCGAGCACGAGTCCCTTGCCCGAGAGGTCCAGGGCCTTGATTGCCTCTCGCCGCCACCATACATCCGCGCCGAAGCTGAGCAGGGTGTTTACGATGTCATAGCTCCCTGCGATAGCGGCGAAGCTGCGAAGGACGAATCCCCGTTTGTCCATCAGAAGGGTTACGATCCTTTGGCTAAACCGCCGGCGGTGACCCTTTGGTCAGTGCCACTCAGGCGGTGATCCTTTTCCTCAGCTCCAGGCACATCTGGGGGGCATCAATCTCCATGGGGCAGCGCACCTTGCACCTGCCACAGCTGAGGCACGAATAGGTCAGGGGGGCAGCATCGGTCAGATCTCCGGTGACAAAGGCAGTCCAGATGGCACCGATGCCGCCGAAGTATTTGTCGCCGAAACGTCCGGCGGTGACGGCGAACAGGGGGCACTCATAGAGGCAGCCGCCACAGCGCAGGCAAAAAAGGGCCTCCCGGAAGTCGGGGTCTTTGGCAAGCTTGCTGCGGCCGGCGTCGAGGAAGATCACGTGCATCTCCTTGGGGCCATGGGCCCCATAGGTGATGACCTTTTCGATGTCGCCGGTCTTGCTGGGGCCGGAGACGAGGTTGACGTAAGCGGGGACGGTATAGCCGGCGAATCTCCAGGTCACCTCCGCCACCTTGAAGGCATCCTCGATGGTCGGCACTATCTTTTCCATCCCCACGAGGACAATGCAGATCGGAGGAGCGGAGGTGGACAGCCGGATGTTGCC
>Ga0256868_10000485_pt1 | contig 23299 bp, 19 predicted proteins | sample RVTome_13_FD_187341 | JGI IMG/M metagenome (GOLD analysis project Ga0256868, IMG submission 187341) | Soil microbial communities from uranium-contaminated site in the Upper Colorado River Basin, Wyoming, United States - RVT92D227 HiSeq ...
CGTAGGCATACCCCCCCTTGACCAGAAACGTTGCGTTTTTGATCCCCGCCTCTTCCCCTGTGAGGATGTCGACGATCTCGGCGGAAAACCCCCTGCGCTCAGCCCACCTGAGATACATGCGCAGCAACATCTCTGCCCAATCTTGCGCCTCGGTTCCTCCGGCACCGGCGTTGATGCTGACAATGGCGTTGCGGGGGTCGTCCTTGTCAGTAAACTTTCTCTCCAGCTCCAGCGCCTTGAGCCGCTCTTCAGTCTCAGCCAGCCGCTCCCCAGCCTCGGCAGCCTCCCCCCCGTCCTCCACCTCGGCGATCTCCAGGAGGATCTCGATCTCCTCCAATTCCTTGGTCAGACCTGTCCACGAATCTATGGCCCGGACGAGACCCGCCTTTTCTCTCAAGAGCTCCTGGGCCTTTTGGGGATCTCCCCAAAACCCGGACGCCCCCTCCTGTTTCTCGATCGCCTGTATCCGTTTACCCTTGTCATCAAGGTCAAAGATAACCTCGCAGATCCCCCAAACGTCCTTTTTGGTCAAGTAACGCCTTTTTCAATTCCTCCATCGGTTTTTTCCTCCCTGTGAAGCTATCTCAATGACAATTTTACTATACCGATCTTGAGGATTTTTTACAACCGCTCCCTGAACTGTGAGAGAGGTCGGCAAAGGGGTGTGGAGCCATTGTCTAAGGGGCAGACGCCGAGCTGATCAAGGTACGGCCACAGGGGACGCCAGTGCACCAGAACTCACGCAAGGTGTAAAAGGCGTTGACGCATCCCAGAAGTTCCGATAAACTGGGCGCTGTATTTGGGGGATCGTTCAATGGTAGGACAACGGACTCTGACTCCGTGAATCCAGGTTCGAATCCTGGTCCCCCAGCCAGAGGATAAAAAGGGGCTGTCTTGATAGGTTCACCACGGATTTTCACGTCCCGCACTGCTTTTGTAATGATGCTCCTTTAAATCTTTCAAGGACATCATGCCGCAAGGCGGCAAAATATGAATGACGGCCCCGCACCTCAATATGATTTTTGCGGACAACGGGGTCCCGTAAAACGGGAGATGTCGCAAAGCGACAGAAGTGCACTGAAATAGTATTGGTTTATTGTTCTAACCGTGATATTCCGTGTCTTTCCGTGGTAATTTATTCTTCCGAGTCTAGGCAGCCCCTTTTTTATCGCCGCCTTGTGAGGGATTGATCCGAACCCTGCTCTCCGACTTGATTACCAGACCACGCCTGACCTTACAACCGACACAATCAACCAGGCTGCGCTCCCAGCTTGACATGCTTTTTTCCTTATAATAGACTTTTCACAGCGGCTTCTCCTTTTTAGATGGTTTTTAACGTGTTCAAAGGAAAAAAGTCATGAGAAAAGTTAGTTGTTTGGTTGGCAGTGGTTTACTTTTCGCTTTCATGGCATTGGCGGGTTGTGCGCACTATCCTGTCAATCAACCGATCAAGGAATATCGTCCCGGCGCCGGTTACCGAATTGCCCAGTTGAAGCCCGCCGAAAATTCAGACAGCATGATTTTCTATCTCACCTTCTCGGGCGGCGGAACGCGGGCTGCTGCCTTATCCTACGGCGTGCTGGAAAAGCTGAAGAGCACAGAAATAACCATCGACGGCAAGAAACACCGCCTTCTGGATGAGGTGGACTGGATATCGAGTGTGTCAGGAGGGAGTTTCACCGCGGGGTATTATGGCCTCTTTGGGGACCGCATCTTTCAGGGCTTCGAAGGCAAGTTTCTGAAGAAAAATATCCAGGGTGCACTTATCGTCAGGACATTCTTAAATCCTATCAGCTGGTTCAAATTCTTTTCGGGTACTTTCGCTCGCAGCGACCTGGCCGCAGAATATTATGACAAGCATATATTCGAAGGAGGCACATTTGGCGACATGGCAGCCAGAAAAGGGCCCCTCATTATCATGAATGCCACGGACATGTCCTATGGGACGAGACTAGGATTCACTCAGGATCTGTTTGACGTCATCTGCTCGGACCTTTCCAGTTATCCGGTATCAAGGGCTGTAGCCGCCTCCTCAGCAGTCCCGCTGCTCTTGAGTCCTATCACTATTCGGAACTATGCAGGGACCTGCGGCTACAAGATGCCGGAGGGGTTTGAAGAGATGCTGAAAGGCCGTACTATCTCGGAGCGTCAGTTTTACCTGGCCAATAACCTGGCAGTTTTATTAGACGCTGAAAAGAAGCCTTATATCCATCTTATCGATGGAGGCGTAGCTGACAATCTCGGCCTGAGGACAATCCTTGATCGAGTTATGTTGAGAGGAAGCGTCTGGAATGCGATCAAAGGGACCCCCAGGGAAAAGGTCCGTAAATTCGTCTTGATTGTAGTCAATGCTGAGACAGCGCCGGATACCAAGTGGGACAGAATCGAGAACATCCCTCCTTTTGGGGTCATGTTTGATTCCTCCTCCTCGATAGGGATCGAACGGTACAACCAGGAAACCCTGGCCCTCTTGCAGGAGAGCGTTATATCATGGGCAGCGGAGATAAAGACGCAAAGGTGCAAGGGCGGTGTGGTTTCAACAGAGCCCGGTTCCTGCGGTGATATAAAGTTTTATGTGATAGAGGTCAAGTTTGACGCCTTGAAGGATGAAGCGGAACGGCGGTATTTTAAGAGGCTACCCGCCTCTTTTAAATTGGCCCCTGAGCAGGTGGATAAGCTACGCGAGGTCGCGCGCCGGATCCTCGACGAGTCGGATGAATTTCAAAGGCTGTTGCGAGACCTGAAGTAAAGCTAAAGTGCGTTTAATCGAGCCTAATATCTTAATACGGTAGGGCAGAGAGGGCCAAGGTCCAATTGACCCTTGTATTTTGTTATCGCTAAAATTTACTAAATAACAAAAGAAAACCCATGACAATTGGGGAGATATTCGGAGCCGCAGGGGATATGCTCATAGGTCGAACGTTCGGGCCGATGAAATTTCGCCTGATCCTCCAGCAGGCCATGGCGATCATATTTGCAATCCTTGCGGGACTGAAGGATGCCCGTGAAGGTCGTCCACCATATCTCTGGTCCGTTTTTACAAGCCCCGCTGACCGTCATGACATGCTGCGACACGGGTGGAAGGACGTGCGCAAGGTGTTCATCGTCGCCTTCGTTCTGGATGTGGCATACGAGCTGGTCGTTTTTCACTGGGTGTTTCCGGGGCAGGCGCTGCTGATCGCCTTCGTGCTGGCGATCGTGCCCTATGCGGTTATCCGCGGGCCGGTCACTCGCATCATGCGCCGGCGAGCACGCCGGTGATGAAGGACAATATGCAAAATTTCGCAGAGGATTATCGACACCCATGAAAAAACCGGCCCAAGAACGTCGTATCGAACCGCGCTGGCCCGTCGCACTCACAGTTCTCGCGGTATTTTTCTTGCTTGCAGTATTGCCCGAGCGCGTCAGACTGTTCCCAATTTTGTTTCCCTACGTCGTCGCAATCGTGGTTATCGCACCGATGGCGGCAGTCACGCTCACTGCCGCAAAAGCGCGGTTGCTGCGCGTCGAGCGTGTGATGACGCTATTCTTCTTCGTGGTTGCAGGCGCTGCAACCCTCGCGGGGCTGGCGTATCTGATCCACGCCATGGTGCGCCGATCGGCGGAGATCGGCGGCCTACAGCTTCTCACTTCCAGCATTGCGGTGTGGATCACCAACGTGCTCATGTTCTCGCTGCTATACTGGCAGATCGATCGCGGCGGGCCTGAAGCTCGGCTGAACAACGCGAGCACGAAACCTGATTGGCTCTTTCCGCAGGTGGGAGCTGGCGAGGACGTGCCGCCCGACTGGCGGCCGATGTTCCTCGATTACTTGTTCCTCGGATTTACGACGGCGACGGCGTTCAGCCCCACCGATGCCCTGCCGCTGACGTCTCGCGCCAAGATGCTGTTGATGCTCGAAAGCACGATTTCCCTCGCGACGATCGTCGTCGTCGCATCACGCACGATCAACATCCTCGGCAGTTAAAGGGGAAATGACACAAGGGAGAATTCTTACCATATTAGTGTTGCTTTGACGGCGGCCGGCGCCGCAACGGCCGCCACCGGAGCGTTAGACACCCTTGAGAAATCGTGCAAGTGCGCAAGAAAGAGGCGTGTACGAAAACTAAGTACAAGGAGGATATCATGAGAAAAGTATTATTGGTGGCGTTGATGATCGTTTGTTGTTCTTTTGTATCGTCCGTTTTTGCTCAGTCCGCAACGGATGAGGACGAGATTATCAGGTCCGCTCTCCAGACCGAGAAAAAGGCGATTGTTGCGGCAAACATGGGATTTACCGAAGCCGAAAGCCAGGCGTTCTGGCCTTTGTACGAAGAGTACCAAAAAGGCCTGAGAGAAATTACGGAAAGAACGGCGACGTTCCTTAGGGGATATGCCAGAGACTATAATACGATGACCGATGATAAGGCCCGCGAACTCCTGAAGGAGTATTTGTTTGCAGCGAAAGAACGGCTCGCCCTCGATAAGAAATTTATGAAAAAATTTGCAAAAGTTCTGCCTGTTAAAAAAGTTACCCGCTTCTATCAGGTCGAGTACAAGCTCGAAGCAATCGTAAAGTACGAGTTCGCCAAGGCAATACCTCTCGTCAAGTAGTGCGGGAGGATGAGCGAGAAGAAGGAGAAACGCTATGAAAAGAGTTATTTGTTTGGTTGGTATTGGTTTGTTTTTCATTTCGGCGATATTGGCGGGTTGTGCGCACTATCCTATCAACCAACCGCTCAAGGAATTTCGTCCCGGCGCCGGTTACCGAATTGCCCACGTGAAACCTGACGAAAATTCAGACAATATGCTTCTCTTTCTCACCTTTTCGGGCGGCGGTACGCGGGCATCTGCCTTATCCTACGGCGTGCTTGAAAAGCTGAAGAGTACAGAAGTTACCATCGACGGCAAGAAACACCGCCTTCTGGATGAGGTGGATGGGATATCGAGTGTATCAGGGGGAAGTTTCACTGCGGGATATTACGGCCTTTTTGGGGAGCGAATCTTCCAAGATTTTGAAACCAAGTTTCTGAAAAAAAATATCCAGGGCGCACTTGCCGTCAGGGCATTATTTAATCCTATCGACTGGGGCAAACTTTTTTCGGCTACTTTTGATCGTAGCGATCTGGCTGCCGAATATTATGACAAACACATATTCGAAAAGGGCACCTTCGGCGACATGGAAGCCAGAACAGGTCCCCTTATCCTCATCAATGCCACGGATATGACCTACGGGACACGGATAGGATTTACCCAGGATGTGTTTGACATCATCTGCTCGGATCTTTCCCGTTTTCCGGTATCAAAGGCCGCAGCCGCCTCCTCAGCAGTCCCGCTGCTCTTGAGCCCTATCACCCTTCGGAACTATGCCGGGACCTGCGGCTACAAGCTGCCGGCGGGGTTTGCAGAGATGCTCAAAGGCCGGACCATCTCGGAGCGCCAGTTTTACCTGGCCAATAACTTAGCGGTCTATTTGGACTCTCGAAAGAAGCCCTATCTCCATCTTATCGATGGAGGCGTGTCTGACAATCTCGGTCTGCGGGCAATTCTCGATCGAGTTATTTTGCAGGGAAGTGTCTGGAACGCGATCAAAGGGACCCCCAGGGAAAATGCCCACAAAATTGTCATGATTGTCGTCAATGCCGAGACAGAGACGGATAGCAAGTGGGACAGAATCGAGAAAATCCCTCCTTTTGGTGCCATGTTTTCATCTTACTCCTCGATAGCAATCGAACGGTACAACCAGGAAACCCTGGCCCTGTTGAAGGAGAGCGTTAAATCATGGGCAGCGGAGATAAGGACGCAAAGGTGTAAGGGCGGTGTGGTTTCAACAGAGCCTGGCTCCTGCGGTGACATAACGTTTTATGTGGTCGAGGTCAAGTTTGACGCGTTGAAGGATGAAGCGGAACGGCGGTATTTTAAGAGGCTACCCACCTCTTTTAAATTGCCCCCTGAGACGGTGGATAAGCTGCGCGAGGTCGCGAATCGGCTCCTTGACGAGTCGGATGAATTTCAAAGGCTGTTGCAAGACCTGAGATAAAGCTGATGAAGCAGCAATATGGGCTATCGCGCTACGGGCGCTACTTTCACCTTCCGTCAGTAATAAAATCCTAAAGCCTGGCAAGTCACATTCGTTTGCAGAACTTCCTCGAAGCAGTTTAACGCCTCATGATTTCTTAAAACGGGACACTATTTTTTGCCTTCCTTCTCTGCGATCTTGGCCCAGGTGTCACGCAGGGTGACGGTACGGTTGAAGACGAGCCTTTTCGCAGAGGAGTCAACGGCATCCACGCAGAAGTAGCCGAGCCGCTCAAACTGGTAGCGGCTCTCCGGAGCAACCTTTGCCAAGCTTGGCTCAACATAACAGGTCGTCAGGGTCTGCAGCGACGTCGGGTTTAAGAAGGCGCTAAAATCAGTGCCGGCCTTTTCTGCCTCGGCACCGGGGTTTGCTGTTGCAAAGAGGCGGTCGTACAAGCGCACTTCCGCTGGTACAGCGCGCGCCGCCGAGACCCAGTGGATTGTCCCCTTGACCTTTCTTCCATCCGGCGCATATCCCCCTCTTGTTGCCGGGTCATAGGTGCAGTGAATCTCGCGGATTTCACCGGTCTTTTCATCTTTGATGGCCCGCTCGCACTTTATAAAGTAGGCATTTCTCAGTCTCACCTCGCGCCCTGGTGCCAGGCGGAAGAAGCCTTTGGGCGCGTCTTCCATAAAATCATCCTGCTCGATGTAGAGGACGCGGCTAAAGGGGACCTTGCGCGACCCCATGCCGGGGTCCTGCGGGTGATTCGGGGCTGCGAATTCTTCGTCCTTCCCCTCCGGGTAGTTGTCGATGATCACCTTCAGGGGCCGCAGCACCGCCATGGCGCGGGGGGCGTGCAGATTGAGATCTTCCCGCACGCAGTGTTCGAGCAGCTCCATATCGACAATGCTATCGCGCTTGGCAACGCCGATGCGGTCGCAGAATTCGCGGATCGCCTCCGCGGTGTAGCCGCGCCTGCGCATCCCTGCCAGCGTGGGCATGCGGGGATCGTCCCATCCGCCGACTAATCCCTTTTCGACCAATTCGGCAAGCTTGCGCTTGCTCATGACGGTGTGGCTCAGGTTGAGGCGCGCAAACTCGATCTGCTGAGGATGACACGCCGTCTTTAGCTCGTTGAGGATCCAGTCATAGAGCGGACGGTTGATTTCAAACTCCAGTGTGCAGATCGAATGGGTGATACCCTCGATAGAATCGGAGAGGCAGTGGGCGAAGTCGTACATCGGATAGATGCACCACTGCGTGCCGGTGCGGTAGTGCGCCTCCTTCTTGATGCGGTAGAGGATGGGGTCCCGCATGACGATATTCGGAGAGGCCATGTCGATCCGGGCCCTGAGCACGTGCGCCCCCTCCTCAAACTCGCCCGCGCGCATACGCTCGAACAGATCAAGGTTTTCAGTTATTGAACGGTTACGATAGGGACTCTCCGTGCCCGGCTCCGTCAAGGTGCCCCGGTAGGCGCGTATCTCCTCGGGCGACAAGCTGCACACATAGGCCTTGCCAAGCTCGATGAGCTTGACGGCGTATTGATAGAGGCGCTCGAAGTAGTCGGAGGCGAAGAACTCCCTCTCACCCCAATCGAATCCGAGCCAGCGAACGGCTGATCTGATCGACTCCACGTATTCCATTGTCTCGCCGCTCGGGTCGGTGTCATCGAACCGCAGATTGCAGGTGCCCCTAAAGTCGGCGGCGATGCCAAAGTTGAGGCAAATGGACTTGGCATGCCCGATATGGAGATAGCCGTTCGGCTCCGGCGGAAAGCGGGTTGCCACCCGGCCGTCATTTTTGTTTGCCTTCAGGTCTTCATGGATGATGGCGCGGATGAAGTCAGTTGAAGACTTATTGTGTGCTTTTTCGTTCCCCGTCCTTATGGACGGTTTTTCTGCGCTATCTTTCAATTACGGTCACCCTTCACCAAATAATTTCTCATGACAACACCTCCCCTCTCCCGCCAGCGGGAGAGGGCAAGGGTGAGGGTGGAATATATATGATTTTCCCCCTCACCTTACATCCTCTCCCCGAGGGGAGAGGAAAGAAATTTATTTTCTAAGCAAAGATATCACGCCGGCAGCTTAATGTCCATGAGGTAAGAACCTCAGGGATGCGCTGTCAAAGCCTGGGGAACAAAATCCATGGGGTTGTCCCTGCATTGAACAAGAGCATAGAGGCGCATATGGCAACAGGTTCTTTTCCTTGACTTGTCCTAAGCATCTGGTAAACTAGGGTCACGTTCACAAAAAGAGAAAGGATCGAGGTCCCATCGTCTAGTGGCCTAGGACGTCGGCCTCTCACGCCGAAAACAGGGGTTCGAGTCCCCTTGGGACCACCAAAATAATTACCGGGGTTAGCAAAGATGCTAACCCCCTTTCATTAGTATAAGACGGAGGAGATATCCCGATGATATGGGCGGGACAAATCAAGGTACAAGCGCCGATTCAAAGAGTATGGGAGATGCTCCTGGAACCCGAGACGCTGCAAGCCTGTCTGCCAGGTATGGAAAAAATCGAACGCCTCGATGAGAGGAACTATGCTGTCGTCATTGCGCAGAAGGTCGGCCCCCTTACCGTTAGGTTTCAGATAAAGGCAACGCTGACCAAGGTCGAGGCCCCGCTTCATCTTGAAATCGAAGGGCAACGGCAGGATACGGGGAAGGCCGATCATCTCGCTCACAAGGCCCGTATTGACTTAAAAGAGGCCGCTGCCGGCGCCGTGGAGATCTCATACACAGTCGATGCGAATATAGGCGGCACGCTGGCCATCCTTGGAGAGAGGATCATGCAGGCCAAGGCAAAAAAGGTGGAAGCGGATTTTGCAAAGGCCCTGCAACAAAGGCTGGACAACAGGGCATAGAAACCCCGTAATCAATTGCCTAGAAAATGGGTTTCAAATTCCCCCACCCCCCCTTTTCGAAAAGGGGGGCAAAGGGGGGATTTATGATCTCTCCTCTCACACCTTTCTGCCTTTTTGTACCTACCTATGTTAACGATCCCTTCGATTCCCAAGAGAAAGGCATTTGTGGTATGCTTCATATAGCGCTATACGAATTAGAAGGGAGACGTGGACATGGCATCTTATTATGATCCGCAGGACCTGCCAAAGTTCGAAGAGATCGGCAAGGAGGCATCGCCGCTCGCCCAGAAATTTTTTGATTACTACCGTGCCGTATTTGCAGGGGGTGACCTTACGGAGCGAGAGAAAGCCCTCATCGCCCTCGCTGTCGCCCACACTATTCAATGCCCGTATTGCATCGATGCCTATACGCAGGCGTGCCTGGAAAAAGGATCCAATGTGAGCGAAATGACCGAGGCTATCCATGTGGCTGTCGCGATACGAGGGGGAGCGTCCCTTGTTCATGGGGTCCAGATGCGTAAGATCGCTGTAAAGCTCTCGATGTAAGACAGCCGAGGGAGGGCATCATCAGTAGTGTTATAATCGGAGGAAGGCCACTATTAAAATGGGACAAGGATCGGGACCGCTTTGATGGCAACAAGGGCATGTCTGATTTGTCTCGTGCGAGCACGTCGGCTTGAGGCACAGTGATCGGCACGAGAGGGATAAATTAATGGAGATAAGGCAATCGAACCCAGAGGCTCCTGTTGCCGAACGTGAGTCCTTGCAGGTAGTTGAGCCTTTTTCCCAGGTTCTCTCGCGGCATGGACTTGAGCTGAATCGCGGCCACACAGCGACCTTGCAAATTAATTGCGGCCTGCTTTGCAACCAGTCGTGCAAACATTGCCATCTCGAAGCCGGCCCCGAGCGTCGGGAAGTGATGAGCCGAAAGACTATTGATGAAGTCATCGCCTTCGCTCAACGGGGTCATTTCCATACCATAGACATCACGGGGGGAGCGCCGGAGATGAATGAGAATCTGATTGCCCTCATCGAGGGGGTTTCGCCCCTTGCATCACGGGTTATGCTCCGCTCCAATCTCACGGCTTTGCATGCACCGATGAGGGAATACGTGATAGACGCTTGCAAAGAGCATCATGTCGTCATTGTCGCCTCCCTCCCCTCTATGAATATCAGCCAGGTGGAATCTCAGCGCGGCAAAGGAGTGTGGGAAAAGATCATCGCCGTCTTGAGGAAGTTGAATGCCTTTGGATATGGACAAGCAGGATCAGGACTGGAGCTTGATCTGGCATCCAACCCGACGGGCGCCTTTCTCCCGGTCTCACAGGCGGAGGCCGAGAAGAAGTTCAAACCGCACCTCCGGAAAAACTGGGGCATTACCTTTGATAATCTGTATACCTTTGCCAATGTGCCGCTGGGAAGGTTCCGACACTGGCTCTTGGAGTCCGGAAATTTTGAAACATACATGCAGAGGCTTGCAGCAAGCTTCAATCCCTGTACCGTCGATGGGCTCATGTGTCGGATGCTCGTCTCAGTTTCATGGGATGGACATCTCTATGATTGCGACTTTAATCAGGCGGCTGGGCTCTTCATGGGAAAAAAAAAGACCCACATTACCGAACTCAAGGCCCCCGTACCTCCTGGCACTCCCATTGCTGTATCGGACCACTGTTATGCATGTACGGCTGGTTCCGGTTTTACCTGAGGAGGGACTATTGTGACCTGAGTTCAGGTCTCAAGACAGGCATCACATAGCCGACGCTCGATTCGCAAACGCGAGGCGATGAGGAGGATGATACCTACGGTGATCGCCCAATTCCCGAGAAGTTAGTATCTAATAACCTATCAAACTACAAACGTCCCGTTAATGACAAAAATCCTTTTGCAGCCATGGCGACTATCTTCGTCCGGCCAAAACATTCTTGTCCTTGAGATATGCCATGGTCCTCGGACACCGCGGCGTTTCTCTATTCCTCTCAAAAAATTTCTTTAGGTCTTCCACGTTGTCGATGTCACTCCAGCTCGGAAGAAGGTGGATCGTTCGCCGGATATTTTTTAGAATATCGATTGTCTGCTGCAACACCGTTTCCGCGCCCCACGGCATGCCTCTGAATACCTCGGAGGTAAAGCTGTCTCTTGTAAAGCCGATGAGGTAATAGCCGCCATCCACGGCAGGACCGATGACCGCATCAATGCTTTGGAGGGAGGCAAAAGCGTCATTGATGATATCCAGGGGGAGGTCCGGCAAATCGCTGCCTATGAGGACGGCACGACAAAAACCCGCAGAAAAGGCCTGACAAAAGCAATGCTCCATCCTTTCCCCCAGGTCCGTCCCCTGCTGCGGGAGGTACTGATACAGATCCCCGAAAGCCTTTCGCATATCCGTAGGGGCATCCGCCGGATAAAAACAAACCTGGAAGGGGAAATCCCCTTTTTCTAATGTGGAGAGCATATCGAGAATAAAGTTTTTATACAGGTCGCCCGTCGCCTCCTCCCCCATGGCCTTTGCCAGGCGGGACTTGGCTGCTCCCCTTTGGGGGGTTCGTACGAAGAAAAGAAGACACCTATCATCCACCTGACCATCTCCTCTGTACAATCTCATCGCGCCAATCGAACAGGGACAAAGCCGAGCCTTCAAGCGAAGACGAACGCCACCTTGCCCAAATTATACGTTTAAAAAACGATAAATCAAGGTTCAATCTCTTTGTTGAATTTATAGTATTACTGTCTATAATTCTATAATAACGAGAAGGGGCGATAGCCGCAGAGATGATCGCAAGTGGGGATGCGGGGCTACCATAAGGGAATGTTAACATACTCCATCATAGTGCCTGTGCTGCATGAATCGGAAAGGATCAATAGACTCATCGACCACCTATCCTGTTTGGAGCCTCAAGAGGCCTGTGAGATAATCGTCGTGGACGGCAGTCCTGAAAGAGATACGATAGATGCCATTCGCAGCGAGCAGGTAGTGAAAATGATGGCTGAAAGGGGCCGCGCACGACAGATGAATGCCGGGGCTTCTGTTGCCAAAGGCGATATCCTGATCTTTCTCCACGCCGATACAGAATTGCCTCTCGCTGCCTTCGCGATGATTGAGTCTGTTATGGTCCAGGGCCGCTACAGAGGAGGTGCTTTTCAACTCGGCATTCAGTCGGAGAAGCTCGCCTATAAGGCATTGACCCGGTGGGTTTCCATCAGATGCCGCCTCACCGGAATCCCGTACGGTGATCAGGCCATATTCATTGCGAAGGACTATTTCAACAGGATAGGCGGTTACCGCGAGATCCCTTTGATGGAAGATGTCGAATTGATGAGGAGGATCAAAAAACAGGGGGACAAGATTTGCGTGCTCCCCGACCGCGTTATGACATCTCCCCGTAGATGGGAAGAGGAGGGGTTTATCTACGTCAATCTAAGAAATACCCTCTTGCTCATCCTCTATCTGCTCGGGGCGGCCCCTGAACAGTTGGTACGTTTCTATAAGAGCGACAATACGAAGAAGGCCGTGGCCTAAGCTGAACCTAATCGGTAAAAAAAGAAAGGAATGATATGTGGCGTCCGCTGTTACTTATCTTTCTCGTTCTCGCCGTGATCGTCCTCTCCTATGTTTTCGGCATAGGTGAAAGGCTCGCCGCGCTCAGGGACTGGATTCATTCTTTGGGGACTCTCGGGCCGATTGTCTTTATTTTGATCTATGTAGGGGCGACAGTCGCTGCCCTTCCAGGCTTGGCGATAACCATTGCGGCGGGGGCTATCTTCGGCTCCGTTGTCGGCGTCATCGTCGTGAGTATCGGATCAACCGTTGGGGCAAGTTTGGCTTTTCTGATTGCCCGCTACTTTGCCCGCGACGCCACGAAAAAATGGCTCTCCTCACGACAAACATTCAACAAGATTGACAACCTTACTCAAAAACACGGTGCTATCATTGTCGCCATTGTTCGGCTGGTGCCCCTGTTCCCCTTCAATCTCGTCAATTACGGATTTGGATTGACGAATGTGCGTTTTTGGACATATGTATTGTGGTCGTGGCTGTGCATGTTGCCGGGGACGATCCTGTATGTCGTGGGAACGGATGCCGTTATTCAGGCCATCGTGGGCAAAAAGGTGCCGTGGACTCTTGTTGGTATCGTGATAGGAACTGGCATCCTCCTGGTGGTGCTGGTACGATTTGCTCGTAAGCGTCTCCATGAGGAAAAGAAAAGCGAAACGAACGCGGATGCGCCTGTCAGGCTACGGCACTGAGATAAAGAGGCTGTACCTGGCAGTGGCATGGGCTGCGCTGGTAAAAGAGATCAGGGGAAAAGGGAGGCCATATGGCTACGTTTGACTATGACCTGGGTATTATCGGTGGCGGGGCTGCCGGGCTTACCGCAGCAGCCGGGGCAGCCCAGTTCGGGGCCAAAAGCATTCTTATAGAAAAATACAAGGCGTTGGGAGGAGACTGCCTGCACTTCGGCTGCGTGCCGTCGAAGACGCTGATCAGAAGTGCGCGGGTGTGGGCCCTTGCTCGACGGTCACCGGAATTCGGCCTTCCGCAGGTGGCGCTGCCGCCGATTGACCTCGGAGCAGTCATGGACCGTGTCCAATCGGTGATTGCGCAGATACAAAGGCATGATTCCACCGAACGGTTTTGCACCCTCGGCGCCGAGGTGCGTTTTGGGCAGCCGAGATTCCTCGACGACCATAGGGTAGAGGTGGACGGTGATCGCCTTTCTGCAAAGTCATGGATCATATCGACAGGATCAAGCCCGGCGCTCCCCCCGGTGGAGGGGCTGCCCGGCGTACCGTATTGGACCAATGAGACGGTCTTTTCTCAGAGAATGCTTCCCCAGCGGCTTCTGGTCTTGGGAGGCGGCCCTATTGGCCTGGAAATGGCACAGGCCTTTCAACGGCTGGGCGCCCGCGTCACCGTCGTCGAGTTCATGGATCAGATCCTGGGTCCCGAGGATGCCGACATTGCCGATATCCTGAGAACGCGCCTCGAAGCCGAAGGTATGGCGCTGCTCATAGGTACCAAGGCAGTGAAGGCGGAATCGCGTGGCTCAGAGATCCTCCTCACCGTGGCCCCGGCAAGCAGTTCGGGAGCCACCCGCCTACTCGAAACAGACGCCCTCCTCGTTGCCACGGGACGAAAACCCAATGTGACGGACCTCGGGCTTGAGCAGACGGGAGTCGAGTTCACCCCTCGCGGCATCCCCACCAACGCCCGCATGCAGACCTCGGTGCGTCATATCTATGCCTGCGGCGATGTGAACGGTCAGTTCCCCTTTACGCATGTGGCAGGTTATGAGGCCAGTGTTGCCCTGACCAATATAATCCTTCACCTGCCTCGGAGGGCCGACTATGCCAAGGTCGGCTGGTGTACGTATACCGATCCCGAGGTGGCGAGTGTCGGCCTCAACGAAAAGCGGGCCAAGGCAGCCAATGTCGAGTATCGGGTCCTGGAGGAACACTTCCGGGAGAATGACCGGGCCCTTGCCGAAGGAGAACCCGGCGGGAAGATCAAGCTACTGATAAGCCCCAAAGGAAAACCTCTCGGATGCCAGATCATCGGGGCCCATGCCGGAGAGCTTATTCATGAATGGATAGTGGCCATCGGCGGAGGGGTCAAGCTTTCAACGATGGCCGGGGGCATCCATGTGTATCCCACCCTCTCGGAGATCTCGAAGCGGGTTGCCGGCCGCTACTTTACCGAAAAGCTTTTCAGTGAGAGGACCAAGAGTATACTCCGTCATCTCTTTCACCTCAAGGGCAGGGCATGCACCCCGCCCACGCAGGTTCCCGGATGAGGCAAGGGACCTCAATGAAAACTCAATCGCCCGGCGGGAAGCATGAGGAGTCATGCCAAGGCATAGGATGTCGAAAAAAAACTTAAGGAGGTGCATATGAAAATTTTAGTGTTGCTGATTATCATGTCGACTGTAATAAGCGGTGCTGTATATTCCGTTGCCGCACAGAAGGAGGAGATAATAACTCGTATAGCGACGTTTGCCGGCGGCTGTTTTTGGTGCACGGAGGCAGATTTCGAAAAAGTTCCGGGCGTCGTGAAGGTGATCTCCGGTTATACCGGCGGACATAAAAAGAATCCGACCTACGAAGAGGCGTCATCTGGCACGACGGGACACGTAGAGGCGGTGCAGGTATACTATGATCAGAAAAAGGTTACGTATCGGGAACTCCTCGACTTTTTTTGGAGGCATGTTGATCCAACGGATCCCGCGGGACAGTTTGTCGATCGGGGAAGTCAATATCGGAGTGTGATCTTTTATCATGACAAAGAGCAAAAAAAACTCGCAGAGGAATCGAAAAAGGCACTTGATAAGTCAGGAACATTCGATAAATCAATTGTCACCGAAATTTTACCATTTACGAAGTTCTATGAGGCAGAGGAGTACCACCAGGATTACTATAAAAAACATTCTTTAAAATACCAGTACTATCGATACAGATCGGGCCGCGATCAGTTCCTAGAAAAGGTATGGGGGAAAAAACCAAGCAATACAGTGAAAAAGGAAAAGGAGGCGTACGCTAAACCTGACGGTGCTACGCTGAGAAAAAAGCTGACTCCGATGCAGTATAACGTAACCCAGAAGAACGGTACTGAACCGGCCTTTCAGAATGAATATTGGGATAATAAGAGAGCGGGAATTTACGTTGATATTGTCTCCGGAGAACCGTTGTTTAGCTCACTGGACAAATATGAGTCCGGCACCGGATGGCCGAGCTTTACCAGGCCGCTTGAGCCGGACAATATCGTCGAAAGAAAAGACAGAAGTCTCTTTACGGTCCGCACTGAGGTGAGGAGTAAACATGGGGACTCCCACCTCGGCCATGTCTTTTCAGACGGACCGCCGCCAACCGGACTTCGCTACTGTATGAATTCGGCAGCCTTGCGATTTATTCCTAAAAATGATTTGAAGAAAGATGGTTACGGAAAGTATCTGAAGCTTTTCGATCAAAAAATAAAGAAGCACTAAGTACAAAATAAAAAAGGCCATCGGAGTAATCTTCCGGAAAGAACTTTGAAAGATGCGGTACAGAGGAGGGAGATGGAAATCGAAAAATCAAGAAGCAAGCGATTTATTGAAAACCTTATTAAAGCGTCTCCCTCTTCATAATGGGATGCTCACGCCAATAAAATAAAGAAGGGAAACGGGTTGCCTCGCCATATAAACCCTCTTCGGTGCCGCCTTTCATCTTTCTTGTTGACTCACGTCCAATTAATTGATAATTTTTTGTTGTAGTACTGTATGGGATAATATGATGAAGGCAAAATGGTTATTGTTTTCTTTGCTTGCGTGGGGGATGATGGCCTGCCCCGTCGCCTTGGCCCAGGATACTGACATCTCGCTGCTCAAGGAGAGGATCATCACTATCCAAAACATGTATCCTCTCGGCATTCGCACCCTTATCGCCTGTTCCAAGGTAACGGATTATGGGTCCTATGATCCCCTCCCCGACAACAAGGTGAAGGCCGGGGATGTGATCTTTTTTTATTTTGAACCCCAAAACCCCTCGACCAAAAAGGCAGGAGGAAGATATGAGATCTGGCTCACCCAGGATATGATTGTCCTCACCGCACAGCAACAAGAGGTGTTCAAAAAGGAAAATGCCGTTGAGATCCATTACCAGACCAGTGCACCCCGCCTCGACATCTATGGAGTGAATCAACTGACATTAGACAAAATTTCGCCGGGGCGGTATATCTTCAAGGCGATCTTGCACGATAAGATAAAAGGGGAGGCAGCCTCTGCCACGTGGGCCTTTGAGGTGATAAAGTGACAATTTTTGTCCATTTCTGTGACGTAGAAGGGCACTCTGAATCCAAATCATCTCCCCTTCTCTTGCCCCATTTTGCTAACTACTTGTTTTTTAAAGGATATGTATGCCCCTCATCTTAATTGTCCTTTTTGTTGAAAATTGGCACCCAAAATGCTTTAAAGAACGGGTAAAACTTGGCATCAGGATCAGGAGACAGCCTTGAGCGACGAGCAAGCGGCAAGGTACAATATCACCTTTTTTGGGCCTGTCCAGAACGACTTGGAGCACGTAAATAAGTTGGCAGAAGGGCTTAAGGAGCGCTTTAAGCTCTCCGACGAGGCCGTCACCAAGATGATGAGGATGGCCCCGGTCGTGATCAAGAAAGATGCTACCTTGGCCGAGGCCCAACAATACAAAGGGGCCCTCGAGGCCATCGGGGCAAAGGTTCAAGTAGAGCCAGTCGAGGTAGAGCCTATCGAATTAGAGCCCATCGAGGCCGGGGGACGATCGCAATTCACAGAGCAAGGCCCCTCCGCCCTCGAGCGAGAGCCTCAGATTATTGCTGTTAAGGCAAAGGCTGCCGCCGCCACCCCCGCGACGGCTGCAACGGAGGCTGAGACGCGGATGACCACGTGCCCTCAGTGTGGGTGTGTGCAGGACAAGACGGATGAGTGCATGAAGTGCGGGGTGATCATCTCTAAATTTCTGAAATTTCAAGGGGAGGTCAAGCCCGCCGGAGCTGCGGGTGTTACTCCCAGCCCTAATAACGCAACCCCTGCAGCGGGACCCCAGCCTCAAAGAATCATCGGCATCCCGATTGAGGCGCCGACAGGCTCCACCCCCTGGGAGGATATGGCCAGCCTCGGTTTTTTCACCGCCTTTTTCAGGACCATGAAGCAGGTCCTCTTCTCCCCCACGGAGTTTTTTAGAAATATGCCTTTGTCCAAAGGGATGGGGAGCCCCCTCTTGTATGGGGTCATTATAAGTTTCTTTGGAACAACCATCGGACTCTTAGAGCAATTTGCCTTGTCGGGTTTTATGGGAAGTTCTTCTCAGGTGGAAGGCATGGCGGGGGTGAACTTCTTTCAAACCGCCTTTCTCCTCATCTATGCCTTTTTCCTTCCAATCATGATAGCCGTCGGCCTCTTTATAGGCAGTGGGATATTCCACATCTGCCTCCTGATAGTCGGGGCGGGCAAGCGGGGTTTCGAGGCCACCTTCAGGGTGCTGTCCTATGCGAGCAGCAGCCAGGCCTTTGCTCTCGTGCCTTTTGTGGGAGGATTTATCATCGTGATTTACAATCTCGTCCTCTGGACCATCGGCTTCAGGGAAAGCCACCAAACCACGACGGGAAGGGCATTCATCGCCGTCTTACTCCCAGTGATTATTATATCGTTCCTCATCGGCTTATTAATTGTTGCCATCATTATCCCTCTCATTCTCACGCAGGGTCAGTCGATGATGGAACAACCTTCGCAGAGCTTTTAATAGGCCGCCTAAAGCTATTGTTCATCCTTCCAGCAGATCGGGAAGGATTTCCATGAGTAACTTCCTGTCGATGTCCCAGACCCCCTTCATCAATTCCCTCACCTTGCCCCACGGGACAGTGGGATCCTTTATCTCCTCGGTCAAGCGTTGCAGCAAGGCCTTCTTTCCCTTCACCCTCAGCAGCTCCTCCATGGTCTTCTGAACCTTACGCATCTCCACGTCGGGATCCTTTATCTGTTCCTCCAGCTGCATGAGGAGCTCTTCTACCCTCCCCTCCTCGCCTCGAATGCCGGCCACCCCTTCCAGGGCCTCTTCGAGGGTGACCTGTACCTTCTCCAGGTCTTTCTTGTCCTTCTCCATCTCGTGGAGCAGCTCCGCAATATCCTTATCTCGCCGCGGCTCGCTCGCCTCCTCAGCTGGTGCCTTTTTTCTCCTCCGTTCCTTCACCTCCTTGGTCGGTGCCTTCGGCAACGCTTCTGGAAGGGTCGGCGGAGGTGGTGCCGGGGGCACCGCTGGCGGTGCGGCCTGTTCAGCAGCCGGCAGAGCCTCTTCCTGCAAGACCCCCTTGCTCACGGTACTGATGAACTCCTCTTCGTCTAGCCCTTTCCCCTCCTCCCCGAGGAAGTGAGATACCTTCAAGGCCTCTTCCAGGAAATCCCGCGCCCGCTCCATATCCATCTTGAAGACGGCCTTTTTTTTCCCCCTGATATCATGCTCCTCCTCCCACATCCGATCTTCTCTGCGGCGGGAATCCAGCTCTTCGAATTTACTGAGGAGGGGGGAGCCTTCGCCATAGATCGCCTTGAGGGTGGAGCTCGCCTCTTTCTTCCATTCTTGGAATTTGGGATGCTGGTGATCGAGCCCTTCATGCTTCAGGGAGTCGATCTCATCCATCAGCCTCTGTAGTTTCTGTCTGTCTTGTTCTCTCGGCATGATTAGTGCTTAAAGGCCCTTTGGCCGGTAAAGACCATGGTGACTTGAGGATTAGCCTCATTACAGGCCTCGATGGACTCAAAGTCCCGCTCGGATCCCCCGGGGTGGACTATTGCTGTTACCCCTTCTTTGATACCGACATCTACCCCGTCGCGGAAGGGGAAGAAGGCATCGGAGACCATGACGGCCCCCGTTATCCCTCCCCGATCCTGCTTAACCTGGCTATCTATTGCCTCCTTCTGCGCGCGGTCTCGCTTGCCTGTCGCGATTTCCTGTTCCAACTGCTTATACGGGATGCCATAGCGCCGGAAACAGATGGCGTCGGCATACTTGGTATAGGCCTTGAAGACGGCGATCTCCGCCACCCCCACCCGATCCTGCTCACCGGTCCCGATGCCCACGGTAACCCCGTCTTTTACATAGAGCACGGAATTGGAGGTCACCCCCTGCTCTACCGACCAGCCGAAGAGCATATCGTCGTATTCGGCTTCGCTGGGGGATCTGGCTATCCGGTACTCCTTGCCCTGATAAAAGGCGATTGCCGGCTTAAAGTCCTGAGGGGCAGATATGGCATTGAGGGGTGACTGCTGGACGATGATCCCCCCATCGATGAGGGATTTAAAATCGACGAACCTAAAGGTCCGATATCGCTTGAGGCCTTCCATCCGCTCGATCTTAATGATCCTGAGGTTTTTTTTCTTCTTTAAGATCGCCAGCGCCCCCTCTTCATAGTCCGGGGCCACCACCACCTCCAGGTAGTTCTTGTCCATCAACTCGGCAGTGGCCTTGTCAATCGGGCGATTGAAGGCCGCGCATCCGCCGAAGGCGGCGATCCTGTCGGCCATATTTGCTCTGTCATAGGCGTCAGCCAGGGTCTTCCCGTATGCCACACCGCATGGGTTGTTGTGCTTCATAATGGAGCAAGCCGGTCGCTCGGTGAGGAACTTTAAGATATTGAGGGCATTGTCGACATCGGTCAGATTGGTCTTGCCCGGATGTTTGCCCGACTGCAGCATATCATCCTCCGTGATGGCACTGACCAGACCGTTGCCCGGCTCGATGAACCGGCAGTCGCCGAGCACCAGATTCCCGTTGACCAGCTCATAGAGGGCCGCCTCCTGGCCGGGGTTTTCGCCATACCTGAGCCCCTTTTCGATGACCTCGCCTGTCCCCTCATCGGGGATCTTCCAGGCGCGCTTCCGATAGATAAGGGTCTGATCTCCAAACTGGATGACCATATCCGAGGGAAAGTGATCATCCATAATGGTTCGGTAGGCCTTTTTATAATCTTTCATCTTCTCTCTTCTACCTCCTCCGCATACTATTTTTCCCTCTTCTCTTTTCCCTTATACATATTGCAAGTGCCATGCCTGATATCATCAGGCCTGCACTCAAGCTGCATTCCCTTTGACCCTCTGTGCCTCAGCCAGGCCCTCCTGACATTTGCTTCCTGACGGAGGCTAAGTCCCCTGCCGAATTTTTTAGATATCGCCGGTAAAGATAGCATGCTCGCAGAAGAAGCTCAAGGGTGTTGTGCTAGACCTCCCGAACGGAAGAGCATTGAGCAACGAATCCGCTATGCCCTCTAAGGTAACGGGTATGGTTGTCAAAGAGGTAAACCTTAAGAGGCACTCAAAAATCGGGAGACCTCGCCCAGCTCCATCGTATTGATGACATCGCGGGATTCCAGCCACCCCTTTCTGGCAATCCCCACCCCTATCAAGAAGTCCTGTAACCCTTGAAGGTTGTGGGCATCGGGGTTGATGCTGATCTTTGTTCCATGATCCTTGGCATATTTCAACCAGCGCCAATCGAGGTCGAGGCGATGGGGATTGGCATTGAGCTCCAGTACAACGCCGAGCCGGGAGGCCGCCTTGATCACCTCTTCCATATTCAGCTGATAGGGCTCGCGGGCCAGCAGCAGCCTGCCGGTAGGGTGAGCCAGCATGGTGAGACGGCGGGTCTCCATGGCATGGACGATCCTTTTCGTCATCTCCTTCTCGCCCATCTGGAAGTTGGAGTGGATTGCCCCGATGACAAAGTCAAAACCAGCCAGCACTTTATCGCCATAGTCCAGGCTGCCGTCCGGGAGGATCTCCGCCTCGATGCCCTTGAAGATGCGAAAGCCTTGAGAGGTGCGATTTATCTTGTCGATCTCCTCACGCTGTTTCTTGACGGCACCCTCGCTCAGGCCGCCGGCATACGCAGCCGAGCGACTATGATCGGTGATCCCCAGATAACTGAGTCCGAGCCGCTGGGCCTCCATACTCAGGCTGGAGATGGTGTTGGAACCATCGCTTGATGCCGTGTGGACATGGAAGGCCCCCTTGATCTCCCCCGCATCAACCAGATCGGGCAACCTCCCTTCGGCTGCTGCCTCTACCTCCCCCCTGCCCTCGCGAAGCTCCGGGGGGATAAAGGAGAGGCCCAGCGCGCGATAGATCTCCTCTTCCCCCTGACACGGAATGGATCTCTCCCCGGCAAAAAGGCCATATTCGTTGATCTTCATCCCCATCTTTTTGGCCCTGCCGCGCAGGGCGATGTTGTGCTCCTTGCTGCCGGTGAGGTGGTGCAGGGCAAAGGGGAACTCTTTCAAGGAGACCAGCCGGATGTCGGCAGGGATACCGGAAGCGAGGCGGACCCGTATCTCCGTTTCCCCCTGTGCAAGGACCTCCTCGATCTGGGGCAGTGCAATAAGCCCCTCTCCGATTGCTCCTCCATCCCGGACAGCCACGACCAGGTCAATATCCTTTACCACCTCATTCCTTCGCCTCATGCTGCCGGCAAGGCTTACCTTAAGGACACCCTTCACCTCTGCTACCGAGCGGGTGAAGGCCTCTGCCAGAGAGGCCACATCCCCGTAGAGAAATCGCCCGCGATATCGCTTGAGGACCTCTATCCCCTGTAAGATATTCTCCTGGGTCTTGGCCCCAAAACCAGGGAGGTCCACCAGGCGGTTCTCCTGACACGCGTACTCCAGCTCTCCGATAGTCGTAATCCCCAACCGCTCATAGAGGGCCTTGACCTTCTTAGGACCCAATTGCGGTATGCGCACCATCTCCCTCAGGCCTGCCGGGACAGTCGCCTTCAACTCTTCGTAATAGGGCAGGCTGCCGGTGGTGACAAGCTCGGAGATCTTTTTATTCAGGGCCTCCCCTATACCCTTTATCCGCCTCAACTCCCCCTGCTTCACCACCTCCTCTAAGCTTCCTTCCAGACCCTTAATAGCCTGCGCCGCGTTGTAATAGGCCCTCACCTTAAAGGGATTCTCCCCTTTAAGCTCCAGCAGGAAGCCGATCTCCTCCAGGATGGCGCTGACCTCTTCTTTTTTCATAGGCATATCATGACAACGTTATTACCCGCGATGGCTGTAAAAAGAAAAGAGGGGCGGCGCATACGCCTCCCCTCATGGTTCGATCTCCACGTCCAAGCCCCTGATCAAGGCAGTAATTACCCGACCCCTCTGACCGCAAGGGGGAAAAAACAGCCCTATTTTTCCTTGCCTCCGACGACCTTCTTGAGAAAGGGCTCAAAGAGGTCAATGGGTATCGGGAAGAGGGTGGTCGAATTGTTCTCGGCAGCCACCTCCCGCAAGGTCTGCAGGAACCGCAACTGCAGGGCCACGGGATGTTTCTCGATGATAGTAGCGGCATCGGCGAGCCGCTGGGCTGCCTGGTACTCACCCTCGGCGTTGATGACCTTGGCCCTCCGCTCCCGCTCTGCCTCGGCCTGTTTCGCCATGGCCCGCTGCATCTCCTGGGGGAGGTCGATGTGTTTGATCTCCACCAGGGATATCTTGATCCCCCAGATGTCGGTCTGCTTGTCGAGGATGCTCTGGAGCTTGTGGTTGATCTTTTCCCGCTCCGCCAGGATCTCATCCAACTCCACCTGACCTACGATGCTGCGCAGGGTGGTCTGGGCCAACTGGCTGGTCGCATAGAGATAATCCACCACCTGGACCACGGCGTCCTGCGGAGACATCACCCTGAAGTAGATAACTGCGTTTACCTTAATAGAGACGTTGTCCTTGGTGATGACATCCTGGGGTGGGACATCATGGACCTCCGTCCTCAGAGTCATCCTCACCATCTTCTCGATCCCCGGGATGATGAGAAACAGCCCTGGTCCCCTGGCCCCGACGAGCCTCCCCAGCCTGAAGATAACGCCCCGCTCGTACTCCTTGCAGATCTTGACAGCTGAGCTCAAGATGATAAAAATAAAAATAACACCTATAACTATAAACGT
>Ga0256868_10000487_pt1 | contig 23280 bp, 23 predicted proteins | sample RVTome_13_FD_187341 | JGI IMG/M metagenome (GOLD analysis project Ga0256868, IMG submission 187341) | Soil microbial communities from uranium-contaminated site in the Upper Colorado River Basin, Wyoming, United States - RVT92D227 HiSeq ...
CCGGTAGCGTCATGCATGCTCTAAGTGGTGAATTGGATATGAGAAAGATGGGAGCCCTCAGGAAAAAGATCCCTTACACCTTCTGGACTTTCTTCATCGCCACACTAGCAATTGCCGGGATTCCTGGCCTATCCGGATTTTTCAGCAAGGATGAAATCCTTTGGCAGGCTTTTTCGAGCTCCCACGGCCATTTCTTATTATGGTTGGTGGCGGCTATTGCGGCTGGAATGACCGCTTTCTATATGTTCAGGGCTCTGTTTATGACCTTCTTCGGTGAGTCCAGAGTTGATCACCATGTGGCCCATCATATCCATGAATCGCCCAAGATCATGACCGTTCCTCTGATGGTTCTTGCCGTGCTCTCTGTCATTGGAGGTTATATAGGCATTCCCTATGTTTTAGGAGGAGCCAATCACATCCATGAATTCCTCGCACCGGTATTGGGAGGTGGAGTTGAGCCAGCAAAGGCACATGCTGGAATCTCAATCCTCTCACAGGCATGGGCATCAGGAGCAGAAGCAGGAGGACATTCAACTGCTTTGGAACTCCTCATGATGGTAGTCTCAGTGGTCATTGCCCTCATCGGGATTGGGATTGCCTATCTATTCTATGTGAAGAATCCAGCCCTTCCCAAATTATTGGCGGAGAGGTGGAAGGGACTCTACAAACTGGTCTTCAATAAATATTATGTGGATGAGCTCTATGAAATCCTCTTCATCAACTCTCTTAAAAATTTAGGCACAGGGCTCTGGAAAGGGTTTGATGAATTAATCATTGATGGCACGGTCAATGGTATTGCCTATCTCATCGGTTGGCTCTCAAGTGTGATGAGAAGGATGCAGACAGGCCTGGTTCAAAATTATGCCTTTTCAATAGTCATCGGAGGAATCGTCCTTGTAGCCTATTATATCGTGCGTGCGATTTTTTATTAATGAAGCGAATAAATCGAATGACAGCGACCCCCCACCCCTCCCCCTCAAGGGGGGAGGGGTGGGGGGATGATTCGCCTAATTCGTTATCATTCGTATCATTCGTTTCAATAAAAAGGAGTCGGTTTCATGACAATTTTGGGTATTCCCATTTTATCGCTGTTGATCTTCTTTCCAATCCTGGGCGCTATTGTTCTCATCTTCATCAATAAAGAGAACGGAAGAGTTCTCAGGTGGGTCACTTTAATCTTTTCTCTGGCCGAGTTCATCTTCTCGCTACCCCTTTTCTTTAACTTCGATTCCAAAACAGCAGCCATGCAATTTGTGGAGGATTGGTGGTGGATCCAGAGTTATGGAATCAGCTACAAATTAGGCATTGATGGGATCAGCCTGCTCCTGGTTCTGTTGACCACCTTTTTAACCATCCTATGTATTCTATGCTCCTGGACAGCAATCACCTTCAGGGTAAAAGAATTCATGATTTCGTTTCTCTTCCTTGAGACAGGGATGATTGGTGCCCTGGTCTCCCTTGATCTCATCTTATTCTATGTTTTCTGGGAAGTGATGCTGATTCCGATGTACCTTCTCATTGGTGTCTGGGGGGATCCCAAGAGACGAATCTATGCAGCGATCAAGTTCTTCCTCTTCACCATGGCTGGAAGCGTGCTGATGCTCGTGGCAATCTTAGCCCTCTATTTCCTCAATCAAAGGACAACCGGTGTTTCCACCTTTGACGTGCTCGAACTCTATAAGGCGGGATTGCCAGTCGGAACACAGTACTGGCTTTTTGGAGCCTTTGCCCTGGCCTTTGCCATCAAGGTTCCGATGTTCCCATTTCATACCTGGTTGCCCGATGCCCATACCGAGGCACCGACTGCAGGAAGTGTGATCCTGGCAGGTGTCTTACTGAAAATGGGAACCTATGGGTTCATCCGATTTGCCATACCCCTGTTTCCAAATGCAGCCTTCGATCTTTTACCGTTGGTTTCAATCTTGGCCCTTATCGGAATAATATATGGCGCGTTGGTTTCAATGATGCAACCCGATCTAAAACGATTGGTCGCTTTCTCGAGTGTAAGCCACTTAGGATATGTCATGCTCGGGATGTTTGCATTCAATATGCAAGGGATTCAGGGTTCGATCTATCAGATGCTCAATCACGGCATCAGCACAGGATCCCTCTTCTTGATTGTTGGAATGGTCTATGAGCGCCGCCATACGCGGCTGATTGCTGACTTTGGAGGCCTCTCGAAGGTGATGCCGATTTATGCTGTTTTCTTCATGATCGTGACCCTCTCATCGATCGGTTTGCCCGGGACAAATGGGTTTGTGGGAGAGTTTCTGATCCTTCTTGGTGCTTTTCAATCCAATGTCGTCTACGGGGTGTTGGCTGCCACAGGTGTCATCCTGGGAGCTGCCTATATGCTTTGGATGTTTCAAAGGGTGATGTTTGGGAAGATCACCCGTCCTGAGAATGAAAAATTGAAAGACCTTAATGCAAGAGAGATCACGATTCTCGTCCCGATGGTGATCCTGATCTTCGTGATGGGAATCTATCCCAAGCTTTTCTTAAGCAAGATGGATGCCAGTGTGGAGAAGTTTATCGCGGATTTTAAAGGGAAGGTTGAAATGAAGGCAGACCTCCCGACGCCCAAATGACAGCGGAGATTAAACATTGATAGGGAGATGAGGAGATGGGGAAATGTGGAAAAATAGAGATAAGTAAAACTTCACCCTATCACCCAATCACCCCTTCACCCCATTTATTTTATAAATGTAATCTGGAGGATTTTTAATGAAACTACCAGAGATTGACCTCTATCTCATTGCACCAGAGATCATCATCACCGCTTTCGGTTTTTTGGTGCTTCTGTTGGATGTCTTTTTACCCAAAGGGGAGAGAAAGGGTTACCTTGGAGTGATCAGTCTCATCGGGATCTTTTTAGCCTTTCTTTATACTTTACCTCAAATGGGATCTGTCAAATCCGGTTTTGAGGGGATGTTCATCTCCGATGGATACGCTCTCTTCTTCAAGCTTATTTTTCTGATCATTGCCTTTTTGACAGTGCTTATCTCCATTGGATATACACAGAGGGAAGGAATTGCATTTGGGGAATATTACGCCCTTGTCCTTTTTGCCACTCTCGGGATGATGTTGATGGCAGCCGGGACTCACCTGATCACCATCTTCCTGGGGTTGGAAACGATGTCCATTTCCATCTATGTCTTGGCTGGAATGATGCGGGAGGATAAGAAATCAGTTGAATCGGCATTAAAATATTTTCTTTTAGGCGCTTTTGCTACGGGATTTCTTCTCTATGGGATTGCCCTCATCTATGGGGCTACTGGATCCTTTAATCTGAAAGACATCGCTGATTATATCACCTCCAAAAATCTTTTGAGAAGCCCGATGCTCTTGATGAGTCTTGTCTTTCTCACTATTGGTTTTGGCTTCAAAATCGCCTCTGTTCCTTTTCATATGTGGACTCCTGATGTCTATGAAGGGGCTCCAACTTCCATCACTGCTTTTATGGCCACGGGTGTGAAGGCAGCAGGTTTTTCAGCCTTGATCAGAGTATTCTTCTCTGCATTGCCAGCCTTTCGCCCTGATTGGACCTCGATCATGTGGGTGATCGCATTGGCGACGATGACACTTGGAAACATTGTGGCCATCTCCCAAACCAATATCAAACGGATGCTGGCATACTCAAGCATTGCCCATGCTGGATACATTTTGGTTGCTTTTGTTGCAGGGAATGATCTCGGGACTTCGGGTATTCTCTTCTATCTTATGGCCTATGCCTTTATGAACATTGGGGCCTTTACCTGTGTCATCCTCCTTGGGAAGAAAGGAGAAGAGAATACCCTGATCAATGACTATGCAGGGATTGGATTCAAATACCCGCTCCTGGCCGCATCCATGACGATCTTTCTTCTCTCGATGGCAGGCATTCCTCCTTTAGGCGGATTCATGGCCAAATTCTATATCTTCAGCGCAGCGGTGAAGTCGAAATTTTATTGGTTGGCCATCTTCGGGGTTCTGAACAGTGCGGTTTCGGTTTATTATTACCTCAGGGTCACTGTGCTCATGTATTTCAGGGAATCCGAACGAGAGATCACAGGCCTCCAATTTTCACCCGCCTCTGTGATCGCATTGATTCTGGCCGTGATCGGTACCCTTTATATGGGGATCTTCCCCGCCAATGTTCTCTCCTTAGCACAACGATCGATTGCTGGATTGATGTAAGAAACGGAGAAGTTTAAAGACACCTATTATAATTCCTCAATTGACTTCCTCAGATAGATTTAATAAACTTTAGAAGAAACAAAAGCAATCTTTCCACAGCCTTAAGCTTTGTATCTTATCCTGTTCACTTTTTGGGGGAACCTTGACTATCCCGTAAAAGATGGGATAGGCATGTCCCGGTTAAAAATTGGAACCTTTATTAGCCAAATAAACATTGATGGCGAGGGAGGATATCATGGTGAAACAAGAGCACAGAACCGGAAGAGATCGAAGGGCAGGTGTTGACCGTAGAAAATTTAATGATCCAAATTACAAAGGCACTGAACGCAGATGCGGAAAAGACAGGAGGTCCGGAAAAGAGAGAAGGAAATATACTTAAGAAAACAATAAGTTCAATTTCATGTTACCCCTGATCCAAAAACAGTCGTTGGATTAATGGAGTTTATTGTCTTCACTTTTATTCTTATCAGTTGGATAGTGCGCCGGCATTTATTACCAACGTTCTTTTTATGTAATTCAGCAATCCGAAAAACCTACCATTTTTATTCATATTTGACTTCTTAGCCTAAATTCAATAAACTCTAAACAAAATTAGCCACTCATAGATCTCCTGTCCGATTCGAGAAAGGTACAATAAGTGAGCAAAGAATCCTCTTTTACTGTCCGTGATCTCCCCAGGCAAGAAAGACCTCGGGAGAGGCTTCAGAAATTTGGTCCGGAGGCACTTTCTGCACAAGAGCTTTTAGCTCTGGTTATTGGGCGCGGGATTCCTAAGAAATCTGTAATGAGTATTGCCCAAGAATTATTAACAAGATTTGGTAATGTCAAAACAATCAGCCAGGCAACCATAGAGGAACTCTCTCAGATCAAAGGGATTGGGTTAGCCAAAGCAGCCCAAATCAAAGCATGTTTTGAGCTTGGCAGGAGAGAGGAGTTAGTCGCCAAGCCACAATCCAGCCGAGGGCGCAAAGGAGTTGATAAGTTTTTCGCGTTTTGATAAACTTTTATAAGAAATCAGAGCAAAAGAACAATATTGTTTCCAGAGGGGTTCACGGTGAAGATCCCCAGTTATGAAAAGGCAATTGTTTCGGAGATAAAAATCACCGGGTATCTTCTCTCAATCAAACACCGAGATGGTCGCAGCGAGGCAGAATTTTTTACACAATTGGGGTTTATGATTGATGCTTGGGAGAAGCTTGCAAAAGCCCTACTACAACATGCTGCTGAGAATGAAGTGGCCAAGGTCGAAGATTCTTCGTTTGGTAAGCGCTATATTGTTGGGGGTAAGCTTTTTGGATCGGGCGGTAAAACAGCTGTCGTTCGTTCAGTCTGGTTCATCGAAACAGGAGAGCATATTCCACGGTTTGTGACTGCCTATCCATTGCAAAGGAGGACGGGATGATTAAAGAACTGGATAGTGTTGTGCTGAATGCCGATTTACCGGAGCACGGTTTGGAACGTGGGGATATCGGTACGGTTGTGCTAATACATGGCGACAGAAAGGGATATGAGGTCGAGTTTGTGAGTTTGGACGGCGAGACAATGGCAGTCGTTTCACTTCCTCCTTCACAAGTACGTCCAATTGGTCGCCGAGAGATTGCACATGCCCGGATAATGGAAAGCATGTCGTAGTAGAAAAGTCCTTTATCCTCGATATCCGTATCTCTAATCAGCCCCTTGCAGATTTTGTGTAGTCTATGAGGTCAGATCTTACAATCACACATTAAAATAGAAAACGAAAACAAGCATGAGCAAATTTTCAAGCTCCTTCGCATATAATAAACTCTAGTGTTTTAAAAAATCAATATCAACTTATATAGAGAAAGGATAAAACTATGGAAGAGAAAAAATTTCAACCCAAGAAGCTTACTTTATCGAACACCAAACAGGAGATGCTGGAAGCTTATCAGGCCGTTTTAAAGCAAATGGAGGTTCAGAGAGAGGCTGAACTGAAGCCGGAAAAGAGACTTGAGGAGAAAAAGGCGAAGGAGGTGATTCAGGTTGCAGAATCTCTTTCTTCGGAAGGAGTTGCCAAAGAGATCAGCAATCTGAAGATAGAAACATCGAAGACGCTTGCCCAAATCTCTGACCGACTGGAGGAAGAAGTCAATAAATTTAGAGCGATTCAGAGTGCGATCGCACTGAAAGAGCGGGAGCTTCAGGAACTTTATGAGATTGAAAAATCGGCTGTAACTCTGGCAGCTTTAATTGAATCTCAAAGCCAGAAGCGTGAGTCATTTGAATCTGAAATGGCTGAAAAGAAGGAGGCATTAAGCCAAGAGATTGAGGTCCTCCGTGCTGAGCGGGAAAAAGAGAAAAATGATTATGAGGCGGAGATAAAAGAACGAGATATAGCGGAAAAAAAGAGGCGTGATAGAGAGAAGGAAGAGTATGAGTATTCTTTTAAGAGGGAACAAAAGTTAGCAAAAGATAAATTTGAAGATGAGAAAGGAAAATTAGAAAAAGAAATCCAGATCAAAAAAGAGCAGATGCAAAGTGAGTTGAGGGAAAGAGAAAAGATGATTGCTGAACGAGAGGAGGAGTTAAACGAATTGCGAAAGAAAGTCAGCGTCTTTCCTAAAGAGATTGAAACTGCTGTAAGTAAAGCGATGAAAGAGACAACAGAAAAGTTAACTCTTGAAGCTAAAAATAGAGAAGAGTTGATGAAGAAGGAATTTCTTGGAGAGCGGAATGTTTTTACTACCCGGATCGAATCCCTTGAGAAGATCGTTAAGGAACAGAACGAGCAGATTGCTAAGCTCTCTCAACAATTGGAGAAAGCATATCAACAGGTGCAAGAGATCGCTGTTAAAACGATCGAAGGTTCTTCAACTATCAAATCCTTTGCCAATCTCCAGCAATGGATCAACGAACAGACGAGAAAATCACCTCAGGAGAAGTAATTTGAGAGACATTGATGGATGAGTTTAGGCCATCATTCAAGGGGAAAAGGCCATACCCATATACTCCTTATGTCCCATAAGTTTGTAGAAGCGATGAGGTCAGAACTGGACCCGAAAAAGGGAAATGGGAAAAAAGTTGGAAGAAATGATCCCTGCCCCTGCGGAAGCGGAAAGAAATATAAGAAATGTTGTGGGAGTTAATGATTAAAAGGGAACCTATATGAAAGGATTCTCGATTCTTACGCCATCAATCGTTTGGCCATGCATCAAGTCTTCAGATAACAGCAGGACAGCCCCTCCTTTTTGAGCAGCTTTCAGGATCATTGAATCCCAGAAAGAGTATTGATGGCGGATGTGGATTTCTACAGCTTCTAATAAGGATTCTCCATCGATAATGACAACATCCCACTTCAAAAGGTCCCTTATAATATCCTTGGCTATTTTTACCCCTAAGGGTTTTGATACCTTCTTCGTTATGTTTACAAAGAATTCCTGTAAAACCTGGATGCTGAGGATGCCCCTTCCAGAGCTCCATAAATCCATTAGGATAGTTTTGGCCATTTCGTGTTTCTTTTCAGCAGAAACATCATAAGCATAGATGAGAACGTTCGTATCGAGAAATATCTTATCTCCTGGCATGAAGCTCTTCCCGAGGAATGGTTATACGACCTTTTGTCCCAAGATCAAATCCGGATATGAGAAGCTTAAACTGCCTCTCCTTCGCCTTTTTATAGTCAATATCCTCCCTTACTTTTTCCTCCAGGGCCTCAACAAGAAGCTGACTCAAGGACTTTTCCTTTTTGACGGCCACGATCTTGGCCTTTTTTAACAAGGACTTAGGTAATGATAAGGTTACATTCTGCCTATCCATTCATATCCCCCGTATCAAAATTTTAAACATCACGTAAATACGTGTATCACATTTTCATCTATTTGTCAAAATATTAGCAAGTAATCCAGGGTAACATTAAAGACAGTTTTATCCTTTTGGATCTTTTTAAATGACTTTGAGCTAAAAATCCCTCCCCCCCCCTTTTTCAAGATGGGAAAATGAGAAGTTTTTCTCCTATGATTTATAGGCAATAAAGAATATTCTCTTGAACGGGTATAATATCTTGCCGTCCTTTTGGACTTTATACGATTCTCGACAACCCTCTAAGACTTCATTCTCAAATTGTTGTTTGCAATCATCGTCTGGGAGCCTTTCTAAAAATGGTCGCATACCTGTACTCTTATACCATTCAATGAGCGCTTGATGATCAGATAGAATGTGAAAGTAAGTGGTTTCCCACAAATCAATTTTCGATGACAACCCATTAAGAATGTCATAATAGTATGAGGCAGATTGGTAGTTCAGTAGTTTATCGCAATCTCCGGAGAATTTATACCACTTGTCGGTTTTCGATACTGCCAATAAGGATTTGTGCAATGGTGATTCGTCGTTAGCTGGAACCTGTACAGCAAGCGCTCCATTGACCTTGAGAAAACTAAAAAGGCGAGGTATCAATTTCTCATGGTTATGAATCCATTGTAAGGTCGCATTTGAAAAGACAATGTCAAATGTCTCTTGTGGATCATAATTTGCTGCATCAGCAAGAATCCATTTTCTATTTGGGTAATCTGATTTTGCCTTTGTGATCATTTCTTGTGAATGATCCAAGCCGAGGATATCGGCATTTGGCCATTTTTCGAACAGTACTTGTGTACTATTTCCAGGGCCGCAACCGATGTCTATAATCGAGCTTGGGTTGTCAATCTCTATTCTTGAAACAAGATCAATCGAAGGCTGGGTTCGCTCGTTTCTAAATTTTAGGTAACTGTTTGGATTCCAATTGATCATAATATTCCCTTTCTACCTCTATATGGGCGATGAGATTGTGCATGACGGCCATGTATACCTGATGGCTATGAACCCTGGTGACACTTCGTATTATATAATTTTGATTGATAAATAAATTTTGTCAAGAATTGTCGAAGAGAACTCTAAAAAACCGCCTTTCGCTCTCTTGATTATGTAGATTCCTAAAAAGGATTACAAAGATTTTTCTTTATTTTCAATGCATTTCTAATCGGTGTAATCGTTCTATAATCTGTGTAATCAGAGATTTCTGGGTTTTTTCAGAAATCTCTGAAATTTTTCAGGATATTCGAGTTTAGAAAAAAACTCTCTTTTTTTGATTAATGGAACCAGTTATAATTTGCCATGCATCATTCAGAGTGTCTGAAATAAGGGGTCAAAATTTGATTTTGGGGATGTGGTGTGATGATAGAAAAAGAGATGAATGAAGAGATAAGCTTTGAAGAACTTTTGAAGGCCAGCTCTGAGACTCCGGGTCGTAAGCTTTTCCCTGGAGACAAGGTGTCAGGGAAAGTATTGAAAGTCAGCAGGGATACGATCTTTGTTGATTTGGGGGGTAAGAGTGAGGGCATTGCAGATATTCAGGAGTTTCTTGACAAGGAGGGCAAACTCACTGTCAAGGAAGGGGATTGGGTTGAGATGAGGGTGGCATCGACCAAGGATGAAATTCATCTCACAAAGGGAATGAAGGTTCATGGTGCTGATGCTCTTGAGATCTTACGGGAGGCAAAAGAAAACCTCATCCCTGTAGAAGGGAGAGTGATAAGAGCCATTAAAGGGGGCTTTGAGATCGATCTTTCTGGCATTCGTTCCTTTTGCCCTTTAGGTCAGATCGACATTCAGTTCTGTGAAAAACCTGAGGAGCATGTTGGAGCGAAATACCCATTTCGCATCATGGAGATCAAAGAAAAAGGAAAGAATATTATCGTCTCCAGACGTGTGATCTTGGAAGAAGAGCAGGAGAAAAAGTCAAAAGAGACCTTAGCCAAACTCAAGCCTGACCTTGAATGTGAGGGGAAAGTGACCAAACTGACCAACTTCGGTGCCTTTGTCGATATCGGAGGGATTGAGGGGATGGTCCATATCTCTGAGATATCCCATGCCAGAATAAACCAACCCTCAGAAATTCTTAAACTTGGCCAGCAGGTAAAAGTAAAAGTGATGAAGATCGAAGAAGATAAGCAGGACCATCCTAAAATCTCACTCTCCATCAAAGCTTTGGAGCCTGACTCATGGGAGAAGGGGCTTGGATTTAAGGAAGAAGAGGTCATCAAAGGTAAAGTCTCCAGACTCACTGACTTCGGTGCTTTTGTTGAGGTGGCGCCAGGTGTAGATGGCCTTGTCCATATTTCTGAGATCAGTTACGAACGTGTCTCTCATCCGAGCAGATTTCTTCATGAAGGGGATATGATCGATGTGTTAGTGATGGGAATAGATCGTGAAACGCACCGCATCTCCTTATCAATCAAAGAAGCGATGATCAAGAAAAGAATGGAAGAAGAGGGAGAGGGAGCGGATAAGGCGCAGCTTGAAGTGGGACAGGTCCTGAAAGGAATTGTTGAAGACAGTAAACCTTATGGTCTTTTTATCCGGCTTCCACAGTTCGGACCAAAGGTAAAGGGATTGCTTCCCATAGAGGAATTGAGAGAGTCTGGAAAGGGGGATGTTAAAAAGAAGTTTCCCAAAGGGCAGGAGATTCGGGTAGAGATCGTCTCCATAGACGGAAATGGGAAAATACGGCTGTCTCAAAGAGTGATAAAGGAGAGAGAAGACCAGGAGGACTACAAGAAGTTTCTGGAGAAGGAGGAGAAAGACGGGAAACTGGGAACCTTAGGAGACGTTTTCAAGAACTTGAAGCTGAAGTGAGCCATAGCATTAAATCCCCCTAATCCCCCCTTTTCTAAAGGGGGGTAGGGGGGATTTAATGAAACAACCTGGATTTCCTTTGATGAAAAAGACGAATGCGGCAAGGGTTCTGGATGGTTTAAAGATTGATTACAAACTCGTCGAGTACGAAGTGAATGAGTCAGATCTCAGTGCCGAAAGTGTAGCGAGGAAGGTAAACCAACCGTTAGAACAGGTCTTTAAAACATTAGTGGGCCGCGGTGACAAAACAGGAGTATTGATGGTTTGCATTCCGGGAAATGCTGAACTCGATTTGAAGGCGATTGCTTCGACAAGCGGAAACAAAAAGGTGGAAATGGTCCATGTGAAAGAGATCCAGCAATTGACAGGTTATATCCGGGGAGGAGTCTCGCCCATCGGGACAAAAAAACACTTTCCCATTTTTTTAGATGAGAGTGCCATGAAGTTTCAATTTATTTCGATCAGTGCTGGTACACGGGGTTCCCAAATTTTTATTTCGCCAGGGGATTTAATCAAAACACTGAATGTAAGGATATGCAAGATCGCCCAAAGTTAAGGCTACCTCTAAAAATGTCATTCCTGCAAAAGCAGGAATCCATAAGCTCTTGACATAAATGGACTCCCGCCGGAGTTTATCCCGATGTAGATCGGGGCGGGAGTGACGAATTGGAAATTATTAGAGGTTCCCTTAAATATTACCTCTTGCCATTCGGATGAAGAAAAGAGGGGTACAAAGAGAAAGCTAATATTTATTCGAAAATAAAGAATGAGTTAGTGTTAAAGATGTATATTGGATTATCATAGAATAGATCAGGTCTACTCGGTGAAAAAACATAACGAGAAAGGAGTTTCAATGAAATTACGACTGATTACAATAATGGGTGTTCTGTTTCTGGTGATTCAAGTGCATGCACAAGAAAATCTGGTGCTAAAAAACCAAGAGGAGAAAATGAGTTATATCATCGGCATGGACATTGGAAATAATCTAAAAAAACAGGGGATCGATATTGATACAAATATTCTTATAAAAGGGATCAAAGATGCCTTTACGAGTGCAAAACCCTTATTGAGCGAACAGGAAATTCGTGAAACACTGGCCACTTTCCAGAAAGAAATGCAAGCAAAACAAAGGGAAATTGGTAAGAAGAACAAGAAGGAAGGAGAAACCTTCCTCGCAGAAAATATGAAAAAAGAAGGGGTTAAAACCCTGCCCAGTGGTATGCAGTATAAGGTGATCAAGGCGGGAGCCGGTAAAAAACCTAAATTGACCGATACCGTTGACGCCCACTATCGAGGCACCCTGATTGATGGCACCGAGTTTGACAGCTCCTATAAGCGTGGAAAACCTACAAGCTTTTCGGTCTCTGGCGTTATTCCTGGCTGGACTGAAGCATTACAACTCATGGAGGAAGGAGCAAAATGGGAGCTCTTCATTCCTCCGAATCTTGCGTATGGAGAGCGGGGAGCAGGCGCCATGATTGGGCCCAATGCCACTCTTATTTTTGAGGTTGAACTGGTCTCGATTCAAGAGAAAAAATAAAATCCTTTAGTGAAGATTGCCGTAAAGATATGAAGAATCCGTTGAGGTGGATCTTTCCCATCCTTTGAGCAGAGTACAAGAATGCAAAAAACAGAAATAAAAAACCCTAATATCTAATCCATCAAATCTATCTCAGATAACGCTGCAAACCACTAACCCTTTAATTTTCTTGAAAACAATTGAGACTCATGTTAGTTTTGTCTTAATGATGAACGAGGCAATCATCGAAATGCATCATGTTTTTAAGACTTATCCCAGTCAGATCTCCGCTCTTTCGGATATCACCTTAGAGATCTTCCCAGGAGAATTTACATTCATCGCTGGTTCCAGTGGTTGCGGGAAAAGCATCCTGCTTCGCATTCTATTCTGTGCTGATAAGCCGACGAGTGGAGAGGTGATCGTTCACGGAATACATATTACTCAAATTGGTTTTAAAAAAATCTATCAATTAAGAAAAACGATAGGAATCGTCTCCCCCGATTTTAAACTGTTGAGAGACCGGACCGTACGCGAAAATGTTGCCTTTGCCCTGGAAGTCACCGGTCACGACCAAAAAGAGTCCAAGAGGAAAGCCTTGGAGATTTTGGGTCGAGTTGGGCTTGAAAAGAGAGAAGAAGATTCAATCCTCGCTCTCTCAGCAGGAGAACAACAGCGAGTGGCCATCGCCCGGGCTCTGGTCAATTCACCGCCATTAATTCTCGCCGATGAACCTACGGGAAATTTGGATGCTCAGACAACCTTTGATGTCATGGAGATCTTTAGAGACCTTCACCTCAGAGGAACTACCATCGTGTTGGCCACTCAAGATACAGGACTCACCCGACGTTATCCTCATCGTGTCATTCATCTCTTAGATGGGAGAAAGGTGGACAGTCCGACCGTTTGAAGAGGTGAAAACATAGGAATGACATCTTTCCTTCAGTATGTGATAAGACGGACTTTTCAAAATATGGGGGGGAACTTATTTTCGAACCTCATCACCATTGGCATCATTTCCATCTCAATGCTCATCTTTTCGACCTTTACCTTGCTCGCCTTCAACCTGGCCAACTTCTTCAATATTTGGGAAGATAAAATTGAAATCATTGCCTACCTGAAGCGAGGAATCCCTTCCAATGAGGTGGGACCCCTTTTAGAAAAGACTCATCTTCTTGAAGGGGTGGAGGTCGTGAGATATTTCTCCCCCTATGATGCAATGGCCTTTATGGAAACGAAGTTGGGTGGGCAGAAAGACCTCCTCGAGGGGATTCAACCAGTCATTCTTCCGGCTTCTTTCGAAATTCAATTGAAAAAGGATTACAGAAATTCTACAAAGATTAAAGAGGTGGTCACTCATTTAAAAAAGATTCCGCAATTCGAGGAAATTCAATATGGCCAGGAATGGGTGGAGACATTTTCTGTCCTCGTTCATATCCTCCGACTCACCCAATGGATACTGGGAGGGCTTCTCCTCATCGCGATCATTTTTATCACTTCCAACACCCTTCAATTAACCATCATCTCCCGACGAGAAGAGATCGAAGTCATGCACTGGGTAGGTGCTAGCCCTGCTTTTATCCGGGTCCCCTTCTATGTGGAAGGGCTCATTCAAGGCCTCCTCGGAAGTGGATTGGCAATTGGTTTTCTCTTTTTATTGCATCGAGGACTTTTTTTCTATATCCCTCCATCCATGCAGACATGGCTGGCAAGAATCCCTGTCCTTTTTTTGCCACCTGAGACCATCGCCTGGATATTGTTGGGGGGAATGGTCCTCGGTTTCTTTGGGAGCTTCGTGGCTTCCATGAGGGTTTTGAAATATAAATGAAAGCGTCTTATATTAAAAGATGGAGATGGACATGGACCGGATGTCTCCTGATGGGATGGCTCATCGCTTTTGGGACGCCAGAACTTTGTGCTGCCCGGACCGATCAGATTGAGAAGGACATCACTGAAAAAAAGAAGGATCTCAAAGACATCAAGAAAGAGATTACTTTAACCAAAGAGAAGGAGAAGAAGATTAAGGGAAAAGAGTCCTCCATTCTTGGAACCCTTCATCTCCTTGAAGAGGAACTTTATAAGAAGGAAAAAGAATTAAAGCAAATGGAGACGCAGTTGGTGCAAACCCAGGAGAGACTCAATCAAACGAAAAATCAGATCGTCATGCTCAATAAAAGAATGGAGCGGACCAAAGAGGAGCTTTTTTCCAGGGTGATTGCCCTCTATAAAATGGGGAGGATTCCTACGGAGGGTTTTCTTTTCACCTCACAATCTTATCTCGATCTATTGATGCTCGACAAATATTTTAGGGTCATTATCGATTATGATGCCCACCTCGTCAAGACCTATCATTATCAAGTGGCCTTGAAAGAACGATACCAAGAGGAGTTGGTTCAAGACCAGTTCCAATGGCAGCGAAATATCTCTGAGATCGGAAAGAAGAAGAAGGAAATCGTAAAGGTCAGCGGCGAGAAACGGGCACTGCTCAAATCCATTCAGAATCAAAAGGTGGTTTACCAGAAAGTCATTGTGGAATTAGAAGAGAGGGCCAGAGGGCTTCAAACGCTTATCGGAAAACTGGAGCGGGAAAAGAGCCTTCTGGCATATGGAAAATCGAGACATGAGGATTTCAAGGGGAAGTTGACCCCACCTGTTCAGGGAAAAGTAATCAGTTTATATAAAGAGAAGGGACAGAATGGGATTGAAATCAAAGCCCCGATGGGAGCCGAAATTCGAGCAGTCCTCTCTGGAAAAGTTCTCTATGCCGATTGGTTCAAAGGATTTGGAAATCTTGTGATCATCGATCATGGAGATCATACCTACACCGTCTCTGGCTACTGTTCCGAATTGTTGAAGAAACCTGGAGATGCTGTTTCCCAGGGGGAGACGATCGCCCTGATTGGGAGCGCAGGATCATTGAAAGGCCCTTGTCTCTACTTCGAAATTCGTTATCACGGGAAACCCCAGGATCCCATGGAATGGCTCTCCCATTCAGATCGAGTCGTTTCACTTCCTGAGGAGAATAGATAAGGAAAGAATGCGTTATAAAGGAGGACGATATGTCTCAATGGAGAAGGATGGGAAATTTAAAAATCGTTTTAGTTATCCTTGTGGTCTTCCTCATCGGAGTCCTCATCGGATCGGGTCAATATCAAAAGGTTTCAGCCCTTTCTGATAGTACATTTGAGGAGCTGAAGCTGTTTTCGGATGTCATCTATATCATCCAGAAGGATTATGTGGAGGAGACCAAATCAAAAGACCTGATTTATGGGGCGATTAAAGGAATGCTGGAAACTTTAGATCCCCACTCTGGTTTCTTGCCGCCTAATATGTTCAAAGATATGCAAGATGAGACCAAGGGCCGCTTTGAAGGAATAGGGATTGGGATCACAATCAAAGAAGGTGTCCTCACTGTCGAGGGCTCCCCCATCGAGGATACCCCAGCATTCAAGGCGGGTATCCAATCAGGAGACCAAATCATCAAAATTGAAGGAGAACCTACAAAGAATCTATCCCTCTTTGAGGCGGTCAAACGAATACGGGGTCCAAAAGGAACAAAGGTCACGATCACCATTATGCGGGAGGGCTTCACCCAACCACAAGATTTCACATTGATAAGGGATGTCATTCCCGTTCGAAGTGTCCGCTACGAATTATTAGAAAAAGGTTACGGGTATATTCGCATCTCCCAATTTCAAGAAAAGACAGACAGTGAATTTGATAAAGCGATGAAGGCGTTGGAGGAAGAAAGTAAGGGAACCCTGAAAGGTTTGGTCCTCGATCTTCGGAACAATCCCGGTGGTCTTTTGGATCAAGCTGTTAAGGTAGCAGATCATTTTGTTGGCTCAGGTATTATCGTTTCCATTGACGGTAGAAGAGAGGAGCAGAGACAAAAATGGGTTGCCCATCCTGAACCTAACGCTACTCGATATCCATTGGTTGTTCTCGTCAATAATGGAAGCGCCAGTGGTTCAGAGATCGTGGCAGGTGCTATTCAGGATCATGGTCGAGGAATACTCGTCGGGACTCAAACCTTTGGAAAAGGATCGGTTCAAACGATCATCCCCTTGAAGGATGGATCGGGATTGAGACTGACCACAGCACGATACTATACTCCGAACGGACGTTCTATCCAAGCCAAAGGGATTGTGCCTGATATCATCGTCAAACCTTTACGGCCCGAAGAGGAAAAGGAGGTCGTTACGCCTCAACAGGTTTTGGAAAAGGATTTAGAGAGGCACCTCATCGAAGTTGAGAAGGGGGTTCCCAAGGAGAAAGAAAAACCCAAAAAGGGAGAAGGGAAGGAGAAGAAACCTGCTGACAATCAACTGGAAAGAGCTCTCGAGCTTTTAAAGAGTTGGGATATTTTTAAAAATATTGCAAGGGGGAATAAATAGTTCGGAGTTCGGGGTAAGGAACGCTTGTCTGTCCGGCAGGAGGGGTTTGAAACCCTGCCTGTCCGGCAGGCAGGCGTTCCCTACGCAATCATGAAAGGATTTTACAGGGTTGAATGACTAAACAACCATACAGGCGAGGAAGATCGAGGGGGTGGATGGGTTATTTCCTCTTTTTCTTCCTCGGTGTTCTTTTAACCCTGGGTGGATATACTTATCTAACACAAGAAGAACATCTCTCTCCAAAGATTTTTTCTCAAAAAGTTTTTCTGGTCGATCAACTCATCCAGAGCCAACTCTATGAGATTGGCCTGACGAAAAAAAATATCCTTCTGCAACAGTCCTCTTTAAAAAAAGAGGGAGATCTGGCATGGAAACAATCATCCTTGAAGGTTCAGATTCTCCCCACTCTTTCCTTTTCTTTGATCGAAGGAAATTTTAGGCGAAGTCTCTCTGCCCTCGGGGAGCCCATTTCGATTCACTCCTCCCAAGGATCAGAATCCCTCCAATTAGAAGTTAAGGTTTTGGATCGAGTCACCCATCATCTCACCTTTATTCCATCTACACCATCCGCTTTTAAAACGGCTCTTCACCCCAAGATTGCCATTGTGATTGATGATCTTGGGGGAGAAAATAAAATTTCTCATGAACTCCTTCGTTGGGATATTCCTCTCACCTTCTCCATTCTCCCTTTCGCTCCACATTCCCAAACCCTTGCTGAAGAGGCTCACCGGAGAGGGATAGAGGTCATCCTCCATCTTCCGATGGAACCCCATGGTTATCCAGAGATTCGGCCTGGGGAGGGGGTTCTCCTTCTGGAGATGGATGAAGTAAAATTACTTCAACAGCTCTCCAAAGATATCGATGCCGTTCCATACATCAAAGGGGTGAGCAATCATATGGGATCTCGATTGATGGAAGATCCTGAGAAGCTAAAGGTCGTCTTTTCTGAATTGAAGAGACGAGGGCTTTTCTTTTTAGATAGTCGAACTACTCCTCAAACCCTTGGCCTCCAAATTGCCCAATCAGTCGGCTTGAAGGCCATGGAGAGGAGCCTTTTTATTGACCATTCGTTAAATGAAGAAAAGATCAAACAAAAGATCAAGCGATTAATCCAGGTTTCTCTTTTGAATGGAAAGGCCATTGGAATCGGCCATCCTCACCCCTCCACACTCAAATCCCTCAAAGAAATGATTCCCCAAATAAGGGAGAAAGGAATTGAAATCGTTCCTCTCTCTGAGGTGATAAAATAAAAAGACTGGAATATTGGAATTATGGCATAATGGATAGCCAAGGGAAAAGAGCGATTGTGTTCCATCATTTAGATTTTTGTTCTACCATTAAGATTAAGGCTAAGAGAGCAGCGATCAGGGCCATCATTGCACCGAATGAGAAGGCCCATTGAACTCCCATCGTTTTCCAAAGGAGTCCCATCAGAAGGCTTGCTGGGAGAGTCGCTATTCCGATGAAGAAATTGTAGACCCCATAGGCCGTGCCTCGTTTCGACTCCTCTATAAGATCTGCCACCCAGGCCCTCTCGGTCCCTTCTGATAAACCAAAGAAAAGACCATAGATGAAGAAGAGAAGCCAGATGTGATAGGTCTTCGATGCAAAGGCAAATCCCAGGTAGACCAAACCATATACCGTCCAGGCAAGGATCATAACCTTTCTTCTCCCTATCTTGTCAGAAAGGCCCCCTCCTGGAACGGAGAAGATTGTTTTTGAAAGATGGAGGACAGACCATAGGATTGGAATCGATACGATATCTAATCCCAGATCTTTTGCACGAAGGAGGAGGAAGGCATCGCTTGAATTTCCTAAGGTAAAGAGAGTAATGATGAGGAGAAAATATCTAAAATTTTTATTCCATGTACTCCAATGCAATTTGAGAACAGGGGATGTTGAAGGCCGATTTCTGGTCGCATCAGCCACCCCTCTAAAGAGAATCCATAAACAGAAGAATGCAGGAATGGCAGAGAGATAAAAAATCACTCTTAAGTTTTTCGTCAGAACAGCCATCAGTAGAGAGGCAATTAGCGGCCCTACCATAGCCCCGGCATGATCCATCGCTCTTTGAAAACCGAATGCCTTCCCTCGCTCTGCTTCACTACAGGATTGAGAGAGCAAGGCATCTCGAGGTGAAGTCCTTACCCCTTTGCCCACCCGATCAAAAAAACGGAGGAAGAGGACATGAAAACCAGAAGTGACCAAACCCATGATCGGCCGGATGATCGAAGCCAAGGAATAACCGAAAAGGATGATCCTTTTTCTTTTCTGAAAATGGTCTGATAACCATCCTGAAAAGAACTTCACAAAACTTGAGACACTCTCAGCAATTCCTTCAATGAGACCGACGAAGAGAACACCTGCTCCCAACACCTGGGTCAGAAAAAGGGGGAGGAGCGGGTAGATCATTTCACTCGAGACGTCGTTGAAGAAGCTGACCCAACCCAGGTTCCTGACATTCTTTGAAAGACCTAAAAAAGATTTATCTCCCATTACCATCACTCACAGACATATGAAATTGCTTCTTTACCGATTTCGAGGCCCTTCGCCAATGGAATATTGGAATGATAAAATGATGTGATTTAAATGAATTGTTAACAAACATTACACCATTAAATGTACCCATTACTCCGTCATTCCATATATCGATATTCAATTTTCCAGCCTTCAGAAATTTTCTCACACTTTTCAAGATCCCTCCTCCAAAGGCATTAAAACAGATTTCATTAAGGGGTGCAAGTCTTGTTAGAGGAAAAAATGGACCACCATGGATTGATTTTGGAAGGATTCTTTTGGAGAACTTAGGGTTTAATAATCAATTCGATCTGGGGTGCCCCCTTCTCTGTCTTCATGCCAACGGAATAGGAACAATAGGCACAGAGGTATTCATATTGGTCACCTTCGGGTAAAAGCAAAAGCAATCTCTTTCTCACGGGCACTGCTGCCTTACACCTGGGACAGTAAAGGGAGGTTGCCTCGAACTGTTCGTAACTGGGTTTCTTCATAGTACTAATTATAAAAAAAAATGGGATAGGAGACAACCTTTTTTTAGTATCATTAAAAAAACTCTTATGGGAGTGAATATAATTTCATTGAAAGAATAGTTTAGAAGATGATATAGAGATAGATAATGAGATGGAAAATCTATCTTAATTGTATTTTGGTGCTCTTCCTCCTTCTATTCATTCATCCCTTTGCGGGAGGAAGTGAGGAAGAGCTTTTTTCGAAAATAGGGATTGCCGCGATAAGAGGTGACAATAAGGTTCCAGTTTTTTCTTTAAAAGATTTAAATGGTAAAAAGGTTGAAATAAAACAATTCAAAGGGAAGATTATTTTGATCAATTTTTGGGCCACTTGGTGCGCTCCATGCAAAGAAGAGATGCCAAGCATGGAGATTCTGCACCGGCAGTTTGAAGAGAAAAATTTTGTCTTACTAACCGTTTCTGTTGACTATGGAGGGGTAAAATCCGTTCAGGAATTTATTAATAAACATCAATATACATTCCCCGTTTTGCTTGATCCTAAAGGTGAGATCTTCGATCTTTTTAAAGTAAAAGGTATCCCGACTACCTTTCTGGTCGACAAGAAAGGAAAAATGATTGGGAAAGCAATAGGTCCGAGGGATTGGAAAAGTCAAGAAGTTTTTTCTCTAATAAGTCTTTTGATCGAAAAATAGAGATTTCTTAAAAACAATAGGAATCTCTGATTACACCCCTACCTGCCGGTAGGTAGGGATTAGGGAACGATTACAGAGACAGGGAAACATTAGAAAATCACAAAAATCTGTATAATCATCTTTGAAATCTGGGTAATCATGAGAGCTTATGGTAGTTCACAAAAGCTCTCAAATAATTTTATTGACAATTTTTATAAGGAATACTAATATAAGAATATACATGATTTAATGTAATATGAGACTTTCAACACAAAGCAGATATGGTGTAAGGGCAATTTTTGATATTGCCTATCATTCAGAGGGATTAGAGACACAAGTTAAAAATATTTCTCGGAGACAGGGAATATCCCAACGCTATTTGGAGCAGATCTTCCAGAAATTAAAGAAAGCTGGGATTATTGGGAGCAAAAGGGGACCTTCAGGAGGATATTTTTTGAGTAAAAAACCTGAGGATATTACTGTTGGTGAAATTATCCGGGTCACTGAAGGTGGGATTAACCCTGTTCTTTGTATCAATTCAGAAGATTCAATGAAATCCTGCGAGAGGTCTGGTGAATGTGTAACTCAAATCATTTGGGATGAAGCCGGTAAAAGATTAAAAGATTATTTTGATTCTGTGACGATTAGAGATCTGTGTAGATTGGCTAACGAAATTGGAATTATTAAATATTTGGACAAAAGATTTATGTATTATATATAATTTTTTCTTGACATAATTTATAAACTATATTAATATTAATTGAAAAGAGTTTTAAAAAATATATCCATTATTTTTCAATTAGTTATGGCTATTATAGCATAGAATTTTATGGGGGATATGTTAACTTCCCTTTTTTTAATAAGGTATTTCTTGATAAATATAATAAAGTATATTAATTTATATTTAACAGCAATAAAATGAAATATATATCATTGCTAAGATGTAGAGATTGTAGGAGGGAACATTCAATCAGTCCAACCCATGTTTGTAAGTTTTGCTTCGGCCCTTTAGAGTTCATTTATAAAATTAAGGGGACCAAATGAAAATAGAAGCATTAAAAACAATAAAGGCCTTCAAAAATTGGTTTATCATCAAAGACAAGAGGGAAGGATCCGAAATTTCAATTAAGGAGACTCATCGACTTCTTCAGAAAAAGGAGTCTATCGTTCTTCTTGATATTCGGGAAAAGGAAGAGATTGCCATGGGCTATGTCAAAGGAGCTCTCTTCCTTCCCTTAGGAAATTTAGAGGAGGAGATGGAGAACCTTCTCCCTGACAAAGATGTTCCCATTGTCGTCTATTGTGCCGGGGGTATTCGCTCTCTTAAGGCAGCCAAGGTTATGCAAGAAAAAGGATATAAGAACGTCTTCTCTATGGCGAAGGGGATCAATGGATGGGAAGCCGCAGGATATGAAGTTGTATCCGATTCCGAATTAACACCGGATCAACTCACCCGATATAGCAGGCACATTCTACTCAAGGAAGTGGGCGTGGAGGGACAGGTTCAATTGTTGAAAGCCAAAGTCCTTCTGGTTGGGGCAGGAGGACTGGGTTGCCCAGCCGGTCTCTATTTGGCCGCTTCAGGGGTTGGAACCATAGGAATAATCGATTCGGATAGGGTAGATTTGTCGAATCTACAGCGACAGATATTACATGGTACTCTCGATGTGGGGAGACCAAAGACTGAATCGGCCAAGGAGGCCATCGCTCGAATCAATCCCGATATCAAGGTCATCACTTATCAGGAGCGATTAACTTCTCAAAATGCCCTTGACATCTTTCCCCATTACGACATCATCATCGATGGATCAGACAATTTCCCTACCAAATATCTTGTGAATGATGCAGCTTTCTTAACCCAAAAACCTTATGTTTTTGGAGGCGTTTTTCAATTTGAAGGTCAGGCCAGTGTCTTCTTTCCTAAAGAGGGAGGACCCTGTCTCCGTTGTCTCTTTCCTGAACCTCCTCCACCAGGTCTTGTGCCCAGCTGAGACGAAGCCGGTGTCCTGGGAGTTGTGCCCGGGCTGGTTGGAATGATTCAGGCTACCGAGGCCATTAAACTTATTATGAGGAAAGGGAAGCCATTGATCGGCAAATTTTTAATCTACAGTTCTCTTGAAACAGAATTCAAAACTTTTCCCATAAGGAAGGATCCTTCTTGTCCCCTTTGCAACGAGGAGCCCAAGATAAAGGATTTGCTTGATTATCATGATGCGTGCGTTTTGGAGACGGCAAGTCAAGCGAATGTTTAACTTTAAGGAAGATCCATAGATAAAATGGTCAACAAGGCATGTCCCCCAACAGGGACTTGAGAAGGGTCTTTGAATGATTCGAATTCCTAAGACTATTTATCAAGGGATGCTTGACCATGCAAGGAAGGAATGGCCTCTGGAGTGTTGTGGAATTTTAAGTGGAAAGGAGAAGATCGTTCAGAAGGCTTTTAAACTCAAGAATTCAGAGGAAAGCCCTGTTAGATATTCAATGTCCCCTCAAGATCAGTTGAAGGTCTACGAAGAAATGGAAAAGGAATCGATGGAAATGGTGGCCATCTATCATTCTCACCCTCAGACGATTCCCTTTCCATCGGAGACCGATGTGAAATTGGCCTTCTATCCTGACGTGGCATCGATCATCATCTCCTTAAAGGAAGAGGAATCAGTTGTAAAAGCCTTTCGGATTGGTAAGGAAGCTATTTCTCTCGAAGAAATCGAGGTAATCCCTTAATTGAAGATTAAGGTTGAAGATTGTAGATTGAAAAATCAAAAATTCGAAATTTAAAATCTGCCGTCTCAAATTTCCCTATTAATTGACGGTTGATTTCAAAAGAACCCTTGCTGGTTGTCAAAGAGTTAGTAAATTTTATCTTTCCTCCCCCTAAATACTTGGGTGGGTAATATAACTCACAT
>Ga0256868_10000489_pt1 | contig 23258 bp, 19 predicted proteins | sample RVTome_13_FD_187341 | JGI IMG/M metagenome (GOLD analysis project Ga0256868, IMG submission 187341) | Soil microbial communities from uranium-contaminated site in the Upper Colorado River Basin, Wyoming, United States - RVT92D227 HiSeq ...
GGCTGAACTGGGTGGGCATATCGTCTGGCTAAAGCCGTTTGGCACGCCTTTCCTCGTTGATATTGGCGTTCTGAGTGGCGATTCGCCGGTCAAAAACTGGGCAGGAGTGGGGGTTATTGACTTTCCAGATTTTCAACCTATAGCAAAAGAGGCTGTGATTGCCCGTATGGCAAAAAAGTTTGCCTGTTACCAGTGCCCCATCGGATGTGGAGGGGTCATGAAGGCCGGGACCGGGGAGTATAAATATGAAGCGGGTTCACGAAGACCGGAATATGAAACGATTGCCATGTTTGGCACCAACTGTCTCAACAACAACCTGGAATCGATAATCAAGGCAGCCGATATTTGCGACCGCTATGGAGTTGATACGATTTCAGCCGGGGCTGCCGTCGCCCTGGCTATTGAATGCTATGAGAAGGGGCTCATCACCAAGAAAGATACCGATGGTATCGAAATGACCTGGGGCAACCATAAGGCCATTGTGGCCATGACCGAAAAATTGGCCAGGAGGGAAGGTTTCGGTGCTGTGTTGGCTGATGGGGTAAAGGCGGCAGCGGAGAGGATTGGCAGAGGCGCTGACCAATACGCCATACATGTTGGGGGGCAGGAGCTTCCGGCACATGACCCGAAGCATGCGTTTTACCTTGCTACCAGCTACAGGATGGACCCCACACCAGGTCGCCATTTTGTGGGCTCAGAGCTGTCAGATGCCCCCTATCATCCTGCCGGACTGCTGCCCGAATTCGACTTAAAGTCCTTTTCCGGCAGAGGAGAAGCGCGCAGGATAGGTAGCAGTTTTCACCATGTCGTGGTTTGTACAGGGATGTGCCTGTTCGTGTACTGGGCTTTTCCCAATGTTGACCCTATCGCCGATTTCATGAAGGCGGTTAGCGGCTGGGACGTGACTAATGAAGAACTACTGAAGACGGGGGAGAGAATTGCCAATATCCGCCAGGCGTTCAATATCCGGGAGGGGTTGAACCCGCTGAAGTTCAAAGTCCCCGACAGAGTACTCGGCAAGCCACCGCTAAGGGAGGGCCCCGTGGCTGGAGTAGCCGTTGATGAGGACACCATGATCAAAGAGTACCTGACGGCCATGGACTGGGACCTCAAAACAGCCAAGCCCAGTAAAAAGAAACTGCTGGAATTGGGGCTGCGAGACGTGGCTCAGGAACTCTGGCCATAGCCGGGACAACCCACAGTGACTGCCCAAACTGGAACAGACGGGCACTTCCGTTGCCTATATCATCACAGTTCCGCCGTCAACGTAGATAATCTGCCCTGAGATCATATCCGAGGCGGCTGAGGCCAAAAACAAGACTGCCCCTGCCGGGTCGGTTGGCTGTAAACGTTGGTGAATTGATTGTTCCCCGGTAGCAATCTCGAATATCTTATCGCTATTCGTTTGGCCTAGACTGGCTTCGGTAGCCACGTATCCGGGGGCAACTGCGTTGACATTAATACCGGAGGGACCCAGAGCATGAGCCAGGGCGTGAGTCAGTATGTAGACCGCCCCTTTGGTACAGGCATATGGCAGAAAGAGCTGAGCCGCGGGGACTCTGGCAACATTAGATGCGATATTGATAATCTTACCCTTCTTTTGCTTTATCATCAGAGGAGCTATGGCCTTACAGACCACCCATGTACCCCTTACGTTCACCACAAACATCTGATCCCACTCCTTCACCGTCCAGGCATCCCAGGGCTGGGCATTGATTCCGTACCATGTAGCAGCATTGTTGACGAGGATATCGACCCTGCCATACTGCTGCATAACCTTCTCCGCTATCTTTTTACCAGCGTCTTCGTGCGAAATATCAGCCTCCATGACTGCTACTTCCCCACCCTTGGCCTTTACCTCTTTAACCGTGCCCTTAGCCCTCTCCAGATTGGTGGTAGTCAATAGCAATTTGGCCCCTTCTTCAGCAAACTTCAAGGCGAAGGTCTTCCCCATACCGCGACTGGCTCCGGTTATGATAGCTACTTTGTCCTTTAGTACTCCTGACATATCTCCCTCCTTTTGATTCTTCGGCCTGTCTATAGTAGATCGCCCGATTTTGTACAAACTTCCTCTCCCTTGTGTCACAGAGGATCAGTGCCCCCTTCAAGGGAAACATAATTATGATGAGTTTGACCAGTGGGCATATTCTATGTCGTGAGGCCGAGAAACTCAAGCTTTGCCGTTGAAATCTGTCCACGTAACCCTTTGCATTCCCGTTCTCAGATTCATGCACGATAGTCTCGAAGCTGCCTCATCCTCAGAACATCAATCGCTGCCATAAGTGTGCACGCACCGCGCTCCCCGTATTTTGCCCGATATTCCAAGGCCAGTTCGTGTGCCTGTTTGCTAACGTCATCCCTAGTCTTTGTGACCTCGGTCATGATTATCGTGCCTCCGCTTCTGCTCTGACTTGCACACATTGCCTCATAAATAAACGACTTCCTGTCAAGGTGTCACTTTACTGACGGACAGGTAGAAAATCCTATCTGCCCTTGTTATAATGCTTTTCTAAATAGCATTGACACAAACGGACTATGTAGTCCGATCGAGGAGGGAAAGAAGCATGGCTAAAGACCTAGTCAAGACGTTAGCTGACTTGAAGGAACAAGAGGTTATCAAGATTGTTGAAGATAGGTTGAAAGCCAAAGAAGATCCGCTCAAAATTCTGGAGGATGCCAGGAAAGGCATGGAAGTCGTGGGGAAGCGTTTTGCCAGCAGCGAATACTTCATACCCGACCTGGTGTACTCTGGCGAGATACTGAAGTCGGTAACCGAGCTGGTCAAGCCCAAGCTGACTAAGGCGGCTGAGAGCAAGAAGCTGGGTAAGATTGTTTTCGGCACGGTTGCCGGGGATATACATGATATTGGCAAGGACATCGTCGTCTTTATGCTCGATGTCAACGGCTTCGAGGTATATGACTTGGGCGTGGATGTGCCGACGCAGAAGTTCGTTGACAAGATAAAGGAAACGGGCGCCCCCATTGTTGGCTTGAGCGGCTTACTAACCCTGGCTTTTGATTCCATGAAACAAACTGTGGACGCTATGAAAGTCGCTGGCTTACGAGACAAGGTAAAGGTCATGATTGGCGGCGGCCAGATTACTGAAGAGGTAAGAAAGTATACGGGTGCTGATGCCTATGGCAAGGATGCCATGGCCGGCGTGTCCCTGGCCAAGAAATGGGCAGGGGTAAAATAGTAATCCATCAGTAGGTATTATGCAGGAGGCAATAGATATGGAAAAGAAATGGGAAGACATGATGCCAGAGGAAAAGCAAGAGGAACTGTTTGCCAGGTGGATGTCGCCGAAAGACCCTCAGGGGAATGACCTTAAATTCCAAAGCCCTCAGGCTGAGAAAGCTTACAAGGAGAGAATAACCAGGATAAAAGGCGCCATTCAGATGAAGAAGTTGCCTGACCGGGTCCCGGTTTTTGTAATTCCTAGCTTTTTCCCAGTCTATGATGCCAGATTCACCCCTCGAGAAGCTCTGTACGACTACGATAAGTGCTGCATGGCATTCAAGAAACTCGTAGTGGACTTTGCACCGGACGCGCACATAGGAGCTGTTGCGCCTGGCCCGGGAAAAGTATATGACATTCTTGACTACAAGCTATATGCTTGGCCAGGTCACGGGGTCCCGCCTGAGCAATCATATCAAGCCAATGAAGGTGAATACATGAAGGCGGATGAATATGATGCTTTAATTGATGACCCATCAAATTTCTTCAGTAACATCTACTTGCCGCGCGTATTTGGGGCCTTAGAGGGTTTTAAGATGCTCCCTACCCTCACCGGCATACTCGAAATATACGGGGTTGCCTTCAATTTCATCCCTTTTGGCCTGCCCCCCGTTCAAGCTACCTATAAGGCTCTTTTTGAGGCTGGCGCTGAAGCCCTGAAATGGGCAGGGGCTATCGGTGCCTGTAATGCGGAGATAAACGCCGCCGGATTTCCGGGCCTGTGGGCCGGATTTACCAAGGCACCTTTTGATGTAATTGGCGACACCCTCAGAGGAACCAGAGGAGTAATGCTGGATATGTACCGCCAGCCAGATAAGCTCATCGAAGCTATGGAAAAGCTGACCCCAATCATGATTAAGATGGGGGTAGGCGTCGCAAAGATGAACGGACAACCGCTAGTATTCATGCCTCTGCACAAGGGTGCTGACGGCTTCATGTCTGACGAGCAGTTCAAGAAATTCTACTGGCCTACCTTCCGAGAAGTCATGATGGGCTTAATTGCTGAGGGAGTGGTACCAAATCCTGCGGCTGAGGGGAAATGGACTACGCGCTTGGAGGTTATGCAGGATTTGCCAAGGGGCAAGACCTTATGGATGATAGACCAGAGCGATATAGCCAAAGCCAAGGGAACTCTGGGTAAGGTTGGCTGCATGTACGGCAATGTCCCCTCCGCCTTATTGGCTCTCGGCACGCCACAAGAAATCAGGGACTATGTAAAGAAATGCATCGATGTCGCCGGCAAGGGCGGTGGCTATATCGTAAGCAATGGAGCATTCTTTGACCAGGCAAAGGCGGAAAACGTCAAAGCTATGGTCGACTTCGCCAAGGAATACGGCAGATACAAATAGCTACTTGGCGGCTTGGGGTGGTAACATAAGGGCGGAAGAGAGTTTGCTATGCCCGTAATTCGTGATATCCCTCTGAGTTTGAAGACTGGGGAAGTGTTGCGGCGGCAGGGATTGAGGAAGGGAGCTGCAATCAGACCTGAGATAAGACTTTCAATTCGGGAATTACTCGCCAGTCTCAAGAAGTCATGCCTGCTGGAGCCAGCGGTGGCTTATGAGTTTTATGCGGTAAGGAGTATGAGCGACAACCAGATATCGCTGGAGGGTGATGAGGTGCTACATGGTCCATTACTACCAGCAATTTTCCCCGAGGCGAAGGAGCTTGCTGTTGTCCTCAGCACCATTGGGCCAAGGCTGGAAAAACAGGTAACGGATTACAGTAGAAACGGTGCGACCATGCAGGGGACGATTCTGGACGGTATTGGCAGTGCCGCCGTAGACAAACTGGTTTCGGAAGTCCTCAGGCTTATTGCCACTGAGGTCTCATCGCGAGGCTACGAGATAAGTAGCCCGGTTAACCCCGGTATGCCCGGTTTTCCCCTGACCGAGCAGTGGAACATGCTGGAACTGGTCAAGGCGGATGAGATCGGGGTGAGGCTGACCGCTTCGGGAGTACTGGTCCCCCGCAAATCAACTTCTATGGTCATAGGCATAGGACCGCAAATGAGAAGGTGGACACAGGCTGAGGTCTGTGCCCGCTGCAGCCTCGAGGAAACCTGTCACTATAAAGTAACAAGATGAGAAGAGAATGACTGCTTTGACCATTAATTTTGAGCCGGTGGGTCGAAGAGGGGAGTGTCGAAAGAAAGAGTCTCTTCTAACTTGTGCTCGCCGACTCGGCGTGGGTATCAACAGCATATGTGGAGGCGAGGGGGCATGCCACTCATGCAAGGTACAAGTTCTAAGCGGCAGCGTCTCCAAACCAACGCGCAACGAGCGTGAAGCATTTGACTCACAAGAGCTAAAAGAGGGGTGGCGACTAGCCTGTCAGACCTATGCAGCCAGCGACTGTAAAATAGCTGTGCCCACCGAGTCCATGACCACCCCGCAACGACTCCAGGTGGAGGGACTGGAGGTGAGAGTTCTCCCCGAGCCATCAGTTCGAGTCTATCACCTGCAGCTAGCTGCCCCCTCATTAGATGACTCCCAGGCTGACGCCGACCGCCTGCTTAAGGCACTAAACCAGCAGCACAAGCTGCGATGTACCAAGATTGATATTGGTGCCCTACGCACCATCTCTGACCAACTACGGTCCTGGAAGTGGAAAAATCAGGCTGTAGTTCGTAATGGCGAAGTGATAGCCATTCACCCCCCAAAAAGCCGCCAGCTAGGGTTAGCTATAGACCTGGGCACTACTAAGGTTGCTGGCTACTTGGTTGACCTCAGCGACGGCCGAACTTTAGCCGCCAAGGGGATAATGAATCCCCAAATTAGCTATGGAGAGGACATCATCAGCCGTATGACTGCTGCCATTCACTCGCCGGATAATGCGGCAGCGTTACAGAAACTGGCGGTTGAAGCGATCAACGAGCTTTGCACTGACCTCTGTGCTGAGGCTGATGCCAAACCTGAAGAAATCTTGGAGGCGGTAGTCGTGGGCAATACCGCCATGCATCACCTCTTCCTTCGCCTGCCGGTAAAACAGCTTGCCCTCTCACCCTTTGTGCCTGCCATCAGCCGAGCGTTGGAGGCCAAGGCTGGGGAGTTGGGGTTGACTATTGCCCCGGGGGCATATGTACACCTGCTGCCCAACATCGCCGGCTTCGTTGGGGCCGACCACGTAGCGATGTTGCTGGCAACAGATGCCTGGCAAGCAAAAGAAACAACGGTGGCTCTGGACATTGGGACCAACACTGAGGTGTCTCTAATCTACAAGGGGAAGATAGCCACCACCTCCTGTGCCTCAGGACCTGCCTTTGAAGGCGGTCATATCAAGTACGGCATGCGGGCAGCCACAGGAGCTATTGAACGCCTGCGCATAGATGGCGATAAAATCCAGTACCAGACCATCGACGGGGCGTCGCCGGTCGGCATCTGCGGCTCGGGCATACTTGATGCACTGGCTCAGCTTTACACGGCCAAAGTTATTGATGAGAGTGGCAGGATAATAGACAATCGACCTCGCGTCCGTGCCTACAAAGGACAGCGCGAGTTTATATTAGTCAGCAAGGAGGAGCAAAAAGGGAAGCCAGCCATCACCATCACCCAGCATGACGTGAGAGAATTACAGCTAGCTAAAGCAGCCATTCGCACCGGTATCCAGATACTTCTGGAAACGAGCGGCTGCGCTGAAGACGATATCAAGCAGGTGATAATTGCAGGAGCCTTTGGCACCTACATCGATGTAGCCAGTGCCGTGGCAATCGGCATGCTGCCACCGCTACCCCTAAACCGCTTCCGACAGGTGGGCAACGCTGCCGGCATGGGAGCCAAGCTGGCTCTGATTTCCCTTAAATCTCGGGCCCGGGCAAAGGCTGTCGCCTCCGGAGTCAGGTACATTGAACTGGCGGGCAGCCCTAGCTTTCAGTCAACATTTATGCAGGCGAGTTATCTGGGAAGATACCGGATTGTACACGGCAAGAGAGAGGAAATAGACTGATGCAGACCAGAGTGGCAAGTCCGAAGAAAGAGGTCATCATTGGTGATAGCCAGCCCACAGTGCTTATCGGCGAGCGTATAAATCCCAGTGGCAAGAAGAAGTTAGCCGAGGCTCTTAAGGTCGGCAATCTGGAGATTGTCCGCAAGGAAGCGCTGGCCCAAGTACAAGCGGGGGCAGACATTCTGGATGTCAACGTGGGAACGTTCGGCGTCGACGAGGTAGCTCTGCTCCCCCGGGCGGTGCAGGCAGTGATCGACACAGTGGATGTGCCTTTATGCATTGACAGTAACAACCCGGCAGCTTTGGAAGCAGCAATAAGAATCTACAAGGGCAAACCACTTATCAACTCGGTTACTGGAGAAGAGGATTCCTTGACCAGGGTCCTCCCTGTGGTTAGGAAATATGGGGCAGCAGTCGTCGGCATCGTGCAAGATGATCAGGGTATTCCCAAGGACGTTAAACGGAGAGTGAGCATTGCCCATAAGATAGTGGAGCGTGCTGAGGCGGTTGGCATCGACCGGGAGAACATTGTGATTGATTGCCTGGCTTTCGCCGTGGGGGCTGATACCAGCTCTGGGTTAGCAGTCATGGAAGCCATCCGGATGATTAAGGCTGAATTAGGGGTGAATATGATACTGGGAGCCAGCAACATCTCTTTTGGCTTGCCAGACCGCGAATTAATAAATAATGCCTTCGTGGCCATGGTCATTGCCGCAGGCATCACCTGCCTCATCGCAGATGCCGCCAAGGTAAGGCCGACTGTCATGGCTGTTGACCTTATCCTGGGTCGTGACAAACATGCCCAACGCTACGTTGGAGCGTATCGACGACGGCAGGAGCAAAAGATGGAGTAGCAAGCAAATGGCAAGGAGGAAAGAATGCCAACGCAGAACATATTAGTCGAGCTAAGCCGATACAAAATAGGTACCTTCGCGAAAAATAAGAGGATGCTCCTGCCAGCCCTACTTGCTATCGTTCTGGTCTTCAGCCTGATTCTTCCTGCTTCGGCAGCGGGAATTTCAGCAACCATGCAATTATCAGACGACTATGCGATTACTCATTCGGCGGTAAATAGACCCAGCCTTGTTTTCGCAACGGCACTCAGCAAGGCCTCTGTCATGGAGCAAGAGCGAGTGACGCCCATGGTTGCGGCCGGCTACTATCACACGGTGGGGCTTAAGGCCGACGGCACCGTGATCACCGTGGGAAGCAATGTCTTCGGACAACGCGATGTCAGCGGTTGGACTGACATTGTGCAGGTCGCCGCCGGCAGCCATCACACGGTGGGCCTTAAAGCCGACGGCACCGTAGTCGCCGTGGGAGACAACGCGGGCGGGAAGTGCAACGTCGGCAACTGGACGGACATTATCCAGGTCGCCGCAGGCACCTCCCACACCGTGGGCCTCAAGGCCAACGGCACTGTGGTTGCCGTGGGAGATAACTTCGGCGGGCAGTGCGACGTCGGCGACTGGCGGAACATTAGGCAGGTCGCCGCAGGCTCTGCCCACACGGTGGGAGTGAAGGCTGATGGCACCGTGGTTGCCGTGGGATACAGCGGCAATGGGCAGCGCGATGTCGGTGGCTGGCGCAACATCGTACGAGTGGCCGTAGGTGACTCCCACACGGTGGGGCTCAAGGCCGACGGGACTGTGTTCGCCGCGGGTGACGAATCCTACGGGCAGTGTGATGTCGACGGCTGGACGGACATTATCGGAATCGCCGCAGGCTATAGTCACACGGCGGGACTTAAAGCCGACGGCACAGTGGTCGCCGTGGGAAGCAACCGCTACAGGCAGTGCGGTGTCGGCGGCTGGGCGGACATCATCCAGGTCGCCACAGGCGGCTGGCATACAGTGGGGCTGAAAGCCGACGGGAGTGTGGTTGCCTTGGGAGACGACTACTACGAGCAGTGCGCTGTCAGCGGTTGGACGGACATCACCAGGATCTCCGCAGGCTACGGGCATACAGTGGGGCTAAAGGCCGACGGCACCGTCTTGGCGCTAGGAGACAACTACTACAAGCAGTGCGCTGTCGGCAACTGGACAGACATTATGCAGGTGGCCGCAGGCTGGCATCATACAGTGGGCCTCAAAGATGACGGCACTGTGACTGCCGTCGGGTACAATGACTACGGGCAGTGCAATGTCAGCGGCTGGACAGATGTCAGGGAGGTCGCAGCGGGCATGTGGCACACAGTAGGGCTTCGGGCGGACGGCACAGTCGTCGCCGTGGGAGACGATGACTACGGGCAATGTAACGTCAGTGAGTGGACCGACATTGTTCAAGTCACCGCAGACGGCTGGCACACGGTGGGGCAGAAGGCCGATGGCACTGTGGTTGCCGCGGGAGACGACGACTATGGGCAGTGCAGCGTCGCGGGCTGGACGGACATCATCCAGGTCGCCACAGGCTGGCGGCACACCGTGGGGCTGGAGGCCGACGGCACGGTCATTAGCGTAGGAGACGACTCCTATGAACAGGGGGAGGTCGGCGGCTGGATAGATATCATCCAGGTCGCCGCAGGCTTGAGACACACGGTGGGGCTTAAGGCCGACGGCACCCTGGTTGCCGCGGGAGACAACGACTACGGCCAATGCAATGTTGGCGACTGGACAGATATCAGCCAGATTACGGCAGGCAGCTATCATACGGTGGGACTTAGAGACGACGGCACTGCGCTCGCCGCGGGTCTTGATATCGAACTCGCCAGATGGAATTTGGGCGTTGTCGAGTATGCCCTTACCGTCTCTGGTACTCCCAATGGTTTGGTAGCCGCTCCTGGCGAAGGCGTGTTCACCTATAATGCCGGGATGCTGGTGCATCTAGTCGCCAGGCCAGAGAAAGGCTACCGCCTTGTCAAGTGGACGGGTGATGTGGACACCATCGCCAATGTGAACGCCGCCACAACTATCATTACCATGGGTGGCGACTACTCCGTAACGGCCAACTTCCCAGTCAACTGGCCCCTAATTGGCGGGATTATGGCAGCAGTGATGGTGGCAGTGGGACTGGTGATTTTCTTCGTGCGCAGAAGGAGAGCGACTCCGACAAAAAGACAGGGCCGCAGAAGAGGCACCCGGAAAAGACACTGAACTGAGCTTTCAGCCAGAGCATTCTTGCCACGGAACATGCCATGGAGCCAGCCGAGAGTTGACGGTTACTGCCTGGCGATGATACCATTCAGACGGGTTATCTCTGGTCAGGAAATCATCCAGTTGGGAGGCAATAGAGACACCCTGGTTGATGTGGATCTCGGCTTCCCTGAGTTTATTGATGATCTGCTTTGGAGTGAAGCCCCTTCTGACCATCTATCCCCCCTTTATGTCCTTCTAGACTAGCATTGTAGTTGGATTCCTTTTTGGGGGGCACGTCATCCCACTTATCACTTATGCTGACGATGCACACCCTAGAGGTCAACGTTTTCATGATATCGATTGTTATGTGAAGAATCAACTTTCACGAAGGTTATGATGGTTTCCTGCTCATAGGCTGATGGTGCTCTGGGCATATTTACCTCCTTCTTATCGTCGCTTAGTCCCAGTGCTGATAGAGATGCGGAATGGGAATGTTGTATTGCGAACCTGCGATGTTGACAGTGGAGGGAGGAAACTACATACTGTGCCCCAATGTTGGGAAAACTAGACTCTAACGAATATTCAAGGTACCGTTGGATCGTTCTTGGCGTTGCCTGGCTTGCTACGGTGTCCTTGTTCATTACCCATAACATACCGGCTGGGAGGCCTCACGACCTGATTCCGGATCTGGGTTTCAGCCAAGTCCAGTATAGTCTGACTATAACAGGACCAATGCTGGGTATAGTTGTGGCTGCCATGCTAGGAGGCGCGCTAGCAGATCGCTATGGAGCAAGGCCAATAGTAGGTATCGGAGCAATCCTCGGTGGACTTGGAGCTATCTTCAGGACATTTGTGGGTAGTTTCGGACCGATGTTTGGCTTAAGTATCATCCTCGGGATAGGTACCGCATTGGTATTCTCAAATCTGCCTAAGATAGTGGCTATGTGGTTCCCGCCTAAACAGGTTGGCCTGGCGACCGGGTTTTATTATACAGGCGTTGGTGTCGGGACAGCCACAGGCCTCGCCGCATCTGGTGCCTTTGCTACATGGCAGCAAGCCTGCCTCATTACAGGAATAGCTGCTCTGGCAGCGGCAGCCTTGTGGACTATCCTGGGCAGAAGTGCACCAATGACTATGCTGGGAACTGAGCTATCGGTGGGCCTCAGGCAAAGCTTGCGGCATAGTGTCAGGGTAAAAGATATTCGGATACTCTTTATTGTCTTGTTCCTCTCCCTGGGAGCGATTCTTAGCTACATATCATCGCTTCCAGTCATGCTGCAACAGATACATCATGTTCCACCAAGGACAGCAGCATTATTCTCCTCGGTTGTGGTGTACGCTATGGTTTGTGGACTTTTCTTTCTTCCAATGCTCTCCGACCGACTAGGATTGAGAAAACCGGTAGCGGTATGGAGCATGCTGCTCAGCGCAGTGCTTCTTTTTCTCACCTGGGTCAGCGCCATTAGTATGCTGACATGGATCCTCGGTGCACTAGGCGGTTTCTTCCTCGGATACTTAGCAGTTCTATTGACTTTCCCCGTCGAGCTTCCTACGATCGGCCCCAAATTTGCAGGCGGTGCAGCTGGCATAGTTCTGACGGGGGAACATCTCGGAGGCTTTCTCTTTATGCCTTATATATTTACGCCAATTGCAGCGTCCAGCCCGACCACCGGTTATCTTGTCATCTCCATCGCCATAGCCACAGCTGCCATATTTATGATACCACTACACGACACAGGCACAAGGAGGGGGTAGTTGGTTTGTAGGCTATCTAATCGTCAACGTTGTTGCTCAGTTAGCTTCAGGACATATCTGAGAAATCGGCGTTACTCTGGCGTCGAAATGGGTATGTAGAAGGGGATACCATAGTTATATTTGTATCGTAACAAAGCAAGAGGTTGCCGGGTTAGGTTTCACTTGAGTCCCGCCAGCCTCTCAGCCAACCCTTTCTTTTGCGCCCAGTCTGTCGAATTATAAGCTGCCATCAATGCACCGTATGGTACCCCACCACCTACCCATGTACCCGCTCCATGTAGTCCACACACCCAGTTCTGCAGGAACTTGCTAATCCTCAATCTCTTTTCCGCAGGCGCTACCGACTTGAGGTATTTCTTAACATACTCACTGGTTTCTGGATTTTTCAGTTCTTTCTCAGAAGGCATTGTTATTACAAGTCCACCGGCCACATTGGTTGCCTTTTCTATGGCTTCCCAGAAACCATAGCTACAGTACACTAATGCCATCCTGGCAAATGTAATATCAGGCAGGAAAACACCGGAACCAGGGGGTTCTTCCTTGGCTCTGGCTACAGCGGCAACGGCCAAGGCATGACATATCTCCCTTACTTTGATCATATCTGCTATGTCCATCTGAATATGTGGAACATTTTCTAGCCCGCTGTATTCCGCACTTAGCCGGACAGCTCCTATCATTAGGTCTAGCCAACCTGCTTTGCAGGCTCCCTCGCAAGTAGAATGAAGTCTAGCTGAAGCATCACGGAGTTTACCCGTGAATTCAACCTCGCCACATATGAAGACCCTATCCTCAGGAATAAAGACATCATCGAAGATGACCATGGCGGTTTCTCTTTGACCATAGCGAGGGTTACCAATTTGGGATACATCATCTTCAAATTCCCGTTCCACTGTATAAGGGTTATACTGACAGATATACGTTATTCCTTTCTCACCGTTAGGGACAGCAAAGGCTACAGCATAATCCTCTTCTCCCTTCGAATATAAGGAACCAGGCAGAATAAGGTGCTCATGAGCGGCAACAGCGCCCGTCTGGTGAAGTTTTGCCCCTCTAACGACGATACCCCCGTCCTTTCTCTCCACCACCCTCAACGCCATATCGGGGTCCTGTTCCTTGATGCTCTTGATACGGATGCCCTTGGGGTCATTGACACCGATACTCAATACTAGGTCACTATCCTGCACAAACCTTAGATACTCATTGAACCTCTTGTTGTAATTTGTACCTAGTTTCTTGTCCATTTCCCAGGTGACACTTGCCAGGTGTGTTAGTGCATTTGAAGCGCCACAACGATAATAGCACGTGCCCAGTTCCTGCCCCATGAGAACAGCCATCTCCACCCTTCTTTCCAGGTCGCTAATACTCCTATTGATGTGGGTTGCTCGGCTGATTTCCTTTGATGTTAAGTGTGATTTAGCCGTCAGTATATCTTTGTATAGAGGGTCATTTGACATCTCGTAACTTCTGGCCGTTCCTTCTATGATGGATATTGTAGTCGGGTTTTGCAGAATGCTGTTTATCCTCTTGCCGCCAAGATATGCTCTTGGGGCAAGTTTCTTGACACTCTCAAGGTATTGCTGAACTGTTTTAATAGCCATCCTTTAACAACTCCCTTGCCCTCTGCCCTTTTAGCCAAACCTATCAAGGCAATTTGGGAGGGCTCCAATCAACGGATGATGATGATAAGGTACGGCGACATTTCATAAGACGAAAAGAGTGGTAAAAGTGTAACTACGAATCTCAGTGTACTTCAGTATTATGGGAAAGTGTTTGGATCTGGAAATGGCGATTCTGCTAATCATTTATGAGCTCCTTCCACTTGGAACAGCTCTAAGTTCACTTGATTGTTTTTCAAAATGCCTCCAGCTAGTTGCTAACGCCTCTTCCTACTCTCCAATATCTTGGCCAAATAATCGTCGAATGCTTTCGCCTCTACGGCCATTCTATCCCTAAAATCCGGCCCCATATCCGTATGGTCCCTTCTATCAATTATGGCCCACAGGGGAAAAGGTTCGAGTGAAGGACACCCGCTGGCAAATGGACCTTGTCCGCGGTACTTCCTGAGGCAGTCACCTATTAAGATAAGGTCCTTACCAGGTTTTACTCCCTCGGGAAGCTTCTTCTTAGGCCCTATAAGGATTGAAATGCCTGCATTTTTCTCGTACTCGCCCAGCGACTTTAGCTTCTCCATGGTAAATGCCAACAAAGACTGGCAACTGCTGCAGGCATTTTCTGCATAGATATTGTACTCAGGCCATTGTTCGAATCCTCCCAGGTAGGGTAACCACAGCTGCTTGAATACTTCTTTTATCGGCTTCCCGCGGATTTCTATTTGATCTTCACCTATATTCCCAATGCCGCGCTCTCGAGCAGGTTTGTAATAATCTACCTTTTTGATATCCAGACCAACCATTCGGCAAACGGTAGCATCTACCGCTGCTGGATCCTTGCCGGCAACGATACAGCCAAAGTCTACGGGGCTTGTAGCGTGGGGGCCGAAACCCTCGGCAGGGCGAATCATATCCACTATTGACAGGTCTGGCTTGATAACCGACCACAGGTCTACCAGGGCCTCAGCTAGGTTGGTAATATGCATTTGTTGATGAACCTTATCCTGAACAACCCCTTTTATGTTTTTGAGTGCGCAGGTGAATACCACACTGACATGGGCTTTGAAGATAGGCAGGTTCACTATGTGGTCCGCCTCAATAAGAAACCGGGGCAAGAGCACTCTAGTTAAATCTGACCTAGCATCACGGATTGGAAGGCTTATTAGGTCTTTCTCCGCCTTGATATCGATGATTCTGTCTGCACCAGCATCCTCCGCTGCCTTCCGTATCCCACTTACCTCCAGAGACTCCATTGTATCGCAGCCGATGGCTGATGCCTCAGCTAGGATAATCTGCTTGGGCTTAGCTTTGTGCAGTACTTTGATAACGGCAGAAACAACCGCCGGGCTGGTGTTCACGCTAGTTTCAGGCGGGAACGGGTGACCGGCATTAGGTTTAATGACCACTACGGAATTCGGTTTGATCAGGGAGTCGACGCCGCCTAGAAGTGAAAGCGCTTCATCCACCAACTTCTCGGTGTCGGTTCCCTTAACTATGGAAACGATTGATTTGGACATAGTGTTGGCTCCTTTTCACATATGTTCAAAGATGTCAGGATGTCAGTTTCTCAAAGTGTCCATTACAGAGTTAAACTAATAATACTGACGGAACGCAGCGATTACTGGTCTCCCCCGTCCACAATGGCTACTAATCTGACCATGGAACCATCGCCACCCTGCCATTTTATGGGCCAGCCAGCGATGGTCACCCTCATACCATTGACCTGGTCAACGTCACCACCGACATTCTCCCAGCCCATGATGCCATTGCCAAGCAAGATTTTGTGGCAGGGCTCCCAGTAGGGGAAATCCTCAATGACTTCCCGGCCGGTTTCTCTTTTGTATTCCTCGCAGACATCCGGACGCATCGGTCCCGGTCCATGGGGTCCGATCGCTGTCCCCAGCGGGTGGTCCAATGCCTGCTGGTCAACCCCGACCGCCTTGACCCCTCTTTCAACGAACCATTCACCAGCCTCTTTATAGAGACCGGGAGAATAACAGAAGTACTCTGTATTGTCGCCCCAGTGATGATGCCAGCCAGTGTTGACTATAACGATATCGCCCTTCTCGATCTTGGGCCTAGCGTTCTCCAGGTCTTCAGGCGTGATGACGCCCCACTTCCCCTTGGGGATACTGACCACGACTCCGGTGCCAAAATAATTCTCCAGGGGAAGCTCATGCGTATACATGGGACCTTTCAGCTTGTTGGCAGGCAGCACATGAATCGGTGAATCAGCGTGCGTCGAGCAGTGCATCGGGGCTGTAATCCACTGAGTGAGCACGCCAGATTTGGCATGGTAGTGGAACCTCTCGACCTTCACGTCTGGAAAATACGGCCATAGGGGTGTGCCATGCCCAAAAGACTGACTCAAATCATAGAGTTTTACTTTTGCCATGAGCGATACCTCCTTCTATCAATGTCTGCGTGTTAACCATCATTATATCAGATAGTACCCCATCTAGTTACCGACAAACCCGATACTCTTCGGTAGATTCAACCGATACTTCTCTCAACACATCGTTGCTTGATAAATCAAATAAGTACATATACTTGAACCATGAGTTGCAGCAGTCGTAGCATAACTCCGATTTGACGTCCCCCCTAAAAAAGAGTCCAACTATGGTGTTGGTCTAGAAGGACAGGATGACAAGACCGAAGAGGAGCTGCCCGGAAGAAACACTGAACTGAGCGCTCAACCAAGGCATTCTTGCCACAGATCATGCTATGGAGGTCAACCGAGAGTTGACGGTCACTGCCTGGCGATGATACCATTGAGACAGGTCATCTCTGGTCAGGAAATCATCCAGATGGGAGGCAATAGAGGCAAGAGACGAACTAAAGGTTAAGCCAGAATCTGGATGTCTCTAACCACCACATCGGTCCTGTGTAACTGCAGGAGATTCTGAGATAGGAGGTGCAATATCGGCGATTTATTTGATTTGACAGGCAAGGTTGCTGTAGTGGTTGGTGGTGCTGGCGGCATCGGTCGTGCACAGGCTTTGGGTCTGGCAGAGGCTGGTGCTGATGTCATCGTGGCTAGCCGTAAGCTCGAACATCTCGAGCCGGTAGCCAAGGAGATACAAGCCCGGGGTAGAAAGTCACTGGCTGTCACCGTGGAGGTTACCGATGAGAAATCAGTAGCGGCTATGGTCGATAGCATCCTGAAGACATTTCCTCACATTGATATTCTGGTGAACGCTCATGGTCTGGCGATTCGCAAACCTGCCGACGCCTTTCCCATTGATGAGTGGCAAAAGGTTATGGATATCAACACCCGCGGTACTTTCCTCACCTGCCAGGCAGTTGGGCGGGTGATGATCAAGCAGCGTAGCGGTAAGATCATAAACTTGTCGTCGGTGAGAGGTAGATATGGGCTCCCTTCAGGTTATGCAGCCTACTGTCCCAGTAAAGGAGCGGTAGATACCCTGACACGAACGCTTGCCTGCGAGTGGGCTAAGCACAACGTACTGGTTAACGCGCTGGCGCCCACTTTTGTGGAGACTGCCCTTACCCGTTCTGCTCTGGCCGACCCCGAGTTTGCCAAGACAGTGAAAGCCCGTATTCCACTTGATCGCTGGGCAATGCCGGAGGATATTGTGGGAGCCACCATATTCTTTGCCTCAAAGGCATCAGACTTCATTACTGGACAAATCCTGTACATTGATGGTGGCGTGACCACCTGGTAATAGAATACGTGATAGTCAAAATCTTATTCTAGGGAGGTATATGTTATGGGAAAAGAAGTATTGGTTGATTTGAGCCATCCGTTTGGCGCTGGTTCACCGCTGTGGCCGTATTTTGAAGACGTTAAGATCGAAAGAATGCACTACATGGCGAAGTCCGGCGTTCTGTCCCAGAAAATAACGACCGTCATGCATTGCACCACCCATGCCGATTCACCAGGGCACGTGTTCGAGGGTGGTTTGTTTACTCACGAAATTCCCCTGACCTGCTACTATGGCGATGCGGTAATCTGGGATATCCCGAAGAAAAAATGGGAGCTCATCACCGCCAAAGATCTCGACGCGGCCAATAAGAGATTGCCTATGAAGGCGGGCGATATCATTATTGTCCATACCGGTTGGAATAAATATTGGGGCGATAACACCACCTATTTCTGCTATTCACCCGGATTGGGTAAAGAGGCTGGTGAATGGTTCGTATCGCATAAAGTTAAAGCTGTCGGCGTGGACCAGCAAGCTCTGGACCATCCGCTCCACACCGCTATTGGACCTCACGGACCGGGCCCGCTGCGCCCAGACATATGCGCCGAGTATAAGAGAGAGACCGGGCACGACGTGCTGGAAGACTTCCCTGAGTGGGAACCCTGCCATAACCTGATAATGAGAAACGGTATCCTGGGCTGGGAAAATGTCGGTGGCGATATCGCCAAGGTAGTCGGGAGAAGATGCAAAATTTCTGGTTTCCCGATCCGATGGTACATGGGTGACGGCTCCATCGTTCGTATGGTTGCCTTCATTGATGAGAAGGACATCAACGATGTTCCGGCTCGCGTTTACAAGTATGGCACACAATAATCTGGATTATTCACGACCCGATTAATTTGCAGTTAGAAGGGAGAAGATATGAAGAAGATTAGTTTAGCTCAGGTCAAGCCATATGAGGCTCCCGGTCATTTCAAGATGGTTGCGCTCAGGTTAAACGGCAAAGAGGAAACAGGGGCTGAGAAATTCTGGGTGGGCCTTTCCCACTTCCTTCCTGGGGGTGGAGCCGAATTCGGCGCTACGCCAGCGGAGAAATACTACTTCGTCCTGGACGGAGAAATCACCGTTAAGACCAAGAAGGAAGAGATCACCCTGGGGCCATGGGACTCTGTCTACATCGGTCCCAATGAAGGCAGGGAAATCATCAACAAGACTAATAAACCTGTGAGCATGCTGGTAGTTATTAACTATTAGTAATCTTCTCTATTCCGGGCAATTACTACAATTCCTACCTGAGTAGGAAAGGGGGAGCTTATAGAAGCCGAAGGAATTAATCACGTTGCTTTGCTGGGGGCGGGCATGGTCGGGCATGGACTAGCACTGCATTTTGCCAGGGCAAGTCATCAGGTATCCTTGTACTCCCGGACTCAGCAAACACTGGACAAAGCTATTGAAAACATTAGGTCAAATCTCCCCGCCTTAATGCAAGGACAAGCTAACGTAGAAGATGAAATAGAGAAGATTATAAGCAGAATAAGAACAACAACAAACATAGACGAAGCAGTGGCGAGGGCCACGATTATTATCGAATCGGTGGCTGAAAACCTGAAGGTAAAACAGGACCTATTCAAGGAATTAGATCAGATGTGCCCCAGGGATGTTATTCTGGCCACGAATACATCGGTAATCAGTATAACCGCGATAGCATCTAAAGCCAAGAACCGGGATAGAATCATTGGAACACACTTCTGGTTTCCACCATACCTTATCCCTCTGGTTGAAGTAGTAAAGGGAAAGGACACCTCTAATGAGACAATGGAAACAACCTATCAATTCATGAAAAAGGCGGGCAAGTATCCCATCAAATGCCTGAAGGACGTCCCCGGATTCGTCGCTAACCGTCTCCAGCATGCCCTGTGGCGGGAAGCCATCTCAATTGTAGAAAAAGGCATTGCTGATGCGGCTACTGTTGACGATGCCATTAAGCAAAGTTTTGGCATCCGGATTCCTGTTCTGGGGCCGATTGAGAATGCCGATATGGTGGGGCTAGATTTGGTTCTGGCCATCCACAATACGGTTTTGCAGGATTTGGAGGCTTCTCCCAACCCCTCACCACTGTTGAAGGACAAGGCAAGTAAAGGTGAGCTTGGGTTCAAATCTGGAAAAGGCTTCTATGACAGCTGGACACCGGAAAGGATAAAGCGCACTAGAGAAAGACTCATGAAGCATCTCATTGATTACTCCCGCAAGCAACAAATTTGAGGCAGAAAATATTATATTAATGATCAGCAATGTAAGGAGGAATGCATATAAATGGAAAAACTCATCATAACCGCGGCTCTAACCGGCAATATTACCCTGCCAACACAGACGCCTTATCTGCCTCTGACACCACAACAGATCGCCGAGGAGGCAGAGAGGTGTGCCAACGCCGGGGCGGCTTCGGTGCACATACATGGTCGGGACCCGCAGACCGGCAAGCCGACTACTGACCCAGCAGTGTACCGTGAGATTGCCACTCTCATCAAGGCAAAGAGCAATGTTATCGTCTGCGTAACCACCGGCGGGACCATGGAAATGACAGCGGCGGAAAGGATAAGGGTTGTCCCTGCCCTCAAACCGGAGCTGGCTACATTCAACATGGGCTCGATCAACTTCTCAATCCACCCCATAGTCGAGCGATATAAGGACTCGGACTACAAGTATGCCTGGGAGAAGGATTTCGCTGCCGGAACCATAAATTTCATCTTCCGTAATACCTTTGGTGATATCGAGCACTTCTGTAAGACCATGACTGAGAATGATACCAGACCCGAACACGAAGCCTATGATGTAGGACACCTTTACAACATACAATATTGCATCAGGAGAAAGCTGGTGAAATTCCCCATCTGGGTGCAATTCGTCACTGGAATTCTGGGGGCGATTGGAGCTGATTTGGAGAATATCATGTTCATGAAACAAACAGCTGACCGACTGTTCGGGCCGGAAAACTACAAGTGGTCGGTAATTGGCGCCGGCTATCCCGCCGAGTTTAACCTGGCGACTCTATCCATAATGATGGGTGGACATGTCCGCGTGGGCATGGAAGACAATATCTTTGTGCGCAAAGGAGTATTGGCTAAGAGCAATGCCGAACTGGTGGAGAAGGTCGTCAGAATCGCCCGAGAGCTCGACCGGGAAATAGCTACGCCCGACGAAGCAAGACAGATCCTTGGCCTGAAAGGGAAGGACAAGGTCAACTACTAGAGGAACCGGTTATACACCCCGCAAAAAGTCACTGCAATTCTATTTTGCTTTTTGAGCCCGGCAACCCTTTGTGCGCGACTCGTAGGTGGCCGCTTCACCGCTTTTGCAGTCTGTAAGCTCGGACACGTTTGAAGAGGATTGCGTCAGATCAGCGACGACCACAAATTCGTACTGAGGGAAACGCCTCTGAAGTGCTCCTTTTAACGAACTCCTCACTACTATGAGCACGTTGACTGGTGAAGCTAGGGCTAATTCGACTGCGGGCATAAGCCCTTTGCCACTCAGTTCCAACGGGCCGACCTCATCGATGACAACCAAGTCGCATCTGCTCTCGACTGCTCGTTTAATAGCACCGCGGCCAAACACTACCCCACGCCTGCTGATGGTATAGTCACCAACCACTTCACCTCCCTTGAAAGACCTGTACCGTGACAGCCGGGCAAAAGGGGCCTCTTGGCCGGTAAGGAGATCAAGTGCATTAGAGCCAACTCGTTGTCCTTGCTTTTCAATCGCCGGAGAGAGGATTCCACCGACACTGGAACCACATTGCCGCTGCTGGTCGATGTATTCCCTACACCAACTGGTCTTGCCTGACCCTGGTTCACCTACAACGAGCAGTCTCACTAAAGGCCTGATGCGAAGGCAACTGCCGCGCCAATCCAGCAGAAGGCCGTGACGGCTATAGTGCTAGCATAGAAGGCCCTGGGCTTCACAGACATGAAGTGCCAGAAATTGGGTCCGACCTTTGTAGCCACCAGGTATCCCAGGAGCAGCAGACAAGTACCTACAATGGCCAGACCTGTACCATTGGCAAACACTGAACTGACTCTCTCTGCAAGTCCCCAGGATGCCCAGTTACCCATACCAGCCGCTGATGCTAGAACGCCGAAAAGGATGATGCTCAGGTATCCCGCTGCAACACCAGCACCAATACGCGTCTTGATACTGCTTTCAAAACCTCTAAACAGCAGACTGACCACCAGGCTGAACGCCAGTCCTTCCAGAAGGATTGCCGAGGCCGGGTTGTACACGAAGGGAGCAAAGATAGGCTGACCATAAATCAGGGCGCTCAGCGGCTTGAACAGGGCGGCGATCGCTGCAATACAGAATGCGAGCTTGGGCCGCCGATACATTACGACAAACGCTGCCATGATTGACATGCCGATGCCCCCTGTAATTGCTCCTTTGTAGGCGAAGTGGACAAGGTGTAAAGCCCCGCCCAGAGTAGCCTCCACAAGCCCCCAGATGGAACCAAAGACAAGAATCCCAATCACTACACGCAGAATGTCTCCTGACTGTGATACTGTTTTGAGTTTGTTAAATACCTGCATATCTTGCCTCCCCATTCGTAAGCTTGCCTGAGTTTGCACCTAAGTATATCAAACAGAGATTTTTTGAGCAACATGGTGTTGACTGTTCTGAGTCCATCGTATTAGAATGAATAGACTAAGTCAGACGAAAAAAGAGGAGGACGAATATGGCCCGTTCTATGAAAGATGAACAAGTTTTCACGAATTGTACCGTCGGCGGCCCGCTTTTTGTGTACGTCAGGAATGGGAAAATAACACGCGTTGAACCCCTGGAGCTCAGTCCTGATGATGCTGAATCCTGGGTTATAAAAGCACGGGGAAGGAGATTTTCCCCTGCCAGAATGGCGAACGTTGCACAATATGCCTTGGCTGAGAGGTCAAGGATATATTCCCCCGATAGGCTTCTTTATCCCCTTAAGAGAGTTGATTTCAATCCGCAAGGAGATAGAAAAGCTGAAAACAGGGGTACGTCAGGCTATAAGCGAATCAGCTGGGACGAAGCCTTGGATATTCTGGCCAAAGAAATAGAGCGTGTCCACAAGACTTATGGGCCTGGCGCAGTTCTTACCACGCCTTCTTCACATCACAATTGGGGCAATGTAGGTTACAGGCACAGCAGCCTCTTAAGGTTCATGGGAATGCTGAATGCTACCTATGTCGACCACAATCCGGATAGCTGGGAGGGCTGGCACTGGGGCGCGATGCATATGTGGGGGTTTGCTTGGAGACTGGGCGTTTCAGAGCAATACGATCTCCTGGAAGATGCCTTGAAACACACCGAGATGGTGATCTACTGGTCTGCTGACCCTGAGAGCACCTCCGGAATCTATGCAGGGCAGGAGTCAAATCAGTGGCGTTCCTGGCTGAAGGAGCTGGGGGTGAAGATGATTGTTGTGGACCAGCACTACAATTCCACCGCTGTGAATTTCGCTGACAAATGGTTTGCTCCCAGGCCGGGAACTGACACAGCGATGGCAGCCGCTATTGCCTATGTCTGGCTTACGGAAGGCACATACGATAAGGAATATATTAAGGAACATGCGCACGGGTTTGAGAAGTGGAAAGGCTATATACTTGGTGAAGAAGATGGTTTTGCCAAGACGAGTGAGTGGGCTGAAAAAGAAACAGGAGTACCAGCACGAGAGATTAGGGCCCTGGCAAGGGAGTGGGCCAGGCGTAAGACTATGCTGGCCTCCGGGAGCGCACTTGGAGGAGGAGCCTGCAGGACGGCCTACGGGACAGAATGGGCAAGGTATATGGTTATGCTGGCAGCCATGCAGGGGATGGGCAAGCCAGGGAGCAACATATGGACAACAAACTACGGTGCCCCCCAGAATTTTGACTTCTTCTTCCCGGGATATGCTGAAGGGGGAATATCAGGAGACTCGCTAAACTCTGCTGCGGGTTTCCAG
>Ga0256868_10000491_pt1 | contig 23244 bp, 22 predicted proteins | sample RVTome_13_FD_187341 | JGI IMG/M metagenome (GOLD analysis project Ga0256868, IMG submission 187341) | Soil microbial communities from uranium-contaminated site in the Upper Colorado River Basin, Wyoming, United States - RVT92D227 HiSeq ...
AGTTTAGCATTAGCTAGAGGGGACGGTCAAACTAGGGGCGCTTTTCCGCTGGCAATGACAAGGAGAATTTGAGCGGTTATAATCTAATGTGGCAACGTTAAGCTACACAGGAGGCGTGGATTGAAAGAACCGTTTGCCAAATTTGTAAAAAACAAGCTTGGGGCTGATACTCTGCTTATCACCTGCGGCTTGCCGGGCACCTGGAAAACGGAGACGAGCGAAGAGATTGCCAGGATTAAGGGCTACCCTATCCTGCGGTCCGACCTGATCAGGCTGGATGTGCTGAAAGGCGAGAATATATTCGATGAGAAGCTCGCCTCTGATATGAGCAAGCGGACAATGGTCTATGATGAGACGTTCCGACGGGCAGACGAGGCCCTGGAGAAAGGCGATAGCGTAATAATAGATGCCACCTTTGTCACCCAAGTGTTGAGAAGACGGGCTGCTGACATAGCCGCCAGGCATAACAAGATTTTCGTCATCCTTGAGACCCATTGTCCTGAGGAGGTAGCCATCGCCCGGATACTGAGACGTACCAGGGAGGATTACGAATCGAATGCCCTCACCGAGCAGGCTTACCTCAACAACAAAAAGAAGTTCGAAAAAGTGGACCTGGATGACTTGAAGCAATCATACCCGGAGCTTAAAATCATCCACCTGACAGTTGATACCCGAGATGACCCGCCCCAAGATTGGTATATCATTGGTATGGAAAAGAGATAGAAGTGAAGATAGATTTGCACATCCATACCAAGACCGGCTCGGACGGCAATCTCCCCATTGAAGAGGTTTTTCAGGAAGCCAAAAATAGAAATATCGATTTAATGTCGATAACCGACCATGATTCCATAGCTTGCCAGAAAAGGGCAATCGCGTTGGCGAGAAAACATGGCATATCTTACATGACGGGAGTGGAGTTAAACGTGACTTTCCATTATCCCGGGGGCAACAAAGATGTTTCCCTGGATTTTCTGGGATACGGGTACGACGTCGGCAATCAAGAGCTATCGAATAAGCTCCAGTTGATAAAGGAATATAGAAAGAGAAGGGCGCGTCAAATTCTCAATAACCTGAATATGGAGTTCGATAGAGAAGGCATAGCAAGATTTACCGAGGCAGATCTCAAGAAGATAGAGGATAGTGTGGACGGTGTGTTCGGGCGACCGCATATAGCGAACTACCTGGTGGAAAAGGGGATTGTCAAGGATAAGCAAGAAGCCTTCGATAGATATCTGGTCAAATGCGATGTCCCCAAATATCCCCTCTCTTTAGCCGAGGCCTCACAGTTGGTAAGGAACGCCGGGGGCATACTGGTCCACGCTCACCCTGGTGACCCCAAGGGAACATCCCTGGCAACCATAACCCGTGATTTGGAGGAACAGACGAAGATCATAGAGAGATATATGTTACAATACATCGACGGTGTTGAGTGCTGGCACACGGAACATGATGAGAGAACCACAGCACAGTATATTGAATTTGCCAGAAAGCACAATATGTTTATGACCGGCGGCAGTGATTGCCATCAAAAACCGCTTCTTATGGGCACATTGGATATACCTGATTGGGTTGCTGAGCAATTCAAATTAATGCTATTTTCACGGAGCTAAAAAGATGAAGAATTATGATGTCAAAGACCTGTCCCTGGCCCGAGAGGGCAAACTGCGCATTGAGTGGGCTGGCAAGGAAATGCCAGTCGTCAAGCTAATGAAGGAAAGATTTGGCAGGGAAAAGCCCCTGGTGGGGGTGCGTATTTCTGCTTGCCTCCATATCACCACGGAAACGGCCAATCTAGCTCTGGCTCTAAAAGCAGGCGGTGCTGAAGTAGTCCTGTGCGCCTCCAATCCTCTGAGTACCCAGGATGATGTAGCTGCTGCCCTGGTGGACTACGGCATTCCCGTCAACGCCATCAAGGGAGAGGATAATAAGACTTACTACAAACATATCATCACCACCTTAAAACATAAGCCGCAGATTACTATGGACGATGGTGCAGACCTGGTTTCTACCCTTCATAAGGATTACGTCAAACTGGCGTCTAAGGTTATCGGCGGCACCGAGGAAACAACCACGGGGGTCATCAGGCTGAGGAACATGGCCCGGGCTGGTAGACTGATTTACCCTATTATTGCCGTAAACGATGCACAAACCAAACATCTCTTTGATAACAGGTATGGAACAGGGCAGAGCACAATTGACGGCATCACGAGGGCTACCAATATACTCTGGGCGGGGAGGAAAGTGGTTATCTCTGGCTATGGCTGGTGCGGCAAAGGGATAGCTAAACGTGCTCAAGGGCTCGGGGCACAGGTTATCATTACCGAGGTCCAGCCCATCCCGGCCCTGGAGGCCGCCATGGATGGCTATCAAGTCATGCCTTTGATTGAGGCGTGTGAAACAGGAGAGGTCTTCATCACCACCACGGGCGATATCAACGTCATTGATAAGGCACACATTTTGAAGATGAAGGATGGGGCTATCCTGGCTAATAGCGGCCACTTCAACGTAGAAATAAACATTCCAGCTTTGGAAAGACTGGCCAAATCAAAGAGGCGAATACGGTCTTCCGTTGATGAATATACTTTGGGCGACGGAAGGCGTATCTATTTGCTAGGTGAGGGCAGGCTAATCAACCTAGCTGCTGCCGAGGGACACCCGGCCAGCGTTATGGACATGAGCTTTGCCAACCAGGCCCTATGTCTGGAATACCTCACCAAGACGAAGGGAAAGCTTAAGCCTGCGGTCTATCCTGTGCCCGAAAAGATTGACCAGGAAGTAGGCAGGCTGAAGCTTGCCTCTATGAATATCACTATTGATTCCTTGACCAGAGAGCAGAAAAAATACCTGGGAAGCTGGGAAGAAGGAACATAAAAAGGAGTAAGAATGCCGAATAGCTTTAATCAATCGAATTCTTATTTGGCCACTGCAGAGTCGGTCACCGAGGGACATCCTGATAAGCTGTGCGACCAGATCTCAGACGCTGTCCTGGACGCCATGCTTAAACAGGACCCCTTTGCCCGGGTAGCCTGCGAGGTCTCTGTGGCCATGGGCATGGTGATAGTCTTGGGTGAGATTACCTGCAAGGGTTATGTGGAGATTCCCGAAATTGTGCGTCGGGTAATCAAAGAAGTAGGCTACACCAAACCTGAATATGGCTTTGATTATCGTACATGTGGGGTTATCGTCTCAATTAAGGAACAGTCGAGCGATATCGCTGCCGGAGTTTGTCAGTCTTTAGAAGTACGAAGAAAGATAGCCACCAATGAGATCTTGGACAAAACTGGTGCTGGTGACCAGGGAATGATGGTTGGCTTTGCCTGCAAAGAGACTCCTGAGTTCATGCCTTTGCCTATCATGTTAGCACACAAGCTATGCCGGAGACTGGCTCAGGTAAGGAAAGACAAGACCATACCTTATCTCAGACCTGATGGTAAATCCCAGGTAACCGTAGAGTATAGTCATGGAATACCCAAGAGAGTGGTTTCTGTTGTCTTGGCTGCCCACCATGACCCCCGGGTGAAACGTGATGTCATGGAGCGTGACCTCATGGAGCACGTGATCAAAGAGACCATTCCGGCCAAATTGCTGAGTAAGAAGACTGAATGCTACGTTAACAGCGCCGGGCAGTTCGTCATCGGCGGTCCTGTGAGCGATACCGGTTTTACCGGGCGCAAAATCATTGCCGATACTTATGGCAGTGCCTGCGGACATGGTGGAGGCTGCTTTTCTGGCAAGGACCCTACTAAGGTGGACCGCTCCGCCGCCTACATGGCCAGATATGTCGCCAAAAATATAGTAGCTGCCGGACTTGCCGATTACCTTGAGCTTCAGGTCGCCTATACCATAGGAAAAGCTTATCCTCTGTCGTTATCTATCGAGACGTCCAGCACGGGAAAGGTCCCCGATGAAGTCATATCAAATCTCGTCACCAAGCATTTCGACTTTCGTCCAGAGGCTATCATAAGGACTTTGGGCCTGCGCCGCCCCATTTACCGCCAAACTGCTACTTACGGGCATTTTGGCAGAGAAGACCTCGACCTGCCCTGGGAGAGAACAGATAAGGCCAAGATACTGAGAAAAGAAGCGGGCTTGTAGAAGTCCCAGTTATCGTCACCATTGGTGCCGGCGTTACCGGTGGCCCACGAGAAGATTCGGGTAACGCTTATCTATGTTCGCAGAACCGGATGTGTTCTACCACAATGCGGGCACTTGATTTGTGGCTCTTTGAAGTTGGGTGGCACTCGCAACTTGGCACCACAGTCGCAGATAATAGTTTTATAGTCACTCAGCCGCCACATAACATCTGAGGTCTCACGAGCCCGCTGTATCTCGTTTAGTTCACCCGCTTCACCCTCCAGCCTCGTCGTTGCTATCGGAACTGCTGCGGCGGCAAGGCTGGCCGCAGGTATAACTCCCTGGCCTCCCCGGTGAAGCTGGCGGTAGGCTTGGTCGTAATCGTTAAAAGAGGCGCCAGCCATGGCACGCAGGATGCGTATCCTCTCTGATATAGGAGGGTGGGTGCTGGAAAGGTCACTGGCTTTCATACCTTTCTGGCGGAAAGGATTGACGATATACATGGGAGCTGTGGCCTTATTGGCTGATTTCAACTGCCCGGTCGAGGCGCCCAGCTTTTCCAGGGCTGAGGCCAGTCCTTCAGGGTATCTGGTGTAGAGGGCTCCTGAGGCATCTGCCAGGTATTCTCTCTTCCGCGAGATGGCAAAGTAAATGAGCTGCGCAAAAATCGGCGCCAGTATCATAAATACGAGTGCCACGATCAGGATTATTATCTGACCTTGCCCACCCCCTCTGGAGGAGCTTCTTCTTGATCCGGCGCCGCCCAAAAACAGGAAGCGTGACCCATACCAGGCCAGGAGCACGATAGTGCCAAGTAAAACACTACACATCGCCATGAGCAGCACATCACGGTTCTTGACATGGGATATCTCGTGGGCGATGACCCCCTGCAGTTCATCGCGGTTCAGTTTTTGGAGCAGTCCCGAGGTAATGGCTACGGATGCGCGGTTGGGGTCGCGACCGGTGGCGAAGGCGTTCAGTGCCGGGTCGTCAATGATGTATATATCGGGCATCTTCTCCAGCCCGGAGGCAATCTTCATTTCCTCGACCACATTGTACAGGCGGGGGTGGTCATCGGGCTTGATTTTCTTTGCCCCCGACATGCTAAGCAGGATACTATCGCCCTGGAAATAGGCGACTAAACTCAGGATTACCCATATCAATATGGCGATTACCAAGCCTGCAAAAGCACTATCAAAGAAGTACAGGCCCAGGAAATAGCCAATGAGGATCAGTAATGCTCCCATGCCTATTGTCAGCACTACCGACCTTGTCTGGTTGGACCTAATCTGTTCCCACACGGCTTAAGTGACTTCTTATTGAGTGAAACTAACCTTGGGCGCTTCTCTCTCGGCGGCTAGAGTAACCTCAAAGAATTCACTGGCCTTAAACCCGAACATGCTGGCTACAACGTTGGACGGAAACATGTGCGTCTTGTTGTTAAATTTCAGGGCCGAGTCATTGTAGAACTGGCGGGAGAAGCTTATCTTATTCTCGGTTGAGGTGAGCTCCTCCTGAAGTGCCAGAAAATTCTGGTTGGCTTTGAGGTCGGGGTAGCGTTCCACGACAGCCAGTAAACGGGATAGTGCTGAACTCAGCTCGCCTTCGGCCTTGGCTCGCTCACCGGCCCCGGCAGACGACGCTTGCTGGGCAAGATTGCGGGCTTTGGTCACTGCCTCCAGGGTTTCCCGCTCATGTTTCATATACCCCTTAACAGTTTCCACCAGGTTGGGGATGAGGTCATAGCGGCGCTTCAACTGAACGTCAATCTGCGCCCAGGCGTTCTTGACTTGATTACGCAGCCTGACCAGGCCATTGTAGTTAGCCCATAGGAATAACCCGATGACCACGACAATAACACCGATAATAATACCTGGAATCATATTCACCTCCTTTAGGTCAATACTACTATATTCTAGCCCACAAAACAGCGTTTACACAAGCCATGTCTCTGATAAGCTCCCGGCCTCACGAAGACGAGAACGCCCGGATTATCCGATTGTTATACGAATCTTTTTGCTAACGTCCAGTCCACTGGGAATGTCGAGTTTCGCTAGCAGGTACCACTTCGGGGAAGTTGGTATGTCTGTTCGTATTCTGATATCAAAGTGATATTGTCGCCCTTGCCTGTATTCACCTTCCCCATGTAGTTGTTGCTTGAAGCCGTAGATGCGCACGGTCTTTTTAATCGTCTTGAAGTCATGGGTGCGCATGGCCTTTGCAGTCGGCGCTGACATTAACATGCCCCTCTCCATCCAAGATAGCCGCCCACGGGCAATTGTGCCTCCGACCCGTAGGGTTCCAACCCGAGGGATTGTCTGCGTGGTTCTATATTCCCCGATTAAGGATATGCTCAGTTCCCTCGCTTTCACTGGCCTCTTCAGTGTCAAGGCAACAGTGCCAGAAATAACGTCTCCCGGAGCGTAGCTGGTCTTCTGAATTGCGATATCAATCTTCCCTTTGCCAAACATAGGGCCTCCCTGACTCGATTAGCACTATATTCTAGCCCAAGAAACACCACCTCCAAAGGCCATGTCTCTAGCAGGCTTCCGACACCACGAAGGTGAGGAAGCTCGGCTCATCCGATCGTTATATCAACCCTTTTGCTAATGTCCAGTCCGCCGGGAATATCGAGTTTGGCCAACAGATACCACTGGAGTCGTCGACGCGAAATTGCGCCCGTAACCGTCGCTACTGTTTGTGCGACCTTCAGCACTTGGCCTAGCTTGCCTTCCGGCATCTGTGGTCCCGCACCCAGAATATCCGCCGGTATTTTCATCTCGAAGTGATATTCTCGCCCCTCGTTGTATTCCTTTTCGCTATCTAGCTGCTGCTTGAAGTCATAGATGCGCTCAATCTTAGTTGACCCCGCGCCGCCCATTGTGCCTACACCACCCGACGTCCTTCCCCCTCCCCAGCCCACTTTGCCTCCACCGCCCGTGGTTATCTCCTCCCCGATTAGGGATATGCTCACTTCCCTCGCGTTCACCGGCTTCTTCAATGTCAGGGCAACATTGCCGGATATGGTATCTCCCGGAGCATAGCCGGTCTTCTGAATTGTGATGCTAATTTTCCCTTTGCTGCCAAACATAGTCCCTCCTTTTTTCGATTCCCGGGTTGGTGGATTGCCCACACCCCCGATAAACAATATTACTCTACTGAGATTGTTTCTTCAATCCCCTCTTCGCATTCACCACTTCTGTTTTTGAATTGGTGGCGTGGCTCTGTGTTACAAACGTGACTATTGTTCGGTAGAAAGGGTTTGCCTAGTCGCGTCCGGCTTACTCGGAAGCTCCAAATACTTCTTCCAGAAAACTGATGACCTGTCCTTTGGAATCACGTTTTGGCGGATGTTTCCCGGCCAGATGTCGTATCAGTTGAGCGACTTCACCGCCGTCAAACCACAATCCGTGCTTATCACGGCATATATCGATGAGGATTTCAGGCTCTCCACCTATGGCCGTTTTCTTCATCTTATGGCCACAGATTGGGCACCTTCGTTTCTTTTCTGCTGAAGCGGCTTCCTGAGAGTTGAGAATGCCATCAAGGAATGGCTTTGCTCCTTCCAGACCCTGCGACTTGAGCAGAAGCTCAAGCTCTCCAGAGTCAAACCACACCCCCTTGCAGCTATTACAGTAATCGAGTTCGATGTTGTGATACTCGACGACTACCATATCGTATTTACAGACAGGGCATAGCATTGTTTTCAGACCTCAGCAGTTGATTTGAATAGTGTAGATGCTCGGGCAAGTCGTGTCAAGGTTATTGTTATCTAAGCGTTAGACGGTCGCTATCTCTATATCATCCACGCTGTTTACTGTTCTTCTCAAATCAACCAGTGCAATAGTTCGTTCAGAGACGTAATTGCTGTAGGCCGAAGAGGTGAATATAGTGAGGCATCTTCTGTTATACATTATAGGTGGGGCATCGGGCTGGTGAGACCTTATCAAGACATTCTTGTCCAGGCGGGACATGATTTCCTCGAACCAGCCTCGCCCGAATTGAGGTCTCCCTGTATAGGGATCGATTCCCAGGAACTTTCCTTTCCTTTCCTGCCAATCCCCCCAGGTTATCTGATGCCATTCGGCGCTGCCCGGCTTTATCTTATTTATGTCCTCCAAGCTCGACACATCGGGGAGCGCTCCATGCAGAGCAACGATTCCATTTGGCGTGGACACGGCAAGGGGCAAGCTGGCAAGAACATCACTATATCGCTGGCGAAGGTCGGCATCCAGTCCTTCCCAGAAATCGGCAGGGTGGAAGCTAAATACAGCATGGCCTTCGTGATTTCCCATAAGCAGGTAGAGAGAGCGGGGGTGCTCAATTTTTTGCTCAAGCAAGAAGTTAATGTTCTCCAGGGAGGCCGGTCCCCGGTCAACGTAATCTCCCAGAAAAACCAGCTTGTGCTTCGGTTTCAGGTACCTGTCGATAATCTTCTCTGTGGCTTCGAGGTCGCCATGGGTATCGCCAACGAAAATGACTTTGCCGGACTTCAACTGTATCAACTTTGATTCCGAGGCAAACCTCTTCTCTGCCTTGCTGAGCAGCTCTTTAATTTGTTCTCTGGTCATACTGCAAAGCCTGCCGGTTCGACAAAGTATACACTTTCTCCAGCATAGATGTTTTTTGTGATAGAAAGCAACACCTGTTCTGGAAGACATCTCCCATCATTGTTTTTGTCTGAACGCTTTTGATATGATGCCAGTATGAAAGCAGGCTTGGTCTATGACCCAATCTATCTGGAACATGATACCGGCGACCACGTGGAGAACGCCCGCAGGCTGGTAGATGCGATGACCTATTTGGAAGAGACCGGAACTAAAGAGAAGCTCACCTGTCTGCCTGCGCGCCCCGCTTCCCTGGAAGAGCTGGAGATGGTACATACGCCGGAGTACGTTTCCTATGTTAAGGGCAAAGCAGAAAAGGGCGGTGGTTGGCTTGACCCTGATACCGTGACGTCTCCGAAATCTTACCAAGCAGCCTTATATGCGGCTGGCGGGGTTCTGGCAGCTGTAGAGGCGGTCATGAAGGGGGAGGTGGATAACGCCTTTGCTCTGGTCAGGCCACCCGGTCACCATGCCATTAAAGACCGAGCAATGGGCTTCTGCATTTTCAATAATGTGGCAATCGCTGCTAAATTTGCCCTGAGCAAGTTCAATGTCAGCCGTGTTCTTATCGCTGATTTTGATGTCCATCATGGCAATGGGACTCAAGATACTTTCTATGCCGACCCCGCCGTCCTTTATTTCTCCACCCACCAGTATCCCTTTTATCCCGGGACAGGATGGATGGATGAGACTGGAACGGGTGAAGGGGAAGGGACTACGGTGAATTTTCCCATGGCAGCCGGCTGGGGTGACGAGGAATATTTGAGAGGATTCGACGAGGTCTTGGTTCCAGTGGTCCGGAGATTTCAGCCGCAACTCATCCTGGTTTCTGCTGGCTTCGATGCTCATTGGGCTGACCAGCTAGCTATGATGCGTGTGAGTATCACAGGTTTTGCTCAAATGGCGATGATATTGAAGAAACTGGCTGCCGAATTGTGCCAGGGACGTCTCGTTTTCACCCTGGAAGGCGGCTATAATCTTCGAGTGGTTGCCTGTTCCGTAAAAGCCACATTTCATGTACTTCTAGGTAACCCGGAAATAGACGATCCTTTGGGAAAAGCATCAATCGTAAGAAAGCCCGGGGGATTCGACGAGCGTATCCAGGCAATAAAGAAAATACACCATGTTAGCTGACAGCTGTCAGCTAACAGCTATTACGCAGGTCTCTTAGCCCAGGGCACCAGCGAACTCCACTCTCCCTTTTCCCATACCACCAGAAGCGGGCCGGCGACGCAGATAGAGTCATAGGTTCCGATAATAACGCCGAGGAGTAACACGAGGACGAAGTTGTGTATGGTAGCTCCGCCGAAGAGGAATAATGCCAGGATAACGAAAAGTGTGGTCAGACTGGTATTCAGACAGCGTCCCAGCGTTTCCACAATGCTTGAGTTTACTGTCACACCAAAGTCGGAGCTAATCCCTCTGGCTTTATTTTCCCGGATGCGGTCAAAAACAACCACAATGTTGTTGATGCTGTAACCCACAATCGTAAGCAGCCCGGTGATAAACAGGGCGTCAATTTCTACCCCGGCAAGCAGACCCAGGAGAGAGAAGATACCTACTGTTATGAACACATCGTGGACAAGGGCAATGACAGCACAACTACCCCAACGGAAGGATTTGGGCATGCGGCGGAATGCCCAGACAATGTACAGCAGCATAGCTACAGATGCTACTATCACGGCAATGACAGCACTGCGTGCTGTTGCTGCTCCCACTGTTGCGGAAGCTAAGTAATAATCAGTCACTTCAACCTGAGCATTCAATGCTGCAGCGAGTTCCTCTGCCAGTTCTTGTGCCTCATCTGAGGTTATCTCTTCGGTATGGATGATGAAATTTCCCTCGCCGGCGTTCTGAATGGTTGCCTTATCGTGTCCCAGCTTGGCCATCTCTTCTCGCAACCGGCTTTGCTCCACCGCCGGGCTAAACTGAAGAGTCATGGATGTGCCGCCGGCAAAATCGGTTCCCAATCGCAGAGGAGTCCCGAGTTGTATCTGAGAGACAATCAGGGAGGCAATTCCGATAATCACAAGTATCCAGGAAATCAGGAAAAACCACCGCTTCTGACCAACAAAGTCTATCATTTGGTGTTCCTCACGGTTTGGAGTGACGTCACTCCATAGGCTGACAGGTTGGTGACCACCCGGCTGCCTACAATCAGTCGGAGAAATGTTCTGGTAACGGTGATGGCAGTAAACATGGACAACGCCACGCCAAGAAACAGGATCAAGGCAAAGCCTCTGACCATAAAAGCGCCCATCGTACCGCCAAGCCAGAAAAGGACGATGCAAGCGATGAAGGTCGTGATGTTGCTATCCCTGATAGCTGTCCAGGCGCGGCTAAATCCAGCCTCAACAGCAGCCGCTAGGCTACGCCCCCCTCGCAGTTCCTCCTTCATGCGCTCAAAGATAAGGACGTTGGCGTCTACGGCCATGCCTAGAGAGACAATAAAACCGGCCAGGCCAGGCAAAGTCAGGGTGATGGGGACAAGCTTGAAGATGGCTAGAAGCACCACACCGTAAACACCTAAACTGAGGCAAGCCACCAGGCCGGGCAGACGATAGTAGACAAGCATAAATATCAGCAACAGCGCTATGCCAATCCCGGCCGCCAGTATACTCTTCCTGATTGAATCGGCTCCTAGTGTGGCGTCCACAGTCCGTTCATAAAGTGGAACACTAGGTTCAAATTCCTCATCTACCCACCTCCCCAGTGGAACGTCAATCCGTCCAGCGTTGAGCACCCTTGACAGTTCTTGAGCATCAGTGAGGCTCAGGCCTTCGATTTGTCCCTTGTCCTCTATGACTGCCCTGACCACCGGGGCAATCATTTGACCATCTTCACTCCGAAGCGGCTCATCGCCAAGGTAGATAGCTAGTTGTTTCCCGAGAAGGCGGGTGCTTATTTGTTTGAAAAGCTGCGCTCCCGTTTCGTCCATCTCGAATATCAGAAATGGTTCGCCTAGGCTATCTATAGCAACTTCTGTGTTTTCCTTGAAATATCTGCTGCTGAGGGTCAAGGTTTCGTTGCCCACCACTCCTGTAGCAGGAATGGTGAAATTTCCGGCGGCATCCTGCTCCCGGAATTCGAGCACGGTGAAGAGCCCAACCATGTCCTTGGCTTTCTCAATGTCAGCAATCCCGGGCAGCTGGATGACGATGTTATATTCCCCTGCATGTTTCTGTATTTCAACGACGGGCTCAGTGATGCCCAGAGCGTTGATACGCCTTTCCACAACCCCCTTTACACCCTCCATGATCTCATCCTCTGCGCCAGGCTCGACATCGCTGAGATCAGCCTGGTAGACCAGGTAGCTGCCACCCTTGAGGTCGAGTCCCAGCCTCAGTCCTTCCCTGCCGAAAACATTCTTATCCAGCGGGACTACGGACCATAGTGCGAAGGCAAACAAAGCCAGGATGAAAATCAATAAATAAACGGTTCTCCGTCTCAATTCAGTCTACCTTTGTGTCAAGGATTGTTTCACTCCAGAAATCCGGGATTTCCGGGAGACTCTTGTTTGCTGCTTGCTCAAAGTTGACAGCTCACTTTGCACCAGGGCTAACGCTTCTTCTCTGGTGCTTAACTCACCACTGGCATGAGCCTCGTTGATCATGGCCAGGAGTTTGCCAACCAGAGGTCCTGGTGTCAGGTCAAATGCATCCATTATATCATCGCCATCAATGAGTTTCACCGGCAAGATTTTTTCTTGTTGCTTGTCATGCTCTGTCAGTATGTAGTTTGCCAATTTGCAATGTCTTTTCCATTCATCCATGGATGCCAGAGGTCCGCGGCTGGCCAGATAATCGGCTAAGGCCAGGAGCAGAATATCAATGCCGGCCTCACCAGTATCCCGAAAGTAGCGATAAATTGCCCGTTGAGTAGGCAATTCGCCATCTGCCATCTGAACCGGGCGCAGGTGATGGTAGACAAGGCTTTCTACCAAGCCTATTTCCCTCTTGCTAAATCGCAACCGTTCCAAAACACTTGCAGTTATAGCCGCCCCTTGTTTGGTGTGTCCCAAGAATCTGGCTCTACCCGTATCATCAATAGACTTTGTCATTGGTTTGGCAATATCATGAAATAACCCGCCTAACTTAAGTAGAACCTTATGGTTACTGCCGCTGGAAACTTCCTGAGACAGGTGCCCGTCTATTGCATCGGACCAGGGAGTAGTAGTTAGCATGTCTTCGTTGCTGTACTCCCAATCGCTTTCCCTGAGGAGGAATTCTACCGCAGCTACGGTCTGTATGGAGTGTTCGAAGACATCCCAGAAGTGCACCGTCGGTTGTTCCACTCCCTTGCTCTCCGCTAATTCGGGGACTAGGGCGAGCAGCAGACCAAGTTTATCTAAATATCTCAGGTAATAAGCAGCTCGGGGCAGAGTGAGCAAACGAAGCAACTCTTCTCTAACTCTCTCCCCCGGGACCTCAGCAACAGCCTGTGAGTGGCGGCGGATTAGAGATTCTGTATTTGGCTCTATAGTGAAGTCGAGTTCGGCGGCCAACCTTACTGCCCGCAAGAGTCTTGCGGCATCGGCTTCAAATATTTGCCCGCTTACCCCTCGCACTATTTTGTCCCTCAGGTCCCCCCTACCGGAAAAGGGGTCCATAAGCTTCAGGACGAATCGTCTTTCACCCGCAGGGGTTCTGGATTTTCGGGGACCCATCTTAGCGGACGCGCTGGCAGTGACAAATTGACTGAGTTCCAGAGCCATGGCATTTATTGTGAAATCGCGGCGGGCAAGATCGGACTTAATATCTCCGGCAAAAGAAGAGAAATCAAAATGCCACTCTGCACCACGTAATTCCCGGTCTTGTGGAGTCTTTCCGGGCTGCTCATCTTCAATCACCACTACTCTAGCTACGTTGTTGACATCGTCAAGGAGCACAAATTTGCCTCCTATTTCTTTGGCTACCTTGCGAGCCACAGTGCTGGCATCGCCGCTTACAGCAATGTCTATGTCGTCGGTCTTTCTTTTCAAAAGCAAATCGCGGACGAAGCCGCCCACGATATAGCCTTGCTTCTTCTGGGTGGCTAACAAGCGGGATATCTTAGCCAGGATGGCGGGCAGATGGCCGCTTTTTATGAAGGACATGACAGGGCATTATAGTTTGAGCAGCAGGAATTGTAAAGGTCTGACGACTTTCCTGAAGCAGTGTCATTCTGACTTATGAACTGGGGTGCATTTCATCAAGATAACGTCCGCCAGGGAGGGAAAAGGGCGGGCTGTTTTATCTAATGTCTTCAGAAGCGCATAAGAAACAGGACGGGGAAGCTTGGAAAGAAAACTGCCCCACAGGGGTAGCCCAAAAAAGAGGGATATGCCCTTCGTCTTCTTAATTTCAAAATTCTGCTTCACCAGACTGCTCAGAAATGGGTAATCAAATTCATATTTGTGGTCTGGGGGTATCTCCCAGGGCTGCCTTTCCCTAGCCAGAGAAGGGGAAAGAAACTTCGTCAGTGGATACAACTTCTTCCCGAGGCGGAAACCCAGACTGTCAAAATTGGCTATGGAGACTATCATCTCGCCGCCAGGTTTAAGTACCCGGGCAATTTCCTCCATTGTTTTGCTGGGGGAGAAAAAATGGTCTAATGCTCCCTTGCACATAACTTTGTCAAAGGAGTGTGGCTTAAAAGGCAGAGTCTCCCCTGCTCCCTGGGCTAAAGCTACCCCGGCGTTGTTTTCTCTGAGATGCTCTTTAGCTCGCACCAACATCACATGAGAAGGTTCTAACCCGACAACTTTCGCTCCTTTTTGCCATAGTCGTGCCCCATCAATAGCCCTGCCACAGCCGACATCCAGTATTAGCTCATCTTGGCCGGCGTCTACCTCCTGCAAGGTTAGGTTGAGCATTTGCTGGAATAGGAAGTCCAGGTTAGGGTAGACAACGTCGGGCACCACGTCGTCGTCGTTCCATTCTAGGTCGATTTTCTCCGTATTGTGGTCCTGTGTCATGAGTCGGATTCAAAATCACTGCGGCAGCGTCATCGAGTTTGCATTCACGGTTTCTTATAGCCGGCCTTGCTTAGCCTCCTGCCAGCAGGAGTATTGGTTAACTCCGTAAATGGCTTTAGCGGCACGTTCCATGGAACAAAAGACCGGGATGGACCCCTTAAGGAGCTTTTGTTCTATCTGCAGTCTTTCTGGCTCAGCGGACCCAGACGGCAAAACAACTATTACAGGCTTGTTTTGCCTGGCTCCAAGCTCTATAAAGAATTCATTTATTTCTTCAAGCCCTTGCCGAGAGTATATCGGTAAGAGGATGTCTGTGTCCTCTTGGACCAGCACAATGTCGCTAGTAGTATCTCTTGTCACTAGATCTATGGCCTTGAATAGAGTAGGCAGACCTCGGAATTGCGCCTGGCTTACATCTACCGGATTATGGAAGATGCTACCTACTTCTCCCAGGAGCTTGACCAGTTCTTGCCTTGTCTCAGAAGAGAGAGGTGGGACCTTGAGTCCGTTCTCCATGCAGGCATCGCCAGCGGCTACCGAGTTGCCGCCGCCCCCGTCAGCCAGACCGCCAATAATGGCTGCGCGGGTACCTCGTCCGTGCCCAAGCTGCTGGAAAATAAGCAGCGTATCCGTCAATTCCTCTAAACTATGCACTTCTATGGCGCCAGCTTGCTTCAGCATCGCTGACCAGATGGCTGCTGAACTGACCAGAGAGCCGGTGTGGGACATGGCAGCCTGAGCGCCAGCTTCCGTTCTCCCTCCTTTCCAGACAACTAAGGGCTTGACCCTGGCTACTTCTTTCATTGTATTGAAAAGACGGGTTCCGTCTCTTGTTCCCTCGAGGTATGCACCGATGACTTTAGTCTTGGGGTCAGCAGCCAGATACTGCAGAAAATCGCTGGCATCCAGATCAATGCCATTACCGAAGCTGACTCCTTTGCTGTAGTTGATATGGCGGGCTATGCCGATTGTCACTAATTTGGTGGCAATGCCGCCGCTTTGGGAGACGAAGCCCACGGGACCGCTTTCACCCAGAATTCCCGTGAGAAATGGAATTCTGTGTTCCGGACAATATGCGCCTATGCAGTTTGGGCCGACGATGCGAATGTTACCCCATCGTGCTTTTTCGAGCATTTGTTCCTCTAGCATGCGTCCCTGTTGTGTACCTATCTCACTGAATCCAGCGGTGAAGAAATGGACGGCTTTGACATTTTTGGTCGCGCAATCATCGAGGAGCTCCAGCACAGATTGCCGAGGAATGGCTACAATGACGTACTCTACTTCTCCAGGGACTAGCCGGAGGTTGGGGAAAACCTCAAGGTCGCCAAGTCGCCCGCCGCTGGAACCAACGGCATAAATGACTCCCGGGAAACCGGCAGAACGCAAGTCCCTCACCCATACAGAACCGGCTTTTATTGAGGTAGCTGATGCACCCACGACGGCAATAGATTTGGGATAGAAAACAGGCTCGAGTTCCTTGAGCTTCTCCTCAAACAAAGTCAGGCCTCGGCAGACTTCACTATGTCTGGTGAAATCCAAATTTGGCAAGTTTCGGCTATTGGGCCGGCCGCCTTCAGATTGTCACTCCAGGATTATTCGGGCATCAACAGCTACAGCTTTATCAGGATAGGCGAATATAGGATTAAGATCGAGCTCTTTTATTTGTGGGTTATTTTCGACAAACTGAGATACGTTCATTATTAGCTTCTCCAGTGCCGGGATACTGGCCGGCTTTTGTCCTCTGTAACCTTGCAGCAGGGGATATCCCTTAATCTCCTTAATCATTTCCCGCGCATCCCTTTCGGTGACCGGGACTATTCTGAAGGAGACATCCTTCAACACCTCTACTAATATACCGCCGAGCCCAAACATGAGCACAGGACCAAATTGCGGGTCCTTGCTCATGCCCACAATCACTTCCACTCCTGGCGGAGCCATCGGTTGCACCGACACGCCCTCAATTTGGGCATCAGGGTATGCTTTCTTGATGGACGATACGATCTCGCTGTAAGCCTTGCCTACTTGAGCGGCGTTGGCCAGTCCCAATCTAACGCCTCCGGAATCGCTTTTGTGGACCACGTCAGGGGAACTTATTTTCAACACTACGGGAAAGCCCATTTCCCTGCTTACGGAAATAGCCTCCTTTTTACTTCGGGCCAGCTTTGCTTCAACAATAGGTATCCCTGCCTTCTTAAGAAGCTCCTTCGATTCAACCTCGGTCAACAAATTTTGGCTCTTTACCATCGCTTGTCTCCTTCCATCGGTGTGGTTATTCAAAATTAGCCCTTTATTGTAACCCGTTATTAGTTTTTTCTCCAGCATGTTTGTGGGTTGATTAATTCACCAAGGCAAACAAAACCGTCTATCATCTTGGCTTGCACAGGACTTCCTTGACCTTCAACTCAAAGAAGTCCTGGGTGTGAGCTGGCTTGATAACCAGTGCGGTATCTGCCCCACTCCCGGTGCCGCCGATAGAGATTACCTCTTCATCTGTCCTTATGAGACCGGCATCGGCAGCCATAAGGACTATCTCACAGGCTACTTTGGTGCCCTGTCCAAAGACCCTTAAGGTTTGAGCTATGATCTCATCCACCTGATAGGTATTGAACCTGCGCCGAACTGCCCTGCCCACCCCGCCGAAAGCGTGGGTGGCGGTCAGAATTATTCCCCCCTTCTCCAATATCTTAGCTCTGTTTTGCTGGGTCAGTTCCTGAACATCGGGGGCTGGAAACCCGGTAGAATGAGCAACTACCACCACCTTACAGTTGGCGAATAGCTTCACTGCCTTCACGCCGGTTTCCCCACTGGTGGAGGCTATCACTATGGTCTTTGTCCCTAGCTGCTCGGCTCTTTTCCTGGCTATTTCCAGGGTTCTCTCAGTGTTGGCGCTGCCTGATTCAGTAAAATAGACACTTTGGATTTCCATCATATTGGAATTGACACCTCCTTTCCTCAGGACTATAGTTGCCTGCGGAAATGTAACTAATAATATCTTACCAAATAAGCATAATGAGCATCATTTTCGTCCATGGTTCAGGCGGTTACGGAGATATCTGGCGTTATCAAACCAACTACTTCCCGGGTAGCCATGCTGTCAATTTGCCCGGACACCCCCATGGTCAAACCCTTGAGAGTGTGGAAGAATGCGTTGAGTGGCTCAGGAAGTACATCAAGGGGAGGGGATTTAAGGACGTGGTCCTGGCTGGACACTCCTTCGGCGGGGCCATCGTCATGATGTATGCCCTCAGATACCCCCAGGAACTCAAGGGAATTATCGCCATAGGCAGTGGAGCCAGGCTTAGAGTTCACCCCATGTTTTTGACTCCTTGTGAAGAGGCCATCAAGGGCAATCCCCAGAAGTGGTACGAACTAGTCGAAGAAATCTATCGGTCAACCCCGGAGGATTATAAGAAGGAAGTCGTGGAAAAACAGAAGGCTATTGGTCCTGCCGTCATGCTCAATGACTTCCTGTGCTGTGATAAATTCGACATCATGGGCAGAGTTCACGAGATGAAGCTGCCGACACTCATCATCTGCGGTGAACTGGACGTAATGACACCGATGAAATATGCCAATTACCTGGGAGCCAGGATCGCTAATTCGAGGGTGGTGATTGTTCCCCAGGCTGGCCATTTTGTCCTTGCCGAGAAACCAGAAGTGGTCAACAAAGCCATAGAGGAATTTGTCGGGGGATTATCCTCCTAGATTTCTTTGGTCCTTGCAGCAGAATCAGGCACATAAGTCCTTTCGAAGCGCTAAAATCGCTTCTTGGATCAACTTCCTGTGGTCATGACTCACCGAATTGTGCAAGCCCGGCTTGACAGTCATCGAGGTTTCCCGCCTACCGTCAGTTGACAGTTACAATTTCAGAGGTGGTCAGCAATTTGCCTGAAACTTGTGCTAAACTCTTCTATTGACATAACCACAGAGAATCGGACATGAGGTCAGCCCGATGAAAGTCAAGACATACATGTCCCAGGAATGTCTCTTGCCCCGTGGCTTCGTGGAGAGGGTGAGGCGGATTGTCGGGGACGAGCACTTCTCACAGCAAGAAAGTGACCTTATCTCATACAGCCTGGACTACTGGTTGTATGGCGTATTCCTTTCCCAGAGGGGAGACTTGCCAGCGTTTCCTTCTGCCGTCATCTCCCCGGCATCAGCTGACCAGATACAGAATATTGTCCGATGCGCTGGTGAGTACAAGGTGCCCATCACACCCTTTGGTGGAGGCTCCGGCGTGCTGGGCGGGGCAATCCCTCTGAATGGAAGCGTTGTGCTGAACCTGCAAAGAATGAGCAGGTTCCTCAATCTGGACGAGCTCTCACTTGTGGCTGAGTCAGAAGCGGGGATAATGGGCGCCAATCTGGAACTTGAACTGAACCGCCGGGGATATTCAGCAGGCAATGTCCCCCAGTCACTTTACTGCTCCACCCTGGGCGGCTGGATTTCCACGCGGGCAGCCGGGCAGTTTTCCACGAAATACGGGAAGATCGAAGACATGGTGCTGGGCATGGAGGTCGTGCTCCCTGACGGCAGTCTGCTGAACATCAGACCCGTTCCCAGGAGGTCGGTTGGGCCTTCGCTGAAAGACCTCTTCCTGGGTGGCGAAGGCGCGCTCGGCATCGTGACTAGGGCCACCATTTCGGTTCACCCCTTGCCCAGGCTGACAATCAAGCAGTCGTTCATTTTCCCTTCGGTTGAGGTGGCCCTTGACGTCGTGCGCCAGATTTTGAGGGCTGAGGCCAGACCTGCGGTAGTCAGAATCTTCGACGAGGCGGAGAGCGAGAGATATTTCCCCAGGATAGGAAGAAAGGTGGTTACAATTTTCATATCGGAAGGGGAGACTGAGTACACCACTCTCGATGCCAGGGTCATCAGGCGTATCTCCAGGGAAAACGGAGGAAAATCCAGCGGGGAAGAACCGGCCGACATTTGGCTGCAGAAAAGATTCGATATCGGGCTCGGGCCCATCCTGATGCAGTATGGTGGGATTGTCGACACCATCGAGGTGTCGGCCTTGTTTAAGGATGCCGCCAGGCTATACAGAGATATGGTTGCCGCGATGAAGGCGGTTGAAGGCGCACTGGAGGTCTCCGGGCATTACTCGCATTTCTATCGGGAGGGGGCTTGCCTGTACATCACCTTTGCTGGCATCCCCAAAGACCCGCTGCGTTACTACCAGGACACCTGGGATGCTGCCATGAAGGCCACGCTTCAAAACAACGGATCGATAAGTCATCACCATGGCATCGGTTTCTGGAGGATACAGTACCTAAAGCAGGAGCTTGGCTCCAGTGGGGTCAGGCTTTTGAAATCCATCAAGAGCGCAATCGACCCTGAAGGCATATTGAATCGAGGGAAACTCATCGATGGCGGAAGATAAAAAAGAGGCTGAAAAAATTGCCAGGTGCGCTATGTGCGCCGATATGTGCAAGTACAGTTGCCCAACATATCTGGCCACGGGAAGAGAAACCCTGAGCCCTCAGAAGATGGCCAGGCTCATCGTGTACGACAAAAAGGGTCTCCTGGAGGATGAAAAGGGCTTTCTCGACCTGATGTTCCAGAGTGCCATGTGCGGGGCATGCAGCAGGCACTGTATCTATGATGACTATGACCTGAGGAAGTTCATCCACCAGGCGAGAGTCAAGGCCTTCGCCAGAGGAGTTATTCCTGAAGATGTAAAGAGGAGGCTAGGGATATTCCAGAAATTTGGAAACCCGAACGGTGAGAGGGAACTCATAGACAAAGGAGCTGGGGATACAGGCTATTTCATTTCCTGCTCTTCATACAAGGATGAAGACTTGTTAAAGGCCACCGAAAAAATGCTCTCGAAATCAGGGCTTGCCATAAGGCGGTTTGGAGGTGGCGATATGTGCTGCGGCGCTCCTCTGTACTATGCGGGCGATATGGAGGGGTTCAGGCAAGCCTCGTTGAAAATGAAAGCCGAGATTGAGAAAAGGCGCGTGCGCAGAATTGTTGTCGATTGTCCTACCTGTATGAAGGTGATGACGGATGTGTACCGAGAGATAGGGGTGGAATTGGATGCGGAGATTATGCATACCGTGCAGTTCATAGATGCTCTCCTCGAGCAGGGAAGGCTGAGTTTCAGGAAGAACAGCAGGAGCGTTACTTTCCACGACCCCTGCATCCTGTCGTATGACCTGGCAATGTCCGCTGCACCCAGAAAAATCATCGCAGCACTAGGCTTCAATCTGAAAGAGCCGATTTACTCACAAGAGCACACCCATTGTTGCGGTGGGGCATACGGTGCCAAGATTGGAGACCACCGCCTTAAGGATGCCGTCACCTCCATGAGACTGAATGAGCTGAGAAATACCGCTGCTGATATTTACGTTACCACCTGCCCAACGTGCAAGTCTGTGCTGTCGGAAATCAACATGAAATACATAACGGAACTGGTTGCGGGGAGGATTATTGCAGGGTGATAGGGCGCTGGCGCGCGAAATACAGGGCGAGATAGAGAAGGCGACCGGTGAAAGGGTCGCAGTCTCGATAGGGGATGGCATTGCCAGGCTGAGCGGTCGTCTATCATCACATCAGGCTGCTCTCGAGGCAGGGCACCTTGCCGGCAGCTTCGAAAAAGTACGGGAAGTGGTGAATGACATCGTGTTTCCCGGCAAGATGCGTCTCAAAGCCTCGCCCCGGGTCTCGGAGGAGCTGACCGGGAAGGAATTCGATGTGGTCATCGTGGGCGGCGGCGTGATCGGCCTGGCGGTGGCCAGGGAACTTTCACAGTTCAATCTGAGCATTGCCTTGTTTGAAAGGCATAACGACGTGGGAATGGACCAGACTACTCATAGTAACGCCATGATACACCCTGCGATTCAGGCAAAGCACGGCACGCTCAGATGGGAAATGAATTACAAGGGCAATCCTATGTGGGATGACACTGCTCGCCAGCTGGATGTGGATTTCAAGCGGGTCGGCACGCTGATTGTTGCAGAGAACCCCGGGGAAGAGGCGTTGCTGCCTTATGCAGTAAGCGCCGCCATAAAGCACAACGACCCTGAGCCGAAGTTGCTGGATAGGGCGGGCCTGGACCGAATTGAGCCAGGGCTTGCGCTCAATATTAGAAAAGGCGTGCTTGTCTGGAACACAGGCATTATAAATGTGTTTGAGTTGCTCATCGCCTATGCAGAGAATGCGCTGTCAAACGGCGTCAGCATCTTTCTGGATACAGCCGTCACGGGAGTTCAGACCGAGGATTTCGCTATAAAAGCAGTTGACACGACCAGAGGCACCGTTGAAACCGGGATGCTCATCAATGCCGCCGGGCTTTATGCGGACAGGATAGCGGAGTACGCCGGCGACAGGTTCTTCACCATCCACCCCAGGAAGGGCGAGACTATCATTTTCGACAAATCGTATCAACCTGTACGTACTGTCTTCGCTCCGGTCAGCATTGCGGCGGAATCACAGGAGACCAAGTATACGAAGGGCGGCGGCATTATTCCTACCACGGATGGTAATCTTCAGTTCGGTCCTACCGCCATGGAAGTGTGCGATAGGGAGGACGTGTCAACGACCGCCGAGGGGTGTGATTATTTGTTCGACAAATTTGCGCCGGTGCTGGAGCGGTTGAAGCCCGGCTATGAAAAGCCGGACAGAGGCAAAATAATTGCCCAGTTCGCCGGATGTCGGGCAGCTACTTATAAGGAAGATTTCATTATCGGGCCCTCCAAAAAGGTGCGCGGTCTGGTGCATGTCGCCGGGATTCAATCGCCGGGCCTGGCATCAACACCAGCCATAGCGGAAAGGGTTAAGGAAATCGTTCGAGAAGAGCAGCACCCATCTGTCAGTGATGAGTTCAATCCCGCAAGAAAAAGGCAGGTGCGTTTTTCGGAGCTGACCCTGAAGGAACAGGACGAGCTTATTCGGGCCAATCCCCGATTCGGACACATCGTGTGCCGCTGCGAGAATGTGAGTGAAGCGGAAGTTGTGCGGGCGCTGCACGGCGACATCCCTGCCAGGAGCCTTGATGGAGTGAAGAGGAGGACGAGGGCCGGGCAGGGCAGATGCCAGGGCGGGTTCTGCACGCCCAGGATTGTGGAGATAGCCAGCAGGGAGATGAACATCGGCAAGGAACACGTGCTTAGGAGCGAGGGGAGATCTTATGTTTTGAGCGGGAGGACGAAATGAGCAATACAGTCAAGAACTTCATTGTCATAGACGGCGGCACGCAAAACATCAAGGCATTCATCTTCGATGAAAACGGAAACGAAGTCCATGGCGAGTCATCGCCTGTAGCCCCTTACTTTGCACTGCAGCCTGATTTTGCCGAACAGGATGCCGGAGCCTATCTGCGGATAGCGCAAGAGATGACCAGGAGGGTGGTGCAGAATTCGCGAGTGCCGGCGGATACTCTTGCCGGCGTTGCCATCACCACACATAGAAGCACCATTGTCCCAGTTGACCGGAATGGTAATCCGGTTCGCTCTGCCATCACCTGGCTGGACGAGCGCAAGACTGAAGGATTGAGGTTGCCCGGCGGACCCGTTATGTCGCTAGCCTTCAAAGCTGCTCGAATGGAAGAGAGGCTAAGGGAGTATCAGAGGAGGTCGAAATTCAACTGGCTTAAGAGACATG
>Ga0256868_10000492_pt1 | contig 23159 bp, 45 predicted proteins | sample RVTome_13_FD_187341 | JGI IMG/M metagenome (GOLD analysis project Ga0256868, IMG submission 187341) | Soil microbial communities from uranium-contaminated site in the Upper Colorado River Basin, Wyoming, United States - RVT92D227 HiSeq ...
CTGACCTCGACGACGTCGTCCTCGCCTACCCCGAGTTCCCTGCGTGCCTTCTCGCGTGCCTCGAACCACGATTTCGCGGACACAGTGCACTCGACGGAATGCCCGTTGACGAGTCCGTTGCCATGCCAATTGATGGGTAGCAATTGGGACCGGTCCGTGGGGTTCAGTCCAATTAGCGTTTCGCCTTTTTGGACTTTCATATTTCCTCCCATTGGCAATCAGGCAAGAAATCACGTACCACTTCGACGTCATTCGTCCGCAGCAACGCTTGGACGAGCTCGCGAGCTAAGACCCAAGTTTTGGCCTCTACTGTGCATTGCTGATAGCGGTCAGAGACTTTCCAACCGACCCATTTGACTATTTTCGACTCGGACTGCTCGTACGAATTTGCGGTGATGGTCACGGTTTTGGCTCCTTCCTTCGATGTGCGATCCGAGCAACGACGGCGTCCAGTCGAGCGTTGAATCGTGCGTGCTCGCGCAATCGGGCCTCGAATTGCCCTTCCCTTGACGCCTCTTGCATCGTCATACTGCCAACGGCCGCGGGTGCCCCCCGCTCGTTCAGCCAGTGGTGCAATTCGGTCGTTGCCTGCTTGAGATCTTCGAGCCGAGTCATTGGATCTGACGGTGGGGGAGATTCGATCGTGACCTCAAATGTGGCCGACGCTGGTGCCGTCGGCTTGCGTATTTGATGACTGGCCATGTAGCGATCCAGATCGATGGTTTGCTCCGGTTGTTCGAATTTGGCCATTAGACGACCGCCATTTCGATCCGACTGATGGCCTTAAGCGTCCGGAACATCGGAACTCCACTCATATGGTGAAGCTCGCTAGCGCTCGTATGCAGACCGCCAGCAACGGCCATTGACAGGGCGACAATGACGTCGTCCCAAGCATTGCGGCACCGTGGCAGCAACCGCACGGCGTTTGGTCGCATGATGCACGAATACAGAGCATCGATGGCCGATTCGGACGACGTCCTTTCGGCGTCCGAAACCGACGGACACCGAACGCGGTAAAAGGGCGGATGGCTCGGATCGGCCATCCTTGGGGGGGCACTAGGTGCCATGCAGTAGGGTTCTGACATTGCGGGACCTCCACGCCGGCAAGCCCGCCCCGACGTGACTCGGGTTCGGGCGGACTTCGGGCGGTCGTGGCTAATAGTCGATACCTGCCACTCGTATTGCGGCGAGTACTCGCCGGGCCGTCGCACTGTTGAACGGCTCGCCATAGTTCCGGCACGTAAACCAGCCCCTAGTATTGCTTCCCACCGGGTGGCACGAGATAAACCCATGACCGCCCTCGGCTCGACAAATGGCATCGAGCCGCTTCGCAGTCCTGGCATTGTGCCACTTGGTTGTGACTCCAAATATGTGCTCGCTCATGGTTTCCCCTATCCCCGCCGGATCATCCGGCGCAATGGTTTCTTGGCTTGCCGAATTGCCTCCTCGGCCAATTCAGCGGCTTTCAATGTCATCTTGGCTCGCTCCCTCGGATCGTCATCGGCGTCCAGCAGGACCACCAGTTTTTGCACCTGTAAGAGCGCATTTCCGAGCAGCATTTGCAGCACTCTGATTTCGGCGTCCGTCATTTGACCCACACAGTCGGCAGAAAGCCGCCCTGGACGATCCATGAGTGCAAAGCCTCGACCAATTCCGCTAGCCGATCCAATAGGACGACTAGGTCCTCTTGACTCAATTTCTTGTTTGGGTGGCAAGTATCCTGCTCGGCCACCAGTCGGCTGATTTCGAGTTGTTCACGTAGGTTCGCATTTGGATCCATTGGACATACCCTCCCTTCTGTTGCTCTCGAGACGACGTGCGATGGCGGCATCAAAGTCGACGGTTGCCATGCTCCGAATGTCGATGAAAAGTGAATGAGCGTTCAGGTATACGGCCTGCGGATGAAAGTAGAGCGTTTCGCCGTCTTTCGTCGCCTGCGGAATCTTCAACGGCTGATGGTACTGTCTGGACGATTTCAGCGCCCAGCCCTGCAATACCAAATGGGCGAGGATGCGACGGCGGGCGACTAGGTAGGTTTCCCGAGGCATTATGCGGCCTCTTGGCGAGCGAGCAGAAACCGACCACGTCGTACGGCCAATTTCAGCTCGCCAGCTAACGCATGACGGATTTGCAAATCGGTCAAATGGGCGTTGGTTGCGTCGCAGACAACCCGGACTGAAAACCGCCCGTCGGTTTTTGGGTAGTGATTCACCCGGCCGTCACCCATACCCACCCAAAGCCCGGACGCTAGTTGCGCCGCATAGACCTCGGCCTTGCGCATTTCGCCGTTCGCAAAGTTGAAAACGGCGGTAATGTATCCACGGTCGACCGTGCATTTGGTGCGGATCATCCGAGCAACTCCGGATAGGTGCGACGCATCGCACTACTGATGCCTTCGGATTTGCCCTCGACCGTCCGGATCGTGACCAACGCCGACATTTGCTTGTAGGCGTCGTTCAGGTCGTTGCGTAGGTTCTCGATTTGGACTTTCGTTGCAGTCTGCCAAATCGCATCGTAGCGCCGGCTCGCCCTGAGATAGGACTGCACGGCATTTTCCTGTGCTTCGGTTCGGATCGTTCGGCTCATTGCTGACCTCCACTGCAATCTACAGTAGAAGCCTAACCGATCTTCCGTGCATATGCATTCTTTTTTTGCATATGCACTAACCCCCCGATCATCCTAGGATTTCGATGCTTTCGACCTCGGGTGGCAGATGGTAGGTCCCTGTCTTACCACGGAATTCCCCTTCCAACTGATAGCCAGTTGGAATATCGGTCACTTGGCCGAATAGCTGCCACTTTGTCAACTCACGGCCAATCATCTCGTCGGTAATGATGAGCTTGACGGCGGGTCCGATAGCCACTGTCGCCCGGTATTTCTGGCCGTATTCGAGCTTAGCCCACATATTCGCCAATTCGCTTTGGCCAGTAGAGGCAATCCGCCTTGCATCGTGCAACTTCATCGGGCGCTAGGATGCGAGCCATCAACTCGCCCTGTGCTGCCTTGTTGGCGGGGACCGCACTACGCATCGATTCCGCGTAGAAACGCGTCCGCTCGCGGTCTGTATGCGCTTTGCGGACCCAATTCGTCGAGAGCAACGGCACGAACGGCTTCTTGACTTGGGTCCAAACGGCCACGCGCAACGACGCGTCCTCGGGACCGTAGCCCTCGAACATGCCCTTTGGGATTTGGCGCAATCCTCCCCACAGCGCTCGGACGCTGGCGACCAGAATGCCCATGTCATCGCGCGTTCCCCAGCCGCACATTCCGACGTCGGACGGTCCGAGGCTGTTCAGTAGTGGCTCGGTTCGGGACGTCGCGATCGTGTCGGCGTCCAGCAACGCGACCATGGCGTCGCCGGCGTCGCCGTCGTCCTCGAGTAGTGCGAGCCACTCTTCTCCCAAGACCTGTCCCTCGGGATAAAAGTCGCAGGCCGCAATCCCCACGCCAACGCGAAGTGCCTCAATTTTGTTGAAATATTGGCCTTGTATGGCCTGCACGACGATACCTCGACGCGCTAGAACGAGCTCGCCAGCGGCGTATTCGGCTGCGATTGGATCGTCACAACAGACGACGATCGGATCCCAGGTTGGAAGTCGCTCAAGCCACGTAGGCAGCGACTCGCGAAGATGCGCGACACGTCCGCGGCAAGTAGTGACGATCCATTTACGGGGCCGACTGACGCGGGGCTTGGTTGGTGAGTTCATGGATCAGTACGAACAACTCTATGATAGCCGAGCCCGCAAGGCTACCCCCAATCAGCGGTTTCGGTTCACGGACGCCCACCAGCGCCATGCCGATGCCTATCAGCGCGGCGCGTCCAAGTAGATGTAGCCCGACCGTCGGTGCCGCCGTCCAATCACCGGCGACAAGCGCCGCGGCGCTCGATTGGGACGGCAGCGGGACACCGGCGGGCAGCTGAGCAAGCGCGACCATCTATCTCCGAGCTCGGGGCGAGTTACTCTCCCATTGCCAGATCATGCTCGCGAGGAACATCCCGGCGACGAACCCGCCCGCCGCGCCCCATGCGCCGACTTTCCACCGTTCCCCTTCGGGCCCAGCTGGCTCAACCGTGAACACCGGGGGTGGCGCGGACATCGTCGTCGAGGAATCCTCGGCACCCGTCTCGCTGAGTCCAGGATAGCCCTGTTTGAGCGCGACGGCTCGCGTCCAACGTTGTGCGTAGGTCATGATTTGCCTCCAGCCATGAGCGCGCCACTGGAGAGTACTGCTATCGATCCAACGCCGAGAACTCCCGCGCCAATTGCCGCGCCTTTCACTCCGCCCATCAATCCCCCAACAAGCGCGCCAGCGGCGGCAACTCCACCAACCAATGCCCATGGCCGCCAAGTTGTCCAACCAGAGAAATCCAACGCGCCGGTATCGCGACGGGCCATGACTTCCGCGAGCGAATACGTTGGCTGATTTGGCGGCGGCGCTTCGCCAGGCACTAGAATAAGCCCCGTTGCGTAGAATTGCGGGTAGGGCTGGCTCGTCGCGACTGCCAAAAGCCATCGTTCTTGGTACGTCATGCTGCCTTCGCTGTTCTTCCAGGTTGGATTTGCAACGTGCCGACAAAGATGGTCACGACGATCCCCAGAATGCCGATCGCGACGCCACTTTGCCACCCAAACGAGACTGGTTCCTGCTGGTCGACGGGTGTGTAAGGATGCCCAGTTTTCGCGGGAATTTGGATCTCCGGACTGAACTGCAAGAACCGCCAACCATTGGGGTACGCGATCATCACTGGCGCGCCGTAAATACTCGCAAGTGGTGACATGCCGGGCGCGTCGGCGTCCGAAATCGACGTCGTGCCAATGTTATCGCCCTGTGGGTTCCGAACGCGAATAGTAATGGACGGTGTCTGATCCACGTTGTAGCTCCACACACCTCGTTTGGTGGCGTTGGTGATACTCCGATGCATGAGACCGCGTAGGTCGCCAGCGGTAATGAGCCCGTTTCCGTCGACGTCTAAGCCCTTGTTCTTGTCGTACGCGACTTCGCCTTCTTTCGCGAGCACCTTGTCATCAGGACTATTTGGCGACGTTCCCCAACCTGCGAGGTAGTAGTCACCAGGATCGCGAAATTGGCCAGGACCACCGTATTTGTCGTAGTAAGCTTTGACGAATTGAACCTGTTGACCGAAGCTCATCTGCTCGAGCTCGGCTGTCGACGTACCCATCGACTGCGCGGTATCTGGCGAAAACTGAATTAGCCCGATCGGGTAGCCTGGCGGCTTAGTGAAGACTTTTGGGCCATGAATTGCCGGGCTCCATGAGCGCGCTGATTCGAGCTCGATGACCGACGCGACGCCGACGGGATCATAACCCGCGCCGGCGAGCGTCTCAACGAAGATTGCCCGATCCGCTTCGGTGCGGTTCTTTTCCAGACCGTAGAAGCGGGGCAACTGAATCATGGCCTAGCGCGTTACTCGACGACGTCCGCGCTTCTTGCCAGTCTTCTTGCGGCCCTTCTTGCCAGTCTTCTTGCGTCGCTTCTTGGCCACCATGCCGAGGCGCACCGTCTTTTTGAGTGCTGCCAGCGCTGCATGATGAGACGCGCCCAGGTGGATGACCTTGACTAGGGCTTTGCGACTGACCGTGTATCGCGTGGCCTTCGAGGCCTTCTTACGTCGTTTTGGCATTGTTCCTCACTTCTAAGGGGTGCTTCCTTGCGGTAAAACTATGTAATTGACGTACGTGTCTTGCAGGAAAATGGGCGCGCCGGTGAGGTTCATCAACCAAATGATGATGCGCCCCACTGGGTCGATCCCGCCTAGCGGAACGACGTCTGTGGTGAACAAACCGCCGCTATCCCACTCGTCGATTGAGACGGCGACCACGTCTTTTCGACTCAACGGAATTGGCGGCGTGACGGTGAGTTGTGTCGTCACGAAGGCCGCGTTTTGGACGAATTTGACTTGGCCACTGACTAGATCTGGTTCGTTGGAGTTCTGTCTTGGTCGTTTCATTTGGAGCCTCGCGTTATCCGTCGTAGAGAATGCCCGGCGGCACGTATTCGATCTTGAACGCGCTAGTGCCCGTGAACGTCCACGTCGAGACTGGCGCGAGCAACCCCATGGCGTTGCCCTCGACGAACCCGTTCGTAGGTACGATCAATGCAGCCGGCGCGAACACAGCAGCCAAAGCCGGACCAGCTGCAGCTTGCACCGTCGCGCCGGCAGCCGTAGCCCACGCAGTCCAACCGAAGACCTCACCAGTCACCACGACGGCGCCGAACGTGCCATCGATGACGCGATAGGAACGGCAGCCTGACACGGAATTGCCCGGGATCGCGTGCACTCCGAACGGGCCGCAACAAGCCTCCATGCCCTCGAAGTGGATCTCGATTTCGTCGTCGGCGCTGGTCGCGCCACGACCCTCGACCTCCCATGCGTGCGCCCCTGGCATCGAGCAGACCGCAACGACGCGATGGTCAGCCGAAGGGAAGATCCGAACGGCGCCGGCATAGGCTCGGTTCACTCCGAGCCTTGCCCAGAACCGCAGTACCCACGGAATGGTGCCTCCGTCGACGACCACCGCGACCGTGTTCTCGTCCGGGTGACCCGCTTCGGAGGCCGAGGCGATGATCCGCCGTACGCCGTTTTTGAGGGTGCATTCCGACATGGCTAGCCGATCGGGACGTCGCCGTAGTAGTCATCGCGGTATGGGTATCTGACGGGGAAAATCGCGCGCTTTTTGTCCCAAAGCGCGAGGAATAGGGGATTGTCGACGCCGTCCGGGCCCCGTGAGAGCGCACCATAACCACCCGGACCCGCGTACGTGTAGTTTGCTTGGCCGCGCATGCCCCACGGCATCTGAATGATGAGGGTCGGCACGGTCGCAACGACACCGGCCATCGCGTGCAAACTTCTCATGTCCGGGTACTGCGCGCCCATCGTCGACGCGTAGAGGTTGATCTGGGCCGCCAATTGCGCGCCTGCTTGCACGGCGGTCTGGCCCGTCGTCGTGAATAGTCCGCATTGCCACGGCGTGTCTGCGCCCGGCGCGGCAGTATGCCCGATTTGGAATTCGAGCGTCGTGTAGGGTAGGATTTGGTCGGCGTCTTGAAATGTCAGACTCGCGAACGTCTCAATCGGTGGACCCGTCAAAAAGGTCTGCAATTGCGCGTCGGAGAACATCACCAGCCACGTTTCTTGTTTGCTAGAATGCAGCCTGTTAGGTGGTAGCCCGCCGGTCTCGGTCGCGCGCGTTGGCAATCGCACCAGAGCGCTCTTAGGCAGATGAATTGGGATTTTGAACATCACTGCCTCCCGTCGCTGAAGTTACATTCCAGCGTCAACGCGGCAAAGACGTCGCGGAACCACGGACCGCCAGTAATGTCGCGTTTCCACGTGAATACGACTTGTATTTCTGGACGTGTATCCGGGCCGCCGATCTCGTAGTTCATGACGCGCGCACCGCCCGTCGTGTCCCGGTAGGATCCGAGAGTGACGTCCGGCAACGAGCCAACGCCGTTCGGTTGCACGATGTCAAATCGCGACGTCAGTCGTCGCTCGAAACCGGTGTCGACTTCGATCTTGACGAGTAGGTCGTCGAGAGTCGGGGTGTCGAGATTGACGAGACCGCCCGCGACTGCAATCGACGGATACACCGATACGATCGTCACTGGTCGCGGGAACGTCACCTTGATGGTGCCAGTCGCCTGGACGTTGGCGCGCAAGATGGTCATTGCCTCCCACGAGAAGACCGCGGGACGTTGCACCAATGCAAAATTTTGAGCTTCCATTCGCGAATTCCTCGGGGAAAACTGCGCCGGGACGGACGGTAGCGAGCCGCGCCGCCCCGGCTTTTTTGGATGGTTGTAGCCGGGCGAACGCGTTAGTTCGAACCTGGAACGCGGAGCAAGATCCCGCCGACGCGCATCAAGATCTCGACGTAGACCGCGACCAGTGGCACTGTCGACGGTGCTCCAGCAGTCACCGGAGGCACGACGGGCGTGTAGGGGATCACGACGTCGTCCTCGAGTTTGCAGACCACCTGGAGCTCGCTAGCAGGCTGAGACTCACGCGCCCAAATGAACCCCTCCGGAATTCGGAAGCGGTTGTTGACCGACGGCTCGCCATTCGAGTTCAGATAGCTTGCGCCACCGCCCTCGACGAACTGGTCAACAGTGCCCATTTTCTCCGTGCGATCCGCGTTGTCCCACTCGAACCGGCACGTCAGGTGTGACGCGATTGCGTGGTATAGGACGTGTTGCAATGTCGCCGACGATCCAACGTCCGCGGGTATGACGAGCCCGAACGGGTCGAGCATCGCGGCGGTACCACCAAGCGCGGCAATGACCGGATCGACTGCCGGTGTCGTCGTCGCAATCGTGAAACCGGGAAAGAACGGTGCCGACACTGCAGACGTGTACTGCGTTTTGATGGCGCGCGGGTGCATGCAGATCCATTCGATCGCTAGATCTGCGCTTGCCGTCGTGCGACCGCCTTTGGTGAGGCTGGTGTCGGCCTCGTTTGCGCGGTGGTTTGCGTCCGCTGCCAATTCGATCGAGTCGTTCAGACCGTAGTTGAAGAAGTTGATTACCTGACCTCGCCGCGCGACGAGATATCCAATCGCGTTGGTGGCAACGTCGAGATCAACGACGTCGAATCTGATTGAACGTACTGAGTGCAGACCGCGCGTCGTCGCCAAAAATGGGACGCCATTCTTCGCGTAGAGGTCGAGCAGATCGGTGCGTTTGGAGTTGAACAGGGTGGGTGCGCCTTCAGGCATGATTTTTGTTCCAGTTTCGAGTTAGGGTGAGGAAAACTAGGGCTGTTTGGCGCCCGATCAGAGGGAGAGTCCCGCGGCCTCACGGACACGCGTGCGATGTTCCGGAGGCTGGTAGAGCGCGCCAGCATCGTCGACCTCGCCGGTCTGTGATGCGAGCTGTCGACCAGCGCGCAGATCGCCGGGCTCGAGCAATGCGCCAACGCCCGTCGTACCGGCGGCGGGTACATTCGCGGCGTTCTTCTTGATGCTGATCGCCATTTGGATTTGCTCAGCACCGATTGCCGTCGCGCCACCAACGAGACCGAGACCGCCCGACGCGACTTTCGGCGCCATGGTGAGCAGACTGCCAGCAACGATGCCGCCAACTGGAGTGATCCAGCAGCGCTTTGGGATGTTCATCGCGTCCGTTCCGTAGAGGCTCGGTGTGATGAGGGCGTGAAGGCCGTAGTAAACTAGGCCACCGCCCATTGCTAAGCCGGTTTGTGCTGCCGTGCTCGCAAAACGGCGACCGGCCGAGCGAGCGCGCGAAGTGCTTTCGTCAGGCATGTTGATGTTTCCTTTTGTTCGACACTCGGTACACGATTATTGCGGTCACGACGGCGACTGCCGTCAGTCCAATCGTAGGCAACGCCCACGACGGGAAGCCTTGTTTCTGTTCGTTCTCGAACGCGTTTTTGACGAGCGCGCCAACGCGCGTCTGGAGGCCGGACAACGCGAAACGCGTCGCTTCATCGAGCTGCAACGTCTTTCCAGCCGCTTGCTCCCGCTGAACATGCGTGTTCACTAACTTGAGCACTTCAGCATCGGCGCGTTGGATTTCGCTCGACGCCGCGTTGCGTTTCAACGCGCCCTCGACGATAAACGCGGCCTTTTCCGCGACATACATGACGACGTAAGCTTGGGCGATTACGACGGTCACAGCGACGGCACCGGCGACGATCAAGATCGGGATCGGGATCGCACCTGTGTCGGTAGTCTGGCTCCGAAATGAAAGACCAGCGATGTCCGCGTAGACTCCGAGCGGCGCGACAAGTAGCTTTGCGGCTTCGAGCCGATCCGGTGTTGCGCTGCCGCCATTGAGCTCGACGCTTAGGGTTGTCACACCATCGGATGCGACGTCCTTCGAAACCTTACCGATCAGATAGCCGGCAAGCACCAATCGGAGCGCGAGAACCGCTAGAAATTCCTCCGCAGGGCGCGCGCTCGTTGACCAGTCGCCAGCCTCCAAATGACGGATCCCCTCCGTCGCGGAAAGCGACAGTTGACGATCCTGGATTGAGAGGGTCGAGGGCATTTAGGCGGTAAGAAGTCGAATAAACAGCGTGAGGACACCGCCCGCGGCGATGCTCCCGAAACCCCATTTCTGGCTGTCCGTCATGCCAGGCGCCGCTTGTGGTGCGGTGCTGGCTTGCGCCGCTGGCGTCGCGGCTGTAGGGGCTGCGACAGTGCTCGGGAACTGTGCCGGCGTGACCGTAATGGCCCATGGCGATGGCGCTGGCGTGCCGACTGCCGTTGGCGCGGCTGCCGGCGACGCAGGCGCGGCCGTTGACGGTACGACGACACCACCGGCCGCAATCGCGGTGTTGCTGACCTGGGCGGCTTTCTGCTCCGCCCAGGCGTTCAGCGCTTTCGCGAGATCATCGGACCAATTGCCGTCAGCAACCGCTGGCGGACCACCATTGGTGCGCCACCAGGTCGCGAAACTGGATCCCATCAGAACGTCGCGCGCTGTCCACGACGTCGCCAAGATCTCCGACGTTGCGCCATAGTCGGAAACGCCGGCAGCGTTCTTGCCGTCCGTCTTGCCCCATGCGGTCAGGATCGTCCGCGCCTGACCCTGTGCCGCGATATCTCCAGCAGGCATGACAACGGGCGGCGGTGTTGCTGCCGTTGCCGTTGCGGGCGCCGCTTGTGCGGGCGTTTGCGCGGTAACTTTGATCCAGCTAGCCGGAAGATTGACCTTGTCGCCGACGTAGATCGGAAATCCGTACTTCGCGACGAGCTTCGCCCCTCGCCCCATAACGGTCGGGTTCACCGCTCGGAGTTCAGTCCAACGGCCCGCGCTACCCGTCAACTTCAGCGCGATTTTCGAGCCGGTGTCGCCCGATTCGACGATCCATTGCGCGCCCGTCTCACTGAGCCCCGAAACCTCGCCGCGCATGTGAGGCAGACCCTTGACCAGCCATGAACGAGTGTTCATCGCAAGGGGCCGGAACCCAGCCTTTCGCTGCATGGTCGGCTGGATCTGGGCGCGCATGTTCGGGCGACGGAGGCCGACCGAGACTTGCCGAATGCGCGCGACGTTCTCCGGCGAAATAGACGCTGGCATGCCGAAATTGGGTCGACTAAGGTTCATGGGGACGGCCTTTCGGACGTTGGAGGTTACGGAGGAGACGACGTTTTGGACGTTGGCGGGCAACGACGGCACGGGGATGTTTTGGCGTGCGTAGGACAACGCCTCGCGCCCGGCTGCTCGCGCGACGTTCTGCCCCTGTGCCGCGGCGATCCCGACGTTCAAGGCGCGCTGTGCGAGCTCGCCACCGGGGAGGTTCTGTCGGGCGTAGGCCAACCCCTCGCGCCCAACCGTCTTGAGGACGTTCTGTCCGCGTGCCACGCCGATCCCCGCCCGGAGGGCGCTCCTAGCGAGCTGGCCCCCTGGGATGGCACCTAGCGCCGCTGCTTGGCCAATTTGCGCGAGGCTCTTTCCCTGACTGACAGCAGAAACCGCCGACAATCCAGCACCAACCGCGGTCCCTGCACCGGGGATGACCGAAACGATACTCGCTGCCACCGGTAAGGCCTTGCGGGTGTCGGCCACGACGGCTGCGCCTTGCTTCTTGATTGACGCAACTACGTTCTTGCCGCGGGCGATATCGCGCGCCAGGCGGACCGGCGCCAACGCCGTCGAAATCCCCGGAACCTTCGCGACGGTTTTAGCGACGCTCGAGACCGCTTTACCCACTTTTTTGAGTAGTTTCGAGCCAAACCAGCCGGTTTCGTCGGTATAATAGCCAGTTTCGACGTCGTACCAGCCTGTCTCAGGATCCCAGAGTCGCGTTTCTGGCTGATAAAAGCCTACTTCGGCGCGATTGCGGCATCGGACGAGCATCCGTCGAGGCTATACTGCCAAGTGTGCCCCTGGTACTGAAGCCCGATTTGACAATTCCGCAGAAAGAGGATACGCGCGCGCGCCCCGTTCGGTGGCTGTGCATCGGCTGCGGCCATGAGTGGCGCGGCAAGAGGATCCCTCGTTACTGTAGGCAATGCGGCGTTGTTGGAGGATACGCGCCTGTTGAGGTCGAGCTCGTTGGATCGCGCTCCGACGACGTCGACGAGCTCGAACCCGGTGTCGTCGTCGCGGAGTGGTCGAGCGTGTTGCCGGTAGGTTTGCCGCTCGGGCGAACGATGCTTCTGCGAGGGCGTCCCGGTGCGGGTAAGTCCCGCGTTTCCTACCGATTGGCGACGCAAATCGGTAGGGCGATGATCTTTGGAATCGAAATGGGCAAGACTCTCTCGCTCGATAGCGCGCTGAAAGCGGGCGCGAATGTGGACGACGTCTTATGGTATGAAGACCTCGAGGGTCTCGAGGAACTCGAGCTCGTTGATCCGGATGCCGTCGTTATCGATTCGATCCAAAAACTGAAGTACGCGCGTCGCAAGATCGTCGACGATCTGATGACCTGGGCAAGGCAGAATTCCCGCAACGTCATTCTCGTGTCTCAACTTAGCGCGGACGGGAAAAGCCGCTACGGGGAAGACGACGATTTCGACGCCGACATGACGGTCGATATCTCGCCCGGGCGAACAGACCGAGGGCCCTGCAAGAGAATCCACGGCCTCGAGGACGCGCCAACGCGGTGCCGAAATGGGTGCGCCCACGCATCGGTGGCAAAGTCGCGAGTCTGCCCCCTGTTGGCTCTCGACCTCCCGATCGTCGCGGGCTACTGATGCCCTCGAAGGATGCTACCGGAGACATCGACTAGCGCTTGTTTGTCGCACAATGCTTGCCATGCGACGTCGGTGTCAGCCCACCAACGACAGGCCTCGCGCACAGTCTCTGGCTTTGCCATTTCGCTCAGTCCTCCGAGGAACGAGCCCAGCAAGATTGTGCATTCGCGATTGGTCAAATCGCGTCGGGCAGGGCGTGAGTCAAGTGGCTTTGCCATAAGTCGTCGAGGCCGCGGCAGAGATTCGTTTAGTTGGATTGTGACGATTCCAGATCTAAGAGCTTCAATGGGGCCGCCGCGGCCTCGGAGGTCAATCTAGCATATGCCCTTTCGCTTGAACCATTGCTCAATTGGTTCGAGAGTCACCCGGCGGAAACTCGGATCTCCGGCAGACAAGGGGTGCGTGTCGTTGTCATGCTCGCCGCATTCGTACCATTGCATCGGGTGGCCGGGAATGTCCTCCGGGCCACTGGCGACGAACTTCGCGGGTACGCGCCGTTCGGTAAGCAGCGTGCACACCGTGCACCAACGCTCGGGAGCTTCGTCAGTCATCCTGAGGCCTTCGGCGGGTGTTTCCGCGCGCAAGCATAGTCTACCTTGATTGCCATTGATTTGTCGTTCTCGCTGGTGCCCGATTCAACGGTAACCTGACAGACCGCCCCGCAAAATGGGCAAGGCGCGATCCAAGGGCAGTCTTGGACGACGCGTTGCAGCTGGTAGCCACTTGCCTTCTGGATCTCCTTGACCATCGGGAACGAACCGCCCGAACTTCGCGGTTGTTGGCTCGCGTCTGAGCGCGGGCGGTTCATGGGGATCCTACGGGAAAACGGCGACGCGCACAAGCATTGTCAGAGTTAGGTGGTAACCATGGCTCGGTTGGAGGTCATGCACGTCGCCACCCCTCGGCTAGCACAAAAGGGAAACGGACGCGAGGGGGGGGTTTCGCGTCCGTTCGGCTCAACTGCTTGAGCAACCGGAAAGTACCGCACGACACGACGCACAGCAACAGGCAAATTCGACGGCGAAAAAGATGAATCAAAACAACCATTTGCCCGTCTCAATCTCTTTCGGGACGGCTTCCGCGATTTCGCCGAGCCGGGCCCGACCTAGGATCGTCTCGGCGAGATACCAACGCGGTGTTTTGTCGCGCGGCCCCTGCACGACAACACGACCGTAGACGTGGGCCAATTTGAATCCACGTCGACGCGGTACCATTTCTGCATTCATGCGTCGACACACGCACAAGCCAACAAAGAATCGCGCCTTAGCGTCACAATCGTCGTAGCCCCGTTGGAACGGAGCCAGCGGACTGACATAGGGATCGGTGAGGCCGTCGATTTGTTCGCGTCCGATGCGATCATTGTCGGTCTGGTAGACGATGCAATCTCGTGCGGCGCAAAGGGCGAGGTTCGCGAAACACCATTGGGGCCATGGCGAGAGATTCGCGACGGTGGCGAATGCCGCGGCCACTTGCCGGAGCTGCTCGTTGCCGGGTGTCTCGTTCGACGTCGCGTCGCGTAGCGGCACGTCGCGAAGGAACTCCCATTTTCGCTGTTCCTGGGGTTCGAGATCTGGCATGGCTCGCCTTTCAGTTCAGATCGTTGACGCGCTTGACGGCGTTTTGGGCTCTGGTGATTTCCTGACGTACGTCGTAGTCCAATCGCCGAACGTCGCGGCGCGGCAATGGTTTGACGCCGAGCTCGTTGTCGAAAACGTTCACGCGGCCGCACCGAATGCAGACGGTTGGATCGCCCGGTCTCGGGACGTGGTCTCCAAAGGCGGACGTCGCGTGGTCGACGACGTGGCCACATTCGCACGCCGACGTTTTGGTTCTCGACGTTTGCATTAGGACCCCTCGAAGTTGTGAAGGAACTCGCGCACGAGCCGAATGCAATCGTCGCGTCGCCCTGTGCTGCAGTAGCCCATGTGACCGTCCGCCCCCCCATAGTCGAACGTCAGCACTAGGCAACCGACGTCCGCCGGCAATGTCTCGCGGAACTCGCGTACCAATCGCGCCGCAGCGAGGGTATGCGAGACCGAACGCTCGATACCCTCGCGAAACTCGGCCTCGCGGCGATGCGTCATGCCGGGGGGGCTCCTGGGGGCACGTGGGGCGGTGCCGGCGGTGTCGTGCCGGCGGTGGTTCTCGCGACTTCAACGAGTCCCTTGATCGATTGCGCGATGTTGGTTGATACGACGCTCCAATCAGTGTTGCCGCCATTCTTGGCCTGATCGATACCTTCTTTCAACGCGGCCATGATCTCGACGCCCTTCAGAAATCCGTCTTGCGTACCACCCGGCGCAGCACCGTTGCCATGCCCCGACAAGATCGGGGCCAAACCAGTGAACAACCCGGTCATCATCGCGGTCGTGTTTTGGCTCATTCCCAACATGAGCTGCATTTGTTGGCTCTGCGCGAACTGTGCTTGGGCGTCTTGGCGCGCCAGCTGCGCGTTCGCCTGCTGACCTTGCGACGCAATTAGCGAGATGACCATTGCGACCATCGGATCCATGTTCGCGGGGATCATGATTCCGCCCGCCTGCATCATCGCCACCGGCGGCGCCGCCGGTGTCGCGTTGGGTTGCGGATTCGCTGGCGGAGCCGGTGGTTGACGATTGGGAGGGGGAACCCACCCGATCGGCGCCTTGACGTTGATCGTCTGTCGGTCAAGGATCTGGTGCTTCTGACCGCGCCCGATCAGTTCGTACGTCCCCTCTACGCAACCGACGGCCTCGAACAGATCCATCGGCGTGAGTAGCTGTTCGGGTTCCCACTGATTGGTCAAGGTCACGGGCTTTTTGCCCTGGGCCAATTGCGCGATGTTGATGTAACAGATATTTCGCTTGCGCCGATCCGTGTTGGTTTCGTCTTCGAAATTGAAAAGTGGATGATCGATCATTTGGAGACCTCGAGTCGAGCTCGGGCGATGATAAAACGGTTTCGATGACTTCGAAACTTGTTGTCATCGCAGACTTGTTGCGCGGCCGCGGCGAACGTCGCCGCACCGTCGAGCGGCAACGTGAGGACGAAATTCACGTCGGGCGAACGCGCTGAAAGGACGACCTCGGACAGTTCCCGATCGAATTCAATTTCCACATACGCGCCGTCTCGGGACTGCAAGTTGTTCGGGGGTCGTCCTCTCACTACCGCCTTTCAGCCAACTAACCGCGACTAAAGTACCACTTCGCGAAATCGCCTTGCTCCTTCGAGCTCCATGGCGTGAGGTTCATTGCCGGGATCCCCTTTTTGGCCTGCGAGACGAACTTTTCGACCTGGCTCGGGGGGATTCGGTCGAGTAGAGCGACGATCTTGGGGTTATTCTCGCCGTTCATCAAGGAACCAAATCGCGATTTCGTTGTTTTGGTTGCTTTCGCGGCAATTGGTCGCGCTTTCTTCTTGGGTGGCTTACCTTTCGGCAGATCTATCGCACCCCGAACCGCGCCCTTTGGTGCGGCTTTCGCGGCCCTCGGAGCGTAGGGGCCCCGTTTGCCCTTGCGGCGCGGCCGTCGCGCGCCAGTGGTCAACGTCGTTCCCTTCGGGCGGCCTCGACCGGGCTTTGGCTGGTCGTCGGCGTAGGGTGAGCCTTCAGCGGCAGCCCCGAGGACCCCCCGACGTGCTTTGGCTTCGCGTTCGCGACGCGCACGGTCACGCCGACGACGTTTCTCGTTATCGCGCGCGGGTAAAGCCGATTTCGGTTTCGGTGGCGCTGTGTGCGTTTCGCGCAAGCGCGAATCCTCGAGTTCACCACTCTCGAGGTCGTCCATGCGTTGCTTCAATTGGATTTCGGAATTGTTCAATTCCGTCTCAGCGCTGAGGACGCGTTTGGTTAGCTCGGCGAGCGCGACGCGCATCTGCTCGAGCTGCTCGAGCGGCAGCGCTTCGGTTGAGTCACCGGTACCGAAGCGCGTCTCTATTTTCTCTAGACGCGGTTCTACTTTGGTGTTGACGTATTCGACGATTTTGTCAACGTCTGCACTCAATTTCGTGCGCAGATCTTCGGTAAAGAAGTCGAGAACGCCGGACAGGTATGTCGCGGCTTTGGGTTCTCTCATCCGCGCGAGGAACCCCGCGACGACGGGGCTCGTCGCGGCGAGTTCCTTGAATAGCAGCAACGACAAGAAGCTCGCCAACGCGCCGTCGACGAGCCGCAACACCTGGGCGGGTGGCGCCCCGAGCTCGTTGGCAATGCCGTGGCACACCTCGAGGAATGCTTCGAGGGGATCGGCCTCCGGATCGTCGCGTTTCGACGGCTTGTTGGGATGCACCCACGGCGGCAACTGCTCGGGGCTTGCCAGATACGTTAGACTCCCGTCGAGGAATCGCGAAAAGCTCAACACTGCGTTGAGTCGCGTGCCATCGTGGTAGTAAGCGACAACGGTGACGTCATTGGTCCTGCCGTTGCGCATTTCTACCGTCTCGTTGACTTTCACGACGCGGTAGGCAGCTATGAAATTGGGCGAGCCGAGATCTTCCAACCACCATGTTTCGAGCTCAGGTACATGCATATGCAGCGCTGGAAACGGCCTCAAACCGCGCAAGTGAGCATTCTGCAGCACTGGTACCACGAACGACAAGGAGGTGTCAGATCGTCGCGAATTGTCGACGAACTTCGGTCTTGTGAGGTAGGGCGCGAGATCTCCATTGACGAAATGCGCCAGATGAACGAGGCTTTCAGCCATCGAACCGTCGCAATGAAAGTCACAAAGCGCGAAACCTTCGGACGTATTGACTCCACGCACGTCGTAGGCATGAAGGGGCGCGCCGTCTCTGGGCTGCGCCCAACACGTGCCAACGGCCGGAATTCGTGAGCCAGGCGCGATCGACGACGCAACCAAGTAGTGCTCGCGATCTGCGGTGTCTGTCACCAATCGCGAAACCATTCCCTCTAAAGGGGGCCGTGGCAGCTCGTCGTGGGCGTCCGTTGCTGCATTGCCATTGTCCCCGCCTGCCGCGGGATTCTCGATTGTGGTGCCACGTTGGGCGGCGAAACGCGCCGTTTTGAGATTTAGGACCCAGTCCGGAGGCTCCGCGACGGAGTTGAATTTGCCGTCGAAATTCTCCAGTGAGTAGAGAATGTCCGTCCACCTTCCGCGATCCTCGTACATCGCCAGACCGACCATCAATTCAGTGACCGAGGTGACCTCATAGAACACCACGTTACCGCGCCAAAATGAGCCGATTTGTGGACGGTTTGGGGCAGCGTGGGCGTCAACCAAGTCTAGACCTGCATCCGGTAATGACTCGCCATGGGCTGCAGGCGCGTCGTCGGCGAGGGTCGCGTCCTCGTACGCGACCGTCGGATCGATTGGGGGCATATCCTCAGTACTGACGCTGCTTTCGCCAAGTGTCGAGGCAACGAGATCCGCGGAAAAACCCGTCGTTGCGAGGGCGACCAAATCGGGTACGTCGTTGTGCGGTTCGGTTGGTTCTCGTTCTATCATTTCAGGTTCCTCCGCTTCCGGTTCCTCCACTTTTCGCGCGGAATCGGCAGTATTGACGATGTTGCCACACGTCTCTGGTGGGTGTGGACGCTCGCTGGCGCGAAACGAGTAACCCGGGCAAGGTAGCGACGCACAGAAGTACTTCGCGTCGGTTATCTGGGCGTTTTGCCCTAGTGGATAGGAAAATCCGCCGTCGTTGGCGCGCGGCTCCGACGACGCAATTGCGACGTTCGAGGGCGCGGCCTGATGAGGCCTTGCGTTGCGCTTTAGTTTCGTCAAAATGACCTCCGTCCGATGAAATATCGGGATTTGGAGGGCATCCTGCCCGGCTAGGCCCGAGGTTTCAACCTATTTTTGTGCTTTCCCCGTCAAGAGTGCGCAACGCGGGTACTTGCGCACCCAATCGCGTTCCGTGACGTCGTACCAATACGTCTTTGGCATGGTTGCGCGGCATTCCAAGCAGGTCCAAACAGAGGACAACTTCGTTTCCTCGACGCTAGGACAGACGCCGTCCTCGAGGAACCGTCGCACAGCCTGGCGCGCCTTAGTGATGCTCTCGGGTTCGGTCATTTTCTCTTTCGGTCGATCGTCGGCAAGACTTGCCATGCGCGAATAGTAGCCCTTTCGGCTACTTCAGGCCGTACCAATCTCGCATTTGACGTCGTTTCGTCACGCAACGTTCCGCGCGACGTCCCAAGTAGAAGAACGCGGCGTTGCCGACGAACACGAGAAGGGCGTCGTGCCAGGTCATGGCTTAGGACTCGGCAACGCATCCCTTGCTACTATGCCTAAAGCCATCAGGCAAAGGCCCAACAGTAGCGAATGCCATTGGATCGTCGCACCGGTTTGCAATGATTCGGCCACGCCCTGAATGAACGGAACCGACCCGGCGAGGCAGCCTGCGAGCGTAGTTTTCCAGTTGGTCATGATGCGATTAGTATCCTTCACTTTGTTCCGGCATCGCGGTCGCATTCGCAGAATACGAGCGCGGCCGCTTCTTCATTTGATGGGTGAGTCGCGACTTGCACGTGCATCCGGTGGAGACGGTTCGAGCATTCGAACCGATCGGGCGATCCGCTCGTCGTGGCGAGTAGCATCGCCTTGTCGCGACACGGCTCAGCCCATTGGGCCTGCCGGCTTCCGTCAGGGTCTGCCAGGTTCGGACTCTCACAGGCGGCAACGATGAAGAGCGCGGCGGCAAGCAATAGGAGCGCGCACACTACGCCGAATCTCCAACCATGTGACCATTGCTCAGGTGTTGCCATGTTGTCCGAGCTCAAAGGCGTGCACAAGAATGTCCCGCCAATGCGGTGAAAGCCAGAGATCCCCTAGATGCCTGGCTCCGCAGACATTGCACCAATCTTCGCTGGCGTGCGGGTGCTTGCAACCAAGGAAGGCCTTTTCGATTGCATCAATGAACGTAGTAGCGACTTCTAGTTTACGTTGCCGCAAATCTTCGGACTCGCAAGCAGCACAGCCATTCGTCGCTGGGCAATCGTGCTTCTCGCAATGTTCGTAGCTCATGTCCGAATAGTAAACTACTCGGACTAACGTGCACGCGGCGATTTTGCGAGGCCCGGGCGCTTGGGTCTGTAGTGACCTTTTTCGGACAACGCATCCGATAGCGTCGCGCGCGGAATTTTCAACGCAGCCGAAATCTGACGGACGGTTTTATCGTCGCGACGCATCGCACGCGCTTTCGCCAACGTCCCCGGATCAATGGCACGCGGCCGTCCCCACGCCCCTCCGGAGGCCTCGATGCGTACGCGCGCGGCCGCAATGCGATCACCGGTAGCCTGACGCTCCATCTGCGCGCCCCATGCGATCACGGCGACAACGACGTCGCTCAGCGGGCCCGACAGGGGAAACGGGTCGACGACGCTCGCGATTTCGCAACCATGCGCGCGCAATTCCTCGACGACGGTCAGAGTGTCCCGGATCCCGGAGCGCCCCAGGCGGTCGATTTTGAAGACGTAGACCTTTCGGATCCGCCCCTCGCGCACATCTTGGCGCAATTCGCTCAACACCGGGAACGCAACCTTGCGACTCGAGATCTTTTCCTCGAACCACGACTCGATAACATCGCCACGCGCTTCCGCTGCTCGCGCGATTGCATCGCGCTGCATGCCAAAGGTCTGCCCTCGGCTACTGACTCGCAAGTAGGCTGCAGCCGTCGCCACGCCTCGTTTTTAGCCGTTCGGGAGTGGCCGCGCCAGCGGCGCCGGAGCTCGCAGAGCGATTCCGTAGCGGCGTGCAGCCGCGTGCGGCGCCGGCGCCGCGCCTCACTCTCCCGGACGCTACCCTCGCGCGGGATCTGACAGACTCGGTCGACGTCAGATGATCGTTGATCGGACTCTCCTTGGACGGATCCGTCCAGTAGGTACTGGACATCTAGGCCACGCGGCCGCGTATTCGGCCAACTAGCCGCAGCTTGCGAATTCCTTCCGCGCTGGAATGCCCAATCGTGCGGTGTCCTGCCTACATGCGCGCACCTTACGCTAGGCGGAGCCCTCCCTGGCGGCGGCCGCGGCAATGGACGTGGTCGTCTCGCTCGCTAGCTCGTGTCGGTTGGCTCGGGCGACGGCGCGTCCTTGGCTGACTTCGCCAGTTCTGCGTCTATCTCTTCGATCGTCCAACGACGTCGTTCTGGCGGTTCAGGTCGCTTCGCTGGCCCGTGACTCTTGGGATGCATGATCGATCCGATGATCGCGCCCAGCTTCGCACGTGTAACGCGTTCTTTCCGTGAGGCCTCAAAGCCATCTTTCCAACGTGCGTAGGCTTCTTTCGAACCCGCCTTCACCGCTTGCCGAAGTTCGGGCAGTCCGATCGCCCATTTATACCACGGCCGAAAGGGCAGCGGCTTCGTGCAACCAGGATGGATCACGCCTAGTGGCGCTGGTTTGTTGACGATTAGACCAGCGTCAACGAGCTCGCGGAAGTATCGAGTCACCTGGCGCTTAGAGACGCTGAACAGCTCGCTCAGATTCTTCCGAAGTTCCCAAAATGGCCGCCCATTGAACGAACACATACGACCAAACAGTAGTGCTGTGTTGCCGTTCACGCCCGCCGCCAACGCGGCCTTCACTGCTGCCGCGCCCAACATGCCGTTGGGTCCTTCGAATAGCAGTGCCGAGGCCGTCAAATTCGGCCTTTCGGGGCATGTCTTGACAACGCGGGGCCCCCTGTGCCAACTTGGATCTCAGTTGGTGGCGTTTTCATTCACGCTCGAACGCTCCAATTAGCCGACAGCTCCGTTAGCGACGGGGCGATCGGCGTTTTGTGCGACTTTCGCACCCAGATCGGCTGGCCGTCAACTGATCTTTGTCCGCTACCGCGCGAAATTTGGGCGCGCACGAACCATCACCCCTCCGTGCGCACCGCTGAACGCCTAAGCAGGTGGTGGAAGCCAGTCTGATGGGTTCACCTTTTGGCCCCCCGAGTCGAGGGGTTCGGCGGCCACCGTCGCGGCAAGGGCTTCCCAGCACCATCGCGGGACGGGACGGACCCCGTCAGCTTTGGCGAATAGAACTTCCTCGCCTCCGACGATGACTGATTGTACGTCAACGGTGGCCCAACGAATCGAGATCATGGTGACGCCATTGCATTGGGGCCACCGCAGGACTATCCAATTCCCCCGTTGCTCAATGACTGTTTCCCGCGACCCCTGGAATAAGGCCTTATAGGCGTCGATCAAGGCACCGCGCGATTCTCCCGTTGTCTTCTTGTCTTCATTCATGACGATTTCTCCCATGGGTCGCAAACTAGTTCGTCGTCCCCTTGGCGCCGCATTTCCGAGTCAAGGATCGCTAGCGCGAGCGGCCGTGGAACATTCGATAGCAGTACTCGATCGCCGTCTTTGGTGAGAACTAGAACGGCCGCAGTTTTGAGCTCGTGCACGTCCTTCAACATTTCAGTCAAAGCCGCGATCAGTTTCGGATCGATCTTTCCGCTGTGCGAGACTGACCGAGGTTTTGGAAGGCGAGCAAGCATATGGATCGTCGTATCGAAAGCCTCGCGCCATTCTGCTGGCGTCGCATGACGCATCGCCAGGGTGGCGAGTTCCGTGACTCGTTCACGCGTGACGCCGTGTTTCATGGCTAACGCAAAGCAGTCGTGCCGTTCAGCGATGAACTTTACGTGCAACGTCACTAGCGAGGCGAAAAGGGCTTCCTCTGGTCCGCACGGATCGGGGGGTTCGTAGGGCTTAGGCGGCATGGTTGGGTCTCCAATCGTGGTAGGCAATTTTCAGCAGAACATGCAGGGCGTACGTCGGCCCCTCGCGGAGCCCCTCTTTCAGGGCGTCGCCGTACAATGGCGAATAGGGCGATGCACTGATACCGACGAGCAACAACACCAGCTCGCGTTGTAGGGGATCGATCCGTGCATCGTCACTTTGCTCCCAACGAAAAATCGTCGTCTGCGCAACGTTCAAAATGAGGGCAAGGTCGGTCCGGGAAATCCCGAGCCGACCCCGCGCCTGTCTCAACTCATGACCGTTCATTGAATTTGACTTTTCTCCCCCCGGCGTAACCGTTCGAGGGCGTCCCAATTTTGGGCGTCGATGCATTCCAGCAAGTGCTGGATCGGTGGACGTGAGTCGAGCAATACGACGAGCGCGTCAGTGTCCGCGGGCGGCAACCAACTACGCCAATCGAAAGTGAGCTGTTCGAGTCGATAGACGTAGGCTACTTCATCGCTCAAAATCGACCTTAGGCTGACCACCATGCGACCAAGTTGCACGTTGGCCGAACGTACCGCGTTCACTTCGCCTTGCATGGCCGAACGTACCGCGGCCACTTTGGCTTGTAGGACTTTGTGACGGTCACGCATACGCTGGCCAACGTCGACGACCGCGAGCAAGACGAACAGTGCAAACAAGAATTCGATCATGGTGTCAGCTCGATTCTGACCTCGACGACGTCGTCCTCGCCTACCCCGAGTTCCCTGCGTGCCTTCTCGCGTGCCTCGAACCACGATTTCGCGGACACAGTGCACTCGACGGAATGCCCGTTGACGAGTCCGTTGCCATGCC
>Ga0256868_10000494_pt1 | contig 23003 bp, 20 predicted proteins | sample RVTome_13_FD_187341 | JGI IMG/M metagenome (GOLD analysis project Ga0256868, IMG submission 187341) | Soil microbial communities from uranium-contaminated site in the Upper Colorado River Basin, Wyoming, United States - RVT92D227 HiSeq ...
ACGGACAAGATCAGGAGGCCTTCAGCGAGGCCATGGACGCTGAGGTTGCGCTGATCTTACTCTGGTTCGCCCTTGGCTGGGCCACGTGCGCCCTGTTCCTCTACTCGTGGGACAAGGCTGCCGTCACAGCCTGCACGCTCACGATGTTCGTGGCAATATCTGCGGTCCTGAACCTCGTGGTCTGGACATACGCCGGCGATGTGGGAGTTGACGGGTTCTATGGGAGCTCGTTCAACGGGGCGAACGCGAACTATCGAGAGTGGGGTCCGGAGCGGGGATGGTACGTCGCGGTCATTGCGTGTGCCCTCAGTGTGGCCGCAACGGCTCTGGCCTCTAGGGAATACTACAAGGCGAAACGCGGGATCGCCCAGCCAACTGCGCCTGAGACAAAGGCCGACGAGGAAGACTGAGCCTCTTCGCTATTGCCAGACCTCAACGAGTGAATCACGTTGCTATTCCGAGAAATTGGGCTTAGCAACTGCTATCAGTATCAGACAGACAAGGCTCGCGATAGACCCGAGGAAGAGCGGGCCGATGGTGAACATCCCCAGGAGTGCGCCTACCATGGCGAGTATCCACTTCTTCTCCTGGGCAGCGAAGAAACCACCCAAGGCAGCGGCCCCTCCGAACAGGAGCTCCAGAATACCACAGCAGAACAGGTAGCCGCTGATGTCGTAGCCGGCCGGGGCCAATGAGCTCCCAGCCAGCAACATGATGCCCGTCGCGATGGCGTAGATGCCCACGAGGATGAGCACGATGCCCGCGACGATCATGCCCGTGCTCGCACGGTGCTCCGACAGCTCCCCATCCAAATCAGTCTTGGTGAGGTTCTCGTGGCAATAGGGACACTCGAAGTCGTAGATAGTTGTCTCACGCCCACAGCGCGGGCAGTATGTGGATATCTTCGAGCTGACCGATTCCTTCGTCTCTGTCTTGGGAGGTTCCTCCCGCACCATTGTTCTAGGAGTCCCAGGCAACTCAGTCCCACAGCTGCTGCAGTATACGACATATTCAGCATTGGTCGCGCCGCAGCTAGGACATTTCCTTCCAGCCTCGGCTGCCTTCAAGGACTTTCCGCATCCCGTGCAGAATGTGTCGCCTGGATCGTTCTTCATTCCGCAGCCGGGACAGATCAGCCCCCTGTCTCCTGCCTCTATCTTCTTCCCACAGGCCCCACAGAAAGTGGCTCCTTGAGCCACGCTTTTCCCACAATACGGGCAAAGCACCGGATTTCCCCCACATTTGAAGCCGTTAGCCTGGCTTAATGCTTTCCGCGGGAGCCCAGGCAATCCACCGCACCATTTCTCAGCAAGATTAATGACATCCTACCATATCAGCGTGGACGAGGGCTGCGCTGCAGCGTGGTGAGAGAGTGAGAGTGCTTATCATCGGCAACAACGTCGCGGGCACGAACACCGCGAAGGCCATCAGGGATTCGGACCCGAACGCGGAGATCGTTCTGTTCTCCGACGAGAACATGCCGTACTATCCCAGGCCCAAGCTCATAGACTTCCTCGAGAACAAGGTAAGCGAGAAGGACATCCAGTTCTATCAGCCCGAATGGTACGAGAAGAACAAGTTAGACCTCCGCCTCGGGCACAAGGTCGAGAAGATCGACCGCGCGGGCAGGAAGATACTAGTGAAGGGCATCTGGCATCAGTACGACAAGCTCGTCATAGCGTCGGGCTGCAACGCGTTCGTTCCTCCGCTCAAAGGATTGCCAAAGAGAAACGTGTTCACCCTCAGGACGATCGAGGACGCGAAGAGGATTAAGGAAGCGGCTGCTGGGTGCAGGCATTCGATCGTCATCGGCGGAGGACTCCTCGGGCTCGAGGCGGCTAGAGGAGTCTGCACAGGATTCCCGCACCTCAATGTCACGATACTGGAGTACGCCGAGCACTTGCTAATGAGACAGCTTGACCACGAGGGCGCGATGATCCTCCAGAAATGGATCGAGAACACGGGAGCAAAGGTGCTCACTGAAGCCGAGACCGAGGAAGTGCTCGGAGGAGATGCCGTAACCGGTGTCAGGCTCAAAGACGGCCGAGTAATCGAGGGCGACATGGTGATAGTCTCCGCGGGGGCGAGGCCGGTCCTGGGTCTGGCTAAGGACGCGGGGCTGAAGACTGACAGGGGGCTGATCGTCGATGGGTCCCTGCGCACATCCGATCCTAACATCTTCGCCGTCGGCGATGTGACCGAGTTCAATGGCAAGACCTGGGGCATCATCCCCGTCGCACTCGACCAGGCGCGGATTGCCGCGAAGAAGATCACAGGACAGCAAAGCCCAGACTATGCCGGCACGATCCCGTCCAACACACTGAAGGTCATGGGATTCGACCTCACATCCATTGGAACGGTCCGGAGCCAGCACGAACCGCCCGAGCCGGGCTTCGAGGAGATCAGGGCCACGACCGCAGACGGGAGAATCTACAAGAGGTTCGTGCTCAAAGGCAACAAGATGATCGGCGCGGTCCTGCTCGGGACCAAGAAAGAGGCGCTGAGGGTCTCGAACATCATCAAGACGGGAGAGCCAGTGGACAAGTTGAAGGAAAAGCTCTCGGATCCTGCGTTCGCATTCGCGTGAAGCAGACGTGCCCAGGCACGGGCCGTACACGAAAACGGTTATATTCTGCTGACCCATGCAGCAATCGAATGGATCCGAAGGACTACGAACTTGAGTTCTTCAAGGGGAACGGCTTCCAGCGGAGGCAGTGCAAGAGCTGCGGGAAGTTCTTCTGGACTCTGGGCGAGAGCGATGTCTGCGGGGAGGCTCCTTGTGTCGAGTACACGTTCATCGGGAAGCCGCTTCTCAAGGAGAAGCAGAGCGTGCACGAGATGCGCGAGAGCTTCCTGTCGTTCCTGGAGAAGAACGGCCACACGAGGATCGCCAGATACCCGATCACTGCTCGCTGGCGGGACGATGTGTTCTTCACGCAGGCCAGCATCTACGGGTTCCAGCCTTGGGTAATCCAGGGCGTAGTCGAGCCTCCGGCCAACCCCCTCGGGATCTCCCAGACCTGCGTGAGATTCAACGACATCGACAATGTCGGAAAGACCGGCTCGCACTTCACCATGTTCGAGATGATGGCCCACCACGTGTTCAACAAGAAGGGGGCCGAGATATACTGGAAGGACAGGACCACGGAGCTCTGCCACGAGTTCCTCACGAAGGTGCACGGGCTCGACCCGAAGGCGGTGCAATACTCAGAGGCTTGGTGGGAGGGCGGAGGAAACGCTGGGCCGTGCCTCGAGGTCCTGATCGGAGGGGTCGAGGCTGCAACGCTCGTGTTCATGAGCTACTCGATCGAGAACGGGCAGCAGAAGCCGCTCGATATGACCGTCGTGGACACTGGATACGGGCTCGAGAGGCTCACATGGATGTCTCAGGGAACACCGTCCGCGTACGAGGCGGTGTTCGGTGATGTGCTGAACGAGCTGAAGAAGCTCTCAGGCACCAAATCGGACGAGGCAGTTCTCGCGGAGTACGCCAAGGTTGCAGGGTCGATGAAGATAGAGACCGCAGCCGATGTGAGGACCCTCAGAGCGGACACCGCTGCCCGCCTGGGCATGAACGTGGACGACTTCATGAAACAGGTCAAGCCGTTCGAGAGCATGTATGTCATATGCGACCACACCCGCGCGCTCATGTTCATGCTGAGCGACGGCGTGGTCCCGTCCAACGTGCGCCAGGGATACTTCGCCAGGCTATTGGTCAGGAGGGCGCTCAGGGAGATGTCCCAGCTGGGCATCGAGAGCAAGCTCTCGGACATCGTCGCGTTCCAAGTCGATTACTTCTCAAAGGACTTCCCGGACCTGAAGGATAACAGGGACGAGATCCTGAAGCTCGTGGATGTGGAGCAGGAGAAGTACAAGGAGACCTTGGTAAAGGGCAACGGCGTGGTCAAGCGGCTCGAGGCCTCACTGGCGCAGTCGGGAGCCAAGATATCCGACGAGGACCTGATCGAGCTCTACGACTCACACGGGTTGAACCCGGAGGTGGTGGCTGAGTTCGCGTCGGGTCCGGTCACAGTGCCGGACGACTTCTACAAGCAGGTCGCCGCCAGACACTCCAAATCGGATGAAGAGGAAGAGAAAGTCCCCGAGATACAGCTCCCGAAGGGGCTGCCGGCCACGAACCTGCGGTTCTACAAGGAGCCTTACAAGTACAAGTTCAGGGCGAAGGTCCTGGCGATCCAAGGGGACTTGGTCGTCCTCGACAAGACCTACTTCTACGCCGAGAGCGGAGGCCAGGAGAGCGATTCTGGCACGATGAAGGACATGAAGGTCCTGCGGGCGGACAAGATAGGCAACATCGTAGTCCACAAGGTCGAAGGGGAGATGCAGGCCAAGGTGGGGAAGCTCATCAGCTGCACGATCAACGAGGAGCGGAGGAGAAGGCTGCAGAGGCACCACACAGCTACGCACATCATCAACGGTGCCGCTCGAGCGGTCCTCGGAAACCATATCTGGCAGACGGGTGCCCACAAAGGAGTTGACGTAGCGAGGCTGGACATCACGCACTACGCGGACCTCTCGGCTGACGAGCTGGAGAAGATCGAGCTCCTCGCCAACAGGACCGTGCTCGCAGGGATCAAGATCCAAGGGCCGTTCATGGAGAGGACCGCAGCCGAGAAGAAGTACGGGTTCAGGCTGTACCAGGGAGGGGCCGTCCCAGGCAAGGAGATAAGGGTCGTGCGGATAGGCGACTTCGATGTCGAGGCCTGCGGAGGCATTCACTGCAAGAACACTCTTGAGGTCGGCCCGATCAAGATACTCTCCACTAAGCGGATACAGGACGGGGTCGTCCGGCTCGAGTTCGCCGCTGGCATGGCCGCGATGGAGCACATGATGGTGTTGTACAGCAGCGTCAGGGACGCCAGCGTGAAGCTCAACGCCACGCCCGAGAAGATAGGCGAGGCGGTCGACAAGCTTCTGGCTGACTGGAAGGAACTTAGGAAGGACCTCGACGCCGTCAAGAAGGGCAGGGTTGGGGAGACCGTCGAGGACCTAGTCAACGGCGCGCCCCATGTGAGCGGAGTTAGGATCATACGCCATGTGGAGACCGAGGACATGAAGCACCTGGTCAACCTCGCGAAGCAGCTCATAGGCAGCCCGAAGACGGTCGCCCTGCTCGGGTCCGACCAGCAGGGCGCCAAGATCGTCGCTGCCAGAAGCGCGGATGTCAACATCGATTGCAGGCCGCTGATCGCGGACGCGCTCAAGATCGTGAGCGGGTCAGGCGGGGGAAAGCCGGACTTCGCTCAGGGCGGAGGGCCGGATGCGGGAAAGCTGGAGCAGGCGATGGACAGCTTGGTCGACGCAGTCAAGAAAGCATTGGAGAAAGTGTGATCGCCAGATGTCCAAGATATCCGATTCGGTCAAGAACGTCAAGTACCTGTTCACGCTGACGAAATCTGGAGCGATAGCCCGGAGATACTTCGTCATAGGCGCGTTCGACGGGGCGCTCACGATCCTTGGCGTTATCCTGGGTGCGTATGTTGCGGAGGCCCAGGTCCATCCTGAGCTCGCCAAGGAACTGATCCTCGGCGCAGGGTTCGCTGGAGGCATTGCGCTCGCGGTCTCCAGCGCAGTCGGTGCCTACGAGGCCGAGAGGGTAGAACATGCCCTCTCCCACCAGCGGCTAGAGAAGGCCATGCTGGGACCCGTCGAGGGAACAAGGTTGGATGCGATCCAGGTCAGCATAGCCGTGAGCGCGCTCGTGCACGGGTTAGCTCCGTTGTTCGCCGCGTTCATCCCGCTCCTGCCGTTCTTCTTCATGCCGCTAGATGAGGCCGTCGTCACGGGAATAGGCATTACCATCGCTTTCCTGTTCGTGCTCGGCGCGTACCTCGGGAGCCTCATCAAGGAGATGATTATCTATACGGGACTGAGGTTCGTAGTCGCCGGACTAGGCACAGCGATCGTGCTAATTCTCATCGGCGGGAGTGCATAAGTAGCTCCCATATTTGATTCAAACAAGACGAATAGTAATGGGTCAGGCCAACATTGATGACCATTATTCGAACTGCTGTACATGATCGACTATGCGGGAGATGTGAGTAGCCTCAGGTCCATTACTCCCTTCTGTGCTTGGAGGACTTGGGCTAGCGCGCGCACGCGCTGCGCCGGCCCGCGAAAGGCGATCACCTCGAGGCAAGTATGCTTCGACAGGTGCAGGTGCATCGTCGCAGTGACGACATCGGGAAAGTCGTGCTGGAGCTCGGTCAGCGCCTGGTTGATGCCGCGCGAGTGATGATCAAATGTGACGAGGATCACGCCCGGGATGACGCCCTTCCTCGAGAAATCCCACTTCTTGCTCGTGACGAACTGGCGCATGGCCTCGCTGACGGCCGTCGACCTCGTCGGGTGTCCGAGGTCCTTGGACAGGGAATCGAACTCCTTCATCAGGTCCTCGGGGACGCTGAGCGACACCCTGGTCTTCTTTGCCATTGTCGCGTGGAAGGTTCAGCGCGAACATAAGACTTCCCCTAGTGTCGTACGTGCGACTGTACAAAACTAAATACCCACATGCGATACCGTATTACGAAATTCCAAAAGAGTAATACGGAGCAGACGCCACATGCACATCCCAGACGGACTTATGGACCCACGAGTTGCCCTCGTGGGATGGGCCGAGTTCATCGTAGTGTTCTCTCTCGCATTCCTTCTTACTCGCAAGAACATCGGGGAGAAGGACCTGCCGAGGATAGCCGTTCTGTCCGCGGGGATATTCGTCGCCCAGATGCTGAATTTCCCAGTTGGAGGAGGCACGACGGGACATCTTGTCGGTGGAGCGCTGTTCGCGATCCTCGTCGGGCCCCTGATAGCCATGGTCGGAATGACCGTCATACTCGTGATACAGGCGCTCATGTTCGGGGACGGAGGACTGACCTCGCTCGGGCTGAACGCCGTGAACATGGCGATCATAGCTCCCTTGGCCGGATGGGGGGTGTTCACTCTGGTCAGGCCGATCCTGAGAAAGGAGGAGAGGGACGGCGCGCTCGATCCTGGTACAGGGCTCGCGGTCGCCCTTGGCGCATGGGCGTCTGTCTTCCTCGCGTCTGCTGCTTGCGCTGCGGAGCTCGTCGTTAGTCATGCTATCTCCGGCGCTGACTACGGCATCTCGGCCACGATTGCGGTGCCCTCCATGCTCGGGTATCATGCCGTCATTGGTGTGGGAGAGGCGATCATCACCTTGGGCGTGGTCTCCTATGTCTGGACCACGTCGCTCGGCGCATTCTCCAGAAAGCCACGGAGTGAAACCGCGAGTGACTTGCTTTCTCGCCTAGCCAAATCCCGCACGACCCAGGCCACGCTGGCAATGATTGTGGTATTCGCGCTCGCCCTGCCGCTCTACTTCCTGTATTCTGCAGAAGGAGCGGATGGCCTCGAAAAGACGATGGAAGAAGGCGGAGTCGGAGAAGCGGACCCGGCAGTCGCCTCTCCGTTCGGGTACGGAGAGGATTACTTCGCCGCGCTATTCGCAGGCATCCTGGGCTTCGTTGCGGTCGCGCTCGTCTCTCTCGGACTCATGGGCATCGTAAGAACGAGTAGGTGAGAGCGGTTCCGATGATCGTACTCCATGTAAGGGCACATCGGCCCGCGGCATCGCACATCGACCAGCACGCGAAGAGCTCCTGGCTGGGCAAACTGGATGCGAGGGCCAAGCTGATAGGAGTCACGGTCTTTGTCGTCTCGGCCGCTATACTTACCGACACGGCGCTGATTGCCGCGGCCCTCCTCATTTCCGTGGCGTTCGCCGGAGCCAGCAGGATCCCAGCTATCCATCTCGCCAGAGCCTACGGAGCCGCCCTGCCTTTCATACTGATCGCCTCGGTGTCTGTGTTCCTTTTCGGCGGCTTGGAGCGTGGGCTCGAGATGTGGGCACGAACGAGCGCCTGCGTGCTCGCGCTCTTGGTCCTAGCCACGGGGACCGAGACCTTCGAGCTCTTCGCAGGATTGAGGAGGCTGAGAGTGCCCGCGGTGATCTCCACGCTTCTGCTGTTGACATACAAGCACATCCTGATCATGGCGGATGAGCTCTCGCGCATGAAGATCGCGAGAAAGGCGAGAGGCTACGCCCCTGGCAAGAGCATCTTCCACATGCGCTCCTTGAGCATAGTGGCAACACGGCTGGGATGATGCTGGTGAAGGCAGCCGACAGGGCGGACCGGGCGTACGAGGGCATGAAGTCGAAGGGATTCTCAAAGGACTTCAGGTCGCTCAAGCTGTCTCGCATCGCCGCGAGGGAGATATCGTTCATGGTTGCGTTCCTGTGCTCCTCGGCGACATTGCTCGCATTCCAGCTGGGGGTGCTCGCGTGACAGTCCTAGAGCTCCGTACCGTGGGGTACGCCTACGAGGACGGTAACGTCGCGCTCACCGACATCTCCCTGCGGATGGAGGAAGGAGAGAAGGTCGCGGTGGTGGGTCCGAACGGAGCTGGCAAGTCCACGCTTCTGCACTTGATCGCTGGCTTCAGGATGCCGTTCCAGGGCGATGTGCTGATCAGAGGCAGGAAGCTCGAGAAGGAAACTGCCGATGATATCAGGAAGGATCTCGGGCTGCTGTTCCAGGACCCAGACGACCAGATATTCATGCCTACGGTGGAGGAGGACGTGGCTTTCGGCCCTCTCAACCTGAAGCTGGAGGACATAGATGGCAGGGTGACCAGAAGCCTGGCCAGCACGGGCGTCGCATCCCTTGCGAAAAGAAGGCCGCACACACTCAGCCACGGAGAGAAGAAGAGGGTCGCAATCGCCGGAATACTCGCAATGGACCCGAAGATACTGCTCCTGGACGAGCCGACCTCTGGGCTTGATCCGAAGGCTAGAGCGGATTTCGTGCAGCTGCTGAAGGGCATGAGAAGCACGATGCTCATCGCCACGCACGACCTCGAGGCGGCAGCCGAGATTGCCGACAGGGTGCTGGTGCTCAAGCGCAAGGTAATCTGCGAGGGGACGGTCTCGGAGATCGTGCGGAGGAAGGATGTCCTGCTCGAGGCGGGGCTGGAGCCTCCTCAGATATCCAGGCTATTCGAATCCCTCTCCGGGATGGGCTATCCCGTGGAGGCCGTTCCCGTGTCGGTGGAGCAGGCCGCAGCGGAACTGGCGAGAGTGGTGGACCGAGAGGCCAAGAACCGCAGGAAAGGAAAGAAGTGACATGCTGGCTCGCGCCGACGCCCGCATGAGCAGCCTCTCTGCATGAGCATAAGGGTTTTATACACCTTAGTGTGTGGGGGGAGATGCTCTCCAGACAGCTTTTATAGCCATGTCTGGGAGGCCGGTCGTACAGACTGAACAAGACGCGGAGGATGCCGTTTGCCTGAACAGAAGGAGACTAAGCAAAAGGGGCCTAAGGAGAAGGACAAGAAGGCCGGAGCGGAAGCTCAGGCCAAGCCGAAAGCCCCTGTAGTGAAGAAAGACGAGAATTTCAGGTACATTGTGAGAATGGTCAACACTGACCTGGACGGCAACCACAGCGTCGTTATCGCACTATCACACATCAAGGGCGTAGGCATCAGGACCGCGGAGACCATAGCCCGCATGTCCGGCATCCCGAGGACGACCAAGATCGGCGACCTCCCGGATGAGAAGACGAACGAAATCGAGAAGCTCGTGGTGGACTACTCCGAGAAGGCGCCCCACTGGATGATGAACAGGCAGAGCGACTGGTCGACAGGCGCGGACCTGCACATAGTGGGCGTAGATGTCGAGATCAACAAGAGGGACGACGTCAACCTGATGAAGATGATCAGGTGCTACAGAGGCATCAGGCACGAGCAGGGCCAGAAGGTCCGGGGCCAGCGCACACGGTCGAACGGCAGGAGCGGCATGACCATGGGAGTCATGAAGAAGAAGGAGCAGCCCGGAGGAGCGGCCGCCCCAGAAGCGAAGGAGTAGATGACCCATGGGCGACCCGAAGTTCTCAAGGAGAAAGTATGACACCCCAGCCCACCCGTGGGACGGCGAGAGGATCAAGACAGAGAACGAGCTCCTGATGAAGTACGGCCTCAAGAACAAGAGAGAGCTCTGGCGTGCCCAGTCACTGATCAGGACCATGAGGGCTCAGAGCAGGGACCTGCAGGCGCGTCTGAGGACAGGAGATCCGCAGGCGAAGATCGAGACCGAGCAACTCCTGAAGAAATGCTCTCGAATGTCGCTGCTTCCTCCGGAAGGGGCGACCCTGAACGACGTGCTCGTGCTCGGCATCGAGAACATCCTGAACAGGCGGCTCCAGACGGTCGTATACATGAAGGGGCTGGCGTACACGCCCAAGCAGGCAAGACAGTTCATTATCCACGGTCACACATCCGTAAACGGCAGGAAGGTCACAATCCCAGGATACCTCCTGAAGAGAGGCGAGGAGGACGCGATCCAGTACCACGAGACCTCGCCGATGGCGAACGACCTCCACCCGGCAAGGCCGAAGCCAGAGGACCTCGCGAAGCTCAAGGCGCTCGTGGAGCAGCCCGAGGCGGCACCCGCGCCCGAACCGAAGAAGGACGAGATCAAGGTCGCGAAGCCGAAGCTCATGAAGATCATCACCACTGAGCTCAAGGAAGAGAAGGAGGAGGACATCGAAGCCGCGACCCCTCCGGAAGAGAAGGGGGAATGAGGTAGATGGGCAAGTGGGGGATAGCGCACATATTCGCGAGCTACAACAACATCATCATCACGGTCACGGACATCACAGGCGCTGAGACCATCACCAAGGCCACGGGCGGTATGGTGGTCAAGGCAGCCAAGGACGAAGCGTCTCCGTACGCCGCCATGAAGGCCGCCGAGAAAGTCGCCGAGGTGGCCAAGGAGAAGGGCATAGACAGCATCCATGTCAAGGTCCGAGCGCCTGGAGGGAACAAGTCGGTGTCTCCGGGCCCGGGCGCCCAGGCGGCCATCAGAGGCCTTGCAAGGGCCGGCCTGAGGATCGGCAGGATAGAAGACGTCACACCTGTCCCGCACGACGGAACCAAGAAGAAGGGCGGGAGAAGGGGACGAAGAGTATAGAGTGATTCAAGATGAAGATCGACATAATGGAGATGACGCCCACAAAGGCTCAGTTCGTCATCTCAGACACTAACCCGTCTTTTGCGAACGCGCTCAGGCGGACCATCACGGCCGATGTGCCCAAGATGGCGATAGACAACGTCGAGTTCCACCTAGGGCCTATCATGGACGAGAGCAACCAGGCCTTCGAGAGCGTGTCCCCGTTGTTCGACGAGATGGTCGCTCACAGGCTCTCGCTCGTACCCGTCCCGACGGACCTTGATGCGTTCACCTTCAGGTCGAAGTGCACATGCAAGGGAGAGGGATGCCCGAGCTGCACCATCATGTACTCGATGAACAAGAAGGGGCCATGCACCGTATATTCAGGCGACCTCGAGCCCCTGGGCAGTGACAAGTTCAGGGTCAAGGACGACCTCATACCCATCGTCAAGCTCAACGACGACCAGGCCCTGCTGGTATACGCGACCGCGGAGCTCGGAACTGGGAGACAGCACGCCAAGTGGCAGGCGGCCCTCGGAGTCGGCTACCGGTACTTCGCCAAGATCGAGATAAACAAGGACAAGTGCGACCTCGGCGGAAGCTGCGTCAAGGTGTGCCCGAAGGGCGTCCTGGCCAAGGAAGAGAAGAAGATAGTCGCCAAGCATCCGGAGAAGTGCAACCTGTGCAACAGCTGCGTCGAGGTCTGCGATGCCGGCGTGATCAAGATAACTCCTGACCCGACCAAGATACTCTTCAGGTTCGAGACGGACGGGTCGCTGACCGCGAAGGAAGTGCTCACCCGCGGGCTGAGGGCGCTCGAAGATAAGTTCGACAACCTCAGAGAGCAGGTATCGAAGCTCGAAGACTAGGCGCCCAGGCGGACCATTCTCAAACTGGCTCGCGGGCGTTAGGAACGTTGATTCTTCATCAGCGGGCTTAATTACAGCCCGGAATATTCTCGGACAGGACTGGTCAGGATGGATACTCCCAGAGAGAAGGCCCGCAATTCGGTCCTTCTCATCACAACGCTGCTTCTCGTAGGGATATCTCTGACCATGCCCTGGTACAAGTTCTCCGAGCTATGGCTGACCTCGGATATCGCTGGGGTGCACGTCAACAAGGACACGACGATCTATTTCCTGCACGGCTCGAGAACCGTTGTCGCATACGACAACTATCAGACCATGGACTATGAGGGATACGACGCGACCGAGCCTTCGGGCATGGGGTACTACATGCGGAACGAGGGCCTCCTCCTGGTGGCGTGGGTGATCTTCTGCTGGCTTGCGTGCATGCTCTATGTCTATGACTGGACCAGAGCTGCGATGTATGTGGGTTTGTGGGCGTTGTTCTGGGCCTTGGCGTCGCACGCCAACTTCATAGTGGGGATCTCCGAATCAGATACAGGAGCGCAGGGGTTCATGGGTAGGATCGTATACTCCGATGGCGACACGATGACCTGGGGACCTCTCTCGGGATGGGCGTTCGCTCTTGCCGGCTCTGTCGTCCACGGAACCGCGGTCACGCTCATGGTGATCAAGTATCTCACAGAGAAATATCGCAAGGAGCGTGTGCCGGTGGCAGTCGCCGAAGAGCGGCCCGAAGAAGATTAGGAACGCACAACAAGCCTAGAGGAAATCATCCAGCTTAGATTCCTTCACCTTGTCCGACTGGAACAGTGAATCGATAGAGCTCTCGAGCAGCGATATCCTCTGGAGCGTGTAGGCTGGCACCTCGAACTTCTTGCCGATCTCCTTGGCGCGCTCGAGGTACTTGCTCACGCCCGCCTCATGGACCGTTAAGGTGAGCTTGTGCCCGCAATAGCACATGCCCTTCAGCGGTATCCTGCGGTATTTGGCATTGCACTTGGGGCATCTGAGTTGCTGTCCCGTGAACCTCTTCAGGCTCCCCTGAATGTCCGGCAGCAGATGCCTTGTAATGACCCTGTGCGCGACATCGCCCACGTCTACCGCGCGGATGCGCACGCCCAGCTCGAGCGCGGCCTCCAGCTTCTCCTCCATCGACTCGAGCGCCGTGTACGCCGAGCTGGTCGGCCCCTCTGAGATATCGCTCACACTGTGCGTGAACCCCAGACCCTCGTACTGCAGGACAGTCCCAATCCTCCCGCTCACGAGGTCCATGTGCGCTTCGACCTCCTTCGGGTGGGCGTACCTCTGAGTCGCCCTGTAGAACTCGAGCGGATAGTTCGACACGACGTCCATGTTGTGTGCTTCCTTGTCGATCTCGTTCGGGTCGAGCTTAGTTGTGAGCACGAGAGGGGCGTCCATCAGCCCTCCCCGCTTCTCCGGCAGGAACGAGCGCGAGAAGTTCAGGAGGCAGTCCATAAGCATGATGACCGAGTCCTCGTCGCCGTCGCAGTTGCGCCTCTTCGCCGCGTGGAAGTAGGGGTGAGCATAGCCGACACGCGCATCGCAGAACCCTATGATCCTGGCGAGCACGCCTCCTGAGGTGTGCGGAGCCAGCCCGACCACGAGATGTCCGACCAGGTCCTCCTTTCTCTCGACCCTGTAGAACGGGTCCTGTCCGTAGAACCTGTCCAGCAATTCGTCTATGAACCGAGTGGTGTTCATCATATAGCTCGAGCATGAGTTGGATATGATCACATCCTGTACCTTGAGCTCCACCAGTTGGTCCGCCCTCTCGAGATCCCTCCCGAGATGGTCCTTCGTATAGCCCAGCCTCTGCGCAGTTGCGACATCGATCCCGATCTCCGACGGCCTGAAATGAGTAAGAGGCACATCGGTCGCGTCTACCCGTATCGTGCCGTCCTTGAACACAAACTGCTCGTGCTTCGCCCTCAGGATACCTTTCTCGAGCGCCTCCGGAGTCTTGTTCTTCGATATCATCCCCTGGACGCCCTTGACCTCGAACTCACGGGTCTCACCGAGCCTATGTAGGGCCTCCTGGAACATCTCGCCCAGATGAACCCTCTCAGTGCTCTTGTTACCCGTGGGGGTAGTGTGCGTCCCGCAGGCGCACTTCAGGGTGAATGTCCTCGAGCCGCACTTGGGGCAATGCCTTTCGCCGACCTCGACCTCGATTGCTCCCTTGCCAGCGGCTACATTGATTATCCTCTGCTGGCCGCCCGCTATTCCGATCGGGAAGAGGCAGTGGGGCGGAGGCTTCATGCGCCTCTCCCTAGCCTTCTCCGGCCTGGCGACGCGCGCGCCGATCCTGGTCACCGCTCTGGGCCTCACCTCAATCCCTGCGAACGCGGATACGACATCCATCGTCTTGTGAGCGTCCAGCAAACGCTCGTTCCTGGAGACGAGCTTCCCGCCCGAATCCTCCAGCCCGAGGCAGAGCATCATGGGTTCAGCATAGAACTCGACCACGACTCTGTCTCCATCTACTCTGTGCAAGGCGCCGAGAGTCTCCAGCAGCTGCTTTGCATGAGCCTCACTCCGGATCCGCAACGCCCCTCCTGCCAGCTCAGCGTTGTTCATGAGATACTCTCTCAGATAGGCGAAATCTTCGACGCTCAGGTCATTCCAGAACAGATTGAACTTAGGATGGAGCGGGACCTTGTGCTCCCGGCTCATCCTGACAGCAGATGCGAATGACGGATCTTCCCAGCCCGAAGGGAGCTCCCCGCACTTCTCTAACAATTCCTCTCTGTGCCATTCCAGGCTGTACGCGCCTGGCATGAGCAGGTGGTTGTTCTCGGCGAACTCCCCGAACGGCACGAGTATCTCGCCGACATCGACTATCTCTTTCACATGTTCGCGAGCCGCTCTCGCATCGGAGACCGTATTCACCTGAACCAAGTCGCCGTTGTCCATGAGCAATATCGGGCCTTCTATCGAGTCGCAGGGAGTAATCGCACCCGCCTTCCCTGGACGCTCTATCTTGACCTGAGTCCCGATTGCCACGAACTCCTCCAGGATTATCATCGATGCGGGGTTCATCGCGAGTGCGGCCAATCCGGTCGCCCTCGTCCTGCCGTACCGCAGCCTGAACCCGCCTACCCTGGACGGATATGCAAGCACGGGCCTGCCGGCGAGCATGTCCTTCAGGTACTTCGCGCTCGGAGTGATCTCCGAGCCACCGTCCTCCTGCCCCTTCTTCTTCAGATTGAGATAGTCATCAATGAACTCCCAGCCGTCGATGCCGAGCTTCTTCACGTGCTTCTGGACCTTGGGAGCCTTCAGGCATAGGCCCTCAGCCATGACCAGGCACGCGCCGCCTCTGACACGGTTCGTCGACACCCTCGGCAAGTCCCTGAACCCCTGGATCTCGGTGTCCTCTGTGCCTTCGCCATCGATGCATATGGGCGTGTTCCTGGCGATTATGTCGATCTCCTCGTTGGACGGGGTGTACTGCAGGTGCTGGCAGGCCTTGTAGAGAGGTATTTCCTCCTTCATCCTCTCCACTTCCCCAGCGGTCGGGAGGTATGTCCCTATCCCGAACTCCCGCCTCACGACGTCCGCGATGAGAACGCTCATCGCTTGACCTGTTCCTCCCGCGGACCGAATCGGACCAGCGAAGCCGACGGAGAGATAGTTCGAGCCGTCCGAGTTACGGGATACAGACACTCCCGCGATGCCCTCCAGAGGAGCCACCAGTATTCCCTCGGTAAGGACCGCTAGCCCTAGCCTGATCGCGCGCTCAATCGCGAACTCCCTCGATTTCGCGGGCAGCTTCGCGTATTCCTTCGCGATGAGGATCGAGACCTCTTCCCTGTTGTGGTCAACGCTCAGCTCTCGGATCCTGTCAGCGACACCCTCGACATCCCAGTCCGCGAGGAGCTTCTCGACGCGAGCCGCGAGGTCGTATGCCTGCGGGATCTCCACATCCAGCTCCGGGTCGTCTCCCTTGGACCTGGCCCGCCTGGCGATCTCGTAGCAGGAGTCTACCTCGCGCTGAAGACGGGAGAAGTATTCCTCCATCGACTCGCTGCTCACAACTCCTCTTATGCTCTGACCCCCATCGAAAAGCCGCGGAGTCCAATGCTCCCATCCCCCGCGGACGCGGAAATCTTACGCCTTCCCAGTGGCTAATCGTGGCCCGCGCCTATAAGCGTTTCCCGGGGCCGCAACAGCTCCGCAAGCTTGTTTACCAGCTTCTGAACGCCAGCTCCTGTCGTCGCGGAAATCTTCATGCGGTCGTTCTTTCCCTTCTGGACATCCGCCTTGTTCTCGACTTCGATTATCGGCACGGAGGAGAACTCCTTCTTGATCCCCTCGAGCAGGTTCAGCTGCTCCTCGAGCCTGTAACCGCAGGTCTCGGTCGGGTCGATCACGAACACGACCGCGTCCGCGAGGTGCTTCAGGGCGAGTATGGCCCTCAGCTCGATCTTGTTCCTCTCGATCAAGGGCCTGTCGAGCAATCCGGGAGTATCGATCACCTGGTATCGGAAGTACTTCTTCTCGAAAGTCCCCACGGATATCTCGTGCGTGGTAAACGGGTACACTGCGACTCTGGGTTTCGCGGTGGATATCCTGCCGACCAGCTGGCTCTTGCCGACATTGGGTGCTCCGGCGATCACGATCGTGGGGGTGTTAGGATCCACGGTCGGGAACTTGCGCATGATATCCCTAGCCTTTGAGATGAATTTCAGCTCAGGGTCGACCTGCTTCACGAACGATGATATCCGGCCGTAGGCACCTCGCCTCACCTGGTCGATCTTGGCGATCGTGCTCGCGGTAGCGATCTCCTTGATCGCGGACCTCGATACTCGGGCCACATTTCCCCGGGACCAGTCAAGCGCTCCGAGCGACTTCTTGAGCTTGTCCCTACCGACAGTCACATCGACCAGCTCCGCGTAGAACGGGCTCAGCCTCTCGAGGCTCGGGAACGCCTTGACGTACTTGCCCATGGTCGTCACAATCGTGTCGCTGGAGGATTTGAGCTTGGCGATGTTCGCCTCCCTGACGGTCTCTGTCCTGGTGACGCCCGTGACATCCACTTTCGAGGCGCGCCTGAAGGCCTTGTCCAGTATCTCGTCGGCGGTGCGAACGGTCGGAATATCGAACATCTTGTCGGACTCGATGCGTGGTCTGTCAGATAAATGCTCCCATCGGCCAGCCCAAAAGGCTCTTATCGCCATAACCGACTGTGGTCCCCGAATGAAGAAGATCAGAGCGCGAAGAGGAAAAGAGCTGGCATGCAAGGGCTGGAGACAGGAAGCCATCCTCAGGATGCTCCAAAACAACCTCGAAAACGCCGAGAAGCCCGAGGAACTGATAATCTATGGAGGAACGGGCAAGGCTGCGAGGAACTGGAAGTGCTACGACGCGATTGTCAGAACGCTCATGAAGCTCGAAGGAGACGAGACCCTCCTGGTCCAGTCAGGAAAGCCCGTGGGAGTCTTCACGACTTCAAAGGTCGCGCCAAGGGTCCTCATAGCCAACGCGAACCTCGTCCCCAGATGGTCCACTTGGGAGGTATTTCACGAGCTCGAGGCGAAAGGGCTCATCATGTATGGGCAGATGACCGCGGGTGGATGGGCCTACATCGGAACCCAGGGCATCTTGCAGGGGACATATGAAACCCTTGCAGCATGCGCGAAGCTGAGCTTTGGGGGCACGCTCGCGGGCAGACTCGTCCTCACAGGAGGGCTTGGCGGAATGGGCGGGGCTCAGCCGCTGGCGGTCACGATGAACGGTGGAGTGTGCATAGCGGTCGAATGCGACCCCGCCAGAATCAAGCGGAGGGTGCGCGCCGGCTATTGCGATGTGATGGTTGACGACCTGGACAAAGCAGTGAAGATGGCCATAGACGCGAAGAAGAAACACAAGCCGCTCTCCATCGGACTCCTGGGAAACTGCGCTGAGACGCATCCCTTGCTTGTCAAGAGAGGGATTATACCAGACGTAGTCACGGACCAGACATCTGCCCACGATGAACTCGGCGGGTATGTGCCCAAAGGCCTCGATGTCGACGAAGCGGCGAAGCTCAGGAAGGCCAATCCAGACGAGTATAGACGCAGGGCGATGGAGAGCATCGCGCTGCACGTGAAGGCCATGCTGGCATTTCAGAGGAAAGGCGCGGTCGTCTTCGAGTACGGGAACAACATAAGAGGACAGGCGCAGAAGGCGGGCGTGAAGGACGCCTTCGACTTCAAAGGCTTCGTGCCCCTCTACATCAGGCCGATGTTCTGCGAGGGACGAGGACCGTTCAGGTGGGTTGCCGTATCCGGAAATCCAGATGACATCCTCAAGACCGACAAGGTCGTGATGAGAGAGTTCAAGGACAACAAGCAGCTAGTGAACTGGATCAAGCTCGCTGAAGACAAGGTCCCGTTCGAGGGGCTGCCGGCCAGGGTATGCTGGCTCGGTTACGGAGAGAGGGCGAGGTTCGGTAAGATCATCAACAGAATGGTCGCCAGCGGAGAGCTGGACGGTCCAATCGTCATAACGAGAGATCATCTTGACTGCGGCTCGGTCGCGTCACCTTACAGAGAAACTGAGGGCATGAGAGACGGCAGTGACGCGGTTGCGGATTGGCCGATATTGAACGCGCTGATAAACGTCTCGGGGGGAGCAGATCTCATCGCAGTCCACAACGGTGGCGGCGTCGGGATTGGATACTCAACGCATGCAGGGCTGCTAGTTGTGGCCGACGGCACCAATGAGGCGGAAGAGAAGATACAGCGGGTACTCACGACGGATCCCGGAATGGGAATACTCAGGCATGCAGACGCTGGATACCCAGATGCCATCAGGATGGCGAAGAAGCTCAAGGTAAAGATCCCAATGATGAAGTGAAGCGCTACGCGAAGAGTGTTCTGTTTGTCTCTAGATTCTTCTCCATCATTCGCGTAGAAACCTGTAAGTACGGACAAGCGAGATTAGCTGTGCACGGATTGTCGATGTACGACCTGAAGCTGAAAGTCTGGCTCGAAAGAGAAGGAAGGTTCATCATCAGCGACGGCAGGGCCAGGCTGCTGAGGGAGATCAAGCAGACGGGGTCCTTGGCCAAGGCCGCCAAGAACATGCGCATGTCGTACAGGCACGCGTGGGGCGTGCTCCACAGGATAGCGCAGAGAGCGGGAGGAGAGGTTGTCGAATCGACTAGGGGCGGAAAGAAGGGAGGGATCACAACGCTCACGCCCTTCGGCGAGGAGATACTCATGGAGTACGAGAACAAAACCTCCTCCCTCATGAGCCAGCTCGAGCACGACTGGCGCAAGCCATCCGTCACCGCTGACGGGATTGTCGTCAAGGACGAGAAAGTGCTCCTGATCAAGCGCGGGAAGGAACCGTTCAAGGGACATTACGCGCTCCCGGGAGGATTCCTGAACTACGGTGAGACGCTCGAGGAATGCGTCGTGCGAGAGATGCAGGAAGAGACCGGGCTCAAGACCGAGGTGATCGGGCTTGTCGGAGTCTACTCCTCTCCTGACAGAGACCCGAGAGGGCATTTCGTGACCGCGGTGTACCATCTCAGGCCGATCGGAGGCTCGCTGAAGGCTGGAGACGACGCTGCTGAGGCCGAGTGGATCCCACTCGACAAGCTCCCGTCCTTCGCCTTCGACCACGGCAAGATAGTCCAGGACTTCCTCTCGAGCAAGAGGAGAAAAGACGCGATAGGAGTTTTGTAGCGTTTACAGCGCGGACAGAAGGCCCTGCTGAGTCACCGTGAACGGGAGATAGACGACCTTCGAGTCGTTCACCGTCAAGGAGTAATCCAGCCTCTGCAATTTGCCTGGCTGTTCCGCCTCCATCGTGACGACAACGAAGTCCGCGAGTTCTGCGGCCTCCGCCTTGTTCACGATCGCGGGCACACGCTTGACCCCGCCGAAGTTCAGCCGCGTCCTATACCGAGGCTGAGCGGATGTGAACTGCGACGCGAAGTACTTGAACGCGTTTGCGTCGAGCTCCCAGGCGGGCACATAGATGAATATGTTCCCTGTGTCGCTGTTCCCGCGCAGCCACTGAGTCATCTTGAACAGCGTACCGCCCTCGACGCTCTTGGACCGCACGACCAGGCTGCAGTACAGCCTCCAGAAGGGCGCGTACACCTTCTCTCCCGCCGTTGCCTGGTTGACCTCCGCTATCTCGTAGTCCATGCGCTCGACACCGCCGTCCCTGATGTGCAGAGTGTTGCACTTGTCGCAGTAGAACAGCCTGTCCTTCTGCTTCGAGTATATCGGGGTGTTGCACTGGGGGCACTTGACCTGCGCTACGTTCATCTCATCCCTCCCTGGATCTGCGTCGCGACCGATTGAACCTGCTTGAGCGCCTGGGCGATGGACTTCTTTTCCTTGAACTCGCCCTCGATTATCTCAGAGCCGTGCCTGAAGAACCTGTAGGTGAGGAACAGTATGATGGCTCCAACGACCAGGCCTCCGGCGGCGATCTCCATCGTCCCGTTCGCGAGTATGATTCCCGCAGCCGCGATGAGCCCGCCGATCGAGGTCCCGCCTGTGACTGCGAGCGCCTGGAACATCGGGTCTCCCGGCGCTCTGCCTGAGAGGACCTGTCCAGAAACGCCGTCAACCGTGCTCATGTACATCCTGTCCCTGTACGAGTATCTCACGACCCATACTGGGTAGTAGATCATCGAGAGCTTCTTCGGAATCACATGCAGCCTCTCGAAGGTCACATGCGGAACGTGCGCAGATGATCTGGCTCTGGCAAGCGCGTCGTTCTTCGACCGAGCCACTGCGTCGTCCTTGCTCGTGGTAGCTTCGAAGGTCGGGATCATCTCGAAGTCGGCGAACGTCGTCTCGCCGACAAGGTTCCTCATGGTCCGAATCCCCAAGTCCCCGGGATCGCAGGCGATCTCCGAGAATATGTAGTCCCCAAGGACCATGACCTCCTTGAGTATCTTTTCGACCCGGACATTGCCCTTCTGGTCCGTGTGCCTACGCTCCTCGTACCCGCAAATCCAGCCCGCGACTCTCGTCGTGGTCTTCCAGAACGGAAGGTAGATCGGGTACACCTCGGAGACCTTGCCAACGTTCCTCAGGTCCCTGGCCTTCAGGCCGCGCTTCCACCAACCCTGTGTCTGGGCCATGGCGGCGTCCCGCGCGACCTTATCCTTGAATGCTATCGTGGTGACGCCCTTGTCGCCCTCGACAAACAGCATCGAGCTGCAGTACTGGCACGACACCACTTCCTCGCCCTCGTCTACGGACAATGCGCCGCCGCATGCGGGGCAGCTCAAGCCTACTGATATCCCTGCCATGCTCACATCCTCCTCGCGACCTGAAGGGCTAGGAAGAACACCGCGCCCACGGTCACGGCCATCGCGGCAACGGCGGCGATCAGCGACACCGATGCCAGCAATCCCTCAGCGATGAATGCCACGAAACCTATGCCCGCGACCGCCATGTACGCGTTCGAGCTCCTTGTGGGGAACTCGGCCGCGAACACCTCGGACGAGGAGGCGTCGACCACAACTCCGTACTTCTTCTGGTTGAACACGTACTCGACGTTCCAGATCGGGAAGTACACGAGCGCCTGCTCCTTCGGCTTCCCGGGCAGAGATCCCATGTACCGGTTCATCTCGATGTCGGGCTTGATGAGCTCCGCGCCTCCGACATCGAACGACGGGTCGAATATCTTCAGGTCTCCCGCGGGCACTTTGAGGCTGTGCAGCCCGGGCAAGGTGGTCGACCCTGCAGGCTCTATCCTCACAACCTCCTTCCCGTCCACGTCCCTCTTGAACATGTATACAGGGAAGTACGACTTCTTGACGGCCGCGATCTGCGCGAGCTTGTCAAGGTCCTTCGCCTTGGTCGATCCCGCAGCCCATCGCCTGAAAGTACCTATCGCGTTGGCCTCGTTGACCACGAACGGGACGGCGTAGTAGAACCCCGCCCCGGACTTGTCGATGTATATCTGCGACGAGCAGTACGGACACTTCACGAACTTGGTCCCAGCATCGAATGACACCGGGGCGCCACATTTCATGCACTTTACTTGTGCCATGTTGACTACCATCCTACCTACTGGTCAGCTCCCGGTGCTGGTGGGGGACCTATGCTTGTTTTCCGCACTCGGGGCAGAACTTCACGTCCGCCGGAACGTCCTTGCCGCAGCTGGCGCACTTCTTGGTGGCAACCATCGAAGAGCCGCACGCGGCACAGAACTTGGATCCCTCGGTAACATCGGCCTTGCACTTCGGGCAAGGCACGGTCGCCGCGCCGAGCTTGGCGCCGCAGGACGCGCAGAACTTGTTCGTCGCGGAGTTCTGCGTGTTGCACTTTGAACACAGGATCATCACGACGGCGGCAGCGCCGGCTGCGCCCGCCGCTCCTGGAGCGGTTCCTGTTTGCCTCATCTGGTCAACCATCATCCAGCCCATGCCCAGGCCTGCTCCGACGCCAACGCCTGCGCCAGCAGCACCGCCCGCCCCAGCCGGGTTCGAGGCTGCTTCTCGCATCGCCTGTCCGGCCTGGTACTGGACATAGTTCGCTCCCAGTATCTGCATCGAGGAGCGCATGTCGACGGCCTTCTGGACCTCTTCTGGCATCGATATGTACAGGCCCGAGAGCTTGTCGACGGATATCCCGTAGAGCTCGAAGTGGTCTCCCACTCTGCTGAGCACGACCTGCTCTATGTTCGTCAGGTTGCTCGCGATGTCGGCTACGCCCATGCCCTGGTTCTTCATGTCTCCGAGCGAGTCGTATATGAGTATGACTACCTGCTCCTTGACCCTCTCCTCCACCTCAGCGCTCGTGGAGAAGTTGAAAGTACCAACGAACTGGTTCACGAAGTTCTCGGGATTGGCGACCTTGTACCTGAACTCGCCGAACACCCTCAGGTTGACCATCCCGAAGTCCTTGTCCCGGAACTGGAATGGCTGCTTGCTCCCGAACTTACCGTCGAAGACGCGCTTCTGAAGGTAGACCAACTCGGCCTGTTGCTTCACGCCCGCTAGATAGTTCAGGAGTTTGCCGACGACAGGTGCGTTCAGAGATGTGAGCGCGTACCTGTCCGGCCTGTCGAAGTACGTGAGCGCCTTACCATCTCTGTAGAACACAGCGATCTCGTCCTCGCGGACGACTATGTTGTCGTTGAGCTTTATGTTCCTGTTCATGCGG
>Ga0256868_10000495_pt1 | contig 22983 bp, 23 predicted proteins | sample RVTome_13_FD_187341 | JGI IMG/M metagenome (GOLD analysis project Ga0256868, IMG submission 187341) | Soil microbial communities from uranium-contaminated site in the Upper Colorado River Basin, Wyoming, United States - RVT92D227 HiSeq ...
ATGGAACAGGGTTATGGGTCAATAAGTCTCTGAGCTTCCGGGCATAGTTCGGTTCCGTGAGAAGACAGCCTCCTGCCGGTGCAGGGTAATCTTTCAGCCCGAACTCCGCTGCAAGGGTTATCTGAGGCTTTCTCGAACGTCCGCTAAAACCATAGAGCTTTTCCCTGTGAACAATCCCGTCAGCTTCGGGCAGGGTAATTTTCAGGAGTTTCGCGCTGAGGGGTCTTAACACACGATTAGTTACACCTGCTTCTTTGTCGATATGATAGAGTATTTCTTTTCGCTGGCTCATAGGCCTCTGGCCGAGCACCTCACCTGTTATGATGAATTCAGCCCCTACCATATCCATAAATTTTTTAGCTTCTCTGAGCATCAGGATTCTGCAGTCGATACATGGATTCATGTTTTTCCCGTAACCGTGTTTTGGGTTCTTTACTATATCAAGAAACTGATCACCAAGACGGCAGATTTTTATGTCAAAGCCAAATTTCTTAGCAACTTTCATTTCTTTATTTGAAAGGCACAAAGAATGATGGAAATTAATAATCCCCCCACCGCCCCCCTTTAATAAAGGGGGGTAAGGGGTGATTTGAGATACAAAAACGTCAAAAGGAGTCAGGAATTTTATCGCCTCTATCTCAATGCCCTGATTTTTTACGATCAGTATCGCGAGGGTACTGTCGAGGCCGCCTGATAATAATGCTACTGCTTTTGCCATATCATATACAGATTTTCTGATTGGTATACAACAGGTGTTATATCTGCTTAATTTTAGATGTGAAACGCTAAGAGAAAGAAGATTCTCTGATTCTCAACCCCTGATTAATATTCAATGATCTTAGCAAATGATCCAGTGTTATCACTGCTGTGCCGACTTCGCCGACAACTATGCCTGCTGCATGATTTGCGATGACCGCAGACTCTTCCATGCTCGCTCCCGCAGTATATGCAAGAGTAAAAGTTGCGATCACTGTATCTCCGGCTCCGGTAACATCAAATACATTTTTCGCTACGGTAGGGATATGGACTACTTTATCTTTTCTGAAAAGGCTCATGCCGTGCTCACCTCGGGTGATCAATACGGCACTGCATGCCAATTTTCTCAATAGTGCCTTTCCGGCATTTATCAGGGATTTCTCGTCTTTGATCTCTATACCTGATGCGTTGGATGCCTCATGTATATTCGGCGTGATGAGAGAAACTTTTCTGTAGCAATGAAAATGGCCGATCTTCGGGTCAACAGCAACAAAGATATTCTTTGGTCTTGATTCTTTAAGAACTTTTTCTACCAGTTCAGCAGATATAACACCCTTTTTGTAATCGGATATGATTACTGCATCATGCCTGGGAATTTCGCTGTACAAATAATCCAGGATATTCTTGAGAAGTTTCCCTTCGACCTTGTTTTTATCTTCCCTGTCGAACCTCACGACCTGCTGACTATGGGCAATTACTCGGGCTTTCATCGTCGTAGGCCGTGAGCTCCGGAATACACCATCGCTCTGTATGCCTCTTTCTGTCAGTATCTTTGTGAGAATCTCACCGCCCCTGTCATGTCCTGCCACGCCGACTATTGTTGCATGACCTCCGAGAGATGCTATGTTGTTCGCTACGTTTGCAGAGCCTCCCAGGAGATAATTCTCGGCTGTCACCTCAACAATCGGCACAGGTGCCTCCGGAGATATCCTGCTTACCTTCCCCCAGATATAACGGTCGAGTATCAGGTCTCCAACAATAAGTATCTTCTTTTTTTTAAAATTGTTCAGGATTTTCTTGTAAATCATAATAGTCAGAACATTATTGACAGTTAAAGAAATGTCAATAATGTCAGATTCAGTTTACCAGAAAAAAACTTTGAAAAGACAATAAAAAGGGCGGGTCGATCGACCCGCCCTTTTATCAGCATTCTTACAGTTTTAATTAGAATGTGAGAGACAGACCGTGAACTGCCTGGTTAACTGTCTTCTTGTCACTAACAAGACCACTTTCTTCATAGAACTTGCCTGGTTTGAAAATGCCAGCTTCTATGAAGTAGGTAAGATTCTTCGCAATCTTGTAAGAGATCTTTGTGTCTATTTCCCATCCGACATTCTTTGATACGCCGTCACCCCATAAATCGGTCTTTGTTGCCCTGAGAAGGAAGCCGTCGAGAGATACACTGAGTTCCTTCACCGGGTTAACATCCAAGCCAAGGTTGTAATATGTGGTATTGGCGATACCTGTGGTTCTGGTATTAGCAAGGAGATTGTCAGCTGCTGCTGTTTGTAGAGTGCGCTCATAGATCTGGGTGTAGTGCGGGAACCTTGCGGTTGCACCCTGATTATCATTTCCTACCAGAGCCTGGAATTCCTTATTCTTGTCATCATCAGCATCATTATCACCGCTACCCATTGCAAAGGATGCCCTGAGGTTTACAGGGTCAAGCATATAGCCTAACTTTGCAAGGATTCCATAACCACCAAAGTCTCTATCACCATCCTCTCCAAACTGGAAGTCAACCTCTGCTGCATATTTTAGTCCTGAAATATCACCATTTGCATGGAGACCGAGGTTCTGCAAACTAAGTTCAGTATCGCTGCTATTAATATATGTGTAGTTCAGTCCTGCTGTATTGTCCTTGTTGATTTTATAGGTGCCGAGTACGACATATGCATCTACGTCATCGCCGTCTTGGCCAGTGTCTGCTTCGACCAACTTTGCAGTAATAAGCCCTATGAAAAGCTCTTTTGTCGGTTCTACTGTTAAGAGGATTGCGTCATCGCCGAACCTCTCGTGGTTGAGGAACTGTTTTTCACCGAGCGTCAGAAACATATGACCTGCCTTTATGCCCGTAGGAACACCTAAGAGGCCTGAACCTGTGTAATGTACCCATGCCTGGCGGAAAAACAAATGTCCATCTGCTTTCGAGTCATTACTGGAACTCCGACCCCAGTAATATAGGCCTGAGGTATTACTAGTTCCTGTCTCGAGTTCTATGAATGCACGGACATTGTCAGCAACCTTTGCATCAATGGTAAGAAATACGTTTGTAGAGTACATTGCGTTAGAATCTGTGTCTGTAGGTAAGCCAGTACCACCAGTAAGGGTACTAACGTTATCAAAGTACCAGCCCCTCAGCAGCATCTTACCACCCAAGGTGACCGTTGGCTCCTCGGCAAAGGCAGTAACTGCTAAACTAAGAATAAAAAGTACGCCTAAAAATACTGCCAGATATTTTCTCACTTGTTAACCCTCCTTGTTAGATTTCAGAGTTTTTAATACTCTTCATTCTATTCCCGCCGATGGCGGCTCTACACTGTCTATATTTTCGAAAAAATCTTAAGTCTCTCTTCTATCACCTCCTCTTCAAAAAGTCTAGACCTTCAATGAAGGCCTTCTGCCATTTGAATGCTCTTCTAAGCGTTCTAATTTCTCTTTTTTCCAAAATAAATCTGCCAAATTTATATCATTACTTATACAAATTTGTCAAGAAATTTATACCACTCCCTGACAAATTTGTCAATATTTCGACTTGTTTAAAGCAAAAAAGAGGCCAGATGCTTAATATCATTATAGTGACTATATAGTAACTCTGAAACATATTGAAACTATTAAAGAAAAATGTCCATAGGAGAAAATGTCCTGCTAAACCCTTATGGATTTATAATCTGATGGATTTGTATCCTTTTTACAACAGGAGTGTAGATTATATGTGTCAGAAAAGACTCGGTCTTTCCAGCCGGGAAAATGAATGTGCTAAAATTGTGAATGGCTGATTTAATAAAAATCTCTCTCATCTTTGCATTAATCCTGATACTGCTGAGGAAGAAGTTCAACATCGGTCTTGTCATGATCATCGCCTCTTGTGTTTTATTTCTGCTTTACCGCATGTCATTCGCCTCGGTGTTCGGGACAGGTAAAAATGCCCTCCTGAACCCCGTGACAATCAAATTGGTCCTCGCATTATCGTTTATCAGGATCTTTGAAATGATCCTGAGGGAGCATGCTGTCCTTGCAGAAATGATGAATGCAGTGAAAGCGATATTCAAAAACAGGAAGATCGTTACCGTGTCGATGCCTCTGCTGATAGGTCTCATGCCTTCAATAGGCGGGGCATATTTTTCCGCTCCCATGGTTGCCGAGACGACCAGTGACATAAAAATAAGCCCGGAAGAAAAAGGATTTATCAACTACTGGTTCAGACATCCTTGGGAATGTATTCTTCCGTTGTATCCCGGTATCCTCCTTGCATCAGCTATTTCCAAGATAGAGCTTTATCACCTTATCACCGCCAACCTCATATATGCAGCCCTCATGTTGATTACAGGGTTTATGTTTGCTATGCATGGGATGAAGGGATCGGTAAAAACAGAAGAACGGTTTTCAAAGAAAGGCTTATGGAGTTTTTTACCGATATTTGGTGTCCTGATGCTCGTCGTTGCTTTTCATATCGAACTGCATTATGCCCTGCTTGCCGTTATTTTCATTCTGCTCGTCTTTTACGGATATAACCTGAAATCCGTTCTTGCTGCTCTTAAACACGGGTTCTCCCTTGACGTTATCATACTGATACTCGGAGTCATGTTTTTCAAAGAGGCGATGGAGAATTCAGGAGCAGTCAGGAACCTGAGCCAGTTTTTTCTCAAAGAAGGAATCCCTGTATCTCCGATTCTTTTCCTTCTTCCTTTCATTACCGGGATACTCACGGGTATCACTGTGGGTTTTGTGGGGGGAACCTTTCCACTGATAATCAGCATTGCAGGAAATGCATCTATAGGTGCAATATCCTTCGCATTCGTCTCCGGGTTTTTGGGCGTACTTCTGTCACCGGTTCATATCTGCCTTGTGCTGACAAGAGAATATTTCAAGGCGGACCTGTGGGGAATGTATAAGAAAATGATTCCGGGATGTATCGTGATTTTCGCTGCTGCAGTTATTGGGTATCTGATACTCGGTTGAATCTCACACATCAAAAAAAGCCAGTATCTGACGGAGCAGATACTGGCTTTTTGATAAGACACTTATGTGTCGGTATTTTGCTGGTTAAAAGGCATAAACAAACTTTAACCAGAACTTGTCACCCTCCGGTTTGTTCTCAACGCTCATCTCCTTCTGATACTTGATGTTAAATGTCATATTCTTGTAGTCGTATTTGATCGATGGGCCGATGGCGAAAACCTGGCCCTTGAACCCGCCGGGGACTTCGTGTCCGTTAATTTCATCATCGGTAATCTGTTTGTAGTAATAGCCGCTCAAACCGATACCCCAGGAGTCAAACTTATAACCCACAAGGTAGTCAAAGTGGAACTCTTGCCCGGATTTATAGTCAGTGTCGTCGTTCTCTGTATTGAAGTCATACATAAACTTGCTCGATACCTCAAATCCCCCGTCACTCACGTAGGTGAATGCAAAGATGGGCTCAAACGTCCAATAATTTCTGCCGACGTTTGCCAAGTCATGCTTATTAAAATCGCCGGTCGGAATATAGATATCAACTCCTGTTGCAAGGTGCCAGTTCTTCGAATGCCATGACAGAATGAAAGGGTCAACAATAATATCACCAATACTGAACTTGTCGTCGCTTGCTCCCATCATATCAACATCCATATATACCAGTGGAACAAACACATGCATTCCCCAGAATCCGCCGAGGACCTGGTGTTTGGTGACATGAATCAAACGGAACGTATTTGCGACAACATTCAGGTCAAAGTCCGGATCGGGTCCATCCTCGATCTTGAATTTATCGGCAGTATAGTAAGTAAAGTAGTTCAGAAAGTACGTGCCGGGAGGAGGAACCGCACCTGCCATGAAACACTCTGCACCATTCGGATAGGCACCACCGCCAGCTTCCGTAGCAGCTGCGTCTCTCTGGGTCATCAGCAGGACACACAGGGCAGAAAATACTATGAACAAAACAGTCAGGTATTTTCTGCAATTTTCAGAGCAAACGGTTTTGTTTATAAATGATTTTCTCATAACGCCTCCTTTAGTTTTTTTTCACAAAAATAGCAAAAGGACAGTTTGTCTTCATTATTGAAGATTATATTTCTTGTTCCTGAGATTTTCACCTCCCTCCCCGTTGAGAGTCAGGTCGTAACTGCTTATTTTTCAAGGAAGGTAACATAGATTATCCTGACTGGTCTAATAACTAAAATTAATATAATTATAAGATTTATTATTTTTATCTTTTCTGTGGATGTCCGGAACAGTTCAGTGGGATTCTGAGAGAAAATGAGAGATTACCCTGGTGATCTATGTGTGGATACAATGAAGATTGAAAAATTTTAATAAGAAGATTTCCGTTAGCCCTTTATTACGCCGAGCGGCCTGAGTCTCACAACCTTTTTGGAAATGCCTGCATTGTGGACTACGTCAACAACATTTGACACGTCCTTGTAGGCCTCTGACATCTCCTCGGCGAGGGTTTCACGGCCAGCAGCCCTGACAATAATTCCCTTATCTTCCATTTCTCTCCATATCGCGCGGCCCTTTGCCCTTTTTATCGCCTGATGTCTGGACATCAGTCTTCCTGCCCCGTGACATGTGGAACCGAAAGTCTCTTTCATCGCCTTCTCGGTTCCAAGGAGCACATAAGACGCCCTTCCCATGTCACCCGGTATCAGGACTGGTTGACCGATTGGTCTATATATCGCAGGTAATTCGGGATGACCGGGAGGGAATGCCCTCGTAGCACCTTTTCTGTGAACAACCAGTTTCATTTTCTTCCCGTTAACGGTATGTTCCTCGATCTTTGCAATATTATGGGCAACATCATAAATAAGCTCCATTCCGATTTTTCTGGGAGAAAGATTAAATATCCTGAAAAACGCCTCCCTTGCCCAGTGCATGATACATTGCCTGTTCGCCCAAGCATAGTTGGCGGCAGCCCTCATCGCTGCGAGATAGTCCCTTGCCTCGGGGCTCTCAAAAGGAGCGCATGCAAGTTCCTTATCGGGTAATTCAATCCTGTATTTACTGACAGCTCTCTCCATGACTTCAAGGAAATCTGTGCAGACCTGGTGACCAAACCCTCGTGATCCTGTATGGATCATGACAGTAATCTGATCCCTGAAAAGTCCGAGGCTGTTTGCAGCCTTTTCGTCGTATATTTCATCAACATACTGCACCTCGAGGAAATGATTGCCGGAGCCAAGCGTTCCCTGCTGGGCTCTTCCCCGCTCGTATGCCTTATTGCTGATCAGAGAGGGATCTGCTCCTTCGATACATCCTCCTGACTCTATTTTTTCGAGGTCTGCAGCATCTCCAAACCCCTGCTCTACAGCCCAGCGTGCACCTTTCAGCAGTATCTTCCTTTGATCATCGGCACCGAGCCTCACTTTGCCTTTAGAACCGAGACCTGAGGGGATTTCGTTGTACAAGACACTTATTAAATCTTTCATCTTCGGCAGGACATCTTCTTTCAGGAGGTTGCTTCTGAGCAATCGGACACCGCAGTTTATATCATAACCAACCCCACCCGGTGAGACAATTCCATCTTTCAGATCAAAGGCAGCAACCCCGCCGATTGCAAATCCATATCCTGTATGTATATCCGGCATAGCCATCGATGCGCCGACAATACCGGGCAATGTCGCTACATTTGCCACCTGGTCGATGGACTGCGTTTCCAGTTCCTTCTGAAGGACTTCATCGACATAGATGATCCCTTTAACCTTCATCCCCTGCCTGTAATCAACAGGAATCTCTATTCTTGTATTGTCAATCCTTTTGAGTTTCTCTAAATCCATTAGATACCCTCTTTTTTAAACTTTCCGGAAAAAGCACGATCAGTTGAGAGGAAGCTAAAAAATTAACCTAAAATCATATATCGAATATTACCCTAATCTCCCACGTATCTCCTGTCTTTTCGATTTTGAGCATATGATATGTGGCTGCCTTAATGAGAAGTTTGCCGTCATGACGTTCAGGATCAAATTTCTCACCGGATATGACAGCTTTCAGCTTACAGGCCTGCAAGCTGTCAGGTTGGTCATTCCCATGCAGTTCATCAATAAGAATTTTTTTCCCTATAAAACCGTATGCATCAAAATGAAATATCAGCTCGTTTAACCATGATACAAGAAGTCCGTCGAGTGAATGACTTTCGATAGCAACAGTTATGGTTTCTTTTTCTGCTACGGCATCAAGGTCTGTAATGAGGCTGTACATGCCGGTTGCAGCATTGACAAAAACCTCATTTTTGCTTTTTCCGAAAGCTGTTAACCCGACATCGCCTGATATATCAAGGACTTTGAACTTCTCCATAAGAAAGCATATCATTGACCGGCAATGGAGTCAATGCAAGAAAAAGGAAATTATGCCCCTCTTTAACACAGAGGGGCAAGGGTAGATTTTATGAACTATACTGGAACTTAGTCCTTTTTACCTTTTGTTTCCTGTTTTGATGTTTCTTTTGGTTCTCCTGTTTGCTCAGGTTTTTCCTTCTTCTCTTCGCCAAGGGAAAGCTTCGAGACCGCATCTTTATTTATCTCAACCTTATAAGTTTTTTTCAGGTCTTCGATATAGGTGTCAAAAAACTCTTTCTGTCTTTCCGCTGAAAGACGCTGTAACAGTGCGTGCTGAATTTTATCGAATTCAACCGGTTTCCCCATCTTCTTGTCCGTTACCTTGATAATATGGTATCCGAACTTTGTCTTCACGGGACCGCTGATTTCTCCAGGTTTCAGCTTTGCTGCTGCTGATTCAAATTCCGGCACTATCTGGCCTGCAGAGAAAAACCCGAGGTCCCCGCCATTTTTTGCAGAACCGGGGTCAATCGAAAATTTCTTTGCAAGGGCTGCGAAATCCTCACCTTTCTTCAGCCTTTCCTGTATCTTTTTTGCCTCATCTTCGGTCTTTACAAGGATATGGCTGGCCCTGATCTGGCTGACAGATGCGAGTTCCTCTTTATGTTTTTCATAATAATCTTTTACATCCTTTTCTGTAACCTTTGTCTTTTCCTCTATCTCTTTTTCAAGGAGTTGGCTTATGAGTGTAAGCTTTTTGAATTCTTCGACCTTGCTCTGGAATTCAGCGTTTTTATCAAGTCCCTTTTTTAATGCCTCCTGATACAGAAGTTCTTTCTTTATCAGCTCGTCAAGAAACTTCTCTTTCCCCGCACTGTCTGCAAACAGTTTCTGCGCAAAATCAGGCAGGTTCTTGAGCTCTCTTTCCATGTCAGCCTGTGTGATTTTTGTATTTCCAACCTTTGCAAGATAAGGCCCTTTCTGTTCTCCCTTTTTTGCGCATGCAGTAAAAGCAAAAAGGAGCGGTATTGTTAATAAAAAAACTAAAACCTTTCTCATGTACTCCTCCTGTTCAATGAATTTTACTTTTATAGCATAAGAGACATTCTTTTTGACACATAAAAATTTTTGTGATAGAGTAACGGAATTTACAGGTCTCATTATGGTTTGGAAGAAATCGCATAAGTTATTCAAAAAGGCCTATGAACTTATCCCGGGTGGGGTCAACAGCCCTGTGCGGGCATTCAGGGCTGTCGGAGGGAACCCGGTATTTATAGAACGGGCAAAGGGTTCAAAGATATATGATGTCGACGGCAATGTCTATATAGATTATGTCCTTTCCTGGGGCCCTCTGATACTCGGGCATACCCATCCAAAAGTTGTAAACTCACTCAAAAAGGCGATAGAAAGAGGAACGAGCTACGGAGCTCCTACCTCTCTTGAAATCGAACTTGCAGAACTGGTATTGAAAGCCTATCCGTCAATGGACAAGGTAAGGATGGTTAACTCGGGCACAGAGGCAACAATGAGCGCAATCAGGGTTGCACGAGGGTTTACGGGAAGGGACAAAATAATAAAATTTGAGGGATGTTATCACGGGCATGCGGACGGGCTGCTTGTCAAAGCCGGTTCTGGAGCGACTACCTTTGGAGTGCCGGACAGTCCGGGTGTGCCGAAATCATATGCAAAGAATACCATAACGCTTCCGTTCAATGACATAAATGCACTCAGAACAGTCATCAGAAACGAATGGAAATCCCTTGCGTGTGTCATAATCGAGCCGGTTGTCGGGAACATCGGCTGCGTACTCCCGAAGCCAGGTTTTCTCGAGTCACTGAGGAAGCTGACAAAAGACCACGGTATCGTTCTTATATTTGATGAGGTTATGACCGGGTTCAGGGTATCATATGGCGGAGCACAGCAGTATTTCGGAATTAAACCCGACATGACTTGCCTGGGTAAAGTCATTGGTGGCGGTCTGCCTGTCGGTGCATACGGCGGGAAAAAGGACATCATGGCAATAGTCTCACCGGAAGGGCCTGTTTATCAGGCAGGCACCCTGTCAGGTAATCCCCTTGCGATGACAGCAGGCATAGAGACCCTGAAGATACTTTCGAAAAAAGACACATATAAGAAACTCGAAAGCACGGCTGCCCTGTTGGAGAAAGGACTCACAGATGCGGCTAAAAAAGCCGGGGTAGGGACAAGATTTTACAGGGCAGGAACGATGTTCTGCACCTACTTTACGGATACAGATGTTGTCGACTACGGAACGGCAAAGACTTCCGATACAGCAAGGTTCTCAAAGTTTTTTTCGGGGATGCTCAAAAGGGGCATATATATGGCTCCTTCGCAGTTTGAGGCCGGATTTATATCTCTCGCCCATACCCGGAAGGACATAGAGAAAACAGTAAAAGCTGCATACGAATCATTCCTGGAAATCAGATAATCAATTATCAAGAACCAAACACCAGATAAGCACCAATAACCAATAATCCAATTATCAAATTATCCAAATCAGATTTTTATCTGTCTGGATATTGTAATTTGGTATTAATTATTTTAGTCCGGGTCTGTGCTACAATTTAACCAAGGGAAACGATATGGGCCTTTTTAATTTTAAGGAATTTATGAAGGCATGGGTTGTCGGGCTGAATCTCGTTATATCTACCTTTGTCGGTCTTGCACTGGGGTATGGTCTCGATTACCTTATGGAGAGGTGGTTCGGCTGGCATACAAAACCTTGGCTGACTATCATTTTTCTGTTTGTCGGGATCATTGCAGGTTTTAAGGACCTGATAATGATGGCCAGGAAGTCAGACAATGATTCAAATTAAAAGAATTTATAAACAGGGGATCTTCATCCTCCTTCCGCTGGCAGCTATTGCAGCACTCGTTGAGTGGAAGAAGCTCCCAATAAGCATTCTCGTCGGAGGAATCCTCGGTCTTGCAAACCTTAAAGGACTTGCATGGGGCTTAAAGGATTTTGCCACTTCAGCCAGGCCGAGCGGAAAGGTAATTTTTCTCAGTCTTGTCAGATTTTTCATTCTTGCCTTCATCCTCACTATTCTTGTAATAGAAAAACTGGTAAATCCCGTGGGAATACTTATAGGATTCACAGTTGTCTTTGCTTTGGTCATAAAAGAGGGGTTGCGCATTGCCAAAGAGTCTTCAGAGAAAAGCATCCCTGATGACGTAAAACAATAAGCTGAGATCAGTTACTGCAATAAGGGCCGTTGTGCGGACATCGGCTGCCTTTCATGATTACGGAACACTGCATCCCTGATAAAGAAGGCAGGGGGAAATGGCATATCCAGAGAATCAGATCAGGTCTTTTATCAAAAGACATTCCCCTGCTGATCCTCTCGACTATTCTTTTCTCCAGATGGAGACAGCAATTGCCTTCTTTCATACAATCGACACCCATGTCATCCCTTCTGCAGCCTATTTATTGAGAACCCTGATTGCTTTTTTGTCGTCTACCGATTTGAAGACACAGTATGACAGCTTGCCTGTTCCTGCAGTCGCGTATATATAGATAATATCAATTCCTGCATCTGCTATCTTCTTTGCCACCTGCTGAAGCGAACCAACCTTATTCGGCAATTCCACCATAACCACATCCTCTTCCTCTATCACAGCCTTTAAAGGAGCAAGAGCTTTTTTTGTTTTTGCATTGCTCTCAGTAACAGCCATGAAATATGCCTTGCGATCCATCTCATATGCACATATCGCAGAAATATCAACCTTTGCGCCAGCAATTGCAGAACTTATCTCTGAAAGCAGGCCGGCTTTATTCGGCATGGTAATATTCAGTTGTTTTACTCTCTTTGCCTTTGCCATTTTATACCCCCGGAATTGAATTTCTTTAATTTATTGTACACCAAGGAAGAAAGACCTATCAAATGAAGGGCATTTACCAGATTTTCAGCGAGATTAAGCACAGAGGCAAAGTCATCATGCTGTCTTTTATGGTTAATGTAGAATAACAGCTAAACCAATCTCCTGTTGATCAGGGGTTCCAGGGATGCGACAATTTTTTCTAATGTCTTAAGACGTTCTTTCATGGGCTGACCCGGAACCGCTTCCTTGTTTTATAAAATCAGGTATGTTTATATATAAATTATGTATAAATATTATCAAGGAGGCTTATAATGGACCCTCAGGAGCTGTTGAAGCAAGCACAATTGCTTCTCGTTGACGGGAAAGATGAAGAGAGCATCAAGGCTTTTACGAAAGCCCTGGAAGGTGGAGCAGACCCATACATTTCATATCTGAGCCGCGGTGTTGCCTGCGTCAAGATAAAGGATGTTGACAATGCAATCAATGATTTCAGTAAGGCTATCAGTGCGAACAGTCAAAGTGCAAGAGCGTATTTCTATCGTGGCATGGCATACATGATGAGGGTGGAATTTGAGAATGCAGTTGCAGATTTTACCATCGCACTGGAACTCAAGCCTGGTTACGGTATGGCCAAGTTCTCAAGAGGGGTCTCCTATGCAAGACTCGGCAGAATTGATGAGGCATCAGAAGATATGCTGGCTGTCATGCCGCAGATGGAAGAGAACATCCAGAGCTTTGCCGATACCTATGGCATTGTAAGGACCGAGATGTGGAAGGTCATGGCGCAGATGTCAGGAGAAACAAGGATGCCAACCCTGGAATTGAATGAAAAAAATATGGATACCCTGAAGAAATGGCTTGAAGAGGCATAAAGGCATTATTATTCCTGTTTCATTCCTGGCTGATAAGACAGCCTGTTCTTCCCTGAGATTTTGTCCCATTCATTGTAAGACCTGTCAATATCGGTCATGCAAATTCCGGGTCGTCTTGAATTGAAAAACAATGTCTGAACCTCTTTAAGAAGGCTGACGGCAGATTAGAGGTGCTCGGACACAGGGCTGTCTTAAGGGTTAATCAGGGCGATTCTATCGTTATTGAAACTCCCGGAGGAGGGGGATACGGGAATCCCGGGAATAGCTTCAATACAGAATGAAGATAGACAAATATTTAAACGGTATTTAGGACTTTCAGGGCCCTGAGCCTGTTCGGATGCTTGAGTTTCCTCATGGCTTTCGCCTCTATCTGCCGAACCCTTTCACGGGTGATGGACATACGTTTCCCTACTTCTTCGAGGGTGTGATCCCTGTCAGCTCCGATACCGAATCTCATCCTTATTACTTCCTCTTCTCTCGGTGTAAGTGTATGCAGAATTTCCAGTATCTGCTCAGTTACCTTGTTCTTTTCCATGTCAGAGTATGGAGAAGGCGTATTGCTGTCACCGATAAAATCTTCAAGAGTTGCCTCCTCATCGCCTATGGCGGTTTGAAGAGCTACAGGATCCTGCATCGCCCTGAATACATCTTCAACTTTCCTCGTGGGGACCCCCAGTTTTTCAGCAATTTCTTCTGTACGGGGTTCCCTTCCAAAGTATGTTATCAGCTCTCTTGATGCCCTGGTAATCTTGTTGCAGAGTTCCATTACATGGACAGGCACTCTAATGGTTTTTGTCTGATCAATGATCGCCCTTGTAATCGACTGCCGTATCCACCATGTCGCATAGGTACTGAACTTGAAACCTCTTTTATAGTCAAACTTGTCTATCGCTTTCATGAGGCCGATATTTCCTTCCTGAATGAGATCAAGCAGGGAAAGACCTCTTCCAAGATAATGTTTGGCGATATTTACTACCAGTCTGAGGTTGTGGGTTATTAATGTGTTCTTCGCCTGATCAACAAGAGCCCTTGCCCTTGTAATTCTTTCATATTTCGCTTTCAGTTCACCAGATTTTAATCCTACCTCTGTTTCAATCCGTTTACGCACACCCTGAACTTCTTTCATGATATTCACGGATTTAAGAGTATTGACTTCTTTTTCCTTTTTTTCGTTTACGAATCGTTTCACGTCTTTAAAGGTTCCGTTTCGTCTAAGCTTTCTCTCTGCGTTCCTTAAGTCCATTATGAGATTATCAAGTATCTCCAGGCTTTTTCTCAGTGCTTCTTCTGCTTTTTCTTCCCGCGTTTGAAACAAATCCTCGTATTTTTCGTTTTCTAAATAACTCCTGATGTTCTTATAGAGAGGCAATACGGTAACTGTTTTCCTGAGGATTTTGTTGCCCTGTTCTATGCTCCTTGCAAGTTCTCCTTCTTCATCCCTGGACAGCACCGAAATATCTCCCATGGAGCGGAAATATGCCTGAACAAGGTCTTCTGTTTTTCCATCACTTTCCGGCTCCTCCTCCTCTGAGGCATCTTCCTCTTCAGTTTCTAACGCTGGTTCCTGACCTTCTACAACTTTAATACCCATATCCTGGAGAAGATCCAGGAGGTCTTCTAATTCGTCCTGTGAAATAAATCCCGATGGGAAGGCCTCATGTATATCATTGTAAGAAAGCACCCCGCGCCTCTTGCCTAAATCTATGATCTCTTCGAAAACATCCCATTCTTTCATGGCCTTAAATACCTCTTTTTAAAAAGTCTTCTCCCATGTTGATCTTATGTCTTTCAGTTTGAGGTATCGCACAGTATGCCTCATAACCAATAAACACCTCCTCAGGATTAAGGTGGTTCATTTTATCCATTCGGTTCAGTTTCGTCTGTCGTATAAAATCCTTCACTGAAATAATAATTTGCAATATTCATACCACCGTACCCATATGACACCGCCTTCTTGGAATGGTCTTATTTTTATTTTATTAAATATCTATATAAAATAATATGCAATTACTGTACCACAATTCTGTTATATTTTCCGAGTCCTTTTAAGTGGAAAAAATTTTGGCTATGTTGATCTGTCAGACACCGTGCTTTTACAGCAGGGCATTGCATTCAAAGAAGAAATAAAAGAATTGTCACTGAGAAAAAACTGTTACAAAAAATTAGTTTTTGTTCTCGACATTATGTAATTTGTTTCCTATGAGCATGTAAATCCAGTCACATTCTGCTATTATGATGCTGCATATTCATTATAAATGAGTAATTTTAGTCAGTTCTGGAATAAATCCGTGCTTAGATAACGCTCTCCGGTGCTCGGCAAAATCACAACGATATGTTTTCCTGCATTTTCGGGCTGCCTGGCGATTTGAAGGGCAGCCCAGACAGCTGCACCTGAGGAAATACCGCACAAAATCCCCTCAACTTTCGCTACGGATCTCGCAGTTTCAAATGCATGTTCGTTCGTTACAGTTACGATTTCGTCAATGATATTGGTATTTAAAACTTTTGGAATGAAGCCAGCACCTATCCCCTGAATCTTATGGGGGCCGGACTTACCACCTGATAGTACCGGAGAATCGGCAGGTTCAACGGCAACCGCCCTAAAGGACGGTTTACGTTCCTTGATTACTTCTGAAATCCCTGTTATAGTCCCGCCTGTTCCAACTCCTGAAACAAGGATATCGATATTTCCGCCGGTATCGCGCCAGATTTCCTCTGCAGTTGTTTTTCGGTGGATCTCAGGATTTGCCGGGTTACTGAACTGGTCTGGCATAAAGGCATTTGCTGTCTGCGAGAGTATCTCTCCAGCCTTGTTGATAGCCCCTTTCATCCCTTCACTTCCCTGCGTCAGCACTATCTCTGCGCCCAGGTGCTTGAGAAGCTTTCTTCGTTCAATACTCATGGTTTCGGGCATGGTCAGGATCAGACGGTATTTCCTTGTCGCACAAACAAAGGCAAGAGCTATTCCCGTATTTCCACTGGTTGGCTCGACGACAACCGTATCAGATTTAATAAGGCCCTGTTCTTCTGCTGCCTTTATCATGGCAAGGCCAATACGGTCTTTGACGCTTCCCAGGGGGTTTTTGAATTCCAGTTTTGCCAGAATTGTCGCACCAAGTCCTTTCGTAATCCAGTTCAGCCTGACCAGGGGAGTAAAGCCTATAGTCCGGGTAATATCGTGATAAATCTCTGACATAATTATTTCTCCCTTCTGCTCATAGTCCTTAGTCGATTCTTCATCAGTTTTCAGAAAAACAAGAGTTCTATTTATAGACCAGTTCAGGTTTTTTCATAAAAACTTTTGTATCAGGCGGTACAGAACTCGTAATCCATACATTTCCTCCGATTACCGAACGGGCACCAATAAGGGCCTCACCCCCAAGTATAGTCACACCGGCATAGATTACCACGTCATCTTCAATGGTCGGATGACGTTTCTCATTCCTGAGCCGTTCCACGGCGTCTTTGGGCAAGGACAGGGCACCGAGTGTGACTCCCTGATAGATCCTTACGCGGTCACCGATCTTCGTTGTCTCTCCTATCACTACCCCTGTTCCGTGATCTATAAAAAAGCTTTCTCCTATCTGAGCCCCCGGGTGGATGTCAATTCCTGTCATACTATGGGCATATTCTGTCATGATTCGGGGTATCAGCGATACATCCTGCCCGTGAAGCTGGTGCGCTAAACGGTAGACAGTAATGGCAAAGAGGCCCGGATAACTGAATATGATTTCATCATAGCTCTTTGCTGCCGGATCTCCCTCATGGGCAGCACGAATATCCTTGGCGAGGAGTTTTCTCAATCGGGGAAGCTCTTTTATGAAATTTACCGTGATTTCCTGCCCCCGCTCCTCGCAGTTTACGCAAGACATATTATGTCGACGGCATTCGTGACGCATTGCCAGCGTGATCTGTTCAGACAGCAACTCAAATAAAGCTGTTATTTCCTGTCCGAAAAAATAAATCAGGTTGACCTTGTCGATACGAGTCTGAGCAAAGTAACCCGGATAGAGAATTCGACAGGCCATCTGTATGATCTCTATGACAGCTTCCTTTGATGGCAAAGGCTCCAGATCTACATGATCGAAACACTCCTCTGTGTTGCATGAAAGCACAAGTTGTTCAACAATATCCGGTATTTCTTCACGGAACCTTTTAATTTTTTCCATTTTGATTTTACACTGTTCAAGCTTGGATTTATCCATGGCGGGCTTTACCTCTCTACGGTATTGGTTTGCACCTTCATAGGTGTTTTATATACAACTTTCACTTTTTTAATTGTAGCTCATTCTGATACCTGCTACAAGGGAGCAACCCGGCAATATTTCAACAGTTGATTTTCCTGAAACCGTATGATAGGTTGTTAATATTTTGAACTGCGCTTAAATAGAGTCTGTTTATAAATTATGACTTATATAATCTGTCATTCCCCGACTTGATCGGGGAATCCAGTGTTTTCAATAGGTTCTGGATTGTCCGGTCAAGCCGGACAATGACAAAATACGACTTTATGGACAGACTATAATTATACGCAGACTATCACCCCAGGCGATCCGCTGAGGTGGGAAAGCCTGCGGCTGCAAGGTTTATCATGAATTTTTCATGTATGTGATAAATTCAGGCTTTACGGTGGCCAATCACATATCGGAAAGGGTGCAACCCATAAGGATCCTTACCCGGCAGTTACCATCTGTGTCAACAGATTTGTAATCGGAATAGTTTACCGAACCGCCACAATACGGAGTTTCACATACGAGATCAGAAAAGACCTCAACAGTATCTCCCGGTTTTATGTCAAACATGTAGTTGCGTTTCAATATAGTGCAATCACCGTTATTTTTCTTGTACCAAAGGGTAACGATCGTGAGATTTTTTACTACTACGCCGTCTTTCTTACAAGAGTCTTCTCCTGTTTCAGCAAATAATGGCAATTCCCAGAGAACAAAGATAATCAGAATAGTAAACATCAGGGTATATGGTATTCTATGCATATTTACAATTTATCAATCATGACGGGCTTTGTCAAATAATAAATAGAACATATATAAATTCGGAGTTGAAGGGAGTCCTTTGCATCCATCTCCCCGTATCTTTAATTTTTCCTTTTCAATATAATATTTTATAAGTAGCTGTAAATATATGAAGGAAAGGCGACGCTATAAGAGATTTATCGTTGATATCCTCGATATCAATAGCAGTATGATCTTTGCTAAAAATGTAAAAATTCACGATATCAGCCTCGGCGGAGTTGCTTTAAGGGTTGACAAGAGATTAAATATAGGCAGCGAATATGGAATGAAAATAGAGGGCAAGGGGAAAGTTTTATCCCTGAAAGGTATTGTTATATGGTCTTTTTTGAGTGAGAGTCTGATAGACACATACGGTAACGCTATTCCGGTGTACAGAGCCGGATTGCAATTTACTAATGTCACAAATGATATGAAGAGTGAAATTGAGAGTTTCATAGATGATCATAAGAAAGATCTCGGTAAGCAGGTGGATATATCTAGTATCAGAGGTACCAGATTACATTTGAGGTTCAAGATAGAAGCTCCTGAAAAAGCTATTCTGAGTTTTCATGAGAGTTATAAAGTAAAAAAGATCGGGCTTGGTGGAATGCTCGTAGAGAGTGATCATGCACTGGAAATCGAACATAAATTTCCCATGGAAATTGCCTTTACTGAAGATAAAGCGATTGAATTTCTTGGAAGGGTTGCATCATGTTATGAGGTTAAAAACAGGGATACGCATCGTTATCATGTTGGAGTAGAATATTTGGATATTTCAGAGAGAAACAAGGTTGTTCTGCATGAATTTGTCCGTTTACTTGACAATATGGATCAATGGCCTTCCTCTGTATGAAGGTCTGGTTAGGTTTCTTTCAGTATCATTATTATCTAGGAGCTTATCAATTAAGTGAACAACTGTTCTTTGGAATCGATACTATTTGACAGTGAGCATTAAAGCTATCAGCATTAAAACCAGAGGGTCAGCAGAGAAGGTCATAACCGTAAAATATAAAAACGGGAAGACCGGTAAAGTTGAGACTTGCAAGCTCAATGAGCTTATCTGTTCAAATAAAATAAAGCAGTTCCTTCGCTCTGAAGGATGGGTTACTCTTGGTGTTGATCCTGTAAGGGAAAATGAGGAAGGTTGTAATGTTGCAGAAAGGCCGCAGATTCGGAAGAAATCCCGACAGAAACTCTGATCTTTAATTCTTCTTGTAAATTCTCCTTATAAGCTTCATCTTTAAAGAAATTTTCAGCTGATTTCAACCAATACGGTGATATTCACTGATTCTTCATATTCTCTTCATCATTTCTTCACAAGTTTTCATATATCCTAAAATCAAGAACACAAATGAGAAGGAGGCGACAATATGAAAAAACTTATAACAGTATTGACAGTAATAACAGTTCTTGTATTTACAATTGTAGTTTATGCACATGGTCCAGGCCGGTCAGGTGAAGACTATCTCTGTCCAGGTCATGGCCACGGCGTGCATATGATGGGTCCCGGTTATAAAGGCCATATGATGGGACAGGCAGGTGGGTTTGGCCAGAAGTTGCTGGATGAAACTGCTGATTTAAGAAGACAACTGCACAACAAAAAGTTTGAATATTTTGAAGCAAAACGTAATCCTGAGACAACATACGGAACCATTGCAAAGCTCGAAAAGGATATTCATAAACTTCAGGCAAAGATACATGAAAAAGCACAGGGCAGGGCATACGGAAAATTTGGCGGATACGGTTGTATGTAGATTTCATGAAAGCAGGATGTTCTCACTTTCCCTCCAGACAGCCAGATCCCCCTCTGGCTGTTATCTCCTATCTTTCTTAAGGCAGTCAGTTCTCCTTCTGGCTGCCTTATTTTATTCTTCTTTTAAATCGATATTTCGTCCTTGTATAGCCACAAAAAGGTAAAACTTGATGTGAACTCCATTGAATAGCAAATGTCTTACAACGGTGCTGCTGATAAAGCTTTTTCTGCGCATATGACTACTTATATTGCATTTTTCGGGTTAAAGGAAATCCACTTCTCCTTGATAAACTCCTCTATTCGAACTATGCAGATATCTTTTCAAAAACCAACTCCTGTTTATAAGAAAGGTGAAGGTCTGCCCCTCGGACCACCGAGGAGAATGGAGAGAATGTTCTTGCTGTTGTTATACTCTGAGCGTTGCGATGAGCCTTTTTGGATTGAGAAGAAGGTCAATCGCATCTATAGGCGACCTGACAAAAATCCGTGATGCTGCAAGAGCTTCAGTGGAACAACCCTCTACCAGGCAGACGGAAATTCCTAATCCCGCAGCTTTGAGCATTCTGGTGTCATTATTGCCGTTACCCAGGGCTACGACCGTGTTTGCTCCCAGCTCCATAACATATCTCTCTTTCTGAAGCACATGCCCCTCTCCTTCAAGTACTTGGAGAACGCAGCTTACCCCTTCGAGTTCATACTTTGCCCTCCCGAACGTATCCGATGTAAGTACATGTATCCTGAGATTGTTTGAGAGTTCATTGAGTTTTTCTCTCACTCCGGGTAACACCCTCCCATCCTCAGAAAGAGTACCCGAAAAGTCGGTAACGAAATGTTCCAGCTCAAGAAGTCCAAATCCTGGTATATCGACATTAATCATGATTTTTCAAGAATATTTTACCAGTTTTATCCTGGAAACGCACAAAATATATAGAAAATATCTATCTTGAGAGAGAAAATTGTTCCGTTGAAATACTCTCAACAGAGGATGAAAACAGGGGAAAATTCCTTCACAGGGAAATTGCTGTATTTCTTAAACTGACAGCAGGATAATCGGTTTTCTTTCTTATCTTCTCCTGCTGTCGAGCAGAATAATCCGATATTTATATTTCTACGCGCGTCATAACCCCGTGCAATTTGTGCGAAGGAAGATTATAGAATTGAACGAATGTCGGGGTCAGTCTCTTGATGGCTGAAAATGTTTTCCAGACCACATTCTCTGTGACTAGATCCTCCAGACCGTAAAATATAGTCTGTTCAGAGATACCCGCTTCTCTCAGTATTTCCTCAATATCAGGGACTTCCATATACCCCATCTGTATCTCGAAAATCCTTAAACCAGGGCTTAGTTCTTCTTTGAAATATCCGGTTACTCCAAACGGGTCTTCACGTTTTATTATCGAAACAATAATATTGTCATCATAAATGATGCTGTTTATGAACATGCTCCGGATAATATAGGGAGGGATTTCGTTCGGGTCTTTTAGAAAGAAAAGCGCGGTTCCCTTTATCCTGTTCATGCTTTTATATGCAAGATTGAATCTTTCAATAAACTCTTCGAGTGGAACAATTTTCAGCGACCTGTAAAGCCTCTTCTGTCCCTGTGTATAGATCACGATGATCAAAAGCGGGAGAATCCCGATGATGATTGACCAGTATCCTCCATGAGGTATCTTATAGACATTCGATAAAAGAAAAACTATGTCGACAAAGGTTATCAGCAATGAAATGAAGGCTTTTAAGGTATTGCCTTTTCTATAGAAAATCCAGATCATCATCATCCCTGTCAGCGTCATCGTACCTGTCACTGCAAGACCATATGCGGCAGCGAGCCGGTGTGATTCCCTGAACTCAATCATGATAAACAATACTGATATGAGGAGGAACCAGTTTACCATGCCTATGTATATCTGAGACCTTAATTCTTTGGACGTATAATCAATTTTAAACAGCGGCATGATGTGCGTGGTTATGCCCTGATAGACGATCGAAAACATCCCGCTGATCATCGCCTGAGAAGCTATGACAGTAGCAATAATGCTGAGAATAAGAAAAGGAATATAAAGGAAATCCGCCTGATGGTATATCATTTCAAAGAGTACATAGTTTGCATCCGGATGTTCAGTGAGGTATGCTCCCTGTCCGAGGTAATTCAGTGTGAGCGCAGCAAAGACAAAATACCAAGCTCTTATAATAGGGTCCCGGCCCAGATGTCCCATATCCGCATACAATGCTTCACCTCCGGTGGCACAGAGGATGACTTCGGAAAGCACAAAGAAACCGGTAATCCCATTTTCCAGGAGGAATTGAACGGCATAATAGGGATTTAAGGCATTGATAACAGACGGCGCACGGCTTATCGACAGGATGCCCGAAACTGCTAATACTATAAACCATAATAACATCAAAGGGCCGAACGATCTGGCAACCTTTTCTGTCCCTTTTTTCTGGAAGTAAAATAATACTATGGCAATTACCCCTGCCATAAGTATTAGGAATTCCTGTCTTGTGCTCTTAAGGCCGGGTATCAGTAGCACCCCTTCAACGGCACTGAGGATGCTTATGGCGGGAGTAATTACGCCGTCCCCGATCAGCATGGATATCCCGATGAAAGAGAGGAAGGTGACAAATGTAACCTGCCTTCCTGACTTGAGCAGGGGGACAAGAATCTCCTTTAGGACAATGGTTCCGCCTTCACCCCTTTTCCCGAGGCTCATGGCAAGCCAGGCATATTCAACTGTTACAAGAGTCACTAGAGTCCAGACGATCAGGGAAAGGACCCCTATGACATGTGCTTCTGTCGGCCTGGTAAGGAGAAAGACAACGGTCAGGGTATAGATGGGACTTGTGCCGATATCCCCAAAGACAAGCCCAAGGGATTTTATGATGCCCTTTACAGGGGATTCCCTGTTCAACATGTTTCCTCCTTTGAAGGCAAAGGAGGAGAAATAAAAAAACCGCCGGCAACGCAGCGGTAAAAATCTCTGTCCATTGCCCTTCCAAATGCCTACGAGGTTAGCTGTCGGGCTCGGGCTTGGAAGTGCCCTATCCTTAAGGGAATACGCCCCTCGATTGGGTCCCCCGCATCCATCTCTGAATGGATCTCGGCTGCTATTTAATTTTAACTGTAATACGGACTAACGGTTTTGTCAAGAGCTATAAAATAGGGCATGAAATATACCGGCAGCTTTACTCTGTCTTATTCTACTGAATACTGATTAGGTGAATTCGGATACCCTATTCTCAATTACTACAAAAAAATCTGATATATTATAATGCGG
>Ga0256868_10000497_pt1 | contig 22935 bp, 16 predicted proteins | sample RVTome_13_FD_187341 | JGI IMG/M metagenome (GOLD analysis project Ga0256868, IMG submission 187341) | Soil microbial communities from uranium-contaminated site in the Upper Colorado River Basin, Wyoming, United States - RVT92D227 HiSeq ...
AACGGACAGGCTGGTATAATTAAATGCTGCAAGGATGATCAGCAGGAGTGCTAAACCGCTTAAAAAGTATATCATAACGTCCCATAAAAAGAATCCCAGCTCATTTGAACGAAGAGGGCCCGGCACAATCTTTTGTAGAGGTTGCAACGCAAATGAAACATTAATTCTTTCTTTATCGGTATATTTATCGCGGCTGATGTCATCAAGGATGCTTTGTATTTCACGCTTATCGGCATGCTCAGATAAAAGAACATATACATAATTACTATGGAAATTATTCCAGTTGGTAGCGGTAATGTGCTCATTCTTTCTCATTTTTTCAAAAGCCTCCAGTGTGCTGAGTGAGGCCAATGCTTCGAAACGGATGTGTGATTTTTTGTTGCTCTGCTTAATAACACCGGCAACGGTAAAATTGCCAATGCTGTCAACCTGCAAGGATTTTCCAACAGGATTTTCACTGCCAAAGAACTTAACTGCAGTTTCTTCCTTCAGGATGATCTGAAAAGGATCTTCCAGGATTTTTTCCGAATAGCCATCTTTAAGGTTAAAATCGAAAACCTTAAAAACCGCGGAATTGGCATATAATCCGTTAAGGGAAATACGTTTGTCATTATAAACACCTTCTCCATAAAACGAACTATTGAAAACTGCTGTCTCTTCAATACCAGTATATTTGTTCTTAAGTTCCTCTGCCAGCGGAAGCACTGTTGATGCATACCTGTTGAGTGATATTTTGCTAAGGCTGTCGATGCTTTCCACCCTGTAGATCCTGTCCTTTTTTGTGTGATACCTGTCATAAGAATATTGATCCATTATCACCACGATAATAAGCATGCAAACCGACATGGTAAGTGCCAGACCAAAAATATTAATCAGTGTAAAGCTTTTATGTCTGACGATATTGCGGTAGGCAGTAATAAGATAATTCAGAAACATGGCATGGGTTTATTAATTTGACGTATGATCCACTCAGGAGTTACAAATTGTAAAAGAAAGGTTTCATAAAATTCAGGCCAATATTTCCAGAAGGTCAAGTGGATGATGCAATAGCTTCATGGCTCCATTTACTGTGAGCTCTTTGCTCGTTCTGAATCCCCACAACACACCAACAGCATACATACCTGCCCTTGATGCCGTTATCATATCCACATCCGAGTCCCCCAGATAAAGAAGGTTTTCAGGATTTATCCCCATTTGCTCACTGATAAATAATGCCCCGGCCGGATCAGGTTTTTTGGGGAAATCGGGTCGGGCACCCATAACGCGGACAAACGGAATTTCTGGCAACAAATGATCAATAATCTTGATGGTAAGTGGTTCAGCTTTGTTTGAAAATACAGCCAGTTTGAGGTTATGTGCCGTCAGTTCACCGAGTAATTCTTTGATTCCCTTGTATAAACAGGTCTTTACCACACAATTTAACGTGTAATCCTCAATAAACTGACTCAGACATCGGGCAACGATTGCAGTTTGCCTTGCATGCACAGGCAGGGATTGCATCACCAGGTTATCTAATCCTTTACCTACCAGTAATTTATAATCTTCAAGCGGATGATACGGGAATTTGTTTGCCGCCAGAACACGGTTCATGGAATCGCCAATATCAGCCAGCGTATCAGCCAGGGTTCCGTCGAGATCGAAGATTATTCCTGAGAATGGCATTCTTAATATGGAAATTTAATTGTAGAGACGCAATGCATTGCGTCTATATGCATTGCGTCTCTACGGATTTTATTAATAGAATTTCATGTGATATTTGGCATTGGCGGTAATCTTCTCCTTTGAAAAATAATCTGTATGATATTTACCTTTGATATACAAGTCGGTCTGATCACAATAATGCTCACTGGCAGGTATTCCGGAATTCCCGGTAGGGATTACCGTTAGGGAATTATCCCAGTTGCTCAGGTCGAAGATATGCCTGTGCGAGGATCCATGATTCGCCATAAAGGGTTTGTTGGTTTCATAACTATAGGTAGAAACCGTATGAAAGCTTCCGCCTACCGGGAAAGGTCCCCTGTTCAGACTGAAGGCATGGTCAAGTATTTTTACCGTAGCCAGGGGATGAGCAAGAACCAGCTGGTGCATTTTACCCCACTCCCATTGCTCAGGATCATTTCCCTGCTGTGATGACAAGCTCTCAACAGCCCCGGAGAAAGCGCATACAACCATTGCATCAAAGTTCTCTGTTTTGTCCATGGTGGTCACATCATCAAACCACAATGAACACTTACTATCGAATAACTGATCAGTGGAAATCCTGCTTACGGAAATAACGCCGTTAAAACTGGTGAATAATCCTTCACCCAGTTCATCAGCAAACGTACAATGAATGAACTGTAAATAAAGTGTTTCAAAAAGAGCAGCGGCTGAGCTTGTTCCGTTCATTACATAATTCCAGTCTTTTAGAATCAGAAATGCACGTTCTTCTGCCGGATTCATATCGGTGTGCTCTGCCAGTGCAGTCAATATGGAGGGCATATATTTTTCGGCCAGTTTGGATCGCTGGTCAAGCTGAATGGCCCTGAAATCATCAACCGACAGCACAGTTTTACCTGAAAGCATTTCTGTAATTCTCCCAAACCTATCGGGAAGAGCATACCAGGTTCCAATGTGCCATGGATAGTCATTTGGTGTGGTACGGTTGTTTGCAGAGGCCACAAAGCCGGAGGCGGGATTAAACAGGAAAGGCAGGTCCTCAAAGGGCACATAACCTTTCCAGTCGTATTCGTCGGTTTCGCCCGGCAAAATGCCAAAAGGAATATCGCGTTTGCGAATGGGAATTCCGGCTGCACAGAACAAACCAATGTTCCCTTTTTTATCGGCATAAACAACATTCTGACTAATAGATGTAAAGGTCCTCAGCGCTGTTTTAAAGTCGTTCCAGTTATCAGCCCGGTTCAGCAACATCACCGTACGGATTTCATTACTCATCTCGTCACCCACCCAATGCATGGTAACCACTTTTTCGGGGATCTTTTTTATGGATGACACAACCGGTCCCCGGTGGGTGAAACGCAGGACCTTTTCAACCTGTCCCCCACCCTTAATGTTAATTACAACTTTTTTTACATCGAAGTTCCTCCAGGTACCATTATATATATATTGTGTTGAATCACCGGGATTAACTTTTTCTTCAAAGAAATCCATATTGTCGACATAAGTATTGGTCATACCCCATGCAATGCTGTCGTTGTGACCACACACGATAAACGGAGTTCCCGGCAGAACCAGACCGGTGACATTCAGTTTACCTTCAACAACCTGGTGCATTTGATACCATATGCCCGGTACATTGAGACTAAGGTGCATGTCGTTCGCAAGCAGAGGCATTCCTGTAGTGCTTTTTGAACCAGTAACCGCCCAGTTATTGCTGGCTTCAAGCACATCAGCACCCAGATGCTGTAATGAGACCAAATGAAGCAACATATCGGGTATCAGGGTTGAAGTACTGTTTTCCGGATTATTCCTCGAATACACTACCGGCTGGATTCTGATCAGATCAGGCAGCAATTGCCGGTAACGGATGGAATCAATAGCCTTTTGAATGCTGCCCATTACCATTTCGCTCCAGCCGGCTTTCAGGTCCCAGGCCATATATCCTATCATGTTCAGGGAATGGTAGGGCTCCCATTTTTCCGGTTTATAGTTTAATATTCCGAATTCGGGAGGCATGCGATGCCCGTTGTTCCGGATGTAATGATTGATCCCGTGGGCAAAAGCGGTTAAGGCTTCCAGACTTACTGAATCATTCTGCTTCAGTATCTTTTCCGATTTCTCCCGGAAGCGTAAGGCCCGTAATACCAGGTCAGTTTCCACAAAGCCTTCCCCGAATATTTCAGATAATTTTCCTTCAGTCACATGCCGTAAAAAATCCATTTGCCAAAGGCGGTCCTCGGCCATAAGATAACCGACAGCCATGTACAGATCATGTTCATCAGCGGCATAAACATGAGGTATGGCGAAACTGTCGCGGTATACCTCGACAGGGGCATGAAGACCTGTTAACCGAAGATCGGCATTATAATCCGGCAGGGCACGATGGGACAAGTGCCTGATAAATATGACCCCTGCAGCAATGGCTAAAACAAGTATAACCAAAATACCTAAAAGAATTCTTTTAAAAATCTTCATGGGATGTTAATTATTAGGTTTTTTCAGGTTAGTATCCGGAATTTCTGTACGTGAGACTAAAAGTAAAACAATTTTTTGGCTTAACGGATTGGTAACATCATTAAAAATGTTAATTTGGTTCCTGTTCAAAGCATTTAAAATCAGTATATGTATGAAAATCAAATCATTATTTCTATTGGCAGTTACCCTTGCTGCATTGCTTCCAGTGGTGGCATTTTCCCAGGCCGATTCCGCAAAATCGGTAAAAAAAGCCGACAAGATAAAAAAGGGCTGGAATTTTGGCGGTGTCCCGGTAATTGCTTACGATACCGATATTGGCTTTAAGTACGGTGCGCTGGTAAATGTATTTCATTATGGCGACGGATCACAATACCCCAAATACCGTCATTCATTGTACTTTGAATGGTCAAGGACAACCAAAGGCAGCGGTATAAATCAGTTTACTTATGACTCTGAATATCTGATACCGGGGATCAGGGTTTCAGCTGAGGCCAGCTTACTTACCGAGCAGTCTCTTGATTTTTATGGATTTAACGGATACGAATCCTATTACAATGCCCAACTAGAGGATGAAGAAAATGATTATTATATTTCCCGGATGTATTATAACATGGACCGTAAACTTACCCGTTTAAAAACTGACTTCCAGGGAAAGATCATTGGTCAGCAATTTCGATGGCTGGCTGGCATTGAATATAACCATGCCAGAATGGGAACAGTAGACATTGACCGATTAAACAAAGGTAAGGATATAGAGGATCAATTGCCCGACACTGCCCTGTTGTATGATAAATATGTTGAATGGGGACTCATTCCCGAGGACCAGGCCGACGGCGGAAAGACAACCTTGTTAAAGGCCGGTTTAATTTATGATACCCGGGATATTGAAGCCAATCCTATGAGGGGCATATGGACTGAATTACAGTTTCTTCTGGCCCCTTCATTCATAGGAAATGGTGACTTATCCTATACCAGACTGGCGATTACCCACAGGCAGTACTTTACCTTGGCGCCACAAGTATTAAACTTGGTTTACCGGTTGAGTTACCAGACAAAACTAAGCGGACACATGCCTTTTTACATGCTTCCTTTTGTTTACAATACGGCGCCCAGTCTGACACGTGACGGACTTGGCGGTGCAAAAACCATACGAGGGGTGATGCGGAACAGGATTGCAGGTGACGGATTTGCATATGGCAACGTTGAATTGCGCTGGAAATTCCTGCGGACCATTCTTTTTAACCAGAATATTTACCTGGCATTGAGCGCTTTCATTGATGGGGGGAAGGTTACATCATCCTATGAATTACCTGATAATATCACCGACCTTCATGCGCAGGCTTACTTATCACAGGGATCTGAAGAAAGGTTACATCTTGGCGCTGGTGCCGGCTTTCATTTTGTTATGAACCAGAATTTTGTTATTGCCGTGGATTATGGCCGTGCATTGGATCCGGGTGACGGGGAAAGCGGGTTGTATATAGGATTGAATTTCCTATATTAGAACAGTGTATTGGCATTATGATTGCATAAATAAAGGTTAAAATATTTCCACATCACAATAATTAACTTATTTTTGCATTGATAAACTATTCATTTTTTATTTAACCATTTTATGAACATTTATGTAGGTAATCTTCATTTCAATGTTAATGAGGACGAATTAAGAAAAGCTTTCGAGGAATACGGTGAAGTGGCTTCGGTAAAAATAATTACCGACAAGTACTCCGGAAGAAGCAAGGGTTTTGGTTTTGTTGAGATGCTGAATGATAAGGAGGCGCAAGAGGCTATTAGCAACCTTAACGGTGCCGAGATCAAAGGACGGGCTGTAAACGTTAACCAGGCCAGAGAAAAAGAGAATAATCAGGGGGAAAGACGGAATTTCAGATCAAGATCCTGACTACAGAACACCTGACCTGACAGGATCACCAATACCCTCTGTCGGGATTCTGATGAGATTAACCTGACAGTGTCAATAGACCTGTCAGTGTTTTTTTTCGGCGTTTGGATTGAGCAAGCTGAGACAGGTTTACTCGAAGTAAAAAAATAACCTGGCATGTCTTAGAACATACCAGGTTATTTTTTATCGATGCATTATAAGCTCAAATCAAGGCCAATGGCCAGGATCAATGCATTTTTAGAATAGGTGTCTGTGGAACTGATCTGTGTTTCGGTTGGTCTGTAAATATGAGGATAATATTTTGTGTCTTCCTTGTAACCGGTATAGGATACTCCGATATTGATCATCAGTTTATCATTTAATTTATATCCCAATCCGCCGCCAAAAGTGTTGGAAGACAGGCTGTAACTCAGGTCGCTCTGATAATCCTGGCTGACACCTGTATGTGCCAGTAAAAAGCCGCCACTCAAAAACCACTTGTCGGTAAGGCTGTATTCCAATCCAAATGCCAGCTCATAGTTATTGTCATCAATAACTTCGGAGTTTTTCACATATTCATAATTGATCTGCTTCCCATAGCTGACATCCTTATCCCAGTAATAATGGAAACCGCCTGCAGCGGTTAATTTGGGCGTTACTTTATAATCTATCCCTGCTGAAAACACGGCCGGCATGTCATTATCCACCTTCGTGCCGTCCTGCAAAAAGTAGATAGGTGCACCGGCATCAGTCATGTCAATGATGAAATCGTTCTGACTTAATCTTTTATTTTTAACCTGAATCCTGGTTTTGAATTCGTACTTCAAGCCGATATTAAGTTTTTCATTAATTGCCAGATTTACGCCGATAATGGGTGCAAATCCATTTCCTTTTTGCTCAATATCAGCAGTCTGGTTGAAGAGCATGCCGGTTAAGGCTGCTGTCTGGGATGCCTCAGCAGCTGCAGCAGTATACTGGACATAAGCACCGTCACAGGCTGTTTGTATCTGTCCTATCTGAAGTGAAGCAGGTATACCTAAAGCAGTGAGTCCGCCTTCAATTTGGGCCCGCTGTTCGGGAGATATTGCCCCTGCACCTTCTGCCTGGGCAAGGGTGAATGTACCTGGTACACCTCCGCCTATGAGAGCACCCATAGTACCTGAAATTGAACTGGCACCGGTTGCACCTGCACCGGCCTGGGCTGCCATTCCTGAAAATACATCGCTTACTTCGGTCCAGTTCCCACCCATATTCACCTCAACGTTTTTCAGATAGCCCTCATACGTGTTCTTTACCGTAACATACCGCAGGCCGCCATATACTGATATCACATCATTAATCTGGTAAGTAAGGCCCAGCTGGTAACCCAGATACCTCGATGTGCCTTTAAAATACACCTCACGCCGGTAATCCGTTGCACCGTAATGCGATAAAAAGTGGGCCATATCAGAAATGCCCTGTTCAAAGGCAGGGAGACCATCTTCAAAAGTTGCCCCGCCACCACCGCCAATCGTAGTAAACCCGAAAGAGATGGCTATTTTATTCTTTTTCCATGTTGCAAAAAAACTCGGGAAAACAGGAGCAACCACATCACCAATGAATTTTTTAGGACGCGGACTCAGAAAAGCATAATCGTTGGTAACAGCTTTGTTCTGAAAAATGGTTTGAGAACTCAAAGAAAAATGAAATCCATCACTAAGTTTTGTCAGACCGGCAGGATTGAAATGAACTGCATCAGGACCAATAGCAGCATCTCGCACCAGCGTGCGCACCCAGTAAGCGCTCTGATTTGAATTGGTCACTATACCCCCGCCAAAGACGACAGAAGCAAGTAAAACTAGACTAATGAACAATAGGAAATGTTTTTTCATGGTTTTTCATATTTAGTTTACGAAATAAATATAAACATTTCCTGAATACATGCAACCGGTCGGATATGACTAATTACCTGAGGATTGCAAGCCTGGCGTTTTATTTTGCTGAATATTCAAAAATGGTCAAAATGTTTTGTTGGCTTTTTATACTATCGCTAAATTGCATCCTGAATAGTTACTAAATTTTTACAAACTATATCCGGATTTGAAATGTTTATGTTACTATTGCCCTTAAGCCCAAATATCTCATACTATTATAATAATTAATCCAACAATTTCTACTTTTATACTGCCGAAATGAATAACAGCTATGATCCATATTGATTTTAAATTGATTGAAAGTCTGACCATTCAGGCACGCTTCGATGCCAGAAAGAGGAAAAACCTTAATTTTCATGCTTCAGTGGCTGATCCGATGCATCGCATGCTGCACAGTATGGAACCCGGGACCTATGTACAACCCCATAAGCATGAAAATCCCGATAAACGCGAAGCCTTTATTATACTGAAGGGTAAAGTGGCAGCGGTACAATATACTGACACAGGTGAAGTCTGCGATCATTTGATTCTGGATTCATCCGCCGGGAATTACGGTGTGGAGTTCGCACCCCGTACCTGGCACAACCTTATAGCCCTTGAATCCGGTTCAGTAGTGTATGAGGTGAAGGACGGACCCTGGAATCCGGCCGATGATAAGTATTTTGCATCCTGGGCACCCCAGGAGGGAGATGAAGGTTGTGAGGCATATAAACAGAAAATATTGAAAGAGATTGGGTTGCAGGTTGAATAAATCTTTGCTTATTTTGTGGCTGAAATCTTTTAAAAGCTGAATAGATAATGACTGTTCAAAAACCAGGCATACCTAGAGGGACCCGTGATTTTGGCCCGTTTGAAATGTCAAAACGCAATTTTATTTTCGACACCATCAAAGGTATCTTCCAGAAACACGGCTACGCGCAGATAGAGACTCCGGCCATGGAAAACCTGGATACCCTGCTTGGAAAATACGGAGATGAAGGAGATAAACTGTTATTTAAGGTTCTGAATTCCGGTGATTTTATGAACGGGATTGAACCGCTTGATTTTCAAACTGCCGGATCAAATGCTGCTTCTTTGCTGATATGCGAAAAGGGATTGCGTTATGACCTGACGGTGCCTTTTGCCAGATATGTTGTCCAGCATCAGCATGAGATTGAGTTTCCTTTCAAACGCTATCAGATACAACCCGTATGGCGTGCTGACAAACCACAGAAAGGCCGTTACCGCGAATTTTACCAGTGTGACGCTGATGTAATAGGCAGTAATTCAATGCTTAACGAAACCAACCTTATCCAAATCGTCGATGAGGTTTTTCAGAAGCTTGGGGTAAGGGTCACGATTAAACTCAACAACCGCAAAATACTCGCAGGTATTGCCGATTATATCGGACAACCCGAAAAAATCACCGATATCACAGCAGCCCTTGATAAACTTGAAAAAATCGGTATAGAGGCGGTAAACCAGGAACTTCAGGTGAAAGGGATCAGTGTTCAGGGTATTTATAAACTGGAACCCTTGTTTGCGATTAGCGGAACCAGCAAGGATAAGCTTGATCAACTTAAAAAGATTTTACAGGGAAGCACATCCGGTATCAGGGGTATTGAGGAAGCCAGTGAGTTAATAAATCTGCTCGAAGCCCTTCAGCTTAAATCAAACTGTGAGATTGATATTTCCCTGGCCAGGGGATTGAACTATTATACGGGCACCATTATCGAGGTCAGTGCCCTGGATGCTGAAATAGGCAGTGTATGCGGCGGGGGCCGTTACGATGATCTCACCGGTATCTTTGGTTTAAAGGATATTTCCGGTGTAGGCATATCCTTTGGTGCCGACCGGATTTATGATGTGATGGATCAGTTAAAACTTTTCCCTGATGAATCCGTGACATCCGTGAAAGTGTTGTTTGTCAACTTTGGTGAAACCGAAGGACGATATTGCCTTGGGTTACTTTCAACACTTCTTTCCGCCGGTATTTCAGCCGAATTATACCCTGACCCAGCCAAGATGAAAAAACAGCTGTCCTATGCCAGTGCCAGACATATCCAATATGTGGTCCTTGTCGGTGAAAACGAAATGAAGGAAGGCCTGCTTACAGTGAAGAATATGTTTACAGGGGAACAGGTAAAGGTTAAACCGGAGGAGCTGGTGAGATTGGTAAACGGTAAACGGTGAACAGCCGGTAATCGGTAATCAAGGTATCTTAACTCATACGGCAAAAAATAACCGGTTACCGTTTACCGATTACCGGATACCGGATACCGTTATCTTCGTTACAGCCGTCTGCAGACCATCAGCAGAAGCTTTCAAAACTACCTTGCCGGATTCTTTACCTGCTTTAATAATAACCATACATCTGCCCTGCCAGGCTTTGCGTTGCGGAAGGGTATAACTCTCCAGGCTTACCGGATTTGCATTTCCCACACCAACAATTGAACCGGGACCTTCAATCTCAAATCTGATCAGATTCTCCGCTTTGGGGTTACGGACCCCGGCGGCATCCGTAAGTTCAACAGTTATATAACATAAATCCTGCCCGTTGGCCTGAATTTCCGTCCGGTCGGGTAATACCCTCATCTGAACCGGTTTTTGTGCCGTATTAAGTTCTGCCAAGCTGACCTTCTTCCTCCCATCATAACCTATTGCCTTGATCATGCCGGCCTGATAAGGCACCTGCCAACTGGCCATAAACCGGGATTCCCGGTTCACTGGTTTCATACCCATCGATTTATCATTCAGGAACAACTCAACCTTTTCACACGAAGAATATACAGTTACTTCAAGTGGTCTGCCTTCATTGCCTTCCCAGTTCCAGTCGGCCACAACATCAAACCAATGCCATTTTGACCACGACTGACGGTTTGGGTTTTGTGCAAACGAAGAAACAGGGGGTGTAACAAAAACCGACAGTTCATTTTCCTTCCAGAGCACATCACGGTAATAAGACTGAGGTCTTTTCCATCCGCAAATATCTATATCCCCACAATAAGCAAGGTTCCAGGGAAAGAAGCTTTGTTCCTGCCAGTAACCGCGCCATCCGATACTGGCTTCGCCAATATAATCAAATCCGGTCCATACAAAATCACCAATCACCCAGGGATAATCCATAACATCCATCCAGCTTTGAAAAGCTTCCAATGGATAGGATTCCGTACCAAGCATAATGCGCCCGGGCACTCTCACCTGATCCTCCTTGTAAATACTGGTCCTGAGGTGATCACCGCCTGCGGCATAATTGTAACCGGCAACATCAAGTACGGCAAAGTACGGATCTTTATCGGGCCTCAGATCATTAACAGCTCCGGTTATTGCACGGGTACTATCGATGGTAAGGATGGAGTTACGGATCTTTTTGGCCACTTCAACCACCTCGGGCGTATGCCGGTTGGGTATTTCATTGCCAATACTCCACATAATAACTGAAGGATGGTTAAAATCGCGCAATACCATGCTTTCAATATCACTTTGCCACCATGCATCGAAATATAAGTGATAATCCTGCGGATTCTTGGGTTCCGCCCACATATCGAATGCCTCATCAATAACCAGCATGCCAAGCCGGCTGCAGGCGTCAAGGAAAGCCGGTGAGGGAGGATTGTGTGAACACCTGACCGCGTTAAAACCACTTGCTTTTAACAGTTCCACCTTTCTTTCCTCAGCCCTGTCGTAAGCTTTTGCGCCCAATGGCCCGTTGTCATGATGAAAACAGGCTCCCTTCAGCTTCAGTGATTTTCCGTTCAGCATGAAACCGCTGGTCGTACTGTATTCAACACTGCGCACACCAAAGCGAGTTTCTTCCTGGTCACACAACACATTGTCACAGTATACTTCACCTACAGTAGTGTATAAGGCGGGATCTTCCGGTGACCACCGTTCCGGACCTTCAAGGTTGATGAACTGTACAAAATCATATTTCTTTCCGGGTTCAATGCTCATAACAGACTCAGCCTGTCCTGATATTTCTTCACCGCGGTTCATGATCTTTGTAATCAGTCTGACCCCTGTGGTTTTATGGTTTGTATTCACAACAGTGGTTTTCACACAAACCTTTGCGGAATGATCAGTAATTTCAGTTGTTGAAATCAGGGTACCCCACTGGGAAATATGAACAGGTTCATCGACTGTTAACCATACATGCCGGTATATCCCCGATCCGGAGTACCAGCGGCTGTTTTCACCCTCGTTTTTCACCTTAACGGCCAGTACATTAGTGTCTCCATAGTTAATCAGGTCAGATAAATCATAGTAAAACGAGGTATAGCCATAGGGATGATTACCCAGGTAATGACCATTGAGCCAGCATTCAGCATTCATGTAAATACCGTCAAACCTTACCTTAACGCATTTCCCCTTAAGATGGTCGGGAAGAATAAAGGTTTTCCTGTACCAGCCTGTTCCGCCAACGGTAAACCCTCCGCTAACCTGACTAATGGCATCGCGGTTAAAGGGCGACCGGGTTCCCGGCAGATCCGCCTGCCCGGCGGGCAGGTCCTCGATACTCCAGTCGTGTGGCAGATCGATGCTGCGCCATCCCGAATCATTAAATTCAGGCTGTTCAGCCCGCTGGGCACCGCCAGGATGGAACTTCCAGTTTTCATCGAACAATTCGGTTTTGCCTGAAAAGGTCTGTGCGGATAAACTGGATATGGACATGGCCATAACCAGCAAATAAAGAATATTCTTCATGATTAGCTGTTATTTGGTTCAGGCCGGGCAAATAATTCTCCCCCAGTCATTTTCATAGCTATCAGACCTGCGCCGGTAAAAGAGGCCTTTCTGATAAATGACTGCGATTGTTTTGCATATTCTGGTAAACATTTGGTGATTATCGGATTATTTCAACTCAAGCACGACCACCGAAGATGCGGGCAATCTTACAGAAAGTAAATTCTTGTTAAGTTTTGTACCATTGAACGGAACCGTCTTAATCGCCTCGGGATAGTCAAAAGTATTGTGAACCGACAATTCCTTGCCTGTTAAAACCGCACCTGTGACCTCCCCGGGTTGTGAACCTCGTATTTCAATGTTTATTTCTATTTCCCGAAGAGGATCGGCATTGGTAAAGGTAATATGGATATAACCGGCTTTATCTTTTGAAGCCGAAGCTGTAACAGCCGGGATGGTTTTATCCTCGAATTTATAATCCGGCGACGTGAAGCTAACAGGAATAAGGGCGGCATGCTGATGTACCTTATACATTTCAAACACATAATAGGTAGGTGTGAGGAACATTTTCTCCCCGTCAGTAATAATGACAGACTGCAGTACATTAACCAATTGCGCAATGTTGGCGCCTTTTACCCTGTCAGCATGGTTGTTGAAAATATTCAGGTTAATACCGGCCACCAGGGCATCCCGAAGCGTATTTTGCTGAAAGAGAAATCCCGGATTTGTGCCAGGCTCCACATCATACCAGGTGCCCCATTCATCTACAATCAGCCCTACTCTCTTTTTCGGATCATACTGATCCATAATGGAAGCATGCCTTGTTACAAGCTCTTCCATAAACAGGGTTTTCCTGATGGTATTAAAATATTCCTCTTCCGTGAACATGGTGGCAGACCCTTTCCTTGCCCAGGTGCCCGGCACCGTGTAGTAATGAAGTGATATCCCATCCAGCATGTGATGTGGTATGTTTTTCATCAGGGTTTCCATCCAGTGATAGTCATCACTGTTCGGCCCGCCAGCTATTTTATAAAGCTTATTATTCCCATAATTCCTTGCATACGTTGCATACCGCTTATACTGGTCGGCATAAAAAGCAGCGGTCATGTTTCCCCCGCAGCCCCAATTCTCATTGCCCACACCCCAGAATTTAATTTTCCAGGGGTTCTCCCTGCCGTTTTTTTTGCGTAATTCCGCCATAGGACTATGTCCGTCGAAAGTGACATACTCCACCCATTTCGACATCTCCTCAACTGAACCGCTGCCCACATTTCCACAGATATAAGGCTCAGCTCCAAGTTGTTCGCACAAATCAAGAAATTCATGCGTACCAAAAGAGTTATCTTCAACCACCCCACCCCAATGTGTATTAACCATTTTTGGACGGTTTTCACGTGGACCAATACCATCCATCCAATGGTATTCATCAGCAAAACACCCGCCCGGCCAACGCAGATTCGGGATATTAATCCTTTTGAGTGCGGCCACAACATCGTTACGGATACCATGTGTATTGGGTATGGAAGAGTTTTCCCCAACCCATATTCCACCATAGATACAATGTCCCAGATGTTCCGAAAAATTGCCGTAAATTTGCCGGCTGATGGTATCGGAAGTCAAATCCGTATTTAGTACCATCCGGTTTACCTGTGCTGATAATAATGCAGGCAAAACCATTACCAGAAAAAGACCAAATAATTTGGATTTATTCATTTCGCGAAAATTTGAGGATCTGTTATTAAAATCTAGTCATCCAGGCATCGGGTGCAATTTCTTCGCGGATGCGTTTGAGCTCTTTTACGGCAAGCTCTTTATCATCAAATGATGCCCCGCTTACAATATATTTATTACCTATCATAACAAATTTCTCTGCATTGTATCCCTTGCCTTTTAATGTATTTACCAATGAATCAGCATTGGATTCATTCCTGAAACTTCCCACGACAATATAATAGCGCAGTATTTCGTCAGCGGCAGCATTCTCTTCTTTCTGGCTGATAATTTCTTCTTCCCCGAAGATTAGTGTGGTATCGGCAGCTGCCACTTTTATTGAATCGGATAAGTTCTGGTACAGAGAATCAACAACTACGACCTGCCTTTTTTTACCTTTAAATAACTCCCTGATATGATCACCGGCAATAAACCAGATAATTATTGCAGCATTGGCCAGTACGATTATTATTATCCACCTCACAACCTGATTCGGCCGCATACCGGGTGATGGTTGAACCTTTACCTCCCTTTTTTCATCCGGCATTTGAGATATATGATCCGGCCCCGGTGTCTTCATATCGGGCATATCCCGTTTCTCAACTTCTTCCTTCACCGGACTTACCGTATCTGTGTCCAGAGGTTGTACTTCTTCCAGAATAATTTCCACCGGGGTCGGAGCTGCTGTTTCTTTTGTGGCCTCCTGTTCAGTTACCGGTTCAGTAATCATATCCCTCGCAGCTGCAGAGTCTTTAACCGTGCGCTTCGGCTTTACCTTTGCCGCGGGTTTTACCTCCTGGTCCGGTGATGCAGGTGGTTCAGGGATCATATCAGATTTCGTGTCTGTAAGGCTCTTGCTCTCGCTTTTAAATATAATCTTGCCGTCAGTGTCTTTCTGCAGCAGGCCAATGCCTTTAATGGTATAGCTTTGCCCGCTTTCCAAAACTTTAGCAATATTATCCGTATAGTCTGTCACCAGCTGGCGGGCAATTTCCAGATCTACACTGTGCGTTTTGGCGACATCCTCGATCAATAATCCGTCATTATACCGGAGAAATTCATTAAACACAACAATCCTCGGTTTCTTTTGCCTGATGATGAAAGCTCCGAATTCCGGGACAATAACCCTGAGGTTATTGTTCAAAAGTGCATTAATATTCTTATCCATTAAGTAAACCTCAATTTTGTACTCTAAATAGAGAATAATTTTAAATGGTAATAAATGCGCATTCTAAATTACATCAAAATATTAATTTAAAAGGAATATCTGACATACAATACATAAAAAAACAGACGCGGTAATTACAAATAAATTGCAAAATGATAAGTGAACTTTGTTTTTTTGTTGCTATATTGCAATAGCATACAGTAAACACGAACTTATGAATTCGAAACAAATCCTGGGAATTGACATTGGTGGATCCGGAATCAAGGGCGCACCTGTAGATATTAAAACCGGAAAACTTCTTGGGGAAAGGCACCGAATACCCACACCCGAACCTTCTTCACCCAAACTGGTAGCCAAGGCCATCAAAGAAATGGTCAAACATTTCAAATGGGATGGTCCTGTTGGATGTGGCTTTCCGGCAGTTGTACAGAACGGAGTTGTAAAAACCGCCGCTAATATCGACAAGTCATGGATTGATACCGATGCAAGAAAACTGTTTAAAGAAGTCACAAAGCTTCCCGTGTCAGTGATCAATGATGCCGATGCAGCTGGTTTAGCCGAAGTAAAACTGGGAGCCGGCGCAGGATTTAAAGGCGCAATAATTGTGCTCACTATCGGAACCGGAATTGGCACATCCCTTTTTATAAAGGGAAGATTATATCCGAATACAGAATTCGGTCATGTCGAGTTTAAAGGGATGGATGCCGAAGTATATACTTCAGATGCTGCCCGTAAGAAGGAAGATCTGGACTGGGAAACCTGGGGAAAGCGATTGAACGAATATCTTTCGCATATTGAATTCCTCACCTGGCCCGAATTGATCATTCTGGGCGGAGGAGCCAGCAAGAAACTGGATATGTTTAAGGATTACCTGAATCTTAAAGCCAGGGTCGTACCTGCAAAATTCCTGAATGAGGCCGGTATCATCGGAGCAGCCATGGCAGCTAAGGTCAATCTCAAGAAGCATTAAAGGGGACCCGGTTCACGATTGATCTGCCGAGTGTAATTTCATCGGTATATTCCAGTTCATCACCAATGGAAACCCCCCTTGCAAGGGTTGAAAACAAGGGATTATATGCACTGAGCCTGCGATAGAGGTAAAAATTGGTGGTATCTCCTTCCATGGTGGCACTCAATGCCAGTATGATTTCTTTAATTTCACCGCTTTTCAAACGATCTTCGAGACTGTTGATATTCAGGTCCGATGGTCCCAAACCATCCATGGGAGATATGATACCGCCCAATACATGGTAAACACCCCTGTATTGTCCGGTATTTTCAATAATCATCACGTCTTTGATGTTTTCCACCACACAAATGGTGTTACGGTCACGATGGTTATCCGAACAGATGGGACATATCTCCCCGTCGCAAACATTCCGGCAAATCCTGCAAAACTTCAGCTCTGTACCCAGCCTGATGATTGTTTGTCCGAATGCCTCCAGGGCAGCACTGTCCTGACGCAGCATATGCAATACCAGCCGAAGGGCTGTCTTTTGCCCGATCCCGGGCAAGGTAGCAAATTCATTGACAGCGGCTTCAAGCACTTTCGAAGGATAGATGAAATTCATAAACAACAAATCAGGTTAATCAATTATTGCATCCAAAATTAATCTTTTATTCCGCCAACTGTTTTGCAGATGGTTTGTTTTTAGTATTCTTGCATCCAAAAGCTCACCAATCTTCAGCGCATGAATCCCTGGATCTTAGTAGGAATCGTAACGGTCTATTTCAGCCTGCTTATTTTTATTTCCATCATTACCAGCCGGGGAGCCGACAACGCATCCTTTTTTGTGGGGAACCGTAAGTCGCCCTGGTTTCTGGTTGCCTTTGGCATGATCGGAGCTTCGATTTCCGGAGTAACCTTTATTTCCGTTCCCGGAGAGGTTGGAGCCAGCGCTTTTTCATACCTGCAACTTGTGTTTGGATATTTTGCGGGATATATTGTAATCGCCAACATACTTTTACCCTTGTACTACCGGATGAACCTGTCCTCCATATATGTGTACCTCAATCACCGTTTAGGAGTGTTTAGTTATAAAACCGGAGCTTTTTATTTTCTGCTTTCGAGAGTAATTGGTTCTTCTTTCCGGTTATACCTGGTAGCCCTGGTTATCGACGGTTTTATTTTATCAAAGCTGGGTGTTCCCTTTTGGCTGACGGTGCTGATTACCATCGGACTGATTTATGTTTATTCTTTCAAAGGAGGTATTAAAACTATTGTATACACCGATACATTCCAGACCGTCTTTCTTGTGCTGGGAGTGATTCTTTCCATCGTTCTTATCTCACGGGAGCTCAATCTGGATCTGGCGGGACTGATCAACAGCATCGGCTCAAGCCGCTATTCAGAGGTTTTTGTTTGGGACTGGAGACCCGGCAATAACTTTGTCAAGCATTTTCTCAGCGGGATGTTCATTTGTATTGTCATGACCGGTCTCGATCAGGATATGATGCAGAAGAACCTGAGCTGCAGGAATATCCGCGATGCAAAAAAGAACATGTACTGGATGAGCTCCATGCTGGTGCTGGTTAATATCCTGTTTCTTTCCCTGGGCGCCCTGCTATACATTTATGGCAATTCCAAGGGAATTATCCTGGAGCATTTCCATAATCCCGAAATGGCACAGGATTGTTCCATCAGCCTGATGAATCCCGGTGCTGTAGATTTCCGGTGCGGCAAGACTGATGAGTTGTTCCCGTTTCTGGTATTTAATTACCTGCCTCCTGCGGTTGGATTTGTATTTATACTGGGATTGCTGGCTGCTGCCTATGCAAGTGCCGATTCTGCACTGACGGCGCTGACAACTTCATTCTGTGTTGATTTCCTTGACTTTAAAGAAGACAACCAGCGGATGGGCACACGCAATATGGTTCACATCGGATTCTCACTGATGTTTTTCATTGCTATCATCCTTTTTAAAGTATTGAACAATGAAAGTGTGATCAATTCATTGTTCACCCTTGCAGGATATACGTATGGCCCTTTACTGGGGATGTTTTCTTTTGGAATACTTACCAGGTACCGGATCAGGGATAAGGTTGTGCCCTATATATCTGTCGCAGCACCGGTACTTTGCTACTTTATCAACAAGTTTTCAGAGCAGTTGTTCTGGGGGTACAAGTTTGGGTTTGAGTTGTTGATTATAAACGGATTGATTGTGTTTGCGGGACTTTTTTTCACAAGGAAGAAAATTGGATAAAGGACGGAGTAGTTTTTCTCGCAGATTTCGCAGATTATGCAGACGTGCCCCTTCGTTGATGAAAATTCTTTTTATTCTGCGTCATCAGCGTGATCTGCGAGAGAAATCACACCCTAAACCCGAATCCCAAAATCCATTCGTCACTCGTCACCTTTTACTCTCCACTATTTAAGTCCACTCCTCACCAGCAACGCCTCTGTCGACGCCTCCTGTCCCCTGAACCTCTTGTAAAGCTCCATGGGATTTTCGGTTCCTCCGCGAGAGAGGATATTGTCACGGAACGATCGGGCAGTTGCCTTATCGAAGATACCTCGCTCCCTGAAAAGTGAAAAAGCATCAGCATCAAGCACTTCGGCCCACTTGTAGCCATAGTAACCGGCAGCATAACCACCGCTGAAGATATGTGCAAAACCGGTACTGAAGCTGCAGCCACTTACAGCGGGGAAAAGCTCTGTAGGCGCCATGGCTGCCAATTCCACCTCAGTGACCGTTGCACTTAATGAATCATTTCGTGAGTGCCATGCCATATCGTTCATTCCAAAACTTAGTTGGCGAACGAAGGCATGCCCGCTGTTGAAATTCCTGCTGTCCAGAATGTTTTTCAGGAGATCATCCGGAATTTTCTCTCCGGTTTCATAGTGCACGGCAACCTCATTGAGCCATTCCTTTTGCTCTGCCCAGTTCTCCATGATCTGGGAGGGTAACTCGACAAAATCGCGGTATACGTTGGTTCCGGCTAGGCTTATGTAAGTACATTTGCTGAAAATGCTGTGCAGGGCATGGCCAAACTCATGCATGAAGGTCCTTACCTCATCATAGGTAAGCAGGGAAGGTCTCGATTCTGTTGGCTTCGTGAAATTCATCACCAGAGAAACATGTGGCCTGACATCTTTACTATCCTGTCTGTGCTGTTCCAGGTAATTGGTCATCCAGGCCCCGCCCTGTTTGCTCTCGCGTGGAAAATAGTCCAGGTAAAGCAGAGCCAGGAAAGAACCGTCCTGATCAAAAACCCGGTAGGTTTTAACATTGGGATTATATACAGGAATAGTGGTATCCGCCTGAAAGGTTATGCCGTAAAGTTTATGGGTAAGATCAAAAATACCGGCTTCCACCTTTTCGAGCCGGAAATAAGGCTTGATCATTTCATCAGTAAGGGAGAATTTCTCATTCTTGAGTTTTTCGGAGTAATAGGCCCAGTCCCAGCGCTGAATGTCAAAACCGGCACCAAGTTTGTGGGCAAAAGCTTGTACCTCGGCATACTCTTTCAGGGCGGCAGGCTTTGATTCTTTCAGTAAATTGCTGAGGAAGTCGTTCACTTTGGAAGTGGACCGTGCCATCCTTTCCTCGAGCACATAATCGGCATAGGTGTTGTAACCGAGTAAATTGGCCAGTCTCAGCCGGAGATTGACGATCTTCCGGATGATCTCCTGGTTGTCTTTTTCATTCGATTTGAAACAACGGGAATTGTATGCCCTGTACAGTTCTTCCCGGAGCTTGCGGTTATCGGCAAATTTCATGAATGACATATAGCTGGGGGCTTTCAGGGTGAAAAGCCATCCCGTTAGATCTTTTGATTTGGCCTCCATAGCGGCGGATTCCTTAACATAACCGGGCAGGCCGGCCAGGTCTTTCTCATCGGTGATGTGCAGCTGGTAGGTATTGGTTTCATCCAGTAAATTCTCTTCGAACTTCAGGGAAAGGACTGACAATTCCGTTGTAACCTTCCGGAATTCTTCTTTGGCTTCGGGACCGAGGTTGGCGCCATTCCGCACAAAAGCCTTGTAAGTATCCTGGAGCAGTTTAAGCTGCTCCTGGTTCAGGTTGGGTTTTTCTCTTGTATTATAAACCTGCTTCACACGGGTAAAAAGCTTCTCATCCAGGGTAATATCATTATAATAGGCCGTAAGTAAAGGAGCCACTTCCTGGGCTATCTGCTGAATTTCCTTACTGGTTTCAGCGGAATTGATATTGAAGAATATCTGTTCCAGGCGTTTCAGCTTATAATTCAAATTCTCGAGCGCTTCAATGGTATTTTGGAAAGAAGGGGCACCGGTGGCGTCTGCAATTTTCTTCAGGCCCGTTCTGGCTACTTCGATGGCAGCTTCAAAAGCCGGTTTGTAATGCCCGGTGTCAATTTTATCAAACGGAACGGATTGTAAAGGGGTGTTAAACTCAATCATAAGCGGGTTATCAATATTAACTTTTTTTCGTGAGCACGAAAATAGGAATATCGCAGAAATAATTAGGGCAGGTAATGTTCCTTTCATATCGAATATTTTAAATTAGCCTGCAAGATTTTGGTTTTTTCTGCAGAATTACAATTACAATTCCCCATCCTAGCCTGATTCCTTTTTATTTATATTTACCAAAACTTTCTCCATGAACAGAACCATTCTTCTCGGGCATGGCAGCGGGGGACTTATGACCAGTGACCTGATCAGGGAAATGTTTGTGAAGCATTTCAGCAATCCCCTTCTCGATGTACTGGCCGATTCTGCTGTTGCCCGGGTTGGTGATGCCATGCTTGCTTTTACAACCGATTCGTTCGTTGTTGACCCCATCTTCTTTCCCGGGGGTGATATAGGGAAACTGGCTGTATGCGGAACGGTGAATGATTTATCCGTAACCGGTGCAAAGCCCCTGTATTTAAGTGCGGGATTCATTCTCGAAGAAGGATTTCCGCTGGAGGACCTGGAAAGGATCGTTCAGTCAATGGCCGATGAAGCCCTAAAAGCCGGCGTTCAGATCGTTACCGGCGATACCAAGGTTGTGAAGAAGGGACAATGTGACAAGATATTCATCAATACTGCCGGAATCGGACTGATTGAAAACCGGCACGTCGGTATTTCGTCGGGAAGGCTCATTAAGCCCGGCGATCAGATCATTGTCAATGGTTTTTTGGGCGATCATGAGATTGCCATTTTATCGGCCCGTGAAAACCTGACCTTTGAAGAACCTGTGGTTTCCGATGCCGTCTCACTAAACCGGCTTATAACCTCGTTGCTAGAGGCAGGGGTTGAGATCCGGTTCATGCGCGACATAACCAGGGGTGGCATTGCCACCGTCCTTTCGGAGGTTGCTTCCTCCCTGCAGCACGGGATCCTGATAGATGAGCAGCTGATACCGGTGCGCGAACAGGTGGCCGGCATATGCGAAATATTTGGTTTTAGTCCGCTCTATCTGGCCAACGAAGGAAAAGTGCTCCTGATTGTGGCCCCCGATTCAGCTGAACTGGCCCTGAGTCTTATCCGGCATTCTGATATCGGCAAAGATGCCCGAATCATCGGCTCCGTTTCCAAGGAACATCCGGGAAAAGTACTTATGAAATCAGTAACCGGCGGAACCAGGATCATTGACAAGCTGGCCGGGGAACAGCTACCCAGGATCTGCTGATCATAATAAAACATGGAATATGCATGAATTTTCCATAGTTCAAAACATCACGGAGATTGTCCTGGATTCTGCCAGAAGGCATGGTGTTGAACACGTCAGTGCCGTGGAGGTAGAGGTTGGTCAGGCCTCGGGTGTTGTGAAAGAGGCTATGGAATTTGCCTGGGAGGCGGTTCAGAAAGGGACGCTTTTAAATAATACAGTACTCAGGTTAATTCATATTCCGCTGAAAGTAAAATGCGGTATTTGTCAGCACCAGTACATGCCAGATGAAATGTATGAAAGCTGTCCGGCCTGCGGGGAGACAAATCCGGAAATTATTGCCGGCAGGGAACTGAGGGTTGTGGCGATTGAGACTTGATTTGTTTAATTTTACAACCATATAACTCTTTAAAACCATAATAACATGTGTGACCATTGCGGGTGCAACGAAGAAGGGACGGGATACACACTTTTCAAACCTGGAAAAGATTCTGATTCTGATGCTGATGCTTTTGGGCATGAACATGATCATCAGCATGATCATCAACATGAGCATCAGCATGAACATGAGCATCAGCATCAAAAGGTGCATCATCGCATCAACATAGAAACCGATGTACTTCAGCAGAACAACCTGCTGGCACAGCGTAACAGGGGTTATTTCGAGGCCAAAGGCATGCTGGTACTTAACCTGGTGAGTTCACCAGGGTCAGGCAAGACCACCCTGCTGGAAAGGACAATAAAATCGATGCAGGATAGAAAGATCTATGTGATTGAGGGGGATCAGCAAACCACACTGGATGCTGACAGGATTCATGCCACCGGTGTGCCGGTGATTCAGGTTAATACCGGAAGCGGTTGTCACCTCGATGCCGAAATGGTCAACAGGGCCGT